>Ga0065715_10000227_pt1 | contig 25782 bp, 18 predicted proteins | sample MisBulReplicate1_FD_59102 | JGI IMG/M metagenome (GOLD analysis project Ga0065715, IMG submission 59102) | Miscanthus rhizosphere microbial communities from Kellogg Biological Station, MSU, sample Bulk Soil Replicate 1 : eDNA_1 v2 (version 2) | ecosystem: Host-associated > Plants > Roots >...
TGGTCGTGTGGGTGGTTGTGCGCTTCTGCGCCCTCATGGGCATGTGGCTGTTTCATGTCGTCCATCCTAGTCATGGGTGATCGGGTCAGGGCGTAACGGAGTAGTTCAAGTCGAGCGACAGGTACGCACCGTTCGGTACGAGACCCGTGTCGATGTGGACATCACCATTGGTCTCCACCGCCATGCGGACGGAGCCGATACCTTCATTTCCCGCAGTGAAGGTAGCGGCCAGGTTGTTGATCACAACTCGGCTTGGCGGGCGATATCCGACCGGCAAGTTGAAGATGGGCAAGGTTGATCCTCCGGATCGAGCCGCCAGGCCTTGGATGAAGACCACATCATCTATCTTGGTGTAGGTGATGGGTTGGTAGCCAGGGTAGTTGGTCCAGCTATTCAGAAGTGTCGGGGCGATCATCGACGTCTGAGCAGTCCCATTGACCCACGACACACCACTCAACGAGACCCACAAGTTGCTGTGGATGTTCAGTCCCGCAACCTTGGCACCGCCACCCGATGAGTTCACGTCGGCGCGCACGGTACGCACACCCGGATACCCGGCCACCTGATTGACGCCGATCAATAGCTTGATGGCGATTCCGTTGTCTATCGTATTCATGGAGACGGAGTTGTAGAGCGATACCAGATCGCTGGTCGGGGCGGTTCCACCATTGGCCAGTCCGTGCATGGAAGCCACGCCGTTCCAGGCGACGAGGCTGGGAGCCAACCACTCCGTGGAGCCGTTGCCGTACGTGACCCAGGGGTAGATACTGACGTTGTTGCTGCCACTCGTGCGAGCACCTTCGGCAAAGTTCGGAGCGGAGCGAAGGTACCGGAAGTTCATGTGGTACTTGTTGGTGGACACCGCACCACCCTCGGAGTGGGGGGAGAGGATGGAACCATAGACTCGCGCCACTCCCAAGGCATTGGCTCCACCGGACGTGATGGTCTCGGTAACCGGCCCCGAACAAATCTGACCGCCGAACGGTGAGGCCCATCCAGGGAGTCGACAGCACGAATCGCTGGCAGCAGTGTTGCGGATGACGCAACCACGGACCCGGACGTAGGGACCCTCAGCGCGCAACTGCAACGGTTGCTCACCCACGACGTTGGAGTACCCGTTCTTCAGATCGGGTGTGAACCAGGGGCCGTAGTCACCGAAGCTCGCCGCGTCGATCTGCGACTGCATCTTGTCGACATCAAGGACGTCCACCCACCCGGACGATGTGTATCTGCGGATCTTTGATGGCACCTTAAGGTTCCCTTTCAGCCCAAGTGGTAGAGCAAGACGGTACCAGAATAGCCCACCCCGGCCGGGTGCAGACAGAGGTACGGCTTGCCACCAGCGAACCCACCGATGCCCAAACCACGGTGCACGCCAGTGACCAGTTCGTTGGCCCAACCGACATCGAAGTCCATCCACTTGCTCTCGCCGTATTGGACGGTACCGATCCCCACGCCGCCGTACATCACGGCATTGCCCCAGAACGAAGTGGTCCCCGGCGAAGCGGTCATGTCGTGGATGCCCAGATACACCCAGTCCTGCTGGTTGATACCGCAGCCTTCACGGTTGATGAAGATCTGGGCTTGTGTTATCTGGCGACCGCCCTGCCACCAGTTGGAGAAGTCCGTCCCGTAGAACCAGAATCCGTAGCTGTTGAGCGCGGAGTTGGAGAAGTAGCCCTGCACCGGCCGGTAGCCGCCAGGAGCGTTCCACTCGCCGCCGTTGGAGTTGCGCCAAGAGTTGGACGAGTGCGGGGCGAACGTGGTGGGCGATGGCACCAAGGTGTAGGCGTAGGCGGGGCTGTTGTACCAGTTGCCCGCGGCGTCGCGGTAGTTGACTGCCGCATAGATCGTCTGGTTCGCACCGTGCGTGCCGTTGTAGTGCAAGTGGTAGCCGCCAAGGCCACCGGCATAGGTCCGCACCCATCCAGCGCCGTTGACGTTGTAGAAGATCTCACCGTAGGCAATGTCACCAGGAGCCGAGAACTCGAAGTACATCTCGCCGTAGTTGTTGCGTGGCCTCCAGGAGTGGAATGTGGGTGGAGCAGGAGGCGTGGTGTCCGGATTCACTGACGTGGTGGCGTTCATGGACACGATGCCAGAGACCGCACTGGAGTTGTCCACGGTGCGAACCCCGAAGGTGTAAGTGGTACTTGGGGAGAGCCCGGAGAACAGGTAGTCAGTGCCGTAGGCGTCGGCCCAGAAGCCACCGTTGACGAAGACCTGATAGCGGTTGAAGTCTGCGATACCGGAGACTCCGGTCCAGCCCATGTGGAACTGGTAGTGGTTGACGCCCACCGCATACAGACCGGTCGGTGCTGGCGGAGCAGCGTTGCTGGTTGTACCGCTGAGCGCCGCGATCGAAGACGTTACGCTCAGGTTGTCCTTGGAACGCACACCCAACGAAGCCGTGGTGTTCTCGGTCATCCCGCCGAAGTCCCAGAAGAGGCCAGTGGTGAAGCCCTGCGAGATGCCATTCTTGAACACTTCGTACGGCTGCGTGGCGTGCAGCGGGTCCCAGGCGTTGTTCGTGACTGCGGCCCAGTTCAAGCGCATGTTCGCTGAAGTCACGTTGGTGATGGTGAGGCTCCCAGGTGTGGCCGGGGGAGCGTTCGTGGTGGCGGCGGAGATGTTCCCGAAGGTGCCGCTGCCGATGGCGTTGACCGCTCGCACTCGATAGAAGTACGTAGTGCGCTCGTTGCGCCCGGAGTCCGTGTACGTGGTTTCGAAGGGCGATGAGATGTCGTTGAGGACCGTCGTCCATCCGGTCGTCCCATCCGGCGACCGCTCGACCTGCACTCCGGTCTGGATGATGCTGGGGTCCCAGGCGTTCCAATTCAAGGTGATGCTGCTTGGGCCGGTAGCTGCGACCGTCAGGTTGGCGGGCGGTCCCGGAGCCTGGAGCGAAATATCGAAGGTCACCACCCACAAGTCGCCAACGAGAGGATTCACGGGCGGATCCTCACCGATGAAGATGCGCGACGAGTTGGCACCGTCCGTGGACAACACTTCCTTGGAGTCGGCGTGTGTGTGTCCGGTCTGGGCGTACTTCGTGTCATGGTTGTGATCGACCACGGCGTAGGCCGCATTCGCTTCGGCGTGCGTGGTGTACTGCGGGTGAGGGTCGGGCTTCTGCTCGTGAGCCAGAACCGCCCCTTGGGGCTCGTACGGCTGGATGTCGCCAGGCTTCAGGTACAGACCGTTTGCTTCCGCGAGAGACAGGTACTGCGGGTGTGGATCGGACTCCTGCTCGTGCAGGGTGATGTAGTCGCTGATCTCAGCGGCGTGCGTGTGGACGATCGCAGCGTACGTCGAGTTGGCGATGACGGCCTTGAGGTACCCAGCCGCCGAGTGTGGGTCGAGGGGNTCTGCCGAGTGCTCCTGGAGGGCATTCTTGATATAGGTCTCCGTGGAGAACGGGATGTACTGGAAGANCATCTGACTCAAGGTCAGGTTGGCACCCTCCAGGTGTCCCGGCGCGCCGAACAGCGGGTCGATGGCGATCACCCAGTCACCGTTCGACAGCATGACCGCATCGTCAATGTCAACGTCGTATCGGCCCGAGAAGTCCGAGTCGATGAAGTCAACCTCGCCCGTCGAGGCGACGATCCAGTACATGTTGTGCCGGTAGACGGTCGGACCCTCCGCCCACTTGGGTGTGGGCATCGTCGTCTGGGCCATCCCGGCGTGACTGAACGTCATCACTGGGCCGACTGTGGGAGTGATGGTGGTCTGCGTGGTGGATGTGAGGTCCGTGTTCCTCAAGTCCAGAATCGGTGCCCCATTCTTGACGATCAGGGCGCGGTGGAACTGACCGCCGTAGCTCCAGTTGAGAGCGCCGCTGACTCCTTGGCCGATGATGGTGGCACCGATGGTGGTGCTCATGGTGTCACCAGCGAACACCGTTGCCACTTCGGACCATGCCAGGCCCGTGTCAGTCAGGCCAAGGTCTTCTCCATTGCGTTGCGCCACCGCCAAGGTGTCCGTGATCGGATCCCAGGTGCCCCGAATGTGCCAGGGCCGACCGGCGTTGGCGAAGTACGAGAAGGGAGCCGTCGTGGCGACCCGAGTTCCTCCACTGGTCGTCACCTGCCAGCGGACGGTGAAGGTGGCATGGACGAGGGTCGTCGTGGTGCTCAAGATCCAGGCACGGTTGTACGGATCGGAATAGTTGACCGTTCCCCCGTACGGGTGATCTGTGGCGGCGAAGCGGAAGATGGGGTTCCCCGTAGAGAGGTTGGGGTCCGTCCCATCGAGCATGTCGACCCAGTAGATGCGCCCATCCCAGAACTCTCCGGTGGTTTGTCCACCGATGTAGATCGGATCTGCCGACGCGAACAAGGTCGGGTACGGGAACGCTGTCGTCTTGGGAATGGCTGCCGTGGTCCAGGTGGTGCCGTTGACCGAGCCCCAGCCCTGCACGGTCAGCAGGGTTCCGTTGGGGGTCACCGACACGGCGACGTAGAAGTCCGTGCCATCGGCAGTGCCAGCGATGGCATCCAGTTCCACCGCTGACAACACTTCGATGGTTGTCAGCGTCAGGTTGTCCGGGTTCCCCACTCGCAGCATCAACCTGCCGGTGTCCATGTAGAGCTTCCAGGACTCTTCGCCATCGGTTGTCCCGTGGCGTGCGATCTGCTTGATCCCGACCGCCGCCAGTGATGTCTTGCGGAGTCGAGCCCGGAACACCACTGGCTTGTTGACCCAAACGTCAACGGTGTTGACGGCTCGCGCATACCCGGCCGTACGGTTCAAGTAGTCATCATCACCAGTTCGGATGATGTCCAGGAACGCCACGTTACGAATGATCCGACGCCGGTTCGCTCCTGTCGCCACGTCCGCTTGCGGGATGATGGGCAGGTTCAAGGCGAAGCTCATGCTGAGCGGATCGTCACCGGCAGGGATCGTCAGGCCCGTGATCGACTGCTGCACGCTGCGATCGAAGACAATGCTGAGCAGGTCGCCGTTGTAGCGCGCTGCGTCGTAGAGGCCGACCGCAAGCAAGTCGCCCATCAGCGACTCCATGATCTCCGTGGAGGCGTAGCCAGCGGGCAGGACGCCACCCAGCAGGCCTGCGTCGAGCCCAGAGCCCGCCCCGTCGTTCCCGGCGTGCCAGACGTTCTGGCCCCCGACAGTTGGCGTAGCGGTGAAGGCAGCAGCACCCGTCACCGTCAAGCTGGTCAGCGTTCCGACTTGAGTGATCCCGGTGTAGGGACCGGCGATCCGTGCGGTGTTGACAGTGCCAGCGTTGAGGTTGGATGCGCTGCGGAAGAAAGCGGCGTCCTGCGCGACAGCGCCAAGATAGTTCGCCGTCAGGTTGGCCACCATCGTCGTGGATGTGACGGTCAGGGGTGCCGTGCCAGTCGCCTGGCTGAGCGTCATGCGGGCGAAGGTCGGAGTGGCCGTCGTACCAATGCTCTGCGGAAGACTGAGGGTGTGGATCGTGCCCTCGTTGGCCACCACGGTGTCAGAGATGATCTGGTTGGCCGTGCCGATGATGTGGGCGACGTAGTTGCCAGTCGTGTCNGCNCCCANGGCGATNGAGTTCGGCTGAAGGGCGACCGCCAAGTTGATATCGGCATCACCCTTNATCGTGGCCGAGCCCGTCATGTCGCCCGTGACGGTGAGCAACCGCCCTGTCGTCCATGCTGCTGCCGTACCGGTCGTGTTCGATCCGATGGTCGACGGGAAGCGCGCGACCGGGATCAGCCCGGACGTCAGGGCGGTTGCGTTCAAGTTGGTGAGGTTTGTTCCGACCCCACTAAAGCTCTGGCCGGTGACTGCCCCCAAGACGTTGAGCGTTGTATTCGCAGTCACAGCCGCCTGGAAGGTGACTGCGCCGGAGAGGGTGCCACCAGTCAGGGGGAGGTACGAAGTACCGAGATCAATCGAGATCGGCTGCCACTTGCCGCCCGCCGCGTTGTACCCCAGGATGCTGCTGGAAGTAGGAGGGTTGGTCGTGAGATCAACGTCACCAAGATCATCCAGGTTCAGAGCGATCGCCCCGCCGCCAGCATGGGTGTGACCCACTTCAGCGTACCGCTCATCGTTGCCGCTCATGATGGCGTTGCCGAGCACGTCTTCGATGTATCGGTGTCCGAGCGTGCCGCCGATGCGAACCGTCTGGCCCGTCGTGGCGGGTTCGATCGAGCCCATGGCGACGGTCACCGGAGTCGTGTCGCCCATGTAGAGCACCTTCGCAGACCGAGCCTCACGGTTGATCTGCTGCACCACGGCGTAGCTCACCGAGGGACGAAGGGCCTCGATGCGGGTCTCCGCGATCGCCGCGATGACGTCGCGCATCCCGATGGCGGATTCCTGGGAAGTCCAGTCGATACTCATGACGGATTCTCGTATCCCGCTTGCTTTGCCTCTGCCGCCTGCGCCTTGCCGGAGTAGCTGACAGCATTGGCGATGATCGACACTGCCGCCAGGAACACCAGCATGGCCTTCTCGATCGACTCTTCTTCGGAGATGAACCAGTAGACGATGCAGACGACAGGCATCATGGCCCACCAGATCCAGGACATGATCTTAGCCCGCCTGGCCTCCGCCTTGGCCAGGCGAATCAGTTCGTCCTTGTTGTCGGTCATGAGGTTGAATCCCCGACGATCGTAACGCGTGACGCGCCGAGACTCATGGAGTCCAGACCCAGGGGGATGGACGCACTCAACAAGAGGTACCGGGACGGGAAGTTGTCGTCGGGGTCATCGTCATCGAATCGAATCGTCGTCCCCACTTCGATCCAAGGGTAGACGATGGTGCCGACGTCGATGGTGAACTGCTCCAGGGCATTGATCTTCAGCAGGGCCACGGCGGTCTCGTCGGCCTGCGCCTGCGTCGTGATGAAGCTGGAGGTATACACAAACGTGCGCTCCCCGAGCTTGGCGATCGACGTAGGAGAGTTCGGAAGTTCGTTCCGGGCTTCCGCACGGAACACCACGGTGCGGTCGGTCCCCTCAGCGATCACCACGATGTGATTGAAGACTCGCTCGTCGCTCGTGCTGCGGTCGTAACTGCCGACGTTGCTCTTGCGGCCATCCGCTCCGAGTCCAGCCCTGCGAGCTACGAGGTTCAGGTAGATGGGAGCAGTCAATGGGTCCACGAACTGACGCATCACAAGCCAGCCGCGGTGGTCGAAGAACAACTCGTACCCGAAGTCGTTCGCAATCTTCTTGGCGATCTCCCAACGAGACTGACCAGTCTCGAAAGTGAAATCCTTGCCGATCTGCTTGCCGGTCGGAGGGATCAGCATGTCGAAGATGCCAGAGTTAGCGGCCAGGGCTCTGATCACAACTGCGATCTCGGTGCCCTCAGTGAACGTAACCGCCTCGGTCATCTTGGAGAGCATCATGCGCTTGGTGAGATCACGCAGGGTCAGCTTGAAGTTGGCGCTCTCGGATCCCTCGGAGATCCTGTCCGCCATGAACGATCCGATCTGCCAGACCAAGGTCGCATTGGCGTAGCTGGGGTCGCGGTGATACGGGCTCAGCGTGATCCCGCGGTAGAACTTGAACACCTTGTCGTACCACAGGCCACCGGGACCGATGCTCGCTTCGGGAAGCCAGATCTCGCAGTCTCCGGACCGTCGCTCGTCGCGGTCGTAGTCAACGTTCACCGAGCCACTGATCAACGGTGCGTTCTCGATCCACAGCGATCCATCGGGGTTGTGAATGTCCAGGCGACGATACGGGAAGGTAACGGGGTCTTCGAAGAATGAAGCCTCCAGGTCGGAGGGCGGACCGTTCATCTCAACGATGCCGAAGTGCGTGACGGCAGGCGCGACGTCTGAGGGGGCAGGAATGGTCTCGGCCGGGACGCGCGCCCAGTTGACCTGATCGAACTCCATGTTCGTGGTGCCAGTCGCCAAGACCTGATCGCCTGGCATGAAGAAGATTCCGTCAAAGATTCCCGGAGTAGTCACCGTCCAGTAGTCACCGTCATCGTAGGTGTCGCTGGCGTTCAAGAACATCTGAGTGATCAGCGTGCGGTCAGCATCGGTGATCGCTGACCGCAGAATGGCTCCGGCGTAGAAGTCGAAGTTTGCGTACTGGCTGTTCTCGTTGGAGCTACCGATGCGGATGTCAGCGAAGCGCTGACTGGAGCCTTGGAACGGGTCGACGGCAACCGTCGTCTGGCCACCGGTCTTGGTCCAGAACTTCTGTACCGACAATTGCCGGTCAACTGTCAGAACAACGGCTTCTGGGACGGTGGTCGTGGCGGTCTCGGCCACGGTGGTCTGTGTGCCCATACCGGCGCGAGCGACCCGTGACGTGAGCGCAGCGCCGCTCGTAGCCGTCGCGTGGATTGCCTGCCCTCCCATGAGGGAGGCTGGCTGAGAGTCGAACAGGCGGGCACCTGACGGCTGTGTGGGTTCGATGAGACCCGCCAGGATGACTGTCGAGGATTCCTCTGGCCCGAATGCCGCTCCGCCACCTATCGGACGCTTGAGGATCGCTCCACCCACGGTGGCGCTCTGTCCGGCCGGGAGCGCCAGCGGAAGCGACGTAGCGCTCTCGTCGTAGATCACGTCGGCGTCGATCCGGAAGACCTCGCTGGTCAATCCGATGTCGCTGCCGTTGATCGAGCCCCGCAGGATGGCCGTCTTGACCCGACCGTAGAGGCGTTCCTGGTTCCCGTCCCGTGCGCCCAACTGGATCGGAGCGCTGGTGCTGGCGAAGAATGATGTCGTGACGGAGGGATCCGTGTGCGTCGACAGGACCGTCATTGAAGTCGGCTCAGAGAACGACTGCGAAGTCAGGAAGCGCACCACATTGCCGCCCGCCCCGTTGTTCACATCGTGAGTCACAGCCACCCAGAGATCGCCACTGGAGGAAGGGACCACCGAAGCAGCCGAAGTCAACTGGAACTCATTGGACCCGTTCGTGCTCCAGTTGTAGATCAGTTGCCCCGCGCCGTTCAGGCGCAAGAGGATCACCTTGTTGGTGCCAGGGAGCCAGCGCGAGAAGAGGGTCTGGACCCCACCCGGCGTCCAGTCGCCCGCCGCCAGCTTGACCATCAGCGTCAGGTCGCCAGCCAAGTTGTAGTTGGCATGAGAGGGGGCAGTGATGAGTTGACCCTCCTGTGCCCGGAAGTCGAAGTACCCTTCGGTGTAGGGCGCTGCGCCGATCGAGATGGAGTCGTTGGTGCCGTCCAGCAGGATGGCCGAACGCTCGCTCAGCGTGTCGGCGTCGAAGAACGCCGGAGTACCGAGCGTCACTCCCTGGTGGCCGATGTTGGGCGACAGGTTCGGAAGCTCAATCCCGACCAGAGCACCGGCATCGGACCACCAGGCCACGTCCGGCTCATCAAGCCGACGCATACCCTTGCCCTTGGGGTACGTGTGCCAGCGGAACTCCTGATGCGCTCCAGCGTCAAAGCTGCCACGGTTCGGCATGTCAGGAGACCTCGCTGTACGGGATCGTCACTTCAGCAAACTCACGCCTTCCTACACCGGCCATCCGGCTGACGGCGATGTTCCCGATGGACACTTTCCAGATGTGTCCGAACGGGACTCGCAGGAAGGCATCAACCCTCCCCGCCTTGAAGGCTTGGATCTCTACCAACTCAAGAGAGGAACCGCGTGCATCGAGATCACGCAGGTGACACGTCAGTGAACCTTCGTAGCCCCAGCGAGTGCCGATCTCCTTGCGGCGACCGCGCCCGATGATCAGATCGGTGAACTCTTCGTACTCATCGGTGAACGAGTCGGCCACCACCGAACTGAGTGCCAGGTTGAAGGTGGGATCAGTGCCGTGGATCAGCCAGTACTTGTTGCTCTCAGGCAGGGCCACCACGGACGAGATCGGACTCTCGGACGTCTCGTTGAAGTAGCGGAAAGCAACCTGCGAGATCCCGTACTCGTAGGTACGCCCGGACTCAAACAGGTAGTCCAAGATCTCACCACGTCCGCTGCGCTGAGTGCTGGTGCCGATCAGTTCCCAGGCCGTCACACCCTGGATGCGGCGGTAGGCGCGCCACTCCTTGAAGGTTGGGTCAGCCAGGTCGGCGTTCCACGTCACCTGCACTGCCCCCACTGCCGGGTCGTCCACCGAGCCGGTGTCCACCAGCATGGCCAAGGGTGAGTCGGGGGCAGGCCAGGCAGCGGAGAAGCGGATGGGGACGCTGGTTCCCTCAAAGGAACTCGTGTCCCTGACACTCACCGTCACTTCGTACAACTCTGTCAAGTGGATCAGGGCCGGGATCTGATGCGTGCTCGCCTGACCCGCCAGCCACCCCGAGTCGTAGAGCGTCGACAGGCCCGACTTCACCACCACGCGGTAGTGAGTCTGCCCAGCCTGGTCGAGCGAATCTTCCAGCACTTCGGTGTAGCTGGCGTTGTTGGATTGGAGCAGCGCGTACGTTGCGTAGTCAGTAGCAACCGACGCATACGTCGCCTGTGGTGCGTTGCTGGTCGAGAAGGCCCAGCGGACGATGGGGGCCGGGTTGTTCACGACCCCGTTGTTCGTCGGCTCCAGGATGATCGCTGTCGGATTGACACCGATCTGGACAAGGGTTGGGTCCGTCCACGGGGAGTCGATGTCGTAGAAGTCCCAGACCCGCACCTGCCAGTAGAAGAACCCCTCGCTGTTGGCGGGAGCGATCGCCTGAGTGTGCTGACGAACGGTGCTGTTCACCTTGCCGGTGTCGAACAGGAGAGCGTCGTTGCCTGCGTGGTACGCGCGCACCTGATACGCCGTCTGGACGTCGGACGGGTCTCCGTCACTGAACGTCCAGTTGAACACCAAGTTGCCGGTGCCGTAGGCGACCTTGGACCCGTGCGAAGGGGTCATGTTGCTTACGAACGGGCGGTGATCGACCTGGAAGATGTTCGTACCCGACCAGCCCGACTCCACGCCTGCCCCATCGGTGGACTTGGCGCGGATGTACCAGACGTTGGCGGTCAGCCGAGTGGTGACTGGCTGCTTAGCTACCTGCCCGGACGAGTACCGGATGGCCGTGGTGACCTGCTGCAAGTTCGTAGTGAAGGCGGAGTTCGTTGCAAGCTGCCAGGTGACGGCGACCCCGGTCTCCTGGGCTCCACCCGACGCGTACTGCACGTAGGCCTGAAGCTCCGGATAGTCGGTCAGCACGAGACCGTTGTGCGGGGGCTGGATGTTGGAGGGGATCGCAGTCATCAGTTGGCCAATGCTCGCAGGTTCTCGATGAAGTCCTTGGCGTCTCCGCCGTTCTTGATATTCGGGAATTCCAGATTGCCGTTGATGTTGATAGTAGTCCCAGCACCGGTCGCGCCGTCATCGATGGGGAGGATCTGGAACTGCTCGCCCTGGCGACCCTCCGACATGGCGATGTTGACGCCACCAGGAATGTGCGGGACCTGGAAGCGGCCACCACGAGCCATCGAGGCGTGAACGTGTGTGCGGTGATCGCCAGCGATGTCGGCCCGGAAGGTGTGGTCCTTGCCGTTCCAGACGTTGCGGGCTCCCGGAGCGGTGAAGATCAACTCATGCAGGTACGGCTTGAAGGCGTCGTACAGGGCGTGGTTGACCCGCAGAAGGTTCGCCTGCGTGCCACCGAAGTCCATGGCGCGGTTCAGAGCGTGCCAGGACAGGTTGCCGGTGCGAGCAGTGTTGCGGTTGGCGTAGGTGCCCAGGTTCGTGTAGGGGATGTTCATCCGCTTGAGCAAGGTGACGAACGCTTGCCAAGAGCCAGAGCCCTGGGTGATCGGGATGCCGTTGGATGTAGCACCAGAACCGGTGGGGCCGACGCCACCGATGTTCGCTTCCAACATCTGGTCGCGCTGGGCGGCGGCATCGTCCCACTGACCACTGCGGCCTCGCACCCAGTCGTCCATGGTGCCGATGATGCCGTGCGCACCTTCACGCAGGAAGTTCATGGGGATCTTGTCGGCAGCGAACCCGGCCGCATTCTTCAGGGGATTCCACAGAGCAGTGAGCGCTCCGCGAACGACCGCCTTGCCAGCACCAACCACGGCACCGATGGCCTTGTCGAGCCAACTGCGGTTGTCTTCCTTGGGTGGCGTCGGTGGCTTCCAGGACTGACCAGCCCGACTCAAGGTCTCAAACTGGCTGACGACTCCACCCGTTGCGAGCAGACGTGTCCCCGCCTGTTGCAGCAAGCTCAATGCGTTGCCCCGGTACTGAGGATCGGTCGGGATGACGAACTCCGGGTAAATCTTCGACCCCTCACCGACGATCGCTCGCGGAGCGTTGTAGACCCCGCCATGTGCATGTGTGGGCAGGATGCCACCGGTTGCGTAGGCGTTGACTTTGGGGGCGGCTCCACCGGATGCCTGAGCAGGCCAACCAGGGAACGAACTGTCGATCCGAGTCAACTTGAGCGGATCCATCGGGGTCACGCGAGCATCAATCGACAGGAAGCCAGCAACCGCATTGACGGCTCCGGCGAGCAGGTTGAAGGCTCCAATGAACAAGTTCACGCCACCCTCGATCACCGAGGCGATGAGATTCCAGACGTGAGCAATGATGAAGTGGATGCCCTGCATCACAGGCTTGATCACACTGTCACGCAGGAAGTTGAAGGCAGGGGCGACCACGTTCTGGAAGATGTCCATGAACCGGTCGAACACCGGAGCGATCATGTTGTCGAACACCCAGCCAAGCGCTGTACCCAGGCTTCGGAAGATCCGCTCGCCCTCTGTCCACGCCCATGTGAAGGCCGGGACGACGACGTTATCCACGGCGGCGTCAATGTGATTGAAGACGGGCTCGATGACGTTCGCCCAGACCCAATCAATCCCAGCACCAAGAAGTTGCCAAGCTCGACTGGCTTCGGACCGCAGCCAGTCAAACCCGATGACGGCCAGGTCGACCGCCTCGCCCATCATCATGAAGATGCCCTGGAGAGCCCCCCACCCGATCTGGAAGGCCATAGTGATGAGCTTCCACGCGATCTGCGCCGACACGCTGAACAATTCGAAGATCGGAATGATGTACCCGTCGATGCGATCCCAGAGCCACCCGAGGATTGTCGAGACGGTGGCCCAGGACTCCTGGAACACCAGGACGATCGCGCCCCAAGCAGTGGTGGCGACCAGTTGGACGGCACCGAATGCCGTCGAGAACCAATTGAACAAGGTGTCATAGACGGTCTGGCCGAAGTTCTGAACCGGAACAACGAGGGTCTGCCACAGCACATCCCAGACCGCCGTCACCTGCGCCCAACCGGCCTGTATTGCTTGCCAGATCGGCTGGATGACGTGATCGTTGGTCCACTGCCAAATCATCGCCCCGTTCTCAGTGAAGATGCGGAGCAACCCCTTGAAGATTCCTTCCCAGGTGTCATTCCACCACGTCCAGAGATTTCCGAGGGCTGTCTTGAGCGGCCCAATAAAGTCGAGATTCTTCAACTCATCAATCTTGCCCTGGATGGTGCCCAGGATGTCCAGGTTGCCCATGTCAGCAAGGGCCTTCTCCAGTTCATCCTGCATCTGCTTGTTGAATGCCTCGATCTCAGCCAGGCCACCCTCACGACCCAACTGACCGGTACCTCCCTGGTCGGCCCAGTCAAGACCTTCACCGGCCTCAAACAGGCTGCCAGAACCGGCCAGTTCCTCGCTCACGCCCGCCATGTCCTTTATCGCCTGCTCCGCCTCTGTGGCAGCGGAGGCGAACTCGGTCATGGCGGATTCCATATCTTGGATCAGATCCTTGATAGCGGAGTACGCCGACTTCAGTCCGTCGAGCTTCTGCTCTTCGATGTCGAGTTGCGCTGCAATTCCCTCACGCGCCTGCTTGGCCGCATCAATGGCCTCGCGCTCACGCTCAACCTGATTGCCAATCTCTTCGTACTGCGGAGCGAGAGCGTCAACGATGCCCTGTTGCTCCCGGATCTGCCGGACGATCTCATCGAACGGCATCTCGACCATGCGGTTGGCGATCTTGTCGATCTGCCGCTCCAGTGGATCGAAGTTGATCGCCTTGGTCAACTCAAGGAACCGCTGCTCCAGATCCAGCGCATCCAGCTTGCCTTGGATGGCCTCGATCTGATCCTCGACCGCTCCCATCTCCTTCTTCTGCTCACCGATGGCGGAGATCTGATCGTCATACCAAGACAAGATGTCGGAGCCAGCGCCAGCGTTACGCAACTCAGCCTGGGTGCCACGCAACGTCTCGACCTCACCCGCCATCTCGGCGTACTTGTCGCGGATCGAATCGAGCGACACGCCCCGACGCTCAAACTCCAGAAGCTCCATGTTGAGCAAGTTCTGCGCATGAGTGTTGGCGAAGATCTGATCCTCCAGGGCTCCCAAGCCTTGGATCGGAGTGTCGACCAGGCTTCCGATCTTGTCGTTGGCAGCATTGATGGCGTCACCGATCGAGTCGTACTGGGCCTCCAGGGTGGAGAGGCTTCGCTCCATGACGGCGATCTGATCATCGGCCTGCTTGAGTGCCTGCGTCCAGTTGTCGACCACCCGCTCCTGGGCGGCGATCTCGCGCTCCAGATCGGGCAGCGTCGACTCCAGGCGCATGATCTGTTGGACCAAGTTGTTCGCGGAGGCTCCGGCTTCCGGGGAGGCAGCAGTGGCCCTGTTGGCCTTGCCCTGTAGCTCTATCTCCCGGAACGACTGACCCTTCGAATCGGTGGCAGTGGAGAACGCCGTCAGGGCGTTGGCTGCCGAGCTAACCATGCTTGGGATCCGACGCAGCTTGCTGTACTCATCCAGGATGGTGGCAACACCGGCCTTCACGTTGTCCACCAGGGACGGCGAGTGGCGAGCGAAGGGGTTCAGATAGCTGAGTGCTTCAATGATGCCTGTCATGACAGCACCGATAACACGCAGCACCGCCATCAGAGCTTGACCGATCGCCTTCGGCAGTTCCCAGAACGCCTTGGCGATCGACTGGATGATGTCCCAGATCCGATCCTCCAAGTCGGTCTTGAGAATCAATACGATGCTGCCGACGATGGCAGCGATGACGGCGACGATGGCAGCGATGACGGCGGCGTTGGCGGCGATGAATGCAGCCAGAGGACCTAGCACGGCAGTGCCGATCGCAAGTCCTACCTCTCCAAGAACCTGAACCAGCGGCCATAGAGCCTTGGACATCAACCACCCAATGGAGACACCCAGGCCCTTGATGACCGATCCGAACACACCGAGCAACTGCATGGTCGAGCCGAGCAACGACATCAACGGACCCAGAACAGCGATAGCCGCAAGGGCCGTCATGATCCACGTCTGCGTCTGCGGGCTCAACTCCGAGAAGGCCGTCGCAAGCTCAGAGATCAATCCGACGAGCGACATGATGGCCGGGATCATGGGGATGAAGGCACTTGTCAGAGTGTTCTTCATCACGTTCATCAGGATGTCGAACTTCTTCGGATTGGAATCAAGTACGGCCCCCAACTCTCGCTCGCGCTGCTTGAGCACATCGGAGTCGTTGGCAATGGCAGTCATCGCCGTGTGGTACTTGCCCAGGGGATCCAGGATGTCTCGCATAACGATGTCAAAGCGGGACACCTGCCACTTGGTGGCGACCGTGGACGAGACGACCGTCTTCTGGGCATCGCTCAGATCGTTGAATTCTTCCGCCATCATCTGGATCTTCTCGATGGCGGTCGCACCCAGCCATGAGGGGTCGCTGACGGTGACCCCCATCTCCGCCAGGATGTCCTGCGAAGCCTTGGTGGGCGCTTGCAGCGACGAGATAATCGAGCGGAGCGCTGTACCGGCCTGAGCCGCCGAGCCCGTCGCCGGTACGAGGGCCGCGGTCAGTGCGCCCAGTTCACCGATGGACAGGCCCGCCGTACGAGCCACACCGCCAGCACGCTCGTTCACTTCCAGCAAGTCCTGCATGGCAGCGCCGGACACGTTCTCGATCATGTTCAACTGCGCAAGGGCAAGCGTCAATTCGCTGACGTTCTCCCCGTTCTTCATCGTGGAGAAGCCCCACTGCTGCTGAACGGCGATCAACGCTTCAGTCGCCGCCGCCAATTCGATGTCGCCCAGGATGGCGGTCTCGATAGTCGCCCTGGTCCCCTCAGCAACGGCCACGCCAGCAGCGCCCACCGCAGCCCATGACGCTCCGACTCCGATGACTTCCGCCTGAGCGATACCGAACCGGCTGGACATCAGTTCGAAGCTCTTACCCAAGGCGTCCGTTTCCGCCTTGAGGACCTTGGTATCGTCGCCCACGTTGCCGTAGAGCTTCCTCAGCCCCGTCATGGCCTTCTCGTTGTCCATGGCGAACTTGAACAGGGCTCCCCCGGCCAGAGCGAGCGGCAGAGTGAAGTTGTAGGTCAACTGGCGACCCACCCAGTTGATGTTCTTACCGGCATTGACCAGGGATGAGGCTCCGAGGTTCTTGGCAAACCCCAGGGGAGACGCTCCGCCCAGCTTGGCCATCCTCTTCTCGTGCGCCTTCTGTTGCGCGAGAGCACGCGCGTTCGCAGCCTTCTGCTGCTGCACGATCTGATTCTGGTTCTGCTTGTGGGCCACCTGCTGGCGGTTCCACGCCTGCGTCAGAATCCGAGTCTGCTGGGCGGATGCAATCTTGGCTTGAGCGGTCTGTCGCTTCCACGCCTGGTTGAGAATCCGCGTCTGGGCGGCTGCCGCCTGCTTCGCTGCGGTCTGAGCCAGGCGAGCCTGCCGCTGAGCAATTGCGGGGCTGTACTTGGACGTCGGGTGAATGGTCGGGGTCTGACCGATCATCGACTGGACTTGCTTGATCTCCCGGCCGACAGCGCGCAGTTCGGCCTGCGCCTGTCGACCGGCCACGCGGACCGTGATGTTGAGATTGCTATCCATCTATCGGCGTCGTCCTGCTCGTCGTCCACTACCAGCGGACCCCTGCTTCCGGGCCTGCTGTTGCTCCTTCTTCTTCTGTCTCGCCCTCTCGACCTTTCCCTCGATCTGAGCGATAACCAAGAAGTCATCCAGCATCTTCGGATGTTGATCGTAGAGCCCCCCGCCTATTGGCAGGTGTGTCCACTTCATCATCTTGCAGATTGTGTAGAGCCTCAGGGACTCGTGCAGCGCGCCCTCGATGGGCTTCTCGTTATAGAAGGCCTCCGTTTGGGCCTCTAGGATTCTTTTCCCTCTTCTTCCGCCCGCTTCTGCTCCAACTGCTCTTGCAGTTCACCGATCTGATTCTCCAGATCCTCGATGGTCATCTCGTTGAGCAGCCACGGATTCTGCTTGCGGACAGCCTTGTCCACGATGTCGATGATCACCGGGTTGGCCTTCTCCAGCCACTCGTAGATCTTCGGCTCCTTGCACGGGACCGGGGTCATCTCTCCGGTCTTGGGATTCCTGCTCACCAGATTCCAGCCGACGATGGCGTTGGTCAGCAGGATGCGCCGCTCGTCGCCGTTCGCCAACTGCATGATGGCGTCACCGGTCTGCTTGGCGATCTTGACCTCACGGTTCACCTTGTTGAGATACTGACGGCGGGCACCTTCGTTGAGGGCCTGGATCGTCACATAGCTCTTGCCGTCAGGCAGAGCCACGTTCTCCGTCTCTTCGAAACCGAAGTAGTCAGCCTGCACCGACTCTTCAGTCGCGAGCCCTGCGTCGTCCATGGCCTGAGCATTGCGAGCGAGACGCTCCGCCTCGGCCGCTTCGGTGTCGATGGTGTCGATGGTGTCTGTTTCACTCATGGTCGTTCCTCCTGGGAACTTGGGGTGGTTGTGTTGGGGGCGAGCCTAGCAGGTCGGTCAGACCCTCTTGGCAAAGTAGATGATCGCCAGGATCACGAGGATCAGGACGAGGATTCCGAGCAGTCCGTAGCCCATCAGGCGATGTTCCTTCCGATTCGATTGGGTGAGCCTACCGGACGCCCCATGCGACGCCGTGGTGCAAGAATCTTCACGGGCTGAGTCTCCAGGTGGACGATCCAGTTGCAGTTCCAGCAGAGGCAACGGTAGTCGGTTGAGCCGTCGACAATCTCGTTGCGAAGGCGACGGTAGTACCCGATGGCTCCACCGCTCTGGTTCTTGCGTTCCTGCGAGCCACCGCCACTGATGTGGTCAATGGTGAGGGCTCGCTCGTCATCGAACCCGCACCGCGAGCACTCGTGCCCCAGCACATCGTAGATGTCCTTCTTGTACTCGATCATCTTGCGAGCGTTGTACTCGCGCTGTCTCCGGGCGTTGCCCTCCAGCCGACGAGCACGCTCTTCCGGGGAGCAGCGGGGATCGTTGGCGTAGACGGTCACGGTTCAAGCGATCGTCGCGTAGGAGTTCTTGACGGTGGCCGTCAGGATCGGGCTTGCGAGGTTCGGACGCACGGCCCGGATCTCGATGTCATGCTCCAGCACGTCGTCACCGGACGGGTCCAGCGAGAACGGAGCGATGATCGCCATCGGAATGGTGATCAGGGTGCTGTACTTGACACCAGCGGTCGCGCCGGGGATGTCTTCGTACGTGGTGATTGCAATCTCCACGTCGTCCTTGTAGGACTGCCCGAGCGGGGCCACGGCTGCGGGGCCACCCCACATTGCCGTACGCCAGAGGGCGGAGTCGTTCGGGCGAATGGTCACACCCATGGTGATCTCACGGCGCTTCTCCACAGCATCACCCAACGAAGCGGAGCACAGACGGTAATCGTCGTCTTCCAAGTTGTTGTTGATGTCGAGCGAGAAGGACTTGGCCGGGAGATCCACGCCGCCCCAGCGGACGCAGATGTTGGAGCCGACGATCAGCGGGCTGGAGTCACGACGCTGCACACCCAGGGCGGTCGGAGTGACAAGCTCCTGCTTCAGAGCGATGATGCCTGCGGTCGCCATCAGGTATCCGTTGGCGTCGGCCTCCATGTGGAACGTGTTGACCTTGGCGTCGGTGTACTTGAACGACTCGTAGCCGTTGCCGATCTTCTCTTCTACCGACAGCCAGGGGATGGTGTCGGCGGGAGTGATCGCGTGCGAGTAGCCAGTCGTCGCCGTGCCGGTGGTGGTGTTCGCACCGAGCGCCGCACGCAGGAAGGTCGAAAGCGACTCCATGCGGGCATACATGTCGATCTCACCGGAGTACGAGATCGGACCAAGCTGCGCGTCGGGAATGTCCCGAGCACCGCCGATCTCAGGGTCCGGCACCAGAAGCTCACGGTTGCCACCGAGAGCGCCGGAGCGGAAGAAGATGAAGACACCCTGGTTCGGTGCAACAGCGCCGGGGGACGCGAACACGCCCTTGGTCGTCTGCGTCTTGACACCGAAGTGGCCTGCCTGTGCGACGTATCCCATCGGTCAGTTCTCCTTGATCAGCGCCGCGGCTTGCGGCTGGTCATTGTGGCATTCTCATCCACATCGGGCGGCGGCGGGTCGGCCTCACGAGTGCCGACATCGAGCGGGTCGGCGTCCGGAGCGTCGACGGGAACAGCGTCGACCACTTCGTCCGGCTGCACCGGAGCAACTTCTCCCTGGGAAGTGAGTTGCACCATGGCATCCTCATCCACGTTGACCGGCGTGCGAACGAGATTGCCGTAGGCATCCACCGTCTCGGTGAAGGGCACACCCTCCGCCAGCGGATCCTGATCGGCCCGGAGCGGCTCGCCGGACACGTTCACTGCACCCTCTCGCGGAGTGGCCGGTACGACCGCCTCATCCGGGTGCATACCGGGACGCTGCAAGCTGCGAACCTCCGCAAGCTGAGCCTCCAGGTGGCGCTCTTCCTCTGACAGAGCGGCGAGCTTGGCGTCACTGGCAGCATCTGCTGTGGCGACGGCTCGATCGTCCTGTTCTGCCCGGATCTGAGCGCGGAGAGCATTCACTCGCTCACGGGCTTCGCTGATGTCCTGTTGGTCGGCCATGTGCTAGCTCCTACAACTTGGTGGTTTCGGTGTCGATTTGGATGTCGGTCTCGCACAGGAAGTACATAGCGAAGTTCCTGCGACCCTGCAAGAGTGACTGGCGCGTCACAATCAAGCGCTTGAATCGCTCACGGGAACCAAGATAGTCTTCCTGCATCGCGCCTAAAGCTACACTGAGCGTGGCGTCGCGGTACAGTATTGCCCGGATCTTGCGTTGATCGTTGGTCATCTGCGTATACGCAGCCTGGATGTCACCATGGATGACGAGGTTCTGGAGTTTGATCTGGTAGTGGTTGATCGCTGGCTCCCGGTTGCCGATCAACGTCGTCTCCGGGTCGGGCGTCCAGGTTTGCGGGAACACGGAGAGGTACTTGTCAAGAGATGTCGGATCGAGTGGCTCGGTCTGCACCTTGTAGCCATCCAGTTCCGTGAAATGGAACTCCAGGGTGTCCCGGATCTCATCAACGAACTGGAGCGGGAACATCAGGCCAGGCCCGTCCAGAGGTAGGTGTCGAATAGCTGCTGGATGACGGCCTCTTCGTGCTCACCCAGGGCCAGGACCGGACGGGCCGGAGTATCTCCACCGAACGGGTTGGACCCGGCAGGCTCGCCCTCTTGGGCCGTACGGATCTTCTTCTCCATCGTCGGATCGGAGCGATCCGGAATCCGCAGAAGGGCTCCCAGGGGGAACGCCTCCACAGCGTGGTCGTACGCCAAGTGAGCGATCATGTCCCCGCTGCGCTCGTTGGGGGCGTCCGAAGGCGCACCCAACGCGCGCTTGAGTCGCTCCGTATACAGAGCGAGCGGGGGCCAGGGACCACTGGCAGCATCGCCCTCCATGGCGAAGCGATCCACGATGATGTCGCCCATGTAGGGGCTGACGTACTTCTCCAAGAACCACATGAGGCGGGTAGTGCTGAGGCGGTCCGCCACCGTGTCTACCATCTTGATCGGACCCTTGGCGTCAACGATGGGCGAGACGATGAGGGAGGGGAGGCCGCGCATCAGTGCCCCCGTGGATACGGGAAGCGTGGCCCGAAGCGAGATCCGTCACGGGGAGACCAGACCGCATCACTTCCCTGCATGACGTTCTCTTCGAAGGCAGCATTGGGCGAGTAGGCGTCGATGTTGTAAGCGCCAGGAATGCGAGCGTACGGGTCAACGTCGTCGGGATCCGTCGTCGGGTCCAGAGGGAAGCCTTCGCTGTCGACCAAGGGTGCCGACAACCGGACGGTGCCGTCCTGGACTGCCTGCAACTCAAGGTCGGCTTCACGGACCAGCCACAGGCCGTACTGATGGAGAGCGTTGTCTTCTGTCGCCATCGTCGCCGCCAGGATGATCTGACCGGACGCACGCTTGGCGTTGATTCCCTTCAGGAGCTTCACTTGATGCAACGGCAGAGTGTTCACGCCCGCCGTGATGAACGGGGTGACGTACGTGACGCCCAGCCGTGCGTCGATGTGGTCTGCGGCCGCGTTGATGTAGTCGATGGCGTTGATCTCGGGTGGCAGGCGAGTGCCCAACTGTCCGAGCAGCAGATCAGCAGGAGTGCAGTAGGCCATGAGTCACCACGTTAGCTCGATAATGCCTGCATAAGCATTCCACTGGGGTCCCAGCATGACCCTGTAGTTGCTCTGTGCAGTGGAGAAGGTGAATATGCCGATGCCCTTGACTTCGTTGGAAGCGATGGAGGCCAGGACCCCAGAGGGGATGGGCTCCCAGTCAGAAGCGTCGGCTCCTGCGTACACACCGGTTGATGTCCAGCCGGTTCCAGCGCCGGTCGGGGCGACACCAGGGTTCCAGCCGTAAGGGTGACCGGTGAAGAACAGAGGGCCAGTAAAACCTTGCACGCCGTCACGAATCATGAAGATGCGACCGGAGACTGGAGCGTAGCCATGACCGGCGTTGTAAAGCTGGTCCCCATAGAACCACAGACCGAAGTGTGTGCCCATCGGGGTCGCTGAGAACTGACCCTGGCGGACGGTCCCGTCGTTCCGGTAGGCATTAGCCGTGTAGGCGAAGCTGTTTCCCTCGTGAGGGACGAGCAACTTACTGGTCCCCGCCTGCGGTGGAGTCCACACGCTGCGGATGTTGGAGTCGGTGTAGCCAGCGGCGTTGACCACTCGCACGAAGACGTGATTGAGGCGATCCCAGCCGCGCCCAGGCAGAGCAACCTGGCGCAAGCCTCCAGCGGTCCCGTATGTGCCTCCGAGCGTCCAGGATCCCTCAGCGTCATTGCGGTAGTAGACCTGAACGGCCGAGATGTCACCGTAAGGGTTGCCGGGGTCGGTCCACTGCACCTGGAAGTTGGCACCGTCCCACCAGAACGCACTGACGTTCGCCGCGCCAGGCAGAGCGTTGACGGTGGACACGGCCGGGAAGTTCACCCAAGCGCTGACCTGACCCCCGTTGTCGACCGTTCGGGCCTGAAGCTGCACGCTGGAACCGTTCGCGTAGCCCGAGCGCTGCTGTGTGGTCCCGGCGTAGTTAGTGCTGATTCGACCGATGTCACCGACTTGCTGGACCTCGACGCGGTTGTAATCGTTCTCAGCGTTTGCGGGCCAGGCCCACGACGTGTTGATGATGCCGCCGTTCGCTGCGGTGGCTGCCAGGCTGGTGGGAGCGGGTGGCGGACCATCGGCGCGCCACGCCAGCTTGTAGGTCCCGGCGTTCCTGACATACAGTTCCTTGAACTTCTGATAGACGCCACCGTCGCGACGGTAGAGATCATCGAAGTCGACGTTCCTGTAGACGCCTCCGGAGCGAACCCACAAGCTCACGTATAGACCGCCCACCAATCTCCGTCGTTGCCCGTACCGTTGACCGGTGCAGTAGCACTTGAACGAAGAACTGGCTGGTTCACCCCGTCACGCACAAACGTCTTGCCGGTGGCGATCGTCACCGATGTCTGCGCCAGGGTCAAGATGTCGGCAGGCGTACCTTCGAAGTCGTAGCGGAACACCAGGGTGCCCGCTTGGCTCTTGACGCCCCAGGACTTGTTGGATCCAGCACCCTTGAGGGTCATCTGTGCGCCCGAGTTCACCGAGTCAACGGCCTGCACCACGGGGGACAACAGGTTGCCCACCAAGTTCACCCAGGCGGTGCCGTCGTAGAACGTGAAGACCTTGGATCCGGTCAGGTAGGCGACCATGCCGTTCTCACGAGAACCGGACGGGATCGTGGCGTCGCGGGATGTCGTGTCAGCGAAGCGCATGACCAAGCGCTTCTCCATGTACTGGTACGACGAAAGCATGTTCGCCGGGATCGTGGGCGCGTCACCAGTAGTCGGTGTTGGTATCGCTTGCAGTGCGGAAGTTGTCGGCATTCTTGCTCCTTAAGCCAGTGTGGCCCCGGCACCCATCACCTAGATGCCGGGGCCACGCTAGTTCGATCAGCCTCCGGAGCGGGTGACTCCCGGCTGGTTCGTGTTGCCGGATGACGGCGGGATGCGCCCGGTCTCGGAATCCTTCACGGCCTCGACGGTCTTGCGAGCTTCCTCTCGCCGCTTCTGGTCGACACCACCGACGCCCGCCTTGCGAGTGGCGAGATCGGTTCCCTCGACCCACTCTTCGAAGGGCACGGGCTCATCGACGTTGACGACGCAGCCCGCCTCGTTCTCGCGAACGCGCTCGATCATGTCGAGTTCGTCAGCGACCTCTTCCTTGTCTTCCTTCGACCGTCCTGCGGCCTTGGGCTCCAAGGGCTCTTCGTAGGCCGACTGAGCGTAGATCGGGTCGACCCCGATGTAGCGCGCATCGTCGTCCTTGACCGCCTCGGAATCCTTGGTGGCTTCCTCGTGGTCGAGCGGTTCCGGTGCCTGTACTTCGTCAGCCATGTCGGCTCCTTTCAGAGTTCCTGGTCAGGAACCGATCAGGCGATCGGAACCATCGTGAAGGTGTACTGCATGTACGGGAACACCGGGAAGGCCTTGATGCCGGTCCCTCGGTCGGTGCCCCACGGATCCTCGGTCTCGCGCTCCCACTCGTAGAAGCCCGCCTGCCAGTTGCCCTCGGGGTGGGGGCTGGTGAGCGTCTTGCCGAAGCCCAGGCCGTCACCATCCTCCAGGTCAGCGATCTGGCTCTCGTCGGGCAGGAACAGGATCTTGTTCTGCGGGAAGAACCGGTTGTTGGTGGTCACAGTGCCACCGATCGGCCGCGTGCGGTACACGCTGTCGTAGGCGATGAAGTTGACGCCAGTCGCAGCCTCTACGACCTGGCGAGCACCCTCCTGGTTCCAACCCGGCAGCACGTAGTCGAGGTCGATCGGAGCGGACGGCGTACCGCCGACCACGAGCCCGGTGCGAGCCACGAACCGGTCGCTGTTGATCATGTTGTTGATGACCTTCTGCGACGTGATCGCACGGCTGATCCGGATGCCATGGGTGTCTTCCATGTACTGGACGACTGCCTTGATGTCACCGATCGGATCCGACGTGGTGGCGCTCCAGAGCCCACCGGCCGGAGCCTGGTCGTGCTGACCGGCCGGACGGCCGAAGTCCACGGTGAAGCGGATCTTGTTGTCGTTGTAGGTGATGCCACCCGTCGACAACGCCGTCATGATCAGCCACTCGATTCGGTTGTCGAGGCGGCGGCGACGGTTCACGTCGTCCTGAGCGAACTTGCGGCGCATGTCTTCCAGCGCCGAGCCCACGGTCAAGGGGAGGGAGACCCCGTTGAGACCACCAAGACGGGCGGCGATGAGGGCCTGCTCACGGTAGCGAGCGACGTCGCTGGCCGTGTAGTGGTCCTTCTGCGCCCAGTCGAGGATGCTCGCCCGACCGGTGCCACCGTAGATGGTGTCCTTCTGGGCGAGTTCCGACTCGGCATCTTCCGACCGCGCCGGGGCCAGACCACTGGTGGTCGGCTTGGCGTAGTCGAAGATCACGTCATCGGAACCGACCTCACGGAACGGGACGATGGAGAGGCCGATGTGGCCCTGCGGCGGCTCGATCGCACGGATCGTCGCCAGAGCGACTTCCTTGCGGATCAGCCGATCTTGAGTGGGAACTGCCATCTTGGATCAACCTCTCACTTGAACTTGAGTTCGACGTTGGGGAGCGCCAGGATGGCGTCCCTCGTGGCGTTGGTCAGCGCGATGGCTGCGCCCGCGGCGTTGTATTCGAAGCACCACGCCTGAACGACGGTGGCCTCGTAGGCAACCGCCACGTTGGCGTCCCGCTCCAGGAGTTCCCAGGCCAGGAAGGTGTCGACCACGCCGACGATGTTGGCTGCGGTCTGGCGACCGTCAGTCGGGGTGGTCGCCTGGTAGACGCCCACCTTGCCCGAGTCGGCACCGGACGTCGCCTTGGCGATGACCGTTCCCGGCTGGAGCACCTTCTGGACGTCACCGTCGATCGTCACAGACGGAATGAGAGCCTTCCCGAAGGTGTAGCTCTCGTACTTGACGTCCTGCGTCGAACGCAGGTACTGGTTCTTGCCGAAGGGGCTGCGAACCGTGTCGGACTTTGCGAAGTGCATGGCTTGCTCCCTTACTTGCTGCCGTTGTCAGCAGCGGCCTGAACCACAGCCCATGCGGGCTGTGCCTGGATGAACTTGTCGTCCTTGCCGACTCGGCGGAACTGAGCGATCGTCTCTTGAGCGATCGAGAGTGCGTCGGCCTGATCTTGAGCCGCCGCGATCTCCGGGCTGGTCGTGGTGTCGTGCTTCCCGAAGATGTTGTGAGCGGGCATCCCGTCGTACATCTCACGGAAGGCGGCGAACTGGTCGTCGCTCAGCGTGGCGACGTGCGCCTGGAACTGCTCCTTCTGGGGGCCGAGAATCTTGCCCGACTGGGCGAGATCTTCAACGAAGGTGTTCCGGAGGCTCACCTTCGTGTCCTGGACCACCTTCTCCAGCGAGTCGATGTGCAACTGCACGGCTGCGAAGTCGTTGACGTCGGTGCCGTTCACCCGGAAGGTGTGGACGGTTCCGCTGGCCCGATGCTCCGAAGGCTCACCCTGCTTGGGTTCGGCGGTCGGGGCCGGAGTCGCTGGCTGAGCAGGCGTCTCGGCGGGGGTCGGGTTGGCGGGCGGA
>Ga0065715_10000202_pt1 | contig 25438 bp, 22 predicted proteins | sample MisBulReplicate1_FD_59102 | JGI IMG/M metagenome (GOLD analysis project Ga0065715, IMG submission 59102) | Miscanthus rhizosphere microbial communities from Kellogg Biological Station, MSU, sample Bulk Soil Replicate 1 : eDNA_1 v2 (version 2) | ecosystem: Host-associated > Plants > Roots >...
TGCCTATAATCATACTCCGAGAAAGTGTCTTGACTACAAAACTCCGGCAGAAGTTTTCTGCAGGGAACTGTTGCACTTGAAATGTGAATCCACCTTCCGGTTTTCACCGGAATGACGAACGTTTGCGCACGTCGATCTTCCCCGTCACGGCGGCGGTGATGAGCGCCGTGCGATATTCTTGCAAGCGCTCGATGGCTTCCTCAACCTTTGCCACCATTCGGTCGATCTTATTTGTTTCACGGTCGAGGTAATCGGAGATGCCAAGTTGTTCTAGCAGTGGAGGCAACGCGACCACCAGATTCCGGACCTGCTGAAAGTTCAATCCCTCGCGAGACGAACCATTCTCGAACGATGAGATTTGTGATTGCACTATTTCGGATGAGATTACCCGTTGCATGAAGCTACCCATTGCTTTAGAAAATTGAGGACGCAAGATACATACGTGTTGGTTGACATTAGCCCTTCCGAAATTTTCCGGGACTAAGGCAGAGCGCCCGAGAGATGCACCAGTAATATTTAGGAGGACATCCTTTGCCAATATACGAGTTCCCGCCATTTCTTCGTCAACGGATTCGTCGATGAACGCCACGTCTTCGAGATGGAACCCGTCATCATAGATGTTTTGACTGCGAATAAGCATCACACCGTCTGACTGATAAACCTCCGCTCCACCTTTGGGTGTCTTTCCACTTCCGACTTTTGAAACAAGGTAGCCGAGTCGTGTAACTTCCCAATGTTCCGGAATCTCGCCGAGCCATTCGATGCCGGAGGGTTTGAGTTTCGGATTCGGGTTGAGCCCGCCGGCGCGGGCGGCTTCGGGCGGGAGACCGCGCGTGACCGTTCGAGAGATGAGAGCGCTGCGCTTTTCCTTCAGCTTCTCGATCAATTCCCGCTTCTTCGCCAACAACGTGTCCAGCTTCGCCGTCTCGGAATCGAGAAAGTCAGCAATGGCGACCTGCTCACCAATTGGTGGGAATGAAACCGCACGTCACGAAGGAGTCCGCAATTCAGATGCGGATGCAAAGCTCCCGTTTCAATACGCTTTAACTCGTCGAATCCAACTTTTGAGTTAAGAAATTGGGCAAGGAACCGACCACACAATTTGCCCTCGCGCGGGCTAACGATAATTAGGGCGTGGCAGTTGCAATCCTCGAACTCCTTAGGAACACAAGCAACTTGTCCGATGTCGCCAGTCTGAACCACGACAACATCTCCTTCTTTAAGAATCGATTTTGAATGAGCCGTACTCCACTCAGGCTCAACAAAATACTCTTTGTGAAAAACAATTTTGTTGTCCTTGATATGCAAAGATTGAAGGTAGCGTACCCCCTCGTTTACGAGAATGTCACGGGTTGGCCCAACGAAACCGTTAGTGATCTTGGTTGCCAGCGTCGCAATTCGACGAACATCCCATTCCTCGGGTATGCTGCCAGCCCAGTCGATGCCGCTGGGTTTGTATTCCGGATAGGCTGACAACTTCACGCGGTTACCTCTGCAAGAAGTTTCATGATTTCGGATTCGAGAGTTTTGATATCCGCTTCAATCTGTCCAAGCGGACGCGGCGGCTCGTATCGGTAGAAGTGCCGGTTTAGCGGGATTTCGTAACCAACTTTGGTTTTGCTTTCGTCGATCCAGGCGTCGGGCATATGCGGCAGGACTTCGCGTCTGAAGTATTCCTCGATGCTTTCCTTCAGCGGCACCGTCTCAGTGTCGCGCAGTTCGGGATCGGGCTCCGGGTTGCCGTCACGGTCGCGGCAGATTTCTGCGGTCTCGTCGCGTTCGCCGAGGGCGTTCACCACCGTTTTGAGTTCTGCGGTGGTTAGCCGGACGCCCAACTGTTGGTCTGCCGCTTTTAGATCAGACAGAAAGTCTTTCCTATACTTGTAGAGCTTCTCTCCGCTTGATTTGCCAAGCAACCGAAGTAGCTCTCTGATCTCTTCCTGCCGCCTTTTACCCAACTCGATCTCTTCGAGGCGAGCTTTTTCGTTTTTCTTGTTGCCCGTCGTAAGATTCTTAAATCCGCTTTCTTCATCCAGTCGGGCGATGCGTTCTTCCGTTGCCTGGAAATTCAAGCGCAGCGGGCGCTCGACGGTGACTTTGTGATAACCGAAATCGGCGTTGTCGAAGATCTTGCTGACGAACAACGTCTTTTTTTTGCCGTCGATGGTGAATTTCCACGTTTCGCCATCGGCGAAGTTACCGAAGATGCGCGTGATCTCGCCGATCTGATCCGGCTCGCCCTCGTCCTTGTCGCCGATCTTGTTGCGCTTGTTGCCGAGGCTTTTGCGCATCTTCACGTAGAATTGCCGCGCGTCGATGAGCTGGATCTTGCCTTTGCGCTCTTTCTCTTTGCGGTTGGTGAGAATCCAGAGATAAGTGGAAATACCGGTGTTGTAGAAAAGCTGATCGGGCAGCGCCACTATGGCTTCGAGCCAATCGTTCTCAATGATCCATTGACGGATGTTGCTCTCGCCGCTGCCGGCGTCGCCAGTGAACAGCGGCGAGCCGTTGAAGACAATGCCGATGCGGCTGCCGCCTTCCTTCGGCGCGCGGCGCTTTGAAAGCATGTGCTGGAGGAAAAGCAGCGCACCGTCGTTAATGCGTGGTAATCCCGCGCCGAAACGCCCGTGGTGACCAAGAGTTTTGTTCTCCTTTTCGATAAATGTGGCTTGCTGCTTCCACTCGACGCCGAATGGCGGGTTCGCCAGCATGTAATCGAACGTGATCTTTTTCCCGTCTTTGTCTTCGGCAAAGCCGTCTTTAGAGAAAGTGTCACCGAGAATGATGTTGTCGGCGTCTTCGCCTTTGATCAGCATGTCGGACTTGCAGACCGCCCACGCTTCATCGTTCCAGTCCTGGCCGAAGAGCAGCGGGTTGGCTTCGCTGTTTAAGTCGCGGATGTATTTCTCTGACACGGAAAGCATGCCACCCGTGCCGCAAGCCGGATCGTAAATCGTTTTCACCACGTGACTGCGCCGCAAATCCTTTTCCGGTGACAGGAGCAAATTCACCATCAGCTTGATGACTTCGCGCGGCGTGAAGTGCTCGCCGGCTTCTTCGTTCGATTGCTCGGCGCCGATCCGGATGAGCTCTTCGAAGATATAACCCATCTGCGTGTTGTCGACGCGGTCGGGCGAAAGGTCCACGTTGGCAAAAGCTTTGATCACTTCATAGAGCAAATTCTTTTCCGCCATCCGCGCGATCTGCTGCTCGAAGGCAAACCGCTCCATGATCTCGCGGACGTTTTTGGAAAAGGCGTGGATGTAACTGTTCAGATTCGGCGCGAGCTGATTCGGATCGTCGAGCAGCTTGGCCATATCCAGCTTCGACAGATTGTAAAACGGACGGCCCGTAATCTTTTGTAGCAAACTGCGAATGACTGTCTCCGGACGAGACTTGATCTTCGCGTGCTCTTTGAGCACTCGATCTTTTGTCGGCGCCAAAAGGCAATCGAAGCGGCGTAAGACAGTCAGCGGTAAAATAACCTTACGGTACTCGTTACGCTTGTACGGACCGCGAAGAAGATTGCAGATGCTCCAAATAAAGTTGGCAAGTTGGGAATGGGTTTCAGGACTCATTGAGACGTAAAAGTAGAAATGTTTTTCGCGGATATTATGCCGATCGGCGGAGCTTGCCAAGAGCTGAAAACGATTCACCTCTGCGTCGCAATAATCCCAATGTGGCTGTTACGTAAGCCTGACAGCCGTAGCGCACGGCGCCGCTTTGGCAACCGTCCGTCAATGAGTTCTCATGATTTTTTCCTCCGCGTCGAACTGCTAATCTTCTCCTGGCAGGAAATCGCTTGCGCCGCCCATTCACCCAATCGTTCGGCGTCTTCGAGAATGTCCAGCGGCACCTGGTAATAGCTCCTGAGTGTCTGTCTGGCGCTAGGACGAAACGGTTTCATCTTGCGCATCAGATATTCGCCAACGGTCGACTCGTCGACTTTGAAGTACACGCGATCTTTGTGAATGATGCCAAAAAAAGTTTCATCTCGATAAAGACCGTAGCCTCCGAACATTCTCCGCGCCTCGACATCATCCAACTCGTGCAACTGATCCAGCACAAAATCTTTGAACGACTCATCTTTCCCATTCATTGTATTTCGACGCCGGTTTGAACGGCTTGAACGATTTGAATCGTTTTGAACACGTTTAACCTATCCGATCGCCAATCCCACGACGCCCAACACCATCGCGCTGGCGCCCGCGAGCTTTCGACGCGCATCGCCCTCGCCAAGGAGGCGCGTTCCCATCCCAGTGCCGATCAGGATGCTGATCTCGCGCGCCGGCGCTACATAGCTGACGGGTGTGAAACGCATCGCGGTCAGCACCAGAATATAAGCTAGTGGTATCAGCACCGCGCAGGCGATCGCTTCGTATTTGTGCTCGCGCCACTCGCCGATCGCATGATCCGAATATTTCAACGCAATGGGAGTCATAAAAAGCGCACGGCCAACGTTCGCGCCCCAATCCAAAACAAGCGGGGAGACTCCGAAATGGCTAACCGATTGTTTGTCCCACAAGGTATACGCCGCAATGAATACACCCGTGATCAATGCATAGATGAGTGCGTCACGAGATTCGCTTTGCCACATCCGAGAGACATTCGTCGTCAGAATGATCGCGCCGCCGATGATCAGCAGGGCGCCGACTGCCGCGATGGGTGAGGGTCGCTCGCCGAGAAAAAGGATTGCCGCAGTCGCCGCCAGCAACGGCCCCGTGCCGCGCGCCATTGGATAGACTAAAGAGAGATCGCCGACCCTGTAGGCTTGATTCAACATTACGAAGTAGGCCGTGTGCAACGCTGCACTGCCGGCGATCAATCCGATGCTCGCAGCCTTGATCTCGAGTTGCCATATTTCGATAATCGCGATGGTTGCGGGCGCGTAAAGCAATGCCGACAGAACCGCCACCAGCCAGGTAAAGGTCGCATGCCCGCCGGCATGCTTGTTGAGAAAGTTCCAAGTGGCGTGGAGGAACGCGGCAGCGAGAATGAGTAACAGGGCGAAACTGGTCATGGAGACGAAAAACCTGTCGACTAATTCGACGACTTACCGCCTAAGCCATAGTCGAGCAGGTCGTTTGGCAAGATCACGGACGAACTTCAATTGCCATGAGTTCGTTGCGCCCGGACCAGGCAAGCCTCGCCCTCTCTCGAAGCGTTCAATCATCCGGCAGCGTAATCGGGTCACCGACGTGAATCGTACCGCCGCTGAGAATTTCCGCACGCAGCCCGCCGCGATGGACCAAACCACGCAACGCGCCGCGTTCCGTCAATCGCTCCAGGTGCGCGCACGGCTCGCAAAGCCGTGTGCCGCGGAGACGCACTCTACCGATGAGAAACTCCCGTTCGACCAGGTGATTGAGCGCCACGTCGCGAGTCACGATATTGCGGCGCGATTTACCCGGCGCGACGTCGATATCGTAGTCGCGCTTGAGTCCTTCGATCGCTTCGATCTCTATCAACGTCACATGCCGGCCGCTGCCGGGAACATGCGAATAGGTCCCGATGCCGGCAAAATATCGATCACCTTCAAGTCCGCGCCCGGCGATTGCTTCGACGCGGTCGCGATTCTGGATCGGGGCGGCGCCGGTCAGCGCGATGTGCAGCGATACGACCAATCCCGGGGCATTCATGTCAATTGTTTGCGGCGCGCCACCAGAGCGTTGATTTCCGGCGTTTGCATGCCCGTTTTGAGCAAGTCGCAAGTGCCCTTTTCGAGAATCTCTTGGGCCAATTGCTTTGCTCCGGTAATTGCCGCTTTCAGGAAGCCCGAGCCATAACTCACCCGCGCGACGCCCAAATCCTGCAGCTGACTCACGCTCGGCGACTGCGGTCCGGCGAGAATGCTGATCGGCGCTTTAACTTCTTTGACAATGCGTCCGATGATTTCGGCTGAATGTAAGAACAAGTAAAAAATACAATCGCCGCCCGCTTCCGCGTAGGCGTTACCACGGCGGATCGCCTCATCGAGGGCTTTTTTTGGATCGTCGGGAAAAACATGAAAGGCGTCCACGCGCGCGTTAAGGAAAAATTCGCTCCCCAGCTCGCGCTTGGTCTCCATGACCACTTTGATCTTGCGGAGCTGCTCGGAAATTTCCACAAGGCCGCCCTTTCCTTTCGCTGCTCCGTCTTCGAGATTCATACCGGCGACGCCGCGCGCCACCAGTGCGAGCACCGTTTCACGAACGCCGTTCTCATCGCCGTAACCTCGTTCACCGTCAGCATTGAACGGCACGCTCACCGCGCCAGCAAAGCTGCCGCTGATCTCGATAAAATCATCGCGGCTCATCACTTCGCCGTCGGCATAGCCCAATGCCGCCGCGATACCGCCGCTCGTGCCCTGGATCGCTTTGAACCCCATTTGCTCGAACAATAAAGCGCTCAACACATCATAGGCACCGGGCATGACGAGAATTTCCGGCGCGCGCACCAGTTCTCTCAGTCTGCGGCTTTTCTCGTTGGCAGCGGTGACGACTCCGCTCGGTATGGATTCCATGAGCACCTCCGGCCAATTCCTGATCGGTGAATCGTATCGTAAGACTCGAAGCGATGGAAGGAAGCAGCGGCGCTACTCGCCGAACGAAAGAACACGTTTCCGATGCCTACCGTTCCCGCTCGGAAAAACACCCCCTGAATGAGAAGGATCGAAGAGATCTAATTGGGCGCCGTCGTGCTGTGCTCGATAGTTAGCGCATTCCGATTGATGACGTAGTCGCAGTGGATCCGCTTCTGCGAAGCGGCTCTTGCAGCGCCTGTTTTTCTCAGAGATTCGGGCGCAGAACTTTTCCCGGTAAAGCGCCCGTCGGCGCGCCGTTTTCGATAACGACTTCGCCGTTCACGACCGTATGCGGCACGCCCGCAGCCTTTTGGATCATCCGGGTTTCGTTTGCCGGTAGATCCTGCACGTATTCCGGTTCGAGCGTGTTCACGGTCGCGGGATCGAACACCGCGATGTCCGCTGCAAAGCCGGGGCGCAATAGTCCGCGATCACTCAACCCGAACACCGACGCCACGCGGAAAGTTAGTTTGTTGACTGCTTCTTCCAAGCTCATGATACCGTGATCGCGTACCCAACAACCGAGAAACGCCGTCGAATACCCGAAGCGAGCATCATAGCCCATATGAGCGCCGGCATCGGATTGACCGATCATGACAGCCGGGTGTTTGAGAATCTCGCAAACCGCCTGCGGGTCCCCTTGCGTATTGGTATGGACAAAGCGGGTTTGGAGGTCTTCTTCGAGGGAGATATCCAGGAACCAATCCAGACCATCTTTATCGGCAGCGCTAGCAATTTCCTGCACACTCTTGTGCTCGAAAATTTTGTTCTTCGGCAGCTTCACATGATCGACAAAAATCACGTCCCAGCGCCGCGGAAAAACCGAAGGAGATTGGTCTTCGATCGCCTCGGCGCGAAGTTTCTTCCGGATTGCGGAATCCGCGAACATCTGTTTGCGCGCCTCCACGGGACTGAACATCGCCGATTTCCAGGTCGGGAATTCATCGAAGCATTGCGCATCCAACAGCGTGTAGCGGTTTTGAAACGGTTTGGCCTGAGTCATCGCATAGATGGGCAAACCGTCTTCTCGGAACACCCGTTGGGTGTTCGCGAGCATCTCCTGCCAATGATTTGGCCGACTCCAGCTGTGATTGATGCTTTGCCACAGCACCGGCCGCCCAGTGCGGCGCGCCATCTGGGCAGCGTAGGCGATCCGGCCGCGGGCATCGGCGCCGCCGCCGCTAAGCTGAACGACTCCGGAATTCATTTCAGCCAAGACGTCCAACAACGATCCCAACTCTTCGTCCGCCGCCAGACGGCTCGCCACCGGTTTTTTATCCTCGCGAATGTGGCGCGGGTTTTGATTGGTAGAAAACCCCACCGCGCCGGCTTTCATTCCCTGGCGCACGAGCTCTTTCATTTTGGCAATTTCTTCCGCCGTCGCGCGCCGTTCTACGGCATCTTCCCCCATCACACGGTGGCGCACGGCAATATGGCCGACCAACGCCGCGGCATTGATTCCAAGCCGCGCACCGAGTGCGTCCAGGTATTCAGACGTGGATTCCCATCTCCATTGAATTCCCTCCTCAAGCACGCGGCGGCTGATCGCTTCAACGCGGACAAAACTTTTGATCACCGCGTCGCGGTCTTCGGGTTTTGTCGGCGCTAAGCTCAAGCCGCAATTACCGACGACGACGGAGGTTACGCCATGAAAACACGAAGAGGTGCCGAGCGGGTCCCAAAACAACTGCGCATCCAGATGCGTATGCGGATCGATAAATCCCGGCGCCACCGCCAATCCGTCGACATTCAGCGTGCGTTTTGCGTCGCCGTGCAGACGGCCGATCTCGACAATTTTGCCGCCGCTTATACCGACATCGCCGTAATAGCTCGGCATCGCCGAACCGTCATAGATCCTTCCGCCCTTGACTAAAAGATCGTACATAAGTTTCGCTCCTTTTCACCAACACGTTTCAGAGCCGAAAAAGAAGTTAGTCGATGGCTGCAACGATCGTCAAGAGAGAAACGACAGCCGCAGGCGATTCGGAGAGCTAAATGGTCAGACGAACGCCCAGCCCCGGTCCTTCGGGCAGGTGAATCGCCCCGGCACAGACATCGAGGCCCTCGACGAGATCGCCCTCGAGCTCCTCGAACTCGGCAATCTCCGACGGAACGATAATCGCCGGCGTCGCGCCGATGAAGTGGGCTTGGGCCGCTTCGACGAGCCGAGTCGAACCGGTGCCGCCCACGTGGCAAGCAAGGCCGACCGACTCGCACGCTTGCACGACGGCCCGGCTAGCACGGATGCCGCCAAGTTTGAGCAGCTTGATGCTGACTGCGCGTGCCGCTTTGTGTCGCGCCACCCGATATACATCGTCTGCCGGGTTGATCGATTGATCCGCGAGAATGAGAGGTTGAACGGCTGCGGTCACCATAGCCATGCCCGCAAGATCGGTTGCCGGAACAGGCTGCTCTGCCATCGTCAGACCTGCCGGCGTAAGCTTTTCGATGATGTGAATAGCCGTAACGGAATCATAGGCGCCGTTGAAGTCCGCGGTCAGCGTCACGCCGGGGCCGACGTTTTCGCGGATCGCCATAAACGACGCCAGATCCTTATCCTTTCCCGCCCCTAACTTGACCTTGAGATGGCGGTAGCCGCGCTCGGCGAATTGGCGCGCGCTCGGCCATCCATTCGACCGTTCCCATGCCGAGCATCTTCAGTACGGGAATTTGATCGCGCTTCTTGCCGCCCAGCAGCTCGGCCACGGATATATTCTGTGCCTTCGGCGCCAAATCAAAGAGGGCGATTTCGATTGCCACCTTGTGATACGCGAAATCCGGCACCGCTCGGTCCAGTTGGCTCGTCAACGTGTCGATTTGGTCGGCGTCGCGCCCGACGAAGGACTGCGTCGCCGATCTGAGCGCCGCCAGACCCGGTTCGAAGCTTGCCGCTCGGGTCGGCAGAATCGATGCCGCGCCGATGCCGGTCAGCTCATTTTCGGTATGGAGCTTGACGTAGAAGAGCTGTAAGGAATCGGCGCTGTAGCTTGCCGTTTGCCAGCGAATTTTACGCTTCAGGTGATGCGGGATAAGCTCGACCTGGCTGATTTCATAAATGACCGGGCGCGCGCCGACCAGGGATCACTTGATCGTTTGACTGCTTAACTGCGGCTCATAGAGCAATTGAATGACGATGCCATCGGGGTCGGTGCAGTAAAAAGAAGCACTGCCATCGCGGTGAACCTTGAACGGATGCACGATTTGCACCCCTTTGGCCCTAAATTCTTTTTCCAGCTCCTCGACCCGCTCGATCTTCTCGACGACAAATCCCAGGTGATCGAGTTGCCTTTCTTCGGCTGTGTTCGCAAAGACTTCTGATACGCCGTGGATCGCAATGTTATCGCAACCGGAAGATAAATAGACGTTTTGCGGATCGGGCTCCCACACGACGTCCATGCCGAGAACGTCCTGATAGAATCGCTTCGATCGCGCCACGTCCTTCACTTTGAGCGCAATATGGCGCATGCCCTTGAGACCCGGAATTCGGCTCATGACCGGACTATAGCACACGACCGGCACAATTCAGACGTTGAGACTCTTGCCCCACGCCCGCAAACGGGGGATATTTCTCTCATGAAAGAAGCCCTTTGGTGGCAAACCGAAGCCGACGGAAAGATTCTCTGTACGTTATGCCCGCGCTTTTGCCGGCTCGGCGATAGTCAAGCCGGTTTTTGCTATATCCGCAGGAACGTCGATGGCAAACTTTATTCACTCGGCTACGGCACATCCACAGGGTTTGCGATCGATCCCATCGAAAAAAAGCCCCTCAACCACTTCCTACCTGGGAGTGAGATTCTTAGCTTCGGCACGGCCGGGTGTAATTTGGGCTGTCGCTTCTGCCAAAACTGGAGCATCAGCAAGGCCAAGCTCGACGAAGCCGAAAGTTATCATGCTGCACCGGAACAGGTAGTTGAGCTCGCTTTGCGGAAACAAGTGCCGAGCATCGCATTCACTTACAATGATCCGGTGATCTGGGGTGAATTTGTCATCGACATCTCGCGTAACGCCCGCGAGCGCGGCATCAACAGCGTGATGGTGACCGCCGGTTACATCACACCTGAGTCCCGTCCGGAGGTGTTTCGCTACATTGACGGCGCCAATGTCGATCTGAAGGCTTTTACAGAGCGGTTTTATCACAAGCTTACGTTCTCGCATCTCGCTCCGGTGCTCGACACCCTGGTTTGGCTCAAACGGGAAACTGATATCTGGTTCGAGATCACCAATTTGATGATACCCGGCGAGAACGACGAGCCGGACGAAACCCGACGGCTATGTGATTGGGTCGCGGAAAATTTGGGAGATTCGGTGCCGCTACATTTCACGGCGTTTCATCCCGACTTCAAACTGACCGACAAACCGCGCACCCCAGCGTCGACTCTCAAACGGGCGCGCGCAATCGCGCAAGCAAGCGGCATCAAATACTGCTACGTCGGCAATATTCATGACGCCGAGGGACAGACTACCCGTTGCCCTGCTTGTCAGAGCATTTTGATCCGCCGTTCCTGGCACGAGATCATCGAAAACAAGTTGTCTGACGGCCACTGTGCTTGCGGCCAAATTATCCCCGGCCGCTTTGCCACGCATGCGAGCTCCACTCCCCGCCAGTCAGTCCTCGGCTAACTTTAATGCTGCGCATCACCGATTTGTAAGAGTTCACCTCAGCTGAAAACCACGACGAAAGATTTTTCGTTCAACTAGCTGAAATTTGCCGAAGGTTTCTGACTGACCAAGCGACTATTATCATCCCGAACGGAGTGACAGATGTCCGTGGAAGCGCATTAGTCGCTGGTGAAATATGAGAATTTGTGTTTTATAAAAGACTCGGTTTTTTCAATGGCGAAACTGAAGACCAAACGAAATCGACGCATTGTGCCGCCGCCTCATCTCGACATCCTCGAGGATATCAGCACGCTGATCAGCCACTCGCATGATCTTCAAGAAACCCTCGATCGAATCGTCGCCACCGTCTCTGACCGGATGCAGACCGAAGTCTGCTCCATCTATATTCTCGACCGGAAAACCAACCGGTTGACACTGCGGGCAACGATGGGATTGGACCCCGAATCGGTCGGCAGAGTTTCGATGGGGATCAGCGAAGGTCTCACCGGATTGGTGATCGAGAGGATGAAGCCGGTGATGGTGGCCGATACCCTCGCTCACCCACGCTATAAGTATTTTCCTGAAACCCACGAAGAGCATTTCCATTCGTTTCTCGGTGTGCCGCTGATCGAGGGCAGGCTTCCCTTGGGAGTCCTGGTGGTCCAGACATCTCGCCGCCGCCACTTTTCCCGCGATGAAATTCGTCTGCTCACGACGATCTCGGCTCAAGCAGCCAGCATCATTGTGCAGGGCCGGCTCGCTGAATCTCTCAAGAGCAAGGAAGAGGAGCGCAAAGAATTCGAGAAACGAATGAATGAGGCGATGCGAAAGCTTCGCTCCTACGAGGGCACCCGCCGCGAAAAACATGCAAAATCGAAGCAGCAGTGGCGCGGCCGCTTGAATGGACTTGCCGCGTCTCCGGGCTTCGGCCGCGGGCGAGCTTTCGTATTGGAGCCGCGCATGGACCTTGCTGCCATCGGCAAAAAGAAGTCGCGCAATCCGGAGCGCGAAATGGAACGATTTCGCGCAGCCGTAGAGCGCGGCATCGAGCAAGTGAATGTGGTTAAGAACCGCATGACGCAGTTTATCCCTAAAGAGGAAAACGCGATTTTCGACGTCTATCGTCTAATCTTGGAAGACCCGGCGATCATTCAGCAGATCGAACAGCAAATCTTCAAAGAAGGCTACACCGCTGAATATTCGATTCGAGTCGTGTTCGAGCGCTACTTGCAGTCCATTGCCAATATCAATGATAGCTATCTCCGTGAACGCGCGACCGACGTCAAAGACGCCGCGCAACGACTGCTCGATAATTTATCGGGCGTGTCGGGACAGCAATACGATTTACCCGACGACGCGGTTCTCGTGGCCGAAGACCTCTCACCCGCCGATCTGAGCATGCTCGAAGGCGATAAGTTCAAGGGTATCGCATTGGCCACCGGCGGCGTGACTTCGCACGCATCGATTCTGGCGAAGTCCTTCGAAATTCCCAGCGTCGTCGCGATCGAAGGGCTGATGGAAGCGGTTCATCAGGGCGACCTGCTGATCGTCGACGGCAATGCCGGAAACGTGCACGTGAATCCGAATGTAGAGGTCATCCGGGAGTACAATCGCCTGGAGCGTGATTATGCCGCGCTCAATCGCGAGCTGGGCGCGCTCAAGAATCTTCCGGCGGAAACCACCGACGGGCGCAGGGTCTCGCTCTATGCCAATATTGGATTATTGAGCGATGTTGCCTTTGCTCAACTGCACGGCGCCCAGGGGGTCGGACTCTATCGCACCGAGATTCCGTTTTTATCCCATCGCGACTTTCCGAGCGAAGACGAGCAGTATTCGCTCTATAGCAGGGTGGTTGAAGGCATGGCCGGAAAGCCGGTCACGATCAGAACCTTGGACATAGGAGCCGACAAGTATCCCACCTATATGCGCAGCCCCACGGTCGAGCCAAATCCGTTTTTAGGCTGGCGCTCGATCCGTATTTCTCTGGAAGTCGAGGAAATTTTCAAAACGCAGCTGCGTGCGGTCCTTCGTGTGGGCGAGCTCGGCCGCGTCCGCTTATTGATCCCGATGGTCACGAGTCTCGAGGAAGTTTTAAAGGTAAAGGAAATCCTCGCCGAGGCCAAAACCGAACTCGATCATGAAGGCACACCCTACGACCGACAAATGGAGCTTGGCATCATGGTCGAGGTCCCCGCTGCAGTCCAACTCGCCGATCGTTTTCTCCGTGAAGTTGATTTTCTAAGCATCGGAACCAACGATTTAATTCAATACATTCTCGCGGTGGATCGCAGCAATCGCAAGGTGGCGAGCCTCTACGAGCCGCTGCATCCCGCCGTGCTTAAATCCCTCAGCACGACCATCGACGCTGGGAAACGCCAAGGCAAACGTGTCGGAATGTGCGGCGAAATGGCTGGCGATCCGCTCTGTGCTATTCTGCTTTTGGGCATGGGATTGGAGGAATTTAGCACCGGATCGCTTTATATTCCGGTCATAAAAAAGGCGATCCGTTCGATCAGCTACCAAAGCGCCAAAGCCAGCGCCGATATCGTTCTCGCCATGGATACAGTAGGTGAAATAAAACGCTATCTTTTCGAGCAGATGCGTCAACTCGGCATGGTCGAACTACTTGAGATGTATCGTTAATTTCAACGGACATTTTTCGTATCCTCGGGGTTGAAAACCTCTCGTTTCAGGGTTAAGTTATTATTCGAACGTTCGTTCGAAAGGCTCTGCTCTGAAAGGAATCCCCAATGATCAAGATTTCGACCTTTGACGACTGGATTGACAATTTCCGCCAGTGGCAACGCGACATCGGCTATGACCCGGCGCTGCTCAGCGATTACAAATTCGAAACCAAGCTCGGCGAATTGCACTCACCTGAAATCGAGTTCGGCGATTATAAAGGCCAGAAGAAATGGCAACGGGTCAGCCAGATCCCCAATCAAACAATTCGCGACGCCTTGATGAACCTGATCGTATATCAGGGCGATACCGAGTTCGCTTCCGTGGAGCAGCAAAAGAACTTGATCGATACGGCCCCCACGGAATATGACCGCCAAGCGCTAACGCGTGTGAACAGCGAGGAGATGCGGCACGGCTGGCAGATGTGTTATTTGCTGGTCAATTATTTCGGTGATTCGGGAAAGCTTGAGGCTCGAAAACTACTGGAGCGCCGCGCTTTTCGTGGCGATCGTCTGCTCGGTTCGTTCAACGCGCCGGTGAACAACTGGCTTGATTTTTTTACCTATACTGAATTCGTCGATCGCGACGGCAAATATCAGCTGACGATGCTCTCACACTCCGCTTTTGCGCCGCTGGCCGAAAGCGTTACGGCGATGCTCAAGGAAGAATTTTTCCATATGTTCACCGGTCACACCGGCCTCACGCGGATTCTCAGGGCCGGCAAGATTCCGATCCCCATCATGCAAAAGTACTTCAACAAGTGGCTTTCGACAGCCTATGACCTCTTTGGCACTGATCATTCTTCATCGGCTCACTGGGCTTATACTTGGGGGCTAAAGGGCCGATTCGATGAGCATGAGGCGCAAGTTCCGGCCGAAAAAGACAAGCTCAATGATTTGGCGCGCGCCCACTACATGGCAGAAAGCGCAAAACTCATTGACCAACTCAACCAACTCATCCCCGAAGGACAAGCGAAGCTTTATGCTCCGGATTTTAGATTTAATCGCTCCATCGGGGAAAACGTCGGTAAACCCTTCAGTGTCACCGGAGAGTTGTTGAGTCCCGATGCACACGAAAAACATCTGCGGGAAACATTGCCAACCGAGGAAGACGAAAAAATCCTCGCCGATATTATCAAGAGCAAAGACTGGGTTTCCCAGGTGCAACTGAATTAGTCCTCCTGTTGCATCTCGTTTGCGGGCCGAGTAATTAGGGCGCAAGGAGAATATTAGTGGCTCGAATTTGCCTGGTTTGCCAAAACATCGATTGTAAATCGCGGGGCTCTGAACAGCTCACGACGGAGCTCCAACAAAAAATTGCCGCCAAGGGCATTGCCGACGTGGAAGTGAAACCCTACATGTGCTTTGGCGCGTGCCAGGAAGGTCCTAACATCGTGCTTTATCCAGAAAAGAGCTGGTATGCCAAAGTCCAGCCTAGGGACCTCGACGACATCGTCGAGCATCTTGCCGGCGGCCCACATGTGCAAAGATTGGACACGATCGATTCGTCATTGAAAGAGCTTATCTATCAGCTGCTCGACACGGGGGTTTTTTAGCTCATGGAAGGCGTCCTGTTCCCTCGCGGCGTTCCTGAGGGAAGAGAGGGATTTAAAGAATATCGCGATCGTGGCGGCTATCAGGCGTTAGAAAAAACCCTCAGGAGTGTGCCTGAAGAGGTGATCCAAATCGTTTCGGATGCCGGTTTACGCGGTCGCGGCGGCGCCGGTTTTCCGACCGGCAAGAAGTGGCAGTTCACCCGGGAGGCGCCGGAGCAACCCCGTTACTTAGTTCTCAACGGCGGCGAAGACGAGCCAGGCAGCAAAAAGGACCGCGTGCTGCTGGAAAATCTTCCTCACCTGGTTCTCGAGGGTACAATTCTTGGGGCGTACGCGATCGGCGCAAGCAAAGCCTACCTCTACATCAACGCCCGCTACGACGACGCGCTGAAGAGCGTCAAGGATGCTTTGGCCGAAGCTAAGAGCGCCGGCTATTATGGCAGCAACATAGGGGGGAGCGGTTTCAATCTCGAAATCGAGATTGTTCCCGCGCCGCATAACTATGTAGCTGGTGAGGACACGGCAGTCATTGAAGTCATTGAGGGCAAAAAAGCTTGGCCGCGGCAGAAACCGCCGTTTCCAGTAACCGTCGGCTTGTTCGGCAAACCGACATCGGTCAACAACGTCGAAACGTTGGCTAACGTTCCGCCGATCGTCTTGAGAGGCGCCGACTGGTACCGCCGATTCGGCACTGCCGAGAGCGCCGGGACAATGATTTTTTCGTTGAACGACGATGTCAATCGCCCCGGCGTTTACGAACTGCCTTTTGGCACACCGCTACGCTACTTGATCGAGGAATGCGGCGGCGGAATCAAAGGCGGCAAAAAAATAAAAGCGATTATGCCGGCAGCGCCGTCGTCGGCCTTTCTGCCGCCGGAAAAAATTGACACAGCGCTCGATCACAACTCCATGCGGGAGGCAGGCTCCGCCCTAGGCTGCGGCGTAGTTAAGTTAGTAGGTGAGGGCACGTGTATCGTCGAAGAGCTGATAAAAATCGCCGACTTCTTCGCCAGTGAATCATGTGGTCAATGCCCCGCCTGTCGAATGGAAACCAGCAGCCTTGCAATGATGCTGAAAAAAGTTCAAGCCGGCCAAGGTGGGATGCCGATGCTTGAGCAGTTCGGCAAAATCCTCGCGTTCAACAAAGGCAAGGGGTTTTGCAACCTGATCGCGATGCCCGGCCCGCCAATCGAGAGCGCGATAAAACTTTTCCCCGCCGACTTCCAAGCCCACCTGACAACCGGCAAGTGCCCGGTGAACTGATTCGATCGTTCACTTTGATTCTTTTCTCGGTCTAGTATCGGTTCCGTTCTCTCGGAAAAAAGATTTTTTCCCCTCTCCTCGGAAGCGAACGCATTCAGAGAGATCTCTCCCTAGTCCCGAGCGCATTCTGATCCGCAATTGTTGAAGGAGGTTGACCTCCTTGATCGCTGCTTGATAGTAATTGCATCGTCTCGATTGTAAGTGATCGTTACGAATCAGGAACATTGACTTTCGTAGCGGCGATTTTCGCGATTTCGCTATGTCGCTATTCGCGAGATGTCTTTGGCGCGACCAAATCCAAAAGAGGTCAAAGTTATGAGACTGAACCCGATTCAATGGCCCAATGACGCGAAGATCGCCGTCAGTTTTTTTGTCGCGTTGGAGGCCTTCGAGAAATCCTCCCAGTATCGCCGCAGTGAAGACGGTAAACCGGATTATGCATCCCTCGCTTATGGCGAATACGGCGGCAAGGCAGGCATCTGGCGTATCATGGACGTNNTTTCACGTCATGGTGTCAANGGCACGATCGATACGAATGGGCGGATCGCCGANGANTTTCCCGATGTGGTGAAGGAACTTCATTCGGCCGGTCACGAGATCGTCGGACATGGTTGGGTCAACGACACCGCGCAATCTTCCTTGGATACCGACGCGGAGAGAAAACTCATTCGCCGAACTCTCGACGCCCTCGCTTCCATTACCGGTAAACGTCCCGTAGGCTGGGTCAGCCCTGGTCATCGAATCAATGAGTATACTCTCGGCCATTACGTGGATGAAGGCATTTATTGGACCGGTGATTTGCCGGGACCCGATATCCCGCAGCATCGCATGGTGAACGGCAAACCCATCGTGATTATGCCGCGTTTGGATTACGCCAATGATTTGAGCCTACTGTTCACGCACAAAAATCCTGCGCAGTTTTATTTTGACAGCTTCAAGGCCGCCTTTGACTGGCTCTATGCCGAAGGGCACGCAGGCGCGCCCAAACTGATCGATTGCCTCGTCCATGCCCACATCGGCGGACGTCCGAACATCATCGGCGTGTTTGAGGAATGCATCCGCTACGCGAAGGGTTTCAAAGACGTCTGGTTCTGTACCAAAGGCGAGATTGCCAAATACTATCTCGATCGCTACGTCACCAAAGCCTAAAGGATCCCACCCAATGAACAGCGCAACCGAAAAATTTCTCGCCGGGCTTAAATCGAACGAGCTGCTATTGAAGCTCACCTGGGATGAATGGCTTTCTATTGACGCGCCGTACAGCCCCACCGGTTTGACAACCGCCGACGCCTGGACCCGTTATCATCGCAACGGCTATGACTGGGACATGCACGGCACGGTTTACACGCCGGAAAAAGAAATCGAACCACGCCGGCCGTTCGTATTCTTTCACGGCGGCGCGGGCAGCGAAAAAATAATGGATCTGACACCCGACGGCAGACCTGGCCTGGCGCGTGTTGTGGCATCCCAAGGTTTCAAGGTGCTGGCGCTCACGTATCCGGGCCATTACCCGTTGGGCGGCGTCTGGCAGCAATCCATCCCCGAGCGCAATCCGATTTACCTCAAGGATCGCGATCTGCCGGAGGACGAAATCTCTGATCGCAATTTGAAATGCACCTTCAACGTGATCCTGCAAGGCGCGGGCTTGCTCACCGATGAGCATTTGCCCGGACAGGAGATCATCGTTTTCGGTCATTCCACCGGCGGGCCGATGGCGGCGCATCTCACGCGTTTTTCAAAGAAGACCAGAGTCGTCGGCATCGTCGGGTTCGGCAGCGGCGGACCGGACGGCTGGCGCCTGGAGTGGCGCAACAAAACCGGCGCAGAAAAATACGGGGAAAAGCCCGTCGATCATATATCGCGGCGCTCGCCCGATTCTTTCAAGGAATCAGGTTATATTGATCCGGAAGATCTGACGCCATGGGGCGGCGCCGACGATTACATTCGTCTGGTAAGCCCGCTGCGCTCGCAGATGAAGACCAGTCTCTGCGATAATCAACACAATGCCGCGGTGGGCATCCTCGAAGAGTATCCCAAGCGCACCGGCTTACCGCGCGAGGAATATTTCGATCATTTGCAAGAGCCCGATCCGAACTGGCTGAGAAATATTCGGGTGCTCCTCACGGTGGGCGAGAACGACAAAGGCCATTGGGTTCGAGGCGAGAAGCTCGAAGATAAGCGCGAGATGTTCATGGGCGCGAAGTATGCCGCCGCAACCCGCGGCGCGCACGTCGTGCTTATTCCGCGCTATGGTCATGTGGGCTATGCCGAACTCTATAATGAGAAAATCGCTTACCTCTGGCTTTGGGCCTACAAGCAAGGCTATTTCGATTGATGCGATCGCTCAGGAGGAGTCTTCAATGATCTTTCGACAATCGATAGTTCTGGTTGCGCTGCTGATCGTTTTCCAAACGTCTGCGAATCTGGCGGCGCAAACAAAATCCATGTCTTCGGCAGAGTTGGCGCTCTACAAGGGAAAAGACCGCGAAGCGATTCTTGTCGAGGGGGCCAAGAAAGAGGGACAAGTTACGTTTTATACGTCGAATACCTGGATGGCCGGCCCGGTGTCTCAGGAGTTCGGCAAAAAATACCCCTTCATCAAAACCAACGTTTGGCGCAGCGATTCAAAAGAACTGCTGAAGCGTTTAACGGATGAGGCAGCAGCGGGCCGCTTCATCGCGGACGTCGTCGAAACCAGCCCCGACTACATGGCGCTGATGATCGGTGAAAAGCTGTTTCAGGAAGTTTTTTCCCCGGAGCTCGCGCCTTACGACAACAACTCTAAGGTCAAAGGGAAAAATGGTGTCTTTCATTGGACTAGCCGTGAGCTTTACATCAGCTTGGGCTTCAACACCAATCTCGCACCGCCAGCGGAAGCGCCCAAAACTATGAAGGACCTGCTCGAACCGAAATGGAAAGGCAAAATGACCATCGCCGGAACCACGACGGGTACCCAGTGGATCGGCGCCGTGGTCGAGGCATACGGCCGCGAGTTTCTGGAGAAAATCGCCAAGCAAGATGTCAATGTGCAGAACATTTCCGGCGCTGCGTTAGCTGAGCTGGTGGCCTCGGGCGAAGTACCCTTATCGCCGACGATTTTCAATTCGAACATCTCTGTGGCCAAGCAAAAAGGCGCGCCGGTGGAGTGGCGTCCGATCGATCCCGTGGTCGCGACTACCGGCACTTCCGGCATGGTCGTCAAAGCGCCTAATCCCCATGCAGCGCTGTTGTTTCTGGATTATCTCCATTCCAAAGAGGGTCAGGAGGTGGTTCTGAAAGGTGGGCTGAGCTCGGCGCGCAAGGACGTCGCTTCGGCGGATCAAAAATTCAAGAAAGTCTACATCGAGAACAAATATTCACCGGACGTGATGGAAAGAAAATTTGCCGAGTGGGAAGGCCTGAAACGTCGGCTCTTCATCAGCAAGCGTTAGTCGAGCCCCGACAATGCCGCAGAAAATCCTGATTACGGGGGCCAACGGCTTCATCGGCTCTCATACCAGCCGGTTGCTCGAGATCCTCGGCCATTCAATCATTCCCATAGATGTGGTGCCGCGCTCGTCGGACCTCTCGCTGCTCGGCATCAAAACGCCGAGCCATCTGATGAACGTCACCGGTGCGAAGGAATTTCGCGCACTCTGTGAACGGGAACAGCCGACGCATATCTTTCATGCTGCGCACCCGCCGCGGGATGAGAGCCCATCGATCATCAACTACTGCTATCACGCAATGACGAACATTCTCGAAGCGGCGAAAGATCTCAAAATCAAGCGCGTCGTTTATTCCAGTTCCGCGTCGATTTATGGCCAACTGCAAAAACCCGCTGGGAGCTTGGTCAAAGAAGAAGACGCGGTGTCGATCTATCCCACCTATTTCTATCGTGCCGCAAAAACCGTTTCCGAATGGATGGGCGACTTCTACAAAGAAAAATGTGGAGTCGATTTTGTCGCGCTTCGCTATTCCTCGGTGTACGGCCCCGGACTTTACCGGAGCATTCCGCTGGAATTGAAGAAGGGAATCCTCGGACAACGCTGCCGTCCGTTTCTCACCCGCCCGAACGATGACTTGATCTATATCGACGATGTCGCCGATGCGGTGCGCCGCGCACTCTTCACCGACAAGCGCCTCAGTCGTGCCTACAATATCGGTCTCGATAAAACTTATGTGAGCGACGATTTAAAACGCGCCATCCAAAAAGCCTTACCCCATTTGCAGTTCGAAATTGGCGAGCACCCGAATGCTGCCGAAGTGGCGCCGCATCGGTTGCGCACCCCCCTCGACATTTCCCTCGCACGGCGAGAGCTCGACTGGAAACCGAAAATCTACTTGGAAGAAGGCATCGCGCGCCTGACGGCTTGGCTGATAGAGCATAAAAGCAAGCTGCAGTCGTAAGTCGGTCCAAGCAAGGAGGACGACGTGGATCGACGACAACTGGCTTGGACTCTGATTTGCTGCGCCGTTCAGACGATACTGCTTGCCACATTCGCTTTCGCCGCTACTGCGCCGATGCCGACGGCGCAATTAGCGCTCTACCAGGGCGCCGACCGAGAAAAAATTCTCGTCGAAAGCGCGCAGCGCGAGGGTCAGTTCACTCTCTATACCTCGCATACCTGGTTCAAAACTTTCGTCGGCGAATTCGAGAAGAAATATCCGTTCGTGCGCGCCTCACAGTGGCGCAACGATTCGAAGAACATCATCCGCAAAGTATTGGAAGAGGTGAAAGCCGGTCGTGTCCTCGCCGATATCGTTGAGACCACCGCAGACGGGATGGGTCTGTTGAAGCGTGAAGGACTATTCCAGGAGTATTATTCTCCCGAAGCACGCTATTACCCCAATGAGCTCAAACCAAAGGGAAAAAACGGCTTTTTCTATTTGCCCAATCGTGAGACCTACAACAGCTTGGGTTATAACACCAAGCTCATTCCGTTGGCGACCGCACCACGAACTCTGAAAGACCTGGTCGATCCCAAATGGAAAAGCAAAATGGCGATCACGAGCACGACCACCGGTTCGCGCTGGATCGGCAATGTCCTCGAGACATTGGGTCGCGAGTTTTTGGACAAACTCGCCGAGCAGGATATCAGCGTCCAGGACATGGCACCGGCATCGCTGATCAATCTCGTAGTTTCCGGTGAAATCCCGCTCTCTCCGACCATCTTCGATGCCAATGTCACGCTGGCGAAGGAAAAGGGCGCGCCGGTGGAATGGCGTCCGCTGGAACCGGTGGTGACCACCGTCGGTTCAGCAGGGTTGCTCGCCCGCGCTTCCAATCCTCATACCGCGCTGCTCTTCATTGACTATTTGCTATCCAAGGAAGGACAACAATTCATTATGAAGGGCGGTTTGTGGTCGCCGCGCGACGATCTGGGCTCGCGGGAGCAAAAATTCACGAAAAGCTATCTCGACGAAAAATATTCGTCCGAAGAGATGGAAGCAAAGATCGCCCAATGGGAAACTTTGATGCGCCAGCTCTTCATGCGAAAGCGATAGACGAAGCGGATTCCCAAACACAGGAGAACATAGAACTATGGCGCGTTTCACTGCGGCTCTTTGTCTTGCGGCCGCGTTGGTCTTGTTTTTACCTCTCTGTGTGCTTTTTGCTGCCGCGGCGCCGACGACATTGCCCCAGGTTGCGCTCTATCAAGGAGCGGATCGCGACAAAATTTTGATCGAGGGCGCGAAAAAAGAGGGGCAGCTTACGCTCTACGATTCGCACACGTGGTTTCGCACCTACGTCAAAGATTTCGAGAAGAAATACCTGTTCATCAAGGTTTCCGAATGGCGCAGCGACTCGAAAAACCTGCTTAGCCGAGCAATGACGGAGTTCAATTCCAGCCGGTCCTTAGTCGATGTGATCGAAACGACGGCCGAAGCCATGGGTGTGATGAAACGGGAGGGCATGTTCCAGGAATACTTTACTCCCGAAGCGCGCTTTTATCCCGATGCTGTAAAGTCCAAAGGCAAGAACGGTGTGTATTACCTTGGCGACCGGGAAACTTACAACAGCTTGGGTTTTAACACCACGCTGATCGCCACGACCGAAGCGCCGAAAGTATTCAAAGAGCTGTTGGATTCAAAATGGAAAAGCAAAATGTCCATCGCCGGAACGTCGACAGGGGTACGCTGGATCGGCGCCGTGATCGATACCTTCGGCCAGGATTTTCTAAATCGGCTCGCTGAACAAGACATCAAAGTTCAAAACATGTCCGGCGCGGCATTGGCCGGGATGGTCGCTTCCGGCGAGGTGCCGCTATCGCCGACGATTTTTGACGCCGACGTCACCGTAGCGAAGCAAAAAGGCGCCCCGATCGAATGGCGGCCGATCGATCCGGTGGTCACCACGGTGGGGTATTCGGCTTTATCCGCAAAAAGCGCGCACCCGCACGCCGCACTGCTTTTTCTCGATTACTTACACTCCAAAGAAGGTCAGCAGCTCATCATGAAAGGCGGGCTCTGGTCGCCGCGTGAGGACGTGGGTTCACTGGAGCAAAAATTCAAGAAACTTTATCTCGACAGCAAGTACTCCACGGACGAAGCCGAAAAGAAGCTTCTCGAATGGGAAAATCTCATGCACCAGCTGTTCGTCAAAAAACGCCCTTAATGTTGTGCTAACCGAAGTACGCATTGAAACTGAGCCGTCATTCCAGGCAACCCCGGATCTAGTCCGGGGTAGCGCGACCGGAAATCCAGGAATTCTGGATGCGGGTTTTCACCGGCATGACACAAAAAATCTGTCACGAAAAATAAAAGGCAAGACGACAATAGTCACGGCTGGTTAGAATCAATTCCCCTCGTAATACTTCCTCGCCCACGCCGCAATATCACCGCGTCGCGCAAACCACACATCATTGTGACTTTTCGCGTATTTGATGATCTGCTCGAAGGTATCGATCGCCGGCACGCGCGAGCTCAAGTAACCGTGCGTGATCACGTTCATCATGGTGGGATTTTCCGGTCCGATTTTATAGCGGTAATCGAATTCATCTTTGAATTTTTCGAAAAATTCGTGCCGCGTGCCCTCTTCCTGCATCCTGTGATCGTTGATCGTGTACTGGTGCGGAATCATGATCAGCATCTTGCCGCCGACCGAGCGCGGATAAGGCATCTCATCGTCGTGGTAGTCGCAGTTGTAAAGCAGCCCAGCCTCGAGGTTGAGCTCCAGCGTATTATCGGTGGAGCGAACCCCGGGCGAAGACCAGCCGGTGGGGCGCGCGCCGGTTAGCTGGATGATCGCTTCCACGGTTTTGAAAATGTTTTCGCGCTCCTGTTCGCGGGTTAGCATATAGAGATATTCGCCCTGGTCCCAGCCATGGGCGACCATTTCGTGGCCGCGGCTGTGCGCGTACTTTACCAGCTCCGGCCAGTACTCGCAGGTGAGTCCATTGATCGGCATGCTGGCCTTGAGATCGTATTTATCGCAGATATCGAGCAATCGTCTGACGCCGATCTTGCCGCCGAAGTCTCTGAAGGTCTCGGTGGAATAGTCCCGTTTGCATAATGCATTGGCGGGCAGCGGCGATTGCAGCGCGCCACCGCGCGACGGCTTGCTTCGGTCCCAGCACTCGAAGGCGATACCGAGCACGAATGCAACTCTCGCATTGTTGGGCCAAGTAAACGGCTTTTTTGCCATCTTCAATTCGCTCCCATACGGTTGACTTTGTGATCCGTTGCGACTTATAGCCAAAGTGTTTCTGCCAAGCAAGGAGGATTTCTACCTATGGCATTGCCACCTCTGCCCTACCCGAGTTTAATTCTGTTCAATGGAAAAATCCGTAGCTTCGATCGTCAAGGTTCGATACACGAAGCCATCGCGTGTGCCGGTTCGCGCATCGTCCGCACCGGCGGTTCCGATGATCTGCGCCGGCTTGCCGGTCCCGAGACCAAGGTAATCGACCTCAAAGGACGCACGGCCATTCCCGGACTGACCGATACCCACGTTCATCTTTCCGAAAAAGGCACGGCGGAAATGGAGCTCGTCGACTGCCGCGATTTTTACGTTGATGTCGGCTCGGTTTCGGATATTTTGCAACGCCTGGCCAACGCTGCCGACAGCGCGCCGAAAGGCTCATGGATCGTGGCCCACGGCAGTCCGATGCAGGATTTTCGTCTCAAGGACAAACGCTTTCCCGACAAACGCGATCTCGACGGCGCGGTGCCGGATCATCCGGTGTCGATTTCCTTCGGCGCGCACATCACGGTCGGCAACAGTCTCGCTTTGACAGCGGCAAAGATCACTCGCGATACCCCCGACCCGGCGGGCGGCCATATCAAACACGATCCGGACACGGGGGAGCCTACCGGTGAACTACACGAGCGGGCGCAGCTGATTCTCAAGAAGGTCGCGCCGGAGTTCAACTACCTCCAACTCAAGGACGGCATCGTCTTCGCTTTGAAGCAGTGCCTCGAGCGCGGCGTCACGACGGTCCACGATATCGTGCGCTACGCCGAGCCGGTGCGCGCCTACCAGGAGATTTACAAGGAGGGCAGGATGCACGCACGCGTGAGCATTTTGCCGCGCGTCATCGAGTCGATGATCGAATCGAAGAGTCTCATCGAGCTCGGTCTCATCACCGGCTTCGGCAACGAATGGTTGCGGGTTGGCGGCGTGAAAATGAGCATCGATGGAGGCATCACCGGGCGAAACGCCTGTTTTTACGAGCCGTATGAAGACGACGAGCACAATCACGGCATCATCCGGATCCAGCAGGATGAATTGAATCACACCGTCATCAAGTGTCATGAGGCCGGTCTACGCTGCTGCGTGCACGCCATCGGCGACC
>Ga0065715_10000275_pt1 | contig 25140 bp, 28 predicted proteins | sample MisBulReplicate1_FD_59102 | JGI IMG/M metagenome (GOLD analysis project Ga0065715, IMG submission 59102) | Miscanthus rhizosphere microbial communities from Kellogg Biological Station, MSU, sample Bulk Soil Replicate 1 : eDNA_1 v2 (version 2) | ecosystem: Host-associated > Plants > Roots >...
CAGCGAAACTGGCTAGCTTTAGAATTGTGCGACTAGATGAGAAGCAGGAGGAGCACGAATTTGGAAAATCGCTGGAATAAATCGCTGATGACCGGGGCTTTTCGCAATTGCCATGAAAAACTGTATTGGAGTCGCGATTCCCAACAGCTCAACGAATGAAGTGGCATTTGCATGGCAACGGCTCGCAACCGACTCGAAGACGCAGGTCGAGTTNTGTTTGCCGGCAGGCCGCTGATCGGTGCTGNTGTGNTGATCAGAATCTTGCTCGGAATNCTGAAGGTGGTCGAAAACGTGATGAACTTGATGGGGCGTTGAGTAAATCAGGAACGTCAGGAAGAGCGCCGCGGTAATGAAACCAGACCAGCGATGCAGGGAGAAAGTTTTGTTATCGACCGTCACCGTGACCCCGGTAATCACAGCTAGCAGGCGGAAAACCGCGAATCAAGATTGCTCATTCTGCCATGACCCTAGAGACCGAGATCCAGCTTTGGAATGACCAGCAGCGATTCGACGAGGCGGTCATCACCGAACTTGCTGGCATATAAACCAAGTAGCCCGAGGGGTCCGAAAAATGCGGTCAACAACCAGGCAAACCATGGGAATTCCCAACCGATCAGACCAGCCAAAACAGGCAGCGCAGCAAGCTCGATGCAGACACCGCTGCTAAATACCAGAAGTCCTCGTTTCCATTGGCTCGTCTGCAGCCGAACCGTATGCGAGTCAAATAAACATAGAAGGAATCCTTCGATCAATCCGATCTCTCGTTTCTTCAAATCTCGTTTCCTCCCGGACACATTGACTGCTGACGAACCGGCGGCTTAGGCGGCAATCACCCGCGGTAAACTTTCCTCTTCAAAGAATTCGCATATGTTAAGGCCCGTTCACGCAGAAAGCAAATTGCTCCCGCGCAGTTTCGATTGACAGATCCTAAATTGATCGGATAACTTCCGGAGAGACGACTTTTAAACCGGCTCCAAGTCAGATGTGTAGCTAAGACCGAGCGAGGAGGAACTATGCCGACGATCAAAGGACTCAGCCATGTGGTGCTTCACGTCAATGACCTGGAAAAAATGGTCTCCTTTTATCGGGACGTTCTCGGGCTCGTCAAATATCGCGAGTACCCGGGTCGTATGGTGTTTCTCACACCTGACCCCAAAATCGAGGATCATCAACTCGCCCTCACGAAAGGACGCGAGGGCAATGCCAAAATCATTGCCCATATCGCCTGGCGTGTGGATACGCCTGGAGACGTGAAGGAGTACTACGAACGCTTCAAAGCGCTCGGCGTAACGATCGATCACTGCGTCAGCCATGCGTACGAAGAAATGGGCAATACGGTGTCTTGCTATTTTCTCGATCCCGAAGGAAACCGCCTGGAAATTTATGCGCTGATCCCTGAGCGTGACGAAAAACGCATTAACCGACCCCTCGACCTCGACCAGAGCCTCGACAACATCGTCGCTCAAGCGAGCGGCTTGCCGGCAACTTCGCATTAAGAAATTGCAGTGATGCGGGGGTCCGAGTTTCCTCTCCGGGAGTCACTCCAAGACTGCCTGCACCCTGGCTCTGCCTGCACGGCTTGCGCCGATTGTGAATCAGCTTCGCCGTGATATATTGCGGCTCCTACGACCGTAACATTCCCGTCGACACTATATTTCCGGACGTAGCAGAGTCCCGACTTGCCGGTCAGATTGAACTTCCAGCAGGTTGGATTGTTAACTCCGCCACAGGAGGAAGAATGTTGGTGGCATTGGAATATGTCATGGGAGTTTATGGGCTTAGTATTGCCGTGACGCTGCTGGTCTGGCTCGTGATCGTAACAATCCGTTGGGTCTCGAGCGACCGTGCGAAATCTACGCCTTGAGCTGGTGTTCTACTTTCGGAAAATTCCCAATTTCCTTTCCGGTTGATCAACGTGTGTCATTTCGAGCGTCAGCGAGAAGTCTTTTCCGTCATGCGAATCGCTACATCACCAAACGGAGGCGCATCGTGCTAACGCAAGCTGCGCATATCTTTGAAGGCCTTTCGACTTTTGGGCAGATGGATGCCCAAACCATTCTGATCCGCCTGGCTTTGATCGGTACAGGATTTCTCCTGATCTACTTGAGCGCCCGAGACATTCTCGACCCGATGGTGCTGATGCCGATGGGGCTCGCTATGGTTTTGGTAAACGGCGCGACCCTCACCATCGAAGGAAAGCTCGCCAACCTGTTCGTCGATCCCATGCTCGCCGACCCCGAAAAAGTCGTTAACAGCATGCAAATCTTTTTTCTCCAGCCGATTTACAATCTGATGTTTTCCAACGGCCTGATCGCCTGTCTCGTCTTCATGGGCATCGGCGTAATTACGCCGCTCGATTATTTGATCGCGTCGCCTCTGACGAGTCTCCTGATCGCCATCGGCGCAGAGCTAGGCTCGATTTTGACCTTTCCCCTCGCGGTTGGCCTCGGTTTTAACTATAAAGAAGCGGCCGCCATCGCTATCGTCGGCGGTGCCGACGGGCCCATGGTTTTGTTCACTTCCCTCGAGCTTGCGAAAAAACTGTTCGTCCCGATTTCAGTAGTCGCTTATGTTTATCTGAGCATCACCTATGCGCTCTATCCCTATATGATCAAGCTCATTATTCCCAAAAGCCTCCAGGGCATCGCCATGGACTTGCATTCGATTCCCAAGGTATCTGCACGGCAAAAACTGATCTTTTCTGTGCTTGCCGCCGCCGTTCTTTCGATTTTGTTCCCGGTCGCGGCGCCGCTGTTCGCGTCGTTTTTTATCGGCGTGATGGTTCGCGAAGCGGACTTGCCGCGCTACCAGCGATTTCTGGATGAAGTGATGCTGACCGGCTCTACGTTTTTCCTCGGATTCGTGCTGGGCGCGCTTTTCAGCTTTTACGTGGTGACCGATGCGCGCGTTTTGTTGATCATGGTTCTGGGATTGGTTTCGATTATCCTTTCAGGGTTGGGCGGCATCGCTTCCGGCCTGATCGCCTACAAGCTTTCCGGCGGGAAAATTAACCCGTTAATCGGTATCGCCGGGGTCTCCTGCGTTCCCACCACCGCCAAAGTCGCTCAAAAATGCGCCCTTGCCGCCAACAAGCATGCAATCATTCTTCCCTTCGCGATGGGGCCGAACGTGGCCGGCGTCATCACCACTGCGATCATTGCGGGGATTTATGTCGGGCTGCTGCGCTGATGTGAGTCGAGACCTATTCCACGCGTTTATCGCCTTGGAATACATGCACCCGCTCCGGAACGCTGCGTAAGAAAACCTCATCGCCCCTTCTGATCGGCGTTCGTCCCGGCGCGCGGGCAATCAGCTTTTCTCCGTTGGCCATAACGTGAACGAAGCAGTCCGAACCGAGGTCCTCGACAAAATCAGCGATGCCGCCAAACCAGGCTTCGCTGCGCGAGCATGGGCGCAGGTCTTCCGGGCGTATGCCGATCGTGTAGTCGATGGGCGAAACTTTTAGCCGGTCGTCGATCATAATCCGAGTCAGATCCAAATTCATTCCCGATTTGGCCACGAGAACTCTACCATCAGCAACTCGGCCCTGGATGAAATTCATTTGCGGCTGACCGACAAAACCGGCGACAAATAAATTGCCCGGACGATGGTAGATCTCTGCCGGCGTGCCAATTTGTTGAATCTGCCCGCGATTCAGCACGACGACTTTCTCACCGAGAGTCATTGCCTCGGCCTGATCGTGTGTCACGTAAATCATGGTCGAGCGCAGGCGCTCGTGAAGCCGGGCGAGCTCGACCCGCATGTTGGAGCGCAGCGTCGCGTCGAGATTCGAGAGCGGCTCGTCGAAAAGAAATAGCTTGGGCCGGCGTACAATGGCGCGCCCGAGCGCCACTCGTTGTCGTTGGCCCCCGCTCAACTGCTGCGGTTTGCGGTCCAGCTGATGGTCGAGCTCCAATAGCCGCGCCACCTCAGCGACCCGCTTTTTTGTTTCTTCTTTAGGCGCGCCGCGCAGGCGCAAAGAGAACCCGAGATTTTCGGATACGGTCATATGAGGGTAAAGCGCGTAGTTTTGAAACACGAATGCAACGTCGCGCTCCCGCGGTGGCAAAAGATCCACGCGCTGCTCGTCGACATGAACGCTCCCTCCGGTGGCGGACTCGAGCCCGGCGATAATTCGCAGCAGTGTCGTCTTGCCGCACCCTGACGGACCGAGCAGGACGCAGAATTCACCGTCGGCCACCTCGAAGGAAATTTCTTCGAGAACGGCGGCAGCGCCGAATTTCTTTGATAGTTGGCAAACAGTCAGAGAGCCGATCGCTTCCTCCGGATACTTGTTCTCAACCCTTTACGGCTCCCGCCGAAAGTCCCTGGACGATGCGCCGCTGGAAGAGTAGCGTCAGAGCAACAAGCGGCAACGTCGCCAACGTCGAAGCAGCAGCAATTTCTCCCCAAGGCATCGTATACTCGCCTGGAAACAGCGCAATGCCCACCGGCAGCGTCTGTAGCGCCGGATAGGTCAAGATAATCAATGCGAAGAAAAATTCATTCCAAGCTTGAATAAAAACCAGAATCGCCGCCGTAAAAATTCCCGGTGCGGCCAGCGGAAACACGATCAGGCGCAGCGCTTGCCAGCGGGTGCAGCCATCGATGAGAGCCGCTTCTTCAATATCGTACGGCAGTTCCCGAAAAAACGTCGTAAGCACCCAGACCGCAAATGGCAGCGAAAAAGCGATATAGGCGGCAACAATGCCCTGATAGCTATTGAGCCAGCCGACAAAGCTAAGCAGGCGCCAGACCGGGCCGGCGATGGCAATTTGTGGAAACATCGATAATGCCAGCAATAGCATCAAATAGTACCGCGCCCAGTGTAATCTGAACCGTGCGAGCGCAAACGCCGCCAGAGACGCGACAAAAATACTGATGACCGTGGTCGCCGTCGCCACCACCGCGCTGTTCATGATGTAATGCAGCAGACCGTACTCGACGATCGCGGCTCGATAATTGTCCCAGCGAAAACTCGGTAGAATCACCGGCGGGATAGCGCTGATTTCGCCGGCGCTTTTCCAGGAAGTGAGGAAAAACCACAAGAATGGCAACAGAGTGAATGCTCCGATCAGAAGCACGGCGCCGACGAATGCGAGCTTTTTCATTTTGCAGGTTCCCGTCTGATAATTCCCGCGCCGCTCATCCGTAGATAAAGGATCGACAGGAGCAACGATATCGCAAATACCGCTACCGCAATCGCCGAGCCGTAACCGATCATGCCTTCGGCAAAAATCTTCTTGTAGCCGTAAAATTGCAAAATGTTTGTCGTGTCTGCTGGCCCGCCCTGAGTCATGACGAACACCAGATCGAAAACTTTGAGCGCGTCGATGGTGCGAAACAGCAAGGCCAAAAGCAAAGCGGATTTGAGCAACGGCAAAGTCACATGCCGAAACTTCTGCCAAGTGGTCGCGCCGTCGATATCCGCGGCTTCATAAAGCTCACCGGGTATTCCCTGGAGCCCGGCGAGTAGGATCAAGCCGGCAAACGAGCTGGTTTTCCATATGTCTGCCAGCATGACTGCCACCAGAGCCAACCCCGGCTCGGCGAGCGGCGCCCAGTAATTTTGCGTGGCACTGCCGAAAATAAGATAGTTAAACAATCCGTAACGGTCGTTGAAGATGAACCGCCACATTTGCGAAGAAACCACGGTGGGCACTGCCCATGGAATAAGAACAATGGCCCGAAGCCAGCCGCGCCCGTGAAACGACTCGTTCAATACCAGCGCCATGGCGAGACCCACGAGCACTTCGATCGGGGTGGTCACCGCAACGAATAAGAGAGATGTGACAAATGAGCCGCGCGCGACCGGATCGGTGGCGAGATCCCAATAGTTTTCCCAGCCAACGAATTTCGCGCCCAGCCACGGCATCGTCAATATCATCCGGTAAAAACTGAGACGAAAAGATTCAATGATAGGGTAAAGAGAAAATACACCGATGAACAGAAAACTCGGCAGCAGAAATCGCCAGACCGGATCCTGCCGGTTCGTCACGATTTTCTCCGATCGCGCAACAGATCCAAGACGCGGTCCATGTCGCGCGCCGCCGAGCGCGCCAACTCTTCGATGTTGGAATCGGCGATCGCAATGGCCGAACTGAAGTAACGCTGCAGAATGTTCGACAGCGGCAGATAGACCGGTGTACGCGGCCGCGGCGTGGCAAGAGTAAAGGTCTCGAATTGGGATTGGAATTGCGGGCTTCTCTTGAGGATCTCCGGATCGTGGTACAGGTCCTTGCGGGCCGGCGCGCGGCCGGTACCGAGCGCAATTCGCTTTTGCGTCTCGCTGCTGGTCATGAATTGGACGAATTCCCAGGCAAGCTGCGGATGACGCGAAAAACGGCTGATGGCCAATTGCCATCCACCCAGCGTCGCCGCGCTTTTCTGGCCGGAAAACGCCGGCAATGGCATAACGCCCACTCTCCCGGCTACTTTCGACTGACCGGAGTCATTGGAAGCTTCCCAAGCGTAGGGCCAATTGCGATGAAAAACTGCTCTTCCCTGCGTAAACAAGGCGAGGGACTCGGACTCTTGATACGCCAGGATACCGCGGTTTGCGATCAGTCGGACGATGTCATCGCGCACGAATCGAACGGCTTCCATCGCCTGAGCCGTGTGCACCGCGCTTTTAAGCCGCTGTTCATCCCAGAGCGCGCCGCCATTGCTTAAAATAAACTCCATCATATTGCATACCAACCCCTCGTATTGCTTGAACTGCGCGGAGTAACCGGTCAGATAGGGATCGCGCTCTTGGCTGATGATGAATTGTGCCTGCCGCACGAGTTCGGGCCAGGTATCTGGCGGGCGCAACTGATATTTGGCCAGCAGATCCTTGCGATAGTAAAGCATGCCGGCATCGACAAACATGGGGATGCCATAGATGTGTCCCCCGTAAGTATTGGCTTTGACCGGCGCATCCAAAAATCCGCTTTGCGCAGTGGGCGGAAAAAATCGATCCACGGGTAGTGCCCAACCCGCAGCAGCAAATTCCGCGGGCCAGACAACATCCATGAAAAAAACGTCCATCTCCGCATCGCGATTGCGCAGTTTTTGGGTAACGAGATCATGGAATTCGGTCGAGGAGCTCGGGCCGATTTCCTGGATGACTTTAATTCCTGGATGACTGATTTCGAAATCGGCGATGATTTGCTGGAAAACCCGAGCGGCTTCCGAGCGCCAGGTCACAAAGCGCAGCTGAGTCTCGGCGCCAACCTCTGCCGGGATGAGAAAAGCAGTCACGAAGACGAGCAGCCCTATCATAAGCAAGCTCGCGATCCGTGTGGACGATGTCGACCCGTCGAACATCGGCAAACCGACGAGACTGTGTGCACGATCTAATGTGAACTGACTGATGGCCGCAACTACCGGCTCATCCCGTATTCCCGTTAAGTCGATTCATCGACCGTCGAACTGCTGTTTTTTGCTCCATGACTCGAGTATCGCCGTGAATCGGCCGCAGTAAGAAGCCGGCCCCGCGCTACGGCTACTCCACTTTGCCGAGGGCAAAAGACAACAAAAGTAAGCAAAACACAGTTGCCGTAATCAAAGTGTAAAGCCGGTCACGCTGATAGATGAATGCAAAAATGGATACGCCGACGCGGACTACCGGTGTGGCGATCAGCAACAAGATTCCCAATACCGCAATGGCCGTCCCGCTGAAAGCTTTCAGTCCAGTCGCTAATCCGGCCAAACTGTGCGGCACGGCATCAGTTGGTTCGATGAAACGCTGAAAGGAAACCCCCGACGTCAGATACTCGGAATGGTGCGCCAACGACAGCAGAGTGCCGCCGATAATCAGAACCAGACTTGCCAGCACACCGAAACGCAGCAGGTTGCTGATCAGCAACTCCACCTTGCGCACCTTCTCTTCGACTGTCGTTTCGGAAGTCGCTTGATGAGTATGCCGCTGGTTCATCCACGCAATCCTTTCAGCAGCATTTCGCCGGAAACCCAGAGCAAGACGGCGACAAAGACAAGCCGAATAGTCGTGCCGTGCAGACGCCCCAACAAGCGCGACCCGACCACCGCGCCGATCAGTACTCCGGTAGCGACGGGCGCCACGATNATNGGATTGATGTCACCGCGAACGAAGTAAACACCCGCGCTNGCTGCAGCCGTAACACCGATCATGAAGTTGCTGGTGGCCGTCGAGACTTTGATCGGGAGACGCATGGCCAAGTCCATTGCGGGAACCTTTAGAGCGCCCGAACCGATGCCTAACAATCCGCTCACTACCCCCGCCACGTACATGAGCATCAGACCGACACGAGTTCGGGCGACGCGGTAAAAAATTTCTCGGCCCGCTCTCTCGTCGTAATAACTGCTATGCAATCTCAGGTAGTCGGCCCACGGCGCGTGCACGGCGAATTCGTCGAGCGCTTCGTGCCGCTTACGAAACATCATCAGCGCCGAATAACCCATCACGATGCCGAAAATGACGTAAAGCCATCTAACGGCGAGTTGGCCCGCCAAATAGGCGCCCGTCAAAGCTCCCGCACTGGTCGCCAGTTCGAGCACCATTGCGACTCGCAAATTGGTCATGCGCTCCCTAACGTAAGCAGCAGCGGCGCCGCTCGAGGTCGCTATGACCGAAACGATCGAGGCGCCGATCGCGTAGCGAATATCGATGTGAAACAGCAATGTCAGAACCGGAATGATAATGATGCCGCCGCCAAGTCCGAGCAAGGAGCCAAGGCCGCCTGCGACAACGGAGATTGCTAGAACAGAGAGGTCGAATTGGAGTAAATTCATCCCGATATCTTTTCAATCGCGGTGACAGAGCGCAAGTTTCTAAAGCGCCACTCTAATCATCATAGCTGGGATCGTTCGCAAAGACGAGATCAGGGAGGGGTAGCGGAACGGTAATGGATAGGCGCTCTCCTGCGCGGTTGCAAAGACTTGGTTCCGAGATAGATCCCCAATAGCGGTTCACGTGTTCTGTCGTTGCGCCTGGAGTCCAACCAGGAGAGGGCGGTGTGAATCCGACCGGGGGCGCTCCAAGGTCGATAAACCGAATCTTAATTGTTTCGAGGAACGCTGACCGTCACTGGCTTCGTTGATTTGTTACCAGAGGAGTCTGCGCACTCACCGGTGATTGTATAGGTTCGACCCACTCCTTTACCCGAACGCTCGGCTCGAACATTTCAGAACGAGATCTGCAGTTATGGTCCAATCAGGAGCCGTATCGCCGTCCCTAGACCTTCTACCGACTCATTACTGCTTACCGAAATAATACGGCAGAGAGCTACTGGCTCAGAGTCATCCGAAGCAGATATGTTAATGACCACAGGCACCATCTGATGATTTGCCTGGATGAGAGTGTTTGGTGTCGCGCTGATAGCGTTGATCGTGGGAGGTATACTGTCCCCAAACTCGAATGCTCCCATGTCGATTATAGGGCCGCCGACGCCATCTCCATCAGCTATCCTTGGGTTCGCATCGAAATCTGCGATAGGCAGTCCATGTATGTCGTTGGTTCCAGTATCGATAGACGGTGATCCCAACGAACCCGATAATTCCCAACCGTTGGATTAACAAACTGTGGATCAAGCGAGATAGTGCCCTTGATGGGATCCTGAAGTCCGCATCCTGGGCCGTAGGAAAATCCCCCTGGACTGTAAACATTGTTGAACTCAAATATCGGGGAGTTGATCGGATTGAAACAATCGAGTCCAATCTGATTTTGTTTTGCGATAATTATATTATTAGCGATCAGAGCGTTGGTGAGTACCGGCGCAAAGAATACTGATATGCCTGATCCATTAATGGAATCATTCTCGGCAATGGTATTGTTAATTAAGCGAGACCCTGACAGCGACCATGCGATGCCGCCGCCTCCGGCGGATGCTGAGTTACTAACAATCAGGTTCTGAATAATATCAGCCCCCATGATCGCACCACAATGAAAATACCGCCGCCAGCCCAAGCGGTATTTCCCGAGACCGTGTTATTGATTAGGAGGTAAGGTTTCCTGTTCCCAGCATGTAAATCTCGCCACCAAAGCCAGTTGCCGCTGATCCGAGCTACCATCGACGGTCGGCGAAGCCGATTGTATAAAAATACCAGCTCCAAAAAACGCCCTGCCGTTTTGTAGTCTGAATCGGATAAGCGAGAGGCCTGAGTCTCGCCGGATTGGAAAGTGACAATAGGGCCAAAAGTGTTATGACCGTCAATGATCGTAACTTCAGGCCCTTGTTCGCTTTGCACCGTGATCGCTTTCCCTAGAAAATTGATGTTCTCGAAGTATGTGCCCGGCGCGACGGGGACGGTATCACCACTAGCGGCGACGTTGATACCCTGCTGAGTGGTATCGCGTCTTGCGGTACTCGAATCGTAGCTGCCTCAGTCCGGGCGACCGATGTAAGTGTCAGGGCTAGAGAGGCAAAAAGCTGGCCTATAACGATTTTTTTTAATGCCAATCTGCGCAGGCATTTGCCGCGTTGGTTCATCGCTGTCCTCCTAACCGATGCGAGTTCGAGCGCTTCTACGCCGCCAGCGTGCCAAGCGAAACCTGACTTGTTTGAGGAATATCGTAGAAAATTAGAGAGAGAATATAACTGTCGCGTTGGATCGTCTTGCCGTTTCAGCTATGGCCGTTGTCGTCCAGTTGGTGGATTCTGTTCTGATAGGATGCGTTGCCAGTCTATCCACGGACGAGCCGGGGGGCATGGACCGTAACGCTCAGAAGTGATCAATGGGCGTGGACGAACCTTATAAATTCTTCGCTGTTGGTGATCGCGGATGAACAGCACTCCCTACGGCGATCAATCAAGGCAACTCTTCTATTGATGACGCATCTTCAGATGGATCATTGGGTATTCAGGCAACTGACGTGCAGTGCAGATCAACAGCCACACTGAGCGGACCGGGATATTCTTCACTTCTGCGACGGCAACATCGACTGCCGCGCTTTGGTAATTACTTGCCGCTGTAGCACTTGACCGTGACCGTTTCGGCGATTTCGAATGACATGAGCTCTTCCCCAATAGTCAGTGGCCCGCTAGGTCTGACGTGTTTCGGCCATAAATTCATCCAAAGCCGGTTCCGGAAATTTTTTACTACTCTGGAGAACGATGTGCGTGTAAACAGCCATCTTTGGCTTTGCTTTTGAAAATACAAGGCGTGCTTCTCGCGGCGTGGTATGGTGAGCGATGATCCAGTGACGGTCACTCCTGCGGCGAAATAGAGTAGCCAAAAGACTAAGAACTGCCAGTTGATCCGCAGGCCAGTACGATTGTTGTTGAATTGCTGATTCTCCTTGCAGAACAACAGCAACAGCGATGCCGGTGATGATGAGACCGTGTAAGGCAGTGTTCGCACGACGAAAGACGAGCGGATAAACAAAACGGCTGTTATAGGTCACTGAAGGAAATTAGTTCAGTCAATTTTAGCGTTTGTCGTACATTTCACTTCTTCTGATCCTCTAGCAGGACCAGGAATTCCACAACACAAGCCTTGGGGTCAACCCCGCTGGGTCGTTGCTGTTTTTCCTCCGACGTGTTTCTTAGTTCTGATTGCATATTGGGCGGTACAACAAATGCGTAACCGAGTTTGTCATGAGCCGACCAAGAATACTAGTCGTAGAAGATAATCCCCGTGTGCGAGAGCTTCTAGTGCTCTTTTTAGAGCATGAGCGTTATGACGTGATGGAAGCGGCGACTGGTCCCGAAGCGCTCGATCGAGTAGCCAGGGAGAAATTTGACCTGATCTTTTTGGACCTCGGCTTGCCCATCATGACCGGCGACGAGGTGGTGCGGCGAATCAAAGCAGACCCTTGCACCGCTCGCATTCCGATTGTCGTGAATACCGCGTTCGACTCAGACGCGAATATTGTTAAAAATGCGATTGTCGCCGGTGCCGATCAGGTTTTATACAAACCAGCCGATTTCAAAAACTTGCTTCCAGTCGCTCAAAGGTTCGTTGATCAACAACACTAGTTTGATAATCAATTCTGCGGACGATAAAAACTCTAGTCCGAGAGTCATTCCAAAATGTCGGCAATGTCAACCGCCCAAGGCGAACCGCAATAGATTGCTTAAGCGACCCTGTAGCCAACTTTGTTAGCTTCCAGGGCCGTTTGGGTCCAAATCTTTACAGCGAATTTTTTTCGAGGATTTTTATAACGTACTGAACACGCTGCATCTACTGTTCTTTCCGGTGATGCGGCTTGACGGATGAGCAGCGCCTGGCCAAAGCGGCTGGGGCTCTGCTGTTTTTAGTAGCGCTGCGTGTCCGAACTTGTAAGGGCTAGCTTGTCGGGCGGCTACTAGAAAAATTGCCGCTGCACAGCGGTCGAGATGAGCTAAACTTAGACGAACTTAGGCCTGTCAGCGTCGCATTCGCTCAGGCTCGTGAGCTCCATCTTTGTTCGGCTAAGGTTTTTTGCAGAAGCTCTAGTGCTATCGTACCAGCCATTCCCTCTTGAGCGCTAAATCTTCGGACAAGTCGCGAGCGTGATTCATCATGTTCTTCTCTAGAAGATGCTCGCGTGAAGATGCCTGATAGGCAGCCGGGTCTCATCTGCCCGTTTGGTGCACTATAGCTTGAGGTTCCAATAGGCGAGCAATCCGAGTGCTGCCGTTGCGGGGAAGGCTGTTCCGCCAGAAACCGTGGCCGATCCACCAAAGGCACTCCACAGGGCGTCCGCGATGATGCTCGCTAGGAGGAGCGCGAGGCCGCTAACAACGTTGAAGACGCCAAACGCCGTACCGTGCAACTCCACCGGCGCCGTGTCGTTCACGCAAGTTTTGTTGGCTAAGCTTGTCTCCGCCGGGTCGCCGTTGCTGGCATTTCTTGGGGCTTTTACGCCCTATGACATCGTAGACGAAGCGGATTCTGAAGAAATCGCACGCCTTCACGCCCACTATGTTCAAAGCCAAGAAGGCGCAGCTAAGGTTAGTGTAGCGAGGGGGGACGTAAGCTACACTTTTGCGATTATGTTAATTTTCGAGCGACACGCCAGACTTAAAAACCTGAGCAGGAAGCAAGAAAAAACAACGGCTTATCTGCCCGGAGCCGGACTCGAACCGGCACGGACCCTTCCGGGTCCTCGGGATTTTAAGAACCACCAACTAATTACCCACCAGGATCTACCAAGCGCCAACCATAGGCAAACGACCCACCAGCAACCCCAGTGTGCTGCCCTGACCCCCCTAAACTATCGCTGGTTCATTCACACTGACATTCACAGCCCCGTAAAACCGCAGTCAGTTTAGACTGCTACAGAACACCGCAGGATTCATCAACCTGCGTGGGACCTACCGCGTTCCCTCAAACCCCTGAAGACATCGACGAGCGAGATTAGCGTACCCCCTGAGTCTTGTAGGTCTCCTCTGCCGTCAAATCATGCTGCGCCAGCGCCCCTTGTACTCTCGAGACTGGAGGAAGCAAGATCGCTTACCAGAGTGGCGCTTCCGGCCATGACGGCTTCGAGTCGGGCGCGGCATCACGGAGCGGGCGGCGCGCGGAGATCACGGCCATCGTCGTAGCGTTCATATGGCGCCGGATGAGTAGGGCAGCAGCCGCGAACGTCTGGCCGCGCTCTTGTCACTGCGGTGTGTTAGTGACGCAATTCCAACCGAATGCGACGGTCGCCCCCGGCGCCCCAGTGGGTAACTGCGGTCTGTACTCGAACCTTATCTCCCTCGCGTTGATCGATATCTGCTCCAGGATCGTCGTCGGATCTGCCGGCGAGGCGTCGGTCTGGCTGATGGCATTGATCAGGACGTCAGTCAAAACAACCGTGTAGAACTCAAACCGCGACGTCCCCTCAGTGCGAAACGTGATCACGCCGCTCGGGATCTGGGTCCCGCGCAAGACGGCCCCGATGAGGGCGGGGCTCGATCTATCGACCGACTTCGTCACCGTGACGGCGCCGCAGTTCGTCGGAACGGGCCCCCTGCCACCTGCATTGGTGAAGGACTGGCTGTACGAGAGAAGAACAATCTCTCCTTGGTGTGTGGGATCGGTCGACTCACCCTGAATGCCATCTAGCTTTAGGAACAGCGACTCCGCCGCAGGGGCTGCACTCGGCACTACGAGTATGAGCGCCACCATACCAGTCAGTGTGAACGTGACCAATCTTCGGTTCGCCATGACAACTCCCCTTTACTTGACCGGTCAGACACGTTGCGATCCTGAATCTCGGAAGGGAACCTCCTCGCCCGCGCCGCGGCGCTCATGGTGTGTTCTATCTATTGCGCGCGTAGATGGCGGCGATCATCGGTGGCCTCACAGCTGGATAGCATTTTTAAACCAGCTTTTTATATGACCGGAGTGATATCGCAGGACCGAGAGAGTTGTCAATTCCTTTCATGGGTTGATGAAAAATCCAATCTTGGACCGGGCGGCAGCGGTATTTGCTGCAGCCGCTTCGCTTACGATGGCACTCTGCCACGGAGCGTTGTAATAAAAGTTTTCGTGAGAAAGAGAAAAAATGCAGAATTTTTTTGAATTGCCAAAAGACCTCCCTGCTCCAATCGACGATGGGGCGTGCGATCACCTGCCGGGAATGGCGCTTCCCTCGCTGGCATTACCGTCAACCGGACGCCGGGAGATCAATCCAGCACAGATTCCGGGTTGGTTGGTCATTTATTGTTACCCTATGACGGGGCGACCCGGTGTTGCATTGCCGGCTGGTTGGGATCAAATTCCTGGTGCTAGAGGTTGCACACCGCAATCCTGTTCGTTCCGCGATCACTACCGTGAGTTCGAGGCATTGAAAGTTCAACTGTTTGGGCTGAGCACTCAAACCACTGATTACCAGCGGGAGGCTGCGGAGCGTCTCCACCTTCCGTTCCAGTTATTGAGCGATAATTCGTTTGCATTCGCTCAAGCGCTTCGCCTGCCGATGTTTGAAATCGAAGGCATGTGTTTGATCAAGCGTGTGACACTAATCGCGAAGGACGGAAAGATAGCCAAGCACTTCTATCCGGTGTTTCCGCCCGATCGAAACATTGATGATGTCCTTGCGTGGCTACATGCGCGTCAGCAGAACAATGGTTAGTCCGCGGACTCGGCTCCCCGTTGCGTTCTTAGGTCTGATATCGATTGTTAGCTGCCAAATGCTCAACGCAGCGCTACGGTCGATATTCCAACGGCGGAGACTCCGATGGACGAAGCCTTATCGAAATTGGTGCTACACCGTCTGCTTGCCGATAAAAAGCGAATCTCAGCGGTGTCAAAGTGGTATCGAACAATGGGAAAGTTTACCTGAGTGGGACGGTCAAGTCCTTGGATGCCCGTGAGCAAGCGATCAAAATCGCCTGGACATCACCGGGCGTTCGGAGCGTCGTGAACAGTCTCCAAGTGCAAAAATAACTACTCATTAATGTTGCGCCATCCAGTGTTTACGGTGCGTGCTCCGTTGTTGATCCGCGACCTTTTGCCTCTGATCACAATCCACGCCGTACGATATGTACACTGGGTGCGACGTAGGTGCGCTTGCGCTCATCGCTCTTGGGATCTATTTCGCCTATTTCAGTAAGCACAAAGGCTGAATGAGAAGCGCGATATGCAGGTTCGCCTCGCCCTAAAAATTCTCTCGTCGTACGTATCGAGGCGGGCTGCGCTCCTAAGTGGGCAAGAACAAATGCTCTAATACCTATCCCTTTGCCAGGAGCATCCGAACGCGAACGATCATAAACGCGCAGATTTTTGGGAGCGTCGCTTGGCAGCTCGACTGGTTTTCCATACATGTGGCGGAATATTTTAGTCCGTTTATGTCCGCGGAATAGACAAGAAGCTCCCGAATTTCTACTGGCATTCCCATTGCTCCTATGAAGGCGTATGGAGTCAGACAGGTATGGCTTCAACTGGCCGTTTCTCGTTTTCTGGCTTGGCTATACTGGACTTGTACTTATCGTTACGTCGGCACTCTTGTAAGGTGGTTGCTAACTAGAGCAAGCGATACGAGCTACGGCAAAGTGAAAGCGCTAGGCTGAGCGTCCCTTTCGAGCGGATGTTCCGGCCCGAAGAAACCGGCAGCGAGAAATAGTGCGCACCAGATTCAGGAAATCAGTAGCCCGCTGTTTAATAGATTAGCTACTTCGCGGTACCAATCGTTGAACCGTCGCGATTAGTGCCTGTGGATCGATGGGCTTGGGTATGAATTCTACAGAGCCGCTAATTCTTTGTGCCGCGTCCTGTGACAAAAAACCGGACGTAAGAATTATCGGCAGATTGGGCCATTTCGCGCGAATCCGGGCAACGAGCGCATACCCATTTAGATTGGGCATCAATATATCAGAGATAACCAAGTCGCAGCGTGTTTTTTCCAGTTTCGACTAGCAGAATCATGGACGGCGCATTATACAGAACCGCCCAAAATAAGACACAAGAGGCACGCTAGGCCAAGCGAACTGCTATACACGGGTTGCGGGCCGCCATATTTTTTCTAGAATTCAGAGAAGCCTCTACTGACGGTTAGCAAAAGCAATGGATCGACTCGACAACGAAGACATCGGCATTATTTGGGAGCGTCACTACAATCGCGCGGACAGAGCGCATCATCAATGTCGCTCTGCGTGACGCTTGCAATGATCATCAAGCAACGTGCTAAATCGGTCGATCAGTACACCGATTGGTCTGATAAACTACATCATGCGCTTGCAGCAGCGCGGGTTCCAAAAGAACAGTTTGATACGGTGGAAACCGAGTCCAATGGGCGTACATAAATCTCAGAACTTTCGGAACGATTTATCATCAGCGTCCAGAAAGCAGCTCGTCCTCAGACCACAGAGAAAGCTGCGATTCTGGATTGTGCATTTCTTTAAGCACCTTTTTTGCCCCGTAGGGATACATCTGCACTCGTTTCGCGTTTTCTAGACGAAGATTGTTCCAGTCCTCCAGTGCTTTGATTTTCTGTTCGACTTCTCGTCGTTCTGCCGCGACAAGTTCACGCTGGATCGTCATAAGCTCCCTCCGGCTGATATGAGCTCGTATAGAGCAATCAACGATCCAGATGTAAGTTAATGAAAGTCCGGGAGGCTTATCGTGACAGGTGGCCGTCAATTTGTCTGTGTTGAGACATAACTGACGTACGGATCGGCGAACATGCACGACTCACACACATACTGCTCGTTGTACGTCAGGACCCACGAATCAGCTCGATCATAAGCCCGCTCTGGCCGAGATTTAGAGCATCTTCAATATACGGCACGGCTTCAGGATAGAACTGTTTGGCGCGATCGAGTAGAAGCTTTGCGTCAGCAACTCCACAGACTACTTCTACGTCGGCGCTGCAAGGGGGATTCAGTGGAATTTTTCAACACCGAGCATTCGCGGTCTTGCAGGGAAAATCTACCGCAAAAACCAGCGTAGATCCGCACTGGCATTCTCAGTCTTAACTTCATTCAAATGCTTTGCCTTCGTTCAACGGTTCTCCGTTAGACAGCGTTCACTTCGGCCAAGCTACTAACGCCGATTAACAACCCACGCGGATTGGAGGTCTTGCTCAAGTGGAGCAGGGAGCGGAATGAACGCTGATGGCTCTGCTTTTCCGGTGTCAATCCATTCAATGGAACGGATTATTCCCCAGGATTGCGCGTCGAGAGCTGACTCGAAGCCTTGATATGGGCCATACTTCCTTCTTTGTTCAACTCGGTGCTCTAGCCAACTCACCGTCACTTCGACCTCCCAACGCCGATTTTTGGAATCAGTTGTCACTACTTCGAGTTTATGGTGCTTGTATTTTGGTTCCGCGTACAAAGCACTGTCTCCAAAAGAAAAGTTGCAGCCGGGCCGGGTGCGGAGGGAGTGCATGGAGGCATTGCAAAACTCCCGGTGGATTCCCAGCTGCAAGCCATTTATTCAGCAGACATCGTGCCTGATAGGGCGAAAGTCTTTCGGAGGACCTGGTGGAGTAGGCGGTAGGAAAGGTAGAAACTTATGACAGTCAGTTTTGCCCGCTATACCGGTACAACGGGATACTTCGAGATAATAAGTCCCCCCTCGGCCGTTCCGTGATCCGTCTTGGGACAACATGCGCTACGAACAGCTTATCCACAGAGCAGCGTAGAAATAGGATCAGACACGAGCTTAAGTTCTGGGCTTTTGTCCCAAGTAGTACCCATTAGCCCAATCGATCTGGTTGCCTTTCACGGCACCACGCAGGGGCGCCAATCTGAAAGCGCGAATGTTCCCGCAAATGTTTCGCCGACCAGTCTAGTCGTTCGTTAAAAGAATTCGGGCTGTGGGTTTACCCGAAGGGAAATCGTTGTATCCTTTTCCCGTGTAAAGAATTGCATACAACTGAAAAGAAAATTTGAAATGATCCCAGTAAACTCAAAATGTCCGAAATGTGAAGAGGGCATAATGAAATTACCGGCGAACCCGACCGAACTATCACCGTTGGTTGCGCCTCCCGGCCGAGTGCGATGCACGAAGTGCGGCTATGAAGATTATGCGGAAATTAAGCCCAAAGGGTGACTTGTCAATGAAATCTCCCCCACGGCACACGCGAGCGTCAACAGAGGTGGCTGGCAAGCTGAGTGCAATTTTATCTGTGACTCCTGACGAACTCGGGGGCCTCGAACTCCGGTTCGACTTGAATGTTGTTCCCGATTGAGATCTCCTTTGCCCCGTTATCGAGGCTGAACATCCGGTCCCATTCAGGCTGACATCTTTGATGCTGCGCTTCGGTAGCCTTTAGACGACCATACTCGCGCCGTCTAATAATCTTGAAAGATCGCAGAAACAGAAAGGCTAGAAGGATTTCCGCCACTGTGCTAACGAATCCAACGACAATGGCGCCCTGACTGCCGAGCACTTGAAATAATTCCATATGCTCTTATACCACAACAAAGGGCTAAAAGCCTGAATTTCCAGGCACGCTACTCACCAGAAGCGATAAGTCATTGTGCAGGGTTTCACTTCACTGAAGTAGATTCTTCGATTTCCCAGAATTGATCTGTGGGAATCTCATATTGATGCAAAGTGCTCTGAAAAAGGTTTGAATAATTACCGCCGCCTCTATCAGCACGAATGAGGCACTGCCCTTTGATGATATTTACGAGCGCGGATAGTAGAATCCTCGAATCCTTCCTAGCTCGTCGTCGGTAATATTCAGCCCAAATGACGTTAATCTCTTCGTCAAAAAGTCGGTCCATTATGTTCCTGATTTTGCGTTTTGTGGGAAAAACTCAAATTATACTCGAAGCTGAGTTTTTCCGGGAGTATTTTTGTGCGGCGCTCCTGAAGCTCTTTATCCCCACCGGATTTGACATTCGCACCAGCCCAGAAATTGTTATCGAGATCGACCAGGATAACGTGCCATCCCTCATTCCAACCGCCACGGCATAGTAACAGTTGTGAATCAAACAAAATGCGTTGGGCGCGGTCCGTAAACCATTCGACCCTACGAAGAAAAAAATTGAGGGTAGGCAAAAAAAATTGCGCGAATTTGCCGAATACCTCACGAGAATCATGGGGGAACTGATCATCAGATTCAGTAAGTACAAAACTACGCGGACGAGTGTTGAATTCGAGATCGGGAGTGCCTAAAGTTTGATTACAAGGGAGGTGAATTACGACGAAAAAAATCGTATTGCTGTCTGCAGTCACCCTCTTTGGCTTTACGATACCGTTCGCGGGTTGCAAGGATAAGCAGCCGGCTCCGCCATCACCGCCAGTAGCACCGTCGCAACAACCTTCGATACCTAATCCCGCAACTCCATTAAAACCTGGCGAAATAACACCGCCCCCTGCGAAGTCGCCAGCCAAAAAAGATCTGAGTTGAAATGGTAGTTTTAAGCTGATCGATGAGCCCACCTGCGAGAAGAAAATTGCGGCTGCGCAAAAGATCCGCTTTTTTAGTTTTTCTTGGATAGCCCAAAAAAAGGGCGCCCGTAACCGAGCGCCCTTTTGCTTGAATACGCCACTACGGCTCTGAGTGGTTTACACGGATTCTCTGATGGGGCGCGCCATGCACCGGTTTCGCGCCTGCGCTGTTCAATGAATTCTTTGAAGCGCTCAAGATCACATTCCACACGACGTGAAACGACTCCAATCGCGTCGCCAGCCGATTCGACGAAACCCTTCGGATCATAAAAGAGTTCCAGATTGACACGCGTCCGAGCCGGTCTGTCTGGCTGAACGACACGATGCCTGACGTATTCTCGCCCCCTTCACTCTGCCAAGCGATCCGCAGATCTGGAATCTGCTCAGTAATTTTTGCATTCCATTCTTTGTTCTTCCCTCCGATTTCGGCTTCCCAGTGCAGCCGCTTATCATCGAGCTGAGTCACATGCTTACGCCTTCCATAAATCGCGGAAAATCCTCGAACTGCGTCCACTGATTGTAGACAGTCTGCAACGGGCAATCCACCAAAATGGATTTTTCTATTCGTTCCATTTTCAGTTTCTTCTTTGCCTACTAGTGTAATGTCCCATAAATAGATTGACGTAATCTGGGACGAGCGTTATTGTATGCGACATGAGAATCGCTGCTCCTATCATCTTGTCCGAGCAAGAACGTGGCGTGTTGAAGGTCTGGGCTCGTGGAAGAAAGTTGCCGTTGCGATTGATTCAACGAGCGCAGATCGTGGTGATGGCGGCCGAGGGAGTCCCAAGTCAGGACATCGCAGAGAGATTGGGAGTTTCCCGACCGACGGTGCAGCTTTGGAGAGAACGATTTCTTTCCCTTCGTTTGGAAGGGCTGAAAAAAGATGCTCCGCGGCCAGGTCGGCTCCCGACGATCCCGGAGAAAAAAGTCAGAGCCGTTGTCGAGGCCACTTTGCGTACTACCCCACCCGGCGCCACGCATTGGAGCATCCGTACGATGGCCAAGGCGCAAGGGTTGAGCCGAATGGCAGTCCAGCGTATCTGGGAGCGACACGGCCTCAAACCCCAGCAGACCAAAACTTTCAAGCTCAGTGGTGACAAACGTTTTGTCGAAAAGCTCTATGATGTGGTCGGCCTTTATCTCAATCCTCCCGACAAGGCTCTGGTCTTGTGCGTCGACGAGAAAAGCCAAATTCAGGCCTTGGATCGTACTCAGCCAGGACTGCCGATGAAAAAGGGACGTTGTGGAACCATGACCCACGACTACAAGCACCACGCTGTTCGCCGCACTGAGCATGCTCGATGGCAAAGTGATCGGCGACTGCATGGCACGTCATCGACACCAGGAGTTCATTCGTTTCCTCAACAAGATCGATGTCGAGGCGCCACCTCATCTCGATTTGCATCTGATCGTGGACAACTACGCAACCCACAAACACCCACGGGTCAAATCCTGGATTCGACGACATCCCAGATTCCACTTTCACTTCATTCCGACGTCGAGTTCGTGGTTGAACCTCGTCGAGCGCTGGTTTCGCGAGATTACCGACAAGCGAATCCGCCGCGGCAGTTTTTATAGCGTTCCGCAATTGATCGCCGCAATCGAAGACTACCTGAAATGTCACAACCAAAACCCTCGCGTCTTCGTCTGGAAAGCTCCCGTCCATAACATCATGACCAAAATAGCCAAATGTAAAGAAGCGTTGGGGACACTACACTAGCTAGTGCCTCCAATAATTCGACTTAATGCTACATTCGTCGCCTTACTGAATCGGCCGCATCCTGAGTTTTCTCGCCGCCACGCTCAATGTCCTGGCCCAGTCCATGGACAGTATTGCAGCCGAATGAGGTGATGAGACTGCCGGCCAGTGAAATAGCAATAAGTGAATTGGAAGAAATTTCCTTTAACGTTCGCATGATTTTCCCTCCCTGCTTAATAGCTTACTTTGCGATTTTCCCGGGTTTGGCCGGGAACTATCAACCTTAGCGGCAATGTTTGTGCCAGTTTCGTGATTCGCGGCCGAGGAGCAATTTCAGCAAAAATTTGATGCGGAATGCACTGTGCGGTGCGGAGGCGAACCAGGGCAGGATTGATCTGCAATTTCGCTTAACTGTTGGTCTACGTAAGATTGGTGGTCACTGGATCATTATGTTTAGAAACTCCTGATGCTCAGTTTCGTCATAAAGCGTGCAATGACCAAGTTGGGGAGCGCACGCCAGAGGGTCGGCAGCTTCAGTCACTTAAAGTCACTCAAGCGCTTGAACGAAACCGCGCGAAGCTTCTCGCCGAAGAGCCGATGACTATCCGCGATGACTACCAACGACGGTTGACAGATACCAAAATAACTATCGAGCGACAGCCCCTGACTCTGCCACAGCGCCCACTGAATTTCCCTCGAACTCACAGTGATAATGATACACCCAGAGATAAGGGAGAAGTTGACGTGGTTGATTGCGGCGAGCCTGCAGGCTTTCACGAATGCCAATCAGATTTGGCAAGCCTCGCGCAAGAACAATCTAGTTGAATGGTTTTTTCTAGATACGGTTGATCTCTTAAAAGCCTATCTAATTGCAATCGTTCCGCGACTCGGACGTTGTGATCAGCGAAGCGATGGTGGAGTCTCGGAATGGTTGCTGTACAACGTGAATCCTCGATTTTGTATTGCCTTCGATTTGGCGCGAAGCGGGAGCTTATCTAGATAATGCCGAGGAACTACTGACGGACAGAAATGGCCGTTAATCTCATTAAAATCGTAACTCGCAGATCGCCGCCCGACTTGTAAACTATCCGCGTGCCAGGAGCTCTTTTTTGACTGCTCATCGGTGGCTCGGTGAGGAAACATTTTTTTGAACGCTTCGCGGATCTGATCATCCGATAGATTGATGTGTTTCACTTGGAGCAATCGGCCCTTGCGTTCCATGCGGCCTTTGCCGATATTAATATCCGCAAAAGTTAGTTAGGCGGTCAACACAGAGACCTCCCTATGGATGCTTCAGAGCAAAACGTGGCGAGGCTTTTCGGAGCGACAGCAACCGATAATCTGCGGGCGCTCGACGTCGCCGCGAACTCTTTAGCGGAGTACCGATACACATTCATGCCGCTGGATGTATATGAGACTCTCATATTCAGGACCGGTAACGTATCGCGAGCAGCGCAGGTGTACTGGACTGAGATGGTGGCGCGCGCCCATCTTGCTGCGGTCACAACCATCATGCGAACTCACAGATGGGTCTCAGGGACAGTCAGTGCCATCCAGCAGTCGAATTACCTCGCGTTTGCGGCATCTCTCCGCCGACTGCTTGAGGCCGTGGCAGACTCCTACTACACGGTCGGACTAGTTCCTGAGGCGCTGGCCGGGAAGTGGCAGTACGTAAAGCTCGCCGTCACAGGCCAAGCACCCCTGTTGTATCAGATCAAACACTCGAGGAACTCTTGATTCACTTCATTATGGCAAGAAAACTGCGCAAGAAGGCGCAGATCCCAGACAGTTATCGGGCAAAGGAGCCGAGAGAATATTTCGCGATTCTCCAAGGATCTGAGAGCGGACCGGTAAGCAACTGTTACCTCGAACTCTGCACGCTGACGCACCCCGCGGCGGCATCGGTCTCGTGGATGCTTTCTATTGACGCTGAGGGCGAAAGCGTCGTGTCGAAGCACAATCCAGATCCAGACGCGATAGCCGACCTCTGTAGCCGACACCGGGATCTCGGGCCGTACGTCATTAGCCCTCCCCTATTCTGGAGCATGGCCGTTTTCAAACTCCTAAACGGTTTAGGCATCTCGAGCCTTGATAATCCCGTGGCCGATTTGTGTCGGCTCGATGATACAGAGGAATGGCTGAGGATTACGAGATTGATGGAACAGGCCAATGCACAGTCTGGCTCTACGAAAAATTCCTGAGCGTGACCGGCTGGATGCAAAAGGGGGCCGGTGAAAAGGACATCTCTTATGCGCAAGAGGATATAGCACACCTATTAGGCTGCGCACAGGAAACCGTTTCAAAACTGACTCAGCAGGCGATCAAAGATGCGTATATGCGATCAATGGCAGCAAACAAAAAAACCAAAAAGAGAAGACAATCAAAAAAAATCCGAAAAGTGACAACTAAACAAGGACGGCAAAGAACCAGCAAGTCGGGTAAATCAAAACAGCCGAAGAACTCCCCAGCCCCCGTTGAGGAGCCTCTTGCGGATAAACCTTCTCTGACCTAGTAAGTGGTCACGGACTGATTCCGCCAATTCACACACAAACACCATCCGCTATGCTGGGGAGGCATACGCGGCAGATCAGGCCCACCAGGAAACCATAACGCGTTCAGAGACGGTTTAGGCGTTCTCAATCTCGCAGAACAATCCATCCGAGAAGAAATCCTGTCTGGCTTGCTGGCCGACAAGGTCGGAGCTGCGCAGACCAGCTATGGGCGCTGGCAGAGATTATCCGAGCGATGTGTCTCTGTTGGTGACTTAATCACGCTATTGACGTGTGGTCAGGACAATCCGAAAGCAAGAGCCAATCCCAAAACGCACATTGCTACCACAATCCCGAAACATTTCTCTTGACATAATTAATTGATCAAGCTTATTTTACGCGCAGACGATTTTCTTTAACCGAGCGATCGTCACTCCTTAGATTTCGCTCCACGCCCGGGCCGATCGCCGCAGACGCGCGAGTTTGCTGATGTGGCGACAAGTCGAAGCTTTCTTAATCTCGTCCAATTCCCAATCGTTTGTCCGAACCAATATATGTCCTGGCGACACAATGAGGTGGCCGGGAACATTTTGGTTTTCGGCCTGCGGGTTTTTAGCTCCGCCGATGTTTTTGCTCTTAGGGAGCCTTATGTTATTGCTCCTGGCCAACCCTGCCGCAGCGAGAATAACTAACATCGTTCATCCAAACGTGCACATCGCCGGCGTTCGGAGGAATGTCATTCGGCAATGTGAAGCATTACGGCAACTCACCGGGGTTGCTTACGGAGAAGTGGATCCAAGATGTGATGATCACCGACATCGAGTTGGCGCCGCGCAACTCGCGGGGGATGGCCGAGTATTCGATAGAGTTTCCGATCGCAAAGCCAATCGACATGACCGTGGTAACTGGACCCAGCGGCTGTGAGATATCAGGATAAACGAAGTCAGAACCGAGGGTTTTGCTGATTTTAAAAATTTTAGAAACTTTTTATTTCACATTGTTTCGATATCCAAGGAATGGTTAAAGTTGTGTTTTGTAAAAGTTGAAACGGAGGAGAACGGATGAACAACCAAAAGTTATTGGCTTGGATTGTTCTCGGTATATTCTTGAACGGCTGCGCCATGACTGGCAATTGGACGAGGCGCGAAACCGTCACCGCTGCTGCCGCAG
>Ga0065715_10088930_pt1 | contig 25047 bp, 31 predicted proteins | sample MisBulReplicate1_FD_59102 | JGI IMG/M metagenome (GOLD analysis project Ga0065715, IMG submission 59102) | Miscanthus rhizosphere microbial communities from Kellogg Biological Station, MSU, sample Bulk Soil Replicate 1 : eDNA_1 v2 (version 2) | ecosystem: Host-associated > Plants > Roots >...
ATCCGGACCGCCTACGCCTTCACGTCCTCATCCACCCTGGCCCTCGCCGCCGGAGCCACCCTCTGGGTCGGCATTGGGGAAGGCGTGGCCGGCGCGGCCAGGTTCGGCGGCACGGGTACGGCCGGGAACCTCTACTTCTACTCATCCACCAACGGGACGGCCTGGACGCAGCGCCACACCGTCGCTACCCCCGCCTACGTCAATAACGTCACCGTCATCCTGGACCAGGGCAGCTACCAGGCGGGCACGGCCGTCACCACCTGGGACGACTTCAACACCACCAGCACAGTCGACTACACCGCCGCCCCAGCAGACGCCGCAGGGATCACCGACAGCGCAGCGCGGGCCCTGACCGCCACCCGGACCCAGGGCGACACTGCCGGGATCACGGACACCGCGAGCGACGCTCTCGCGGCGAGACGTACCCCCGCCGACAGTGCCGGGATCAGCGACACGGCCGCACGGTCCCTCGCAGCGGCCCGGGCCCCCGCCGACAGCGCCGGGATCACGGACGCCAGGACGGTCCAGCGCACGAGCGCCCGCACCCAACCGGACACCGCCGGCATCACGGACGCGCGCGCCCTCGGCCGCGGCACGGCCCGGGCGGACACCGCAGGGATCACGGACACGGCGACCGACGCCCTCGCCGCGAGGCGTACCCCGGCAGATAACGCCGGGATCACGGACGCCCGGACGGCGGCCATGGGCCGGAACCGCGCACCTGTTGATAACGCTGGGATCACGGACACGGCGACCGCCTCGAGGACCACGGCCCGGACCGCCGGAGATAACGCCTCGGTCACGGACGCGCGGACCGTCACCCGCACCACCGCCCGCGCCCAGCCGGACAGCACAGGCATCACGGACGCGCGGACCGTCACGCGCACTAGCGCCCGCACCCAGGGCGACACCGTCGGCCTGACCGATGCGCGGACCGTCCAGCGCGCTACATCGAGGACCGCCACGGACGGCGCCGGCGTCACCGACAGCATCATCGCGACCATCGGCATTCCCAAGTCCGTCGGCGACAGCGCCGGGATCACCGATCAGGTCACGGCCACGAGGACCACGGCCCGGACCGTCGCGGACGTCCTCGGCCTGACCGACGCCCGCGCGCTCCGCCGCGGCGAGACCCAGCCGGACAGCGCAGGCATCACGGATGCCGTCGCGGACGCCGTCGCTGCAGCGCGTACCCGCAACGACGCCACGGGCATCAGCGACACCGCCACCGACGCCCTCACGGCACGCCGCGCCCCGGCAGACCTGGCAGGCCTGACCGACGCGCGGACCGTCACTCGCACCACCCGCCGGACCCCGGCGGACACGGCCGGCATCACCGACGCCGTCACCGTCCAACGGACCACCGCCCGCGCCATCACCGACGGCATCGCGGCCGTCGATAACGGCGCAGAACAGGACGGCGGGTCCAAGCTCCGCACCCCCGCTGACCAGGCCCCCATCACGGACCAGGTCACGGCCGTCCGCACGAGCTCCCGCACCCCGGCAGACACAGCCGGCATCACCGACACCGCCGCCGGCGTGCTCTCCCGCACCACCGCCCGGACCATCACCGACACCCTCGGGATCACCGACGCCGCCACCGCGGCCGCAGCCGCAGCCCGGACCGTCGCGGACGTCCTCGGGATCAGCGACACCGCAGCGGACAGCCTCGCTGCCCGCCGGGCCCCGGCGGACGCCCTCGGCCTCACCGACGCCCGAACCGTCCAGCGGACCACCCGCCGGACCCTGACCGACACCGCCGCCCTGACTGACGCCGCAGCGGACGCCCTCGCAGGCACCCGGACCAGGACGGACCAGTCAGGGATCAGCGACGCCGCTGCCGGCCAGTGGGGCAGGGCCCGCACCCAGGCAGACAGCACGGGCATCACGGACGCCCGGACCGCCGCCATGTCCCGGCCCCGCACCGCGACGGACACCGCCGGGATCAGTGACGCCCGGACCGTCACCCGCACGAGCGCCCGCACCCCCGCGGACACGGCAGGGATCGCCGACACGGTCACGGCCGTCCGCACCACTGCCCGGACCATCGCCGACGTCGTCGGGAACACGGACCAGGCGGAGCAGGATGGCGGCTCCCGGAACCGGACCAAAACCGACCTGGCCGGCATCACCGACGCGGCGACCGACGCTCTCGCGGCGAGGCGTACCCCCGCGGACACGACAGGTATCACGGACGCGCGAACCGTCCGCCGCACCACAGCGAGGACCCGGAATGACGGGGCCGGCATCACGGACCAGGTCACGGCCCGCATCGACCGCCGCGCCACCATCACCGACGTCGTCGGCACCGCAGACACCCGCGCCCGGGCAGCAGCGAACCGCCGCACCCGCAACGACGTCGCCGCGATCACCGACGCCGTCCTCGCTCTCAAGGGCCACGACTACCACGCGACCATCGCCGACATCCTCGGCCTCAGCGACAACGCCGCAGGGCAGCGAGCCGAACGCCACTACATCATCACCATCGACCTCGGCGCCCCCCGCTGGATCGCCGACCCAGGCGCCGCCCGCTGGGACGCCGGTCCCGTCGCCGCCGGCCCGCGCTGGCTAGGCGACGGGAGCAACCCCCGATGGGACGCCGCCCACCCCGGCCCGCGCTGGACCGCGGACCACACCGAATGAGGAGCCCGACATGATCAATGAGTACCCGCAGGAATCCAACGTCTTCCAGCCCGTCACCGTACGCCTGGACGGCAGCCCGCACTACACCGGCGTCCTCTTCGCCGTCGTACCGCCCCGGGAACGGCCCGCCGCCGAAGACTTCACCGCCGCCACCATCCTCGGCGGAGTAACCGGAGTCATGACCGGAGGCCGCGCCCTGGGCACCTGGCACGTCTGGGCCAAGGTCGAAGACGTATCCCCCGAAACCCCCTGGGTCGATTGCGGCCCCGTTTTCAGAACCGAGTAAAGACATGGAAGACGCAGCAGCAGCGGCAGCGGTCCTCGCCGAAGTCGAACGAATCATCGAGCACGAGCACGCCGAACAGGGCGCCACCGCGCACCTCAAGGACATGTTCAACCTCCAGGACCGGCAAGCGACCATGGCCCTCCACCAGATCAGGGCCAACTTCGCCCGGGCCGCGCATAGGGCCGGCATGACCTTTGACGAGTACGTCGACGCCCTGACCCTGGCCGGGAAGATGGCGATCTTCGGTTTCTGCGTAGGCGCCGTCCAGCAGCAGGACCTGGACCTCGGCGTCGACCCGGTCACAGGGGAGAAGAGGCGCCCGCCCGCCCAGGACTACAACATCTAACATGTGCGCGAGCAGTGAAACCAGGGTAAAGACTCATAGGCAACTCCCAGCGAAAAACCCTTCCACCCGCCATAACCGAGGTTTAGTCTTGAAGAAACAGGGGAAGCAGGGCCAACCGAAACGAAACCAGGAGGTGAAGAACGATGGCGACCAACGCCGATAGAAGACCTTAACTTCACAGAAAAAACGAAGGACCCCGCAGCCGAACTAGATGCGGGGTCCTTTACGCTGTGTCCCATGAGGCACTCCATTTCGGGCGAAGACCCAATCAGCAGAACCGGCACCTGTTCCGTCTGCGGCCCCATCGGCATCCGCCTACGCAAGGGACGACGCCCCGAGTGCATGACCGTCCGCAGAGCCCAGGCAGACAGCCCGAGAGCTAAACAGACCAGACGCCGCGCGCGACTCCGCGAGAACCGTTGCAACAACCTCGTGGGAATCATCGAGAACAACCCCGGCCTCGCCGGGAAGGCGCACAGGTATATCGCGCAATACGCCTAAAACCAAACAGCACAAAACTAAGGGAACCTGCGAACTAGGCAGGTTCCCCTTTACGTTGTCCAGCCTATTACCCCGGCGTGTCGGACAACGGCGGACACGCCGCCCAACCGTAGCCTAAGCCCTATTGAACGCCCTTACACCCGACGGAAGGCCCGGTGCGATGCCTGAGAAGCAGCAACGGAAGATGGTCGACATCGATGTAACCGAGACCTCCGCCGTGGACCACCCAGCACACCTCGCAGAGGGATGGATCGTTTGCAAGTCCGCAACGGCCAAGGACGTCGAGAGCATCTTCGGAGCCCTCGCTACGGAAGGAAACGCCACGATGGCAACCAATGACCAGACGGCCCCAACCGTCGAATCCCTGACCAAAGCCCTGGCAGACAAGGACGCAGAGCTCACCGCAGCGAACGACGCCCTCGCCAAGGCCACGGCCAAGCCCGAGGAACCCACCAGCCAGGAAGAGATGCTCAAGGCCCTGCCCGAGCCCGTCCGCCTGATGATCCAGAAGACCGAATCCGACGCCGCCGCCCTCAAAAAGCAGGCCGACGAAGACCGTGCCGAACTCATCAAGGTACGCGACGCCCGCCTGGACGACGCAGCGAAGACCGAAGCAGCGTCCATGTTCAAGGCCGTCGCCATTGACACCGACACCGTCGGGCCGGCCCTCCGCCGCCTCGCCCTGGTAGACGCGGACCTGCACAAGTCCGTGACCGAGGCCCTCAAGGCCGCCGACGCGCAGCTGGAAACCGCCGGCGTCTTCAAATCCTTCGGCAAGGAATCCGACGCAGCCGCGCCGGCCCTGTCCAAGCTGGACACTGCAGCAGCCGAGCTTATGAAGGCTGACGCAACCCTCACCATGCCAGCGGCAATCGCCAAGGCCGCAGCCCAGACCCCGGCGCTGTACGACGAATACCTCGCAGAGAAGGCAGGAAAGTAAGCCATGGCTATTGAAGAAGGACTCAAGCAGGTTAGCGCCGACGCCGGCGCCGACCTTTCCGCAGCGGCAAACCAGTTCAAGGCCGTCAAGCTGGACGCCAACGGCGCCGTGGTTCTCTGCTCCGCCATCACGGACGTCACGTTCGGCATCCTCCAGGACGTAGCCGTCGCAGGCAAGGCCGTGCCCGTAGCGGTAGGCGGCATCTGCAAGGCCAAGGCCGGAGCGACGATCGCCGCAGGCGCCCCCGTAGCGACCAAAGCCGACGGTACCCTCCAGACCGCCGCAACCACCCAGTATGTCATCGGAGTGGCCCGTTTCGGCGGCGTCTCCGGCGACATTATCTCCGTTCAGCTGCAGCCCGCAGTCCTGAAAGCCTAGCGGCGCGAGCCGGATAACCCGAAAGGACCAGAATCATGGCTCAGCCGACCCTCAACAGCCAGCATTACGATGCTGTGCTCACCAACATTTCCGTCGCCTACATGCAGGCACCGGACAACTACGTCGCCCGCCGGGTATTCCCCGTCGTCGGAGTAGACAAGCAGTCCGGGATCTACTTCAAGTACAACCAGGGCGACTGGCTGCGCGACGAAGCGAAGAAGCGCGCGGACGCGACCGAGTCAGCCGGGTCCGGCTACTCGACCAGCACGGATAACTACCAGGCCGACGTCTACGCCTTCCATAAGGACGTAGGCGAGCAGATCGTTGCCAACGCGACGTCCCCGCTGGCACCCCTGACCGACGCAACGAAGTTCGTCGCGAGCCGCCTCCTGCTCCGCCAGGAAGTGGACTTTGCCACAACGTACTTCAAGACCGGGGTTTGGGCGACCGACCTCACCGGACACGCATCGACGAACACCGGGTCCAACTTCATCCAGTTCTCGAACTACTCAACGTCCACCCCGATCGAGACCATCGACCGGGCCAAAGAATACGTTGTCGGCGTGACCGGTTTCGAGGTCAACACCATGGTTGTCGGGAAGACCGTTTTCAACGCGCTCAAGAACCACCCGGCCATCATCGACCGCATCAAGTACACATCCTCCGATGTGATCACCGAGCAGATCCTGGCCCGGTACTTCGACGTCGATAATTTCCTGGTAGCCAAGGCTATCCGGAACACCGCCGCAGAGGGCCAGGCTGACGCGATCAGCTACCTCTACAGCGACGGCATCTTCCTCTGCCACGCAGCATCCAACCCGGGCCTCCTGACCCCGTCCGCCGGCTACACGTTCGCGTGGAACGGCATCACGGGCTCATCCGGCCTGGACGTAGGCACCTACCAGATCCCGATGCCCCTTGCCAAGGCGACCCGCATCGAGTCGCAGTCCGCATGGGTCAACAAGGTTGTTGCAACCAACCTCGGCGTCTTCATGAACGACGTCCTCGCCTAACCAGCAGGGACGCACGCTACCGGCTAAGCCCCGGGCCGGACACGACCCGGCCCGGGGCTTTCCCATACCCCCACCAGAGCTCACAGGAGGACCCCGCCATGACCCTCACCCCCATCGCCAAACCAGGACCGCCGCCGGCAAGCAAACCGCCTGTCGACCCGATCCTCCTCGAGACCGACGCGGGCCTCATGATCGAAACCCCGTACGAATGGCGCGAGTTCTGCGACCCGTGCGGCCTCAAACACCTTGCCTGGGCGGCCCGCCCTTACCGGACCGTCAGCCTGTACGAGGTACTAACCTCATACCGCCAGTACACCTGCTACAGCTGCCGCAAGCCCCTCTGGGCGCCCGAGAACGCGCAGACCACCCCATGAGCGGTCCTTGGAACTACGGCGGAGACCTGAACAACCCCGCCGACCTCGTCCGCTATCTCATCGGCGACACCACCCAGGCCAAGCATTCACCGACGGACACCGAAATCGAGTACTGGATGACGGTCAACACCACCGACGGGACCATCGACGCCTACAAGGCCGCCGCCCAGGTAGCCCGGCACCTGGCCACCAGGTTCCGCACGCTGGCGAACAGCCAGGTCAAGATCGGCGACATGTCCCTCACGAACAACTACGGCACCCTCGCGGACCAGTACATCGACACCGCAGACCGCCTGGACGGCGGAGCGAACGCAGGCGGCCTCGGCGGCCCCCGCTGGGACACCAGCGTCGCCGGGTCCTTCTCCATGGGCCTCATGGACCACCCATGACCGTCACCAACCCGAACAACTACCAGACCGTCGAGGACGAGTACCTCGCCGTCATGCCTTCGACGGTCCGCTGCACCCCGGCGACGACGAAGAACGCCTACGGGAAGAGGAGCGCCGGCGGCCCGGCCGTGGAGTCCCCCGCCTACCTGGAGACCAGCCACGAGTCCTTTACCACGGAGGACGGAGACATTCAGGTCGCGAACGGCCGCGCATTCCTCGGCTACGTCATCCCGTGGCTGACCGCAGACGATACGTTCCAAGTCCAGGACCTCGCCGGGGCATGGTCAACCGTCACCATGATCGCCGTCGAAGCCAAATACGGTCCCGACGGCATCCACCACCAAGAAGTCTGGTACGGCGGCCGCGGAACCGTCCGGGGCAGGAAGTAAACCATGGCGGAGATAGAGGTCGCCCGAGTCACCGTCACCGGCCACGACGACCTCATCCGACTCATGGTCCTCGCCGGCCAGTCCGCCGCGCCCATCCTCGGGCAGACCCTCAAAGAGGGCGCCGACGACATGATGCGCGAGTCCCAGGAACAGGTCCCCTTCCGCCACGGCCAGCTACGGGAGTCCGGCCGCGTATCGGGGCCCGTCACGCTAGGCGCAGACCTTGTCGTGTTCCTCTCCTACGGCAACACCGCCGTCGCGTACGCCCTCTACCAGCACGAGGGCCAGCGGAAAGACGGCACCCACCAGATCCGCAATTACCACAACGGCAAAAAGGGCCACTACCTCACGGACCCGGTCAACGACGCCGCACCTACCCTCGGCCCCGCCATCGCGCTCAAGCTAGAGGAACTCATCCGGAGGAGCACATGAGCGAGACAACCCCCCAACCCATCCAGGACACCGACGGCCACACACCCACAGCGCTGGAGCTCGTCCACGACTACGTCCTCTCCGTCACGCCCGGCGCGGCCAGCGGCACGGACCTGTTCATGGCGTACGACCAAGACGCGACCGGCCTGGTCCGCTTCATCGAGGAAACCCCCGGCGACATCCTTCGCACCCATGGCAAGGCCGTAGCCCTCGAGTTCACCCCGATCACCATCACGGTCCGGGACAACGCCGACGACTACCAGAACGCCAAAGACGAAATCATCCGCCTCCGCTACCGGCTGGCGGCCGCCGTCGGCTACACCAGCCGCGGCCTGACCATCCTGGACGCCGAACCCCGCGGCACCATCAACCCGATCGGCCGGGACATCAAAGACCGCGAGGCTTTCCAGGCAGTCTTCGTCATCATGACGGCGCCCAGCTATGAGTGACCCCAGAGAAGCAGCAGCGGAGGCCCTGGAGTCTTCCCTCCGCGCCATCGACGCGAGCCTCAGCGTCCTCGTCGTAGCCCGGGAGAACCTGGTCAACGCCCTCCGCACCATCAGCACAGCCCCGGCCAAGGACCCATACCAGACCATGGGGCAGCCGCCCATGGAAGGCTGCGAGCACACCGGAGAAGTATTCCCCGCCGGCCAGGGGCGAGGCGTCTGCGACACGTGCGGTGAGGATATACCTTGGGCTGGATAGCGTCAGACCTGAACCCGCGTTGCCGCTGCTGCGGCAAGCTACTCGCCGAAAAAGTAACCCGCCCCTGGACTATCCGCTGCGGCCGCTGCAAGACCCAGAACAGCGGAGAGGACAGGACCATCCCCGTAACCACCCTCCTCGAAGAAGACCAGCCATGACCACCACCCTCTCCCCGGACACGATCACCGAAACGGACATCGTCCTCACCCAGCAGTGCGAACACTCCGCCCACCACCGCGGCCGTTCCCAGTCCCACGGCAACGGGCCGGCGACTCACTACGCCATCGCCGTCCATGCCTGCACGGTAGGGGAGGTCCCGACGGTCTATGCGGCCTGCGCGGAATGGGCGGCTTATGTGGTCGCCAAACGGGACGCGTTCTGGCTATGCCCCAGTTGCCAGAAAATGGAACTCGGCCACGACATGTGCAGAATCATCGGCCCGATAACTTAGGTTATGATTGATATATGACAGTAGATCCCGTAGGGCAGCGAAACGGCATGGTTTGGGTAGACGGCAAAGGGTACGTCCTGATAGCCAAGGCCCACGCCTACGCGGCCCTCGGCCTCAAAGTCCATTGGGACACCGCGGAGCCGGAGGAAACAACTAACCCCGGCCTCGCCTACAAAAACGACTAACCAGGAGCCAAACCCGCATGGCACTAGATCACAACACCAACGAAGTCCCGCAGGCAGACGTCGACGCCGCCCTCGAGGCCCTCGGCATCAGCCGCGAACGATTCAACGTCATCTCCGAAGTACGCATCCTCCCCAAAGAGGTCCAGGTTTCCGTCTTCGAGACGACGGAGGACGGCAAGTTCAAAATCCTCACCACCGACATGGGCAACGTAGCCGCCATGGGCATCCGCACCTACAGGATTGTCAAGAAATAACCATGGGCAAGAAAAAGAAAAAGCCCAAGTACTACGTCGACCTCTTCGATGGGCGAGACGACGAACCGCTGAGCGAGTGGAAGAAATTCAGGTCCCTAAAAAAGGCCGTCGCCTACGCGATCAAACAGGAAATCACTGAGGACCGCATCCTCGACTCCGAAGGCCACGCCATCCCGGACCTGGACCTCGACGACCCGAAGTGGTGGAACCACCGCCGCCTCGAAACCGAATACCACCACGCAGCGTCCGCCAGGGACGTGGCGCGGAGCAACCTCGACCGGGAACGGGATGCCCGCCGCAACTGGCAGGTCACGATGATCCGGGCAGGCTACGTCCCCATCGAGCTACTCACCGGACGCCTCATCGGCGTCAGCATCGAGCACACCGGCAGGGACGACAGCACCGTCTACCTAACCCTCGCAGGCAACCCAGGTAAGGAAGCATCCCAGTACAGGCAGCGGCCATTCGCCGCATTCCTCCAGGCACTCAACGAAGGACTCGGCAAGTGAAAGCACTCACCTTTGACCAGATCAACCACGCCCAGCATGGCTACCGGGCCGGCATCACCACCCTCCTCGACCTCGGCGGCATCCCCGAACACACCCCGGTAACGGAACGCGAATGGGTCCTCTTCGACACCAACCAGCACCTCCGCGACATGGGCCTCCAAAAGCCCCTCCCCTGGGGAGCAGACGCCGTCCCCATGTCCGAGACGGACCTCCTGGACGTCCTCGAGAAAGCGCAGCGCAAAGCCCGGTGAGTACCGACGCCAGAGCCGAGACCCCGGTCCAGGAACGCACACCGGCGCCGCAGCGCATCCGCACGACCTGGCACGCAGCAGAGGCCCGCCGCATCGCCCGCCTCCACCAGATCGACGGACACGCCCAGACCCTCCGCCGCATCCGCGCCGCAGCGACAGCCCACGGCTGGTCCGAAGCTCTGCAGGCCGCAGCGAACCACCACATGGAACGACTCGAGCACCACCTGGAACTGGTGGAGGCCGGGCTGTGACCAGCACCCGCCCCACCTAAAGACCAACCCAACCCGGTGGGCACGCCGGGCAGGCACGGACGCCGAAGCAACGGTTATTGCTACGGCGGAATTGAGAATATCCCCCAAGGAACAGGTGAGGCGAACGGGCCTCTACGAAAGCCGGGACCGCGCAAAAACCTTTCAGCGCGCGGGCCCGGCTTTCCATTTGCCCCCGGCGTGTCAGAACGCCGCCCGCGACACGCCGGTCTGTATTCTCCAAGAGACGCATACCATCCACCAGCGGGAAGGGCGAACCGTGGCCGCCAAAGCACCGAAATATAAGGTCCTCAGGGGCCTGAACTACCCGCCGGACAACAAACGGGCCGAGGCCGGCGACGTCGTCGACGACCTGCCCGACTACGCCATCGACCCGCTGCTCCGCCAGGGCGCCATCGAGCCGGCGGACGATAAGAAACCGGAGCCCGGCAAATGACCTTCCGTCACGGTAGAAGTACAGCCCTCTTCCTCAACCAGATCAACGCCACGCCCTACTTCAACGCCGGCGACTTTTCCCAGACACTCCTCACCGCGGACGTTACCGTGTGGGGCAACACGGATAAGAACTACATCCCGGGCCAGGGCGACGCGACGTTCTCCGCGTCCGGTTTTTTCGACGGCGACATTGGCAAGATCGATAAGACCCTCTGGGATCTGAACGAGGCCGCAGCGTCCTACCCGGTCACGTACTGCCCGGACGGCGGCTGCGCAGTAGGCAGGAACGCCCGCCTCAGCAGCCTCCTCCAAACGGACATCAGCAACTCCTCGCCGATCAGTTCGGCCGTGACCCTCAAGCTCAGCGCCCAGGCGAACGGAGGCGGCAAGTTCGGCAGCATCCTCAACGACGCCGCGACCCTCTCCTCCGCGACCATCACCGGCACGACCGTTGACTCCGGCATCATCGGCGGCAGCACCGCCGGAGGTTTCGTGAACATCCACGTCCCCCTGAACACCCGGACAGCCACCATCAGCGTCAAGGTCCAGGACAGCACCAACGGCACCGTCTGGGTCGACCTCGCAGGCGGAGGCGCCCAGGTGGTACCCGCCGGCGTCGCGATAGACGCCACCCATCCGTTCGGACAACCGACCGCGTACCAGCTGCAAATAGCCGGGACGATCAACCGCTATGTGCGGGCACTCATCACGCCCACCGCAGGCACCGGGAACTTCGTTGCCGTAGTGGCACTCGCCCGATACTAGAACAGGAGCACGAAAATGGCTTTTTCACACGGTAAAGTCGCGGTCCTCAAGATTGACAACGCAGCCGGCGCCCTCGTCGACATCAGCGCAATCTCCAACGCCGCCGACCTGGCAAACCAGACAGGCACCGGCGAGACAACCTCGTTCGGGTCCGCGTCCAAGACCTTCATCGCCGGCCTCAAAGACGGCACGTTCAGCATTGGCGGGTCGTATGACAACGTCCAGGACGCGATGATCAGCGCCATGATGGACGCCGTCGCCGCGGGCACCCTGGCGTTCTGCTCCGTCGAGTACTACCCCTCCGGAGTAGGCACCGGCAAGGTCAAGTACGCCCTCGAAACCATCCCCACCAGCTACACGATCAGCACCCCGGTAGGTGGCGTATCCACCTTCAAGCTGGACCTCCAGCGCAGCGGGAACCTCACCCAGACCGTCCAGTAACACACCCCACCTAAGAGAAGCGAGTGACCCCCGTGTCCGAAACACCTGAGCAGCTGACCTCCGTACCGTCCGAGACGGCCGGCTACCTCGCCCCGGGCGGGAACCTCCGCCGCAGCATCCGCGACCGCATCGCCGCGGCCCGCCCGTTCGTCAGCGAGCTTGTCCCCGTAGAGGAGTGGGACGCGACCATCGAGGTACGGTCCCTGACCCTCGGCGAACGACAGGCCATGATGGTCGAACTGGTAGACGACGACGGGAACCTGGATAAGGAAGTCCTCGAGGCCGCCTACATCCGGGCCTGCGCGTACGACCCCGAAACCGGAGAGCGGGTCTTCGGCGACGACGACCTCGACTTCATCCAGTCCCGCGCCGCCGGGTCCATGGACAAGGTCGGGAACGTCGCCATGCGCCTCTCCGGGAACGCAGCAGCGAAACCGGCTGAGGCGGCTGAGGGCGAAGCAAAAAAATAATGATGGACGGCGACCTTCGGGTCGCCTTCGTCGTAGCCGAGCGGACCGGCCGCACGCTACACGAGCTCTACAACGGCAGCCCCGGCAAGGAACCCATGACGGTCGCCGAGTTCGTCCAGTGGCGGGCACTGCTCACCATCATCGAACCCGACGAGCGCAAGCAGAAGTAAGAGGAGGCGGCCCGTGGGTATAGGCCAGGTTATCAACGTACAGGCCATGCTCACGGGCAACGCCACCGGCATGCAGGCCGCCTTTGCCCAGGGCTCAGCGTCAGCCAAAGCGTTCCAATCCGCGTACGCCCAGACGGGCGCGAACGTCCAGATGACCTCCGCGCAGATCCAGGCGGCCATGGCCAAGGACATCGCCGCCGCGCAGGCGGCGGCAGCCTCAGCCAAGGCAGCGTCGGAGAAGGCCGCGATCGCACGGTCCCTCGCCGCAGCCCAGGCCCAGGTCGCCGCCGATAAGGAAGCCGTCGCGCACGCCAAAGCGTCCGCGGCCGCTAAGACCGCGTCAGAGGCCAAAATACGCGCGGACGTCCTGACGTCCCAGTCCGCCCAAACGAACGCGGCCGCGCAGGCAGCAGCCGCCGAGAGGGCGGCTAACGCGGCCGTCCTCGCCACCCAGCAGAAGCTCGTGGCGAACGCGAAAGCCGCCGAGGCGTCCACCGCCGAGGCCGCAGCCGTAGCCAAAGCCATGGCCGCCGAAGAAGCAGCCCTCGCCGCGTCGGCCCGGGCGGCAGAGTACGCGGCAGCGCAGAAGCAGGCGGCGCAAGAGAAGACCGCCGCGATCTACACCAAACTGGCGGCAGGCGTCACCCTCGCGGCCGCGGCGGTAGGCATCGGGTCCGTCATGATGGCCGCAGACTTCGAAGCGTCCACCCTCAAGCTACACACTTCCGGCGGCATGGCCATGGACGACCTCGCCGTTGTCCGCGACGGCATCCTGCAGATAGCCCAGTCCACCGGCACCGGAGCCAAAGAACTAGCCGATGGCATGTACGACGTCGTCTCCGGCGGTTACATGGGCGCAGACGCCCTGAACATCCTCAAGGCAGCGACCCAGGGTGCCAAGGCCGAAGGCGCCGACCTCTCCACCATGGCCAAGGGCCTCACGGCCGTCATGGCCTCCTACAACATCCCCGCAGCCGAGGCCGTCCAGACGACGAACGCCATTTCGGCCGCCTCAGGTATTGCCAAGGGCAGCCTGGAGGAATTCACCGGGTCCCTCGCGACCGTCCTGCCTATCGCGTCGAGCGTAGGTATTTCCTTCGCCGAAGTAGCGTCCGCCGTCGCCGTCATGACCCAGTCCGGCAAGTCCGCGGACCAGGCCACCCAGGAACTCCGCAACGGCATCCTGAACCTTTCCAAGCCCAACGAAGTCGCCGCCAAGCTCATGCAGCAGCTAGGCATCGACGCCAACGACGTAGCGAACAACCTCGGCAACCGGGGCCTCGGCGGAACCCTGAACTACCTGACCGAGAAAATACTGGAGAGCAGCGAAGGCAACCAGGTCCTCCTCGGCACCTTCAAAGAATCAGAGGCCGCCGGCAAGGCCATGCAAGCCATGATGGGCGGCATGCCACCGCAGCTAAAGCAGTGGTCCCAAGAGCTCATGGACGGCACCCTGACGTCCAACGAATACACCAAAGCAGTCAACGGCCTCAGCCTCGAAGAAGAGGCCCTGGGCGACCAGTTCCTCAAGCTGGCCAAGAAATCAGCAGGCTTCTCGGACACGATCAAAAAGGGCGGGCCCGAGACCGTATCCTACTCCGGCGCCCTGGCGACCATGATGGGCGGCACCACCGGCCTGCAGGTAGCCCTTGACCTGACCGGCCACCGGGCCGAAGCGTTCGCGGACGCCACGAAGCTCGTCTCCGACGCCCAGAAAGAAGCAGCGGAGAACGTCTCCACCCACGCAGACATCCAGGGCACCGTCGCAGCGGCCTGGGACCGCCTCACGGCCACCGTAGGCGTCCTGGCCATTCAGCTAGGCACCGCCCTCCTCCCGGCCGCGCAGGGCATCCTTGACGTGTTCTCCGGGACCATCAAGTTCTTCCAGGAGAACTCCGGGGCAGCGGAGGCACTGGGCCTCACCGTAGCCGCCCTCGCCGGCCACATCATCGTTACCACGGTAGCGACGAAAGCATGGGCGGCCGCAAAGGTAATAGCCACGTTCGCGTCCGGCGGCCTGTCCGGAGCCATGACCACCCTGAACGCCGCCATGGCAGCGAACCCGATCGGCATCGTAGTCCTGGCCCTGGCCGCCCTGACCGCAGCCTTCATCTGGTGCTATAACAACATCGGCTGGTTCAAAGACGGCGTCGACACGGCCATGAAATTCGTTTCCGACTCCATCGGAACCTTCATTACCTGGGCGACCGAGACCGCCATCCCGGCCCTCATCGCCGGCTGGGAAACCGCGACGAAGATATTCACCGACAGCGTCGGAATGTTCTCGGACTTTTTCGATAACACGGGCGGCATGTTTGAGGACTTCAACTCGAACACGAAAGGCATGTTCGACGACTTTGCGACGAACACGACGGCGACCGTCGACACCTGGAAAAACAACACCCTCGGCATGTTTACCGACTTCAACACGAACACCCAAGGCATGTTCGATGACTTTTTCCGCGGCTTTGGTGAGGGCTGGGAAGGCTACTGGAAAGACCCGATCGGCGAGACCGAGAAGTTTTTCACCATCACCTTCGGAGGGTTTGAAAACTGGTCCCGGGAAGTATCAGCGAACCTCACCACATGGATGGACGACACCAAAAACGGGTTTGAGGGCTGGAACAAAGACGCATCCAAAAACCTGACCACCTGGATTGACGACACCAAAAACGGTTTCGAGGGCTGGAACAAGGACACATCCACGAACCTGACCACGTGGATCGAGGACACCAAAAACGGGTTTGTTGGCTGGAACAAGGACACCTCAGTCAACCTGACCACCTGGATCAGCGACACTCTCACCGGCTTCCAGGGATGGAACAAGGACACCAGCGCGGACCTCGTCGACTGGCGGAAGAACAACACCGCCAACGTCGAGACCTTCAACAAAGACACCAACGGCATGTTTGCCGACTGGAAGAAAAACACCGAAGGCATGGTCAAGGATTGGTGGACCAACACCGAAGGCATGTTCAAGGACTGGTCCACGAACACCCAGAACGGGTACGAAGGCTGGAAGAACGGCCTCACGGGTAAGACCCGCGATTTCGTCGAGACGACCGAGACCAGCATCCGGGACTTCAACACCACGACCTCCGGCATGTTCGACGACTTCACCAAGAACACCAAGGGCATGTTCTCGGACATGTGGACGCACATCTCCAACGCCTGGCAGTGGATCATGGACCGCGGCGCCGAAGCCGGCCGCTGGATGAACACCTACGTCTTCGACCCGGTCCGGACCGCCATCGGCTACGTAGGCGACGCCTTCAACACTGCCCGCGACGTCGTCGGCCGCGCCTGGGAAGGCATGCGCGAGGCAGCGAAAAACCCGGTCAAGTTCGTTGTGGACACCGTCTACACCAACGGCATCCGGGCCCTCTGGAACCCGGTAGCCTCCACGTTCGGCCTCCCGCAGCTACCGGCCGCACCGTCCCTCGGCTTCTCCGACGGCGGCACCGTACCCGGGTACCACAACGGCGGAGCCATCCCCGGATACTCCCCCGGCATCGACAACCAGACCATCGCCGTATCCGGCGGCGAGGCCATCATGAGGCCCGAGTGGACCCGCGTCGTCGGCGTCGAAGGCATCCGCCAGATGAACGCCGCAGCGAAGGCAAACGACGGCGCAGGCATCCGCGCAGCCCTCGGCTCCACCGCCGGCCGACACTTCGCCGACGGCGGAGTCTTCGACCCCGGCGCGATCACCAACCAGATCAACTCCGGCCCCGGTAAGGGCACCAACTACGGCGACGCGATCCTGGGCCTCCCCACGAAGCTCATCGGCGCCCTCGTCGGGCAGGTAGCGGCCGCGGTAGCCAAGGCAGCGGAGGCGGCCATGAACGCCGTCGGCGCGATCTTCTCCGGCGGCTCAGGCGGCCTGCAGAACCCCCTCCCGTCCGCCGTCATCAGCCAGCGCTACTCCGCCTCCCACAACGGCCTGGACATGGCCGCCCCGACCGGCACAACCATCCGCGCCGCCGGAGCAGGCAAGGTCTCCTCCGCCGGCTGGTCCAGTTTCGGTGGCGGCAATGAGATTCACATCGACCACGCCAACGGCCTCCAAACCTGGTACGCCCACATGAATGGTTTCGGCGTCAGCCAGGGCCAGGCCGTCCAGGCAGGGCAGGGCATCGGCCCCGTCGGGTCCACCGGCAACAGCACCGGACCGCACCTGCACTTCATGGTCCTCAACGGCGGCTGGCCGAACGTCATGAACCCGGCCCCGTTCATCGGCCTCAAGAACGGCGGCGTGGTCCCCACCTTCGATAACGGAGGCACCCTCGCCCCGGGCCTGAACATCGTGAACAACGCGACCGGAGCACCGGAACAACTCACCCCGGGCGGCTCCGACATGGCCAAGGAAATAGCCGCAGCCATCACCGCGGCACTCCTGGACGCACGGTTCGAATTCGACACGGACGGCATCACCCGGCACGTCGCCGGAAAGCTGGTCCTGGCATCCCAACGAAGGGCAGGTAGAGCCTAATGGCCGTAGCACTCCGAGGCTATACGCAGGGCACCTCACAGGCGTCCGGGTCGGTGGCCATCACCTGGCCCACCGGCACCATCGCCGGAGACCTGGCCGTCCTCTTCGCCCATGACGGCGAGTTCCGCCTCAACCGCGCCGGCGGCCCGACGACATCCGGATGGGTAGGCGCCGGCGAAGGCGCCTGGGTAAAGAAGGTCACGGCCGCGGACCTCGCCTCAGCCCTGCCCGTCAACGGCGTGGTCACGTTCCTGCAGACCTTCACCGGAGCAGCCCGCATCGACAGCGTCCGGCAGAACAACGGCCTGCGCGTACAGCAGGCAGGGTCCGGGCTCCTCGTCACCGCCTACGGCCCGGCGTGGCTGAACTTCATCGTCCCCGGCGCGACCGAGCGCCTAGGAAACCACTTCCGGTCCGCGACGTTCAACAAGCTGGAATCAACCTGGTTCAAGACCGCAGCGTCCGCCGGATGGGTGGAGCTCACCGGAGGGCGAGACTGGGACTCCAACTACTACGCCTACGAGATAGTACCGAGCACGGTCCCGTCCGCCCCGGTCGTTATCGCCCCCATTTCGGCGTCCCAGACGGACACCACCCAGCCCGTCGTTTTCACTTGGCTGCACCAGTCCAACTCGAACGCTGACCAGGACGGCGCGCAGATCAAGGTCCGCGCCGTCGGGTCCGGTACCTGGTCCTACGTCCAGTCCGCCGGGACCATCACGACGACGACCACCACCATGACCCAGACCGCGCAGGCGGCGACGATCAACGCCGGCGTCCTGACCACCGGCACCCAATACGAGTTCACCATCGCAACGCGCGAGTTTGGTTCCATGGGTGCCGCGTCGTCCCTGTCGACCTTCACCCCGGCGAACAAGCCGACCGTCAACACGATCACGCCCACGGCCACCATCGAATCACTCACCCCGTCCATCGCCTGGACCGCGACCATGGGCCTCGGTTCCCAAGACGCCTGGCAGGTCCGGGTCAGCCCGTCCGCGGACCCCAACTCAGAAACCCCCCTATGGGACTCTGGAGTCGTCCAGGGCAACACGACGACGACCGCGGCCCCGGCGAACGCCGGCTGGACGAACGGCCAAACCCTCTACGCCTGGGTCCGGGTCCTGCAAACCGGAGGCCTCTGGTCTCCATGGACGAAATCAGCGTCGACGTTCGCCGTCACCTGGACGCCCCCGGCAGCACCGACATCCGTGGTAGCGGCGAACGTCGCCGGGCAGCCCCTCCAGGCCACGGTCTCCGGCATAGGCGCCGGCTATGACCTGACCATCGAAATGAGCGTCGACGGCGGCGAGAACTGGGCCCCGGTCAACACCCTCAAAAACCCGGGTACCCCGGTCGTCGCGCAAATACCGCTGGCCGGCTACGGCATCAGTACCATCTTCCGGGCCCGGACTTCCGTGACCCTTTCCGACGTTGTCGTCCTCTATTCGGCCTGGGTCCAGTCCGCGGCCCTGGCCTCTACAGACACGAGCTACTACCTGGTCTCCGTAGACGGGAACCAGTTCTTCCAGGTCCGCATGGTCCAGGACGCCGTGCACCGGACCGCGCAAGGCGTATCGATCACCTACGGGCACGGAGCGACCCGCGCCCGGCAGGACCAAACCGTTGCCATGGGCGAGTCGGGAGCGACCACGATACAGGCCAGGACTTTGAATGAGGAGAACGCGATCATTTCCTGGCTGACCGCGCAGGGCACCTGGTGGCTCCGCTGGGGCCCGGAACGCGGGCCCACCCTCACGGACAAACCAGCTACCCGGATGGCACTGGCAGCACCGATCGAATCAAACCGCGTCGCACAATTCAACACGGCTTACCGGAACATCACGTTCTCGTGGGTCGAGCAATAGGAAAGGACCGCCATGACCAGCATCCTCTTCGGGCCCGCCAAAGAAGGTTTCCTCAAGGGCGAAATCTCCCTGTCGACGGCCACGATCAAAACCTCCCTGGTACGCAGCTACACCCCGAACGCCGCGCACAAGTTCGTCTCCGAAGTCACCGGCGCCGGAGGCGTCATCGCCTCCACCGCCCCGGCCCTGACATCGAAGACCACCACCCTCGGCGTCTTCGACGCGGCAGATATCACCTTCACCGCCGTCACGACGAACGCGAACAACCACTACCTCCTGATCTACCAGTCCAGCGCCGTGACCGGAGGCGCCGACGTCGCCGCGTCCGCCCAGCGGATCATCGCCTGGATCGACACCGGCACCAACCTGCCCGCAGTACCCAACGGCGGAGACGTCAACATCGTCTGGGACAACTCAGCGAACAAGATATTCGCCCTCTAACCCCGAGGAGGTGAACCCCGCATGGCGGTCGCCCCAAGCCTTGTATCGCACGCCCAAACCACCTGGACGTCGAAGACCAGCCCCAAGACCATCCCCGTCACCGTCCAGAACGGCGACCTCATCGTTGTGGCCGCCATGGCCGACGGACCCCAACCCGTCTTCGGCATCTCGGGCGGCTCCCTGACCTGGACGCAGCAGCAGCTAGTCACCGCCGCAGGCTACGCCGAGGCCGTCATCTGGTCCGCGACGGCGACGACCACAACGACGTTCTCCGTCTCCGTATCGAACTCCGGGCCCACCGCCTACTACGGCGCGTCCGCGACCGTCTGGCGGTACCACGGCGGCATCGGCACGACCGCCCAAGCCCACGGCGACGGCATCGGCATACCCGCCTTCACCAGCATCAGCGACGACTCCGCCGTCGTCGTCTACATGGTCGACTACTCCGCGACGTCCGGAGCAGCCAGGACCTGGCGCCCGTACAACGGCACCGCCGCGACCGAAACCGTCTACGGCCAACTCTCCGGCGAGTACACCTGGTACGGCGCCTACTACCCGGACACCAACGCCGCGACCACCGACAACATGGGCCTCAACACCCCCGGCGGCCTGACCTATTCGTTCGTGGCCCTGGAAATCAAGAGCACCGCCACCGGCGTCGGGACCTCCTACGCCTACCCGACAGCCCTGACTAACACGGGCGGATTCGGCGCCCCCACCGTAAGCTACGGCGTGGCCACCCGCATCCCCGTCGGCATCGCCTCCACCGCCACGTTCGGCAACCCCACTGCCCGGGTCGACACCTGGCGGCAGATCATCGAGGGAGCATCCTGGCGCGAGGCCGTCACCGCCCACCAACGCACGGTAGGCTTCCGCGGCGAACTCATCGACGCCAACGACAACCACGTCATCGACGTCCCCCTCACCGGAGGATCAGTCAGTTTCGACGGCGAGTCAGCAGAGCAGTGGGCCTGCCAAGTAACCATCGCCGGTGAGGAGTGGGTCCCCCGGAACCCCGGCGACTACCTCGACCCCCGCACCGGCCTGCGTTTCCGCATCTGGTGGCGCCTCATGATCAACGGAGGATTCGTGGACGTCCCCACCGGCACGTTCGTCCTCGAGGACCCCCGCATCACCGACGACGGCGCGATCCCCTCCACGTCCGTCCGAGGCCGCGACCCGCTAACCGTTATCCGCCGCGCCGGCTACGGGTCCTCGGTTATCAGCGTAGGCGGCATGACCGTACCCGCAGCCCTCATCCGCATCATGGGCTCCATCGCCCCCAGGACCCCGTTCAGGATCGACGCGACCTCCTACGTCACCCTCCCGGCCACCTATGAACTCACCGGCCAGGACCCCGTCGACGACATGACCAACATCGCCTCCCAGGCCGGCCTCGTAATACGCACGGACCCGGAAGGCCGCGTTGTCTGTTCCCCGAACCCGACACCGCAGAACCTCCGCGCGGACTGGCAGGAAGGCCCGGACTGCCCGGTCACGGACCTATCCCGCGCCGTAAACACCTCCCAGATGGTCAACTCCGTCACGGTCGTTTCCACCAACCCCGAAGTCGTCCCACCCATCAGCATCACCGTCGAGGACACCGACCCGTCCTCCACCACCTGGATCGGCGGCCCCTGGGGCAAGCGGACCCTGACCATCCGCACCGACAGCATCGCCACGGACGCCGGCGCGAGGTCCATGGCCACCGGCATCCTCAACGGCCGCCGCCGCCCGCAGGAGGAAATCAGCATCGAGGTACCGCCCCGCGGAGACCTCGGCTACCGGGACAAGGTATCCCTTGCCCGATCCATGTCCGGAGTAGCGAACACCTACCGCATCGCTGGCTGGGCCCTGGCGTTCGGTAACGCCCAGGAAGTCACCAAAACCATGACCGTCAAGATGATATCGAGGACCCTGGTGTGAGCGACGACATCGACGTCCTCGGAGGCATGCTAAGCCCCGCAGGCAACAGCGACGGGGCGAACGTCCCCGCCTACTTCGACACCGGCATCGTCACCGCCCTGGTCGACGCCAACCACGTCCGAGTCAACCTCGGAGACAAGCAGGTCCTCTGCTACGTACCGCAGACCGGCGCGATCGCCCCGGCCGTAGCCTCGGCAGTCCAGGTATGCGTCCAGGAGAACACCTACTTCCTGGCCGCCATCCTATCCGGCGGCACCGCCGTCCCCCCTGTGGAAATTACCAACGCCACCAGCCTGTACACCCCGGATACGCTCGTGAAACGGGACGCCTTCGGCCGCGCCCAGTTCATCCAGCCCTCCGGCCAGTACGACGCGGCACCCAAGGTCTACGTGGACGAGATGATCGGCTCCCGGCCGTTCGGGCACATGGGCCGGACCGATGGTTTCGCCCTGAACATCAACGCCGTCGTCGGCATGTCCGCGGCCCAGAAACTCCGCGGCGGGATGACGTTCAACTCCGGCACCTACGCCCTGGTCGTCCCAGCGACCGGCCTCTATATGCTCAACCACCGCGCCTACTGGACCGGCGGCACCGGGTACGCCGGCACGTCCAAGCTCCTCAAGAACGGCGGCACCGAAATCGTCGGCAGCTACCTCGCCCAGTGGAAGCAGGACGGCGCCGACTACACATGGAACAACAGCGTCTGCGTCGACCTCACCGCCGGCGACACCGTCTCCATCTTCATGTCATCCGCAGGCAGCGCCGGGTCAACCTGGGGCACCACCGGATACAACGGGACCTTCCTTGAGGTACTAGCCCTGTTCTAGCACTGGCGTGTCAGGAACCGGACACCGCCCATAACCAGAGTAGCCTCGGCCGCGGAAGGGGAACCCAATGAGCTACCAGCAACCGCCACTAACGGAACGCATCTGGCATTCCGGGACGTACCTGTTCACCGCCCTCATCGGGCTTTCGATCATCATCTGGCCGCCGGCCAACACCGTGGAAAGCACCCTAGGCGCCTTCCTCACCACCGTATGGGCGCTGTTCCTAGCGACCGCCCTGGTCCTGGTACCAGCGCACATGAAGGGTAAGTACCTTTGGGAGTACGCCCTCCTCCCGCTATGCACCATAGCCCTCTTCGTTGCCCTGGCCGTCGTTTGGGGCAACACCACCCACGACCCCACCCTGGTCCCGAGGGCGAGCGCATCATCCGCCCTCCTCTGCGAGCTCATCCGCCACTGGCTATACCTCCATCACCTGATCGGACGCAGTAAGAAGGCGAACCGACTGGAGGCCCCGTGGACCCGGCATTAATCCAGATCATCCTCGGCACCCTCCTTGGCACCGGCGGCCTCGGCGGCACCATAGCCGCCATCCGCGGCATCAAAGCCCGCAAAGCTGATACCGTCCCCGCTGTAGAGTCCGAGGCCCGCGCCCAGGTAGCCGACTCCGACGTCACCAAGTACTTCCAGTCCGAACTCAAGCAGCTGCGCGCCGACAGGGCCGCGGAGCTCAAGCAGCTACGCGCCGACAGGGCAGCGGAGACCACCAAGTTCGAAGCCCAGATAGTCCGCCTCAAAGACGACGTCATCATGCTACGCAACCACGTCGTCGTCCAGGCCACCGAAGACGCCGAACACATCGACGCCCTCGAGCAGCACATATGGCTGCGCCTGGGGCCGCCCCCGCCGCAGCGCAAAGGACCCCGCGCGCTACCCCCGCAGATCAGTTCCTAGACGTCCCCGGCGTGGCACTCCCCGGACCGGACCGCAACCGGGGTTAGGCTTTTCCCGCAACCGAGACGAAGGACACACACGCAATGGTTGATTACATCTGGCCCTGGGCCAAGGGCACCCGCGCGTCCCAGGAGTTCGCAGCGAACCCGAACCTGAACGCCGACCCGAACAACCCGAACCCCAGAGGCGGGCACACCGGCCTCGACGCGGCCCTGCCCGCCGGCACACCCCTCCGGGCGGAGGCAGACGGGACCGTCGTCTTCGAAGGCTGGGCGAACCTCAGTAACAACCCCTACCTCCTCACCGACGGCGGAGGCATCGGCCTGGTCATCGATTTCGGCAACAACAAACCCATGTCCCTCAAGGGCCACCTCTCGAGTACGTTCGTCAGCGTAGGCGACCAGGTCAAGCAGGGCCAGATCGTGTGCGAGTCCGGGAATACCGGGAGGTGGACGACAGGCCCGCATTGCCATGAGGAATTCATGCCGCCCGTCTATTTCCTCACCAGCCCCACCTACGGCCGCGTCAACCCCCGGAACTACTGCACCGCCTACTGGGAGGACGTCATCGCCCTCCAGCCCGCAGGCGGCGACATCAAGATCCTCCTCAAGGGATACCAGCGCGAGACCCAGACGAAGGTCTGGGAACGGACCGCCCCGGACAACAGCAGCGACATTACGAAGGTCAAGCTGTGGGACGAAGAAACCATCTTCGACTTCGGCGGCTACGTCATCGGCGCGGACCCCTTCGGCGACGGGAACCGGACCTGGTTCAAAGGCCGCTACTCCGACGTCTATTTCCATTCGTCCGCGTTCAAAGACATGGACACCCACGACCTACCCAACCTCACCCCGGTCGCGACCGTACCGACACCGCCCATCATCATCACCCCGGCCCCGGAACCCAAGCCGGAGGAACCGCCCGTCGTCGTTGTCCCGGATTACACCAGCTACCTCCACGGCGCCGACATCAGCGAGCACCAGGGGAAGATCAACGCAGGCGTCCTGGCCGGCGACTTCATCGGCATCAAAGCCACCGAAGGCGACGGTTGGCTGGACCCGGAGTTCTACGACAACGAGGCGGAAGCCCGGACCGTGGACCGGCCCCGGATCTTCTACCACTTCGCCCGCCCGGACCTGGGCAACACCGCGGCCGCGGAACTCCGCTGGTTCCTTTCCGTTGTTGGGCCCAAGCTACGCCTCGGCGACATCATGGCCCTCGATTGGGAAGCGGAGAAAGCGGACCTGTCCGACGTCCCCTGGGCTGACGCGTGGCTCACCGGCGCCCAGGACAAGCACGGCGGCACCCCCCTCCTGTACGCCGGCGCCCGAGGCGTCGACGCCGGCGGAGCCCGGTGGGAACCCGTCGAAACCAGGTTCCCCCTCTGGTACCCCGCCTACGGGGCCGGCCAGGTCATCGAAGGCTTCCAGCCCGGGCAGGCAGGCGCCCGGCCCCCGGTCGTGTGGAACGGCAAGCCGATGCTGATCTGGCAATACACCAGTAACGGCCGCCTGGCAGGCTACCCGGACCGCCTCGACCTGAACGTCTTCATGGGCACCCGGGCGGACCTGACCGCCCTGGGCATCACCAAACTTCCGGCCACAACACCGGAGCCGAAACCGGAGGAGCCGGCCAAGGTTCTCCCGACAGCAGACCAGCCCATCCAGGCGCTGATCGACTACTACAAGGAGCAAACCCCGTGATCATTTTTGACGTACCCATCTGGATCGTTCTTTCGATCCTGGCCACCGGCGTCCTCCCGGTCATTGTTGGCCTGGTCACGACCCGGTCCACGGACCCGGCCCTCAAGGCCACCCTCCTGGCCTTCCTTGCCCTGGTAGCCCAGCTACTCGTCGAGGTATCCAAGGCACTGGAAACGAACCAGCCCTACAACCTGGGCCTGGCCCTCGTCCTCGGCGCCGCCCAGTTCATGGGCGCGGTAGCGGTCCACTACGGCATCCTCCGCCCCACCGGAACGTCCGACA
>Ga0065715_10000253_pt1 | contig 24916 bp, 25 predicted proteins | sample MisBulReplicate1_FD_59102 | JGI IMG/M metagenome (GOLD analysis project Ga0065715, IMG submission 59102) | Miscanthus rhizosphere microbial communities from Kellogg Biological Station, MSU, sample Bulk Soil Replicate 1 : eDNA_1 v2 (version 2) | ecosystem: Host-associated > Plants > Roots >...
GCCGGCGACAAACAGATGAGTTACGGCCAGATCGTCAGCGCTTTTTTTGGTATGCCTGGCGGAGAACTGATCGGCCGCGGCTACATGCGACCTGACGGTACGCTCGGCAAGAGCTTACCGCTTTTTTGGGAAACTGGGATGGGCAGCGCCGAAATTGCAGTGGATGAGGAAACGGGTGCGATCCGAGTGGAAAGATACGTTACCGTTGCGGATGTCGGCCGGGCGCTTAATCCGCTTCAAGCCGAAGGACAAGATGAAGGCGCAGCGATTCAGGGCTTGGGCAATACTCTTTTTGAAGCTCTGGAATACGAAAACGGCCAACCGCTGAATGCCAGCCTGGTCGATTATCGTGTCCCGCGCTTTACTGATTTACCGCCGATTTTTACTTCAGCATTGGTTGAGAACTCTGACGGCCCCGGTCCTTACGGTGCGAAGGGGATGGGTGAATCGGGAATCGTTTCTGTGGCGCCCGCGGTCGGAAACGCGCTTTTCAATGCCACTGGCGTACGCATTTGTGATTTACCACTTACGCCGGAGCGGGTGTGGAGAGCCTTACGTGATTCCAGACGTGCGCGGTGTTAACACACGATTCAGAAAATGCTTGGACAGCGCAATGGGGTTGTGCACGGAGGAAGTTTGATGCGAGTTGCTTTTTTTTCAGTGTTGCTTGCGGTGATCGGTACTGGCGTTCTCGCGCACGCCGAACCTCTTCGCGTCGGCATCCCCGGGTTGAGCGCTGAGTTCGCGCCGGTATGGGCAGCCAACGACCGAGGCTTTTTAAAAAAGTACGGCTTCGAAAGCGAAATCATTGCCATGCAAGGAGGGACTCAACTGGCGCAGGCAGTTATCGGCGGAAGTATTCCGATTGCGGTGATGGGCGGAGCGTATCTAAGCGCGGCGGTTCGCGGAGCAGATCTGGTGATGATTGCCACCCACATGGACAAGCTGCCTTATACGTTGATCGTAAAGCCTAACCTCAAGCGAGTCGAAGACCTCAAGGGAAGCCGGCTGGCGATCAGCCGATTTGGCTCGTCGAGCGATGCCGGATTGCGTTTGGCGTTGCAAAAACTCGGCGTCAATCCGGAAAAGGAGGTCACCATTCTTCAGGTCGGCGGGCAAACCGAGCGCTTCGCCGCGCTCAAGGCCAACACCGTCGACGGCACTGTGGTCATACCGCCGTTGAGCGGCGCCGCGCAGCGCCTTGGCTATAATGCCCTGATCAATATGAACAAGCTGGGAATTCCTTACCCCCAGGAAGGTGTCGTGGTAAGCCGTCAGTTGCTCGCGAGTCACCGCGAGATGGTGACGCGATTTCTCAAGGCCTACATCGAAGGCGTAAAAGAATTGAAGAACGATAAGGAATTTGCCATCGGTATTTTAGCCAAGCATCTCCGGATGGACCTTAAAAAAGACCGCGAAGCTCTGGAGGACAGCTTTCAGGAAGTCGTCATCGAGCAAATGCAAAAAGTTCCCGGCATCAATATCGAGGCGATCAAAGTGGGCCTCGATTTGCTCGGCAAAGACAAACCGCCAACGGCATCGAACAATCCACGCGATTATGTGGACGGCAGTCTGATGCAGGAGTTGGTGAAGAGCGGATTCATCGACCAGCTCTACAAGTGAGCTGGCGGACGCGCCCGACACGAGAATTTTTGCGCGCTCGAGCATTCATTATGAAGTTCTGCCTCCAGCTCAATCCGCAAGTCTCGATTGAAAAGCCGGGTGCGTCATTGATGCCGACTTTGGTCGAACAGGTGCACGTCGCGGATGCGGTGGGCTTCGACGCATTTTCGATGGGCGACCATTACAACATTCCCCGGTTGCAGCGACTGAATCAGGTGCCGGCACTGGCGCGTTTGTGTGCGGAAGTGAAGCAGTGTTCCGTGGGCACCGCCGTCATGCTTCTTGGCCTGCGCCATCCCGTGACTGTTGCGAGTGAGTTGGCGAGTCTCGACGTGCTCAACGAGGGTAAATCTTTCGCTGCGTTTGGCCTCGGGTATCGCGAAGAAGAACTGAACGCATTCAACCTGACTAAGACTCAGCGCTACCGGCGATTCGTTGAAGGCGTGGAGATCGTCAAAAAACTTTGGACCGAGGACAACGTGAGCTTCGAAGGAAAAGCCTTCCGCCTCAAGAATGTCACTGTCGATCCCAAGCCTCTACAAAAACCGCGGCCGCCGATCTGGATCGCGGCCAACACCGACGCGGCCGTAAGGCGTGCGGCTTCCATCGGCGATGGTTGGCTGATCGGTCCTCATTCCGCCATCGTGGAGTTGGAAAGACAGGTGCAATTGTGCCGCAGCGCCTGGGAGAATGCCGGCAAGTCGGGTGCCCCGGCGCTACCGATCATCCGCGAGACCTTCGTTGCGGCGAGCAAAAAAGACGCCGTGGAGAAAGCGCGCCCATGTCTCGAGCAGCTTTATCGAGCTATCTATACCAAATGGAAGCAGAACGAGGCGATGAACGATCCGAAGGAGCTGAGCTGGGCGTTCGACAAGCTTGCCAATGGCCGGTTCATCCTCGGGTCGCCCTCGGAATGTATCGATCAGATTCGCGAGTATGAAAACCGCCTCGGCATTTCTTACCTGCTGCCCCGTTTCGATTGGACGCCGGGTTTACCGCAAGAGGAGATTCTCGCTTCGATGCGGCTATTCGGCGAAAAAGTTATTCAGAAGCTATAATCCTCAAGGAGGTCGGTAATGAAACGATTCGCGCTATCGCTGGCTTTGAGTTTACTCCTGGCCGGGCTGGTTCCCGGGATTGGCTCTGCCAAAATAGTCGTCGGTCTTTCTTCCGTCAACGTCGCATTTTTGCCCGTGTACGTGACCGAAGCCAAAGGATTTTTCAAGGATGAGGGCCTCGATGTACTGCTCGTACTGTTCAACGCGGGCGCGACCAATTTGCAAGCGCTGATCGGCGGGGATGTGCAGATCATGGGGAGTGCTTTTGTCGAGACCGTCGGCGGGCACGCTGCGGGTATCGACGTGAAGAATTTTTGGGGTATCTGTAATCTCATGCCGTTTCAGCTTTACTCTCAACCGGACTTCAAATCGATGAAGCAGGCGAAAGGCAAGCGTTTTGCCATCAGCCGTTTCGGTTCGCTCACGGATTTCCTGACGCGCGCGACTCTGCGGCATTTCGGCGTCGACGAAAAGGAAGTGACGATTCTCCAGATCGGCAGCACCCCGGCGCGCTTTGCAGCCTTGAGCGCCAAAGGCGTCGATGCTTCGGTCGTATGGTTTCCGGTGACTGAAATCGCCAAGTCTCAAGGATTCAATAAGCTTCTCGATCTCAAAGATATATTTCCGCAGTGGCCGTATGAAACCTTTGCTGCGCGCGAATCGTACCTAAACAAAGAAAAAGATCAGGTGGCGAAGTTTCTGCGCGCCTACCAGAAGGGCGTCCGCTATACACGGGATAACAAGAACGAGGCGGTCAATATCATGAAAAAGTACGTCAAAATGGATCCCAATTATGCTCCGGCAGGTTACGACGAATATCGCGATTCTTTCCCGGTGAACGGGCAGATCGCTGAGAAGGCGATTCCGGTGGTGATCGACGAGGAGTTTCGCACTGGCAGAATCAAAAAGAAATTGACGGTGGAAGATATGGTTGATCGTTCGTTTATATCGATGATCGGAGGAAAATAGATGAGGTCACAATAAAGAATGTTGACGGAGAATTAGGAAGCCGATTCATTCTCTCCATAGGCGCAAAGTGTCGCCGATCGATAAATGGTCTGAGAATGAACGGCTAATGCCGAATTCGGTGTCATCCGAACGAAGGTGACGGATCTTTCCGGAAAGATTTCTCGGCTACGCCTCGAGATGAGATGTGTTAAAATGCTCTCTCTACAGATTCGGATAAACAAGCTAGCGAGCCAAATCCGCGCCCCACAATTCCTTTAGAAAGCCGCTTTTCTCCAAATCCTCCGCGAAGCGGTTATCGACGATTTCCGCGGCCTTGCGGCGAATATTCGTGCCTTGCTCGCGCGCAACATCGATGACTCCAGCGACGGTTTGCTCGGGCACAATCAGACGTCGATTGATGAGCAGTTTGGCATAGGCATCGTACGCGGATTGCAGCGCGTCGGCATCATTGAGCTTTAGCGCTTTACTGACGGCCGCTTTGCCCTTGTCAGGATTTTTTTCCACGAACTGAACGGATTCCGCCAGCGCCGCAACCCACCGCTGCGCGATACTCGAACGCTCCCTCAGGGTTTTGGCGTTGGCGTGGAGCGAGCTGTACACGGCGGGTAAGCCGAGATCGTTGAAGCGGTAGACCAGATTGAAGCCGTCTCGCCGGCCGTGAGCATCGAGGGGCGGCGTCACCAGCGCGGCTTCGGCAATGCCTGCTCTCATGGCGTTGAACGGCTCCACTTGACCGGTGCCGCCGACCGTACGAATATTGACTTCGGTATCGCTCAAATTGAATTTCTTCAGCAGCGCGCGGGCCAAGCGGAAGGTCAAATCTCCCGCACGGGTGACAGCAATGCTTTTACCCTTGAGATCCTCGACCCGCTTTATGTCCTTGCGCGCCAGCATGACCCAAGGTAATCCGACGAGCGGCGCGGCGATCAATTTCGCATCCGTACCTGCGGCGACTCCGGGAATCGTCGCATCGGCGGCGCAATAGAGGAACTGAATCTCGTCGGCCGCCAAAGCCGCGAGGGCTATACCGCTGCCCCGGATCGAAACAAACTCGACTTTCATGCCGTATTTGTCGAAGAGTCCGTAGTCGAGGGCGGCATATAAATGAATAAAGCCTCCGGTGATCGCGCACGCTGCAACGCGCACCGTGGCCGGCGTCTCGCCTGATTTGGGCAGGTATGGATTGGCAGAAGCGGAAAAGTTGAAGCCCAGTATCGTAATGATTAATGCCGGAAATAAACGGGCGTTCATGATGGTCCACTCCTTTCGGAATGCAGCGATTTATACATCGAGCGGCAGACGATGCTCGCGGCAGTAGGTGGCAATCGCGTCGAGAAAACGCTGTCCGAAGTCCTCGAGCTTGCGTTCGCCGACGCCTCGGATCTCAAGGAGCGCGCTCGGCGAGCCCGGTCTCATCCGCGCCATGTCGCGGAGCGTGGCATCGCTGAAGAGCACATACGCCGGAACATCACGCTGTTCCGCCAGCTGCCGGCGTAGCTGCCGAAGAATTTCGAACAGGCCGGTGTCGACGCTTGCCCACGAGGTCTCGTCCATTCGGGTTTTCTTGACTTGGGTTCTGGGCTCCAGCAGCCGGACGACGCGCCGGCCCTGCAAAACTTCATGCGCGCCATCATTCAAGCGTAACACGGGACGTTCATCGGTGCTGCGTTCAAGCAGCCCATCATCGATCAGTTGATAGATGATGTTCAACAGAGCGGGGCGGGTCGTGCTTTTCATTAAGCCATAAGTGCTCAGTTGGTGGTGTTCCCAGCGGCGGATCCGTTCGGTCTTCGCGCCCAGCAGAACGTCGATGATGTGCTCGGCGCCGAAACGCTCACCGGTGCGGGAGACGCAGAAAAGAATTTTCTGCGCGGTCAGTGTCGCGTCGGCAAGTCCCTCAACCTCGTTCAAGCAGACGTCGCACGCTTCGCAGTTCGCTTTTTCGTAAGTCTGGCCGAAGTACTCCGCCAGTTTACGGTGGCGACAATTAAGACCAGCGCAGAAGCTGCGCATTTGCTCGATTAGCGCGCGCGAAGCTTTCACAATTTCCGGCGCCGCATTGGTCTCCGCGGCGCTTTTTTCGATTAAGGACTGCCATCGCAAAACGTCGGCAGCGGAATAGAGCAAGACGCATTCGGCTTCAAGGGCGTCACGTCCGGCGCGGCCGGTTTCCTGTTGGTAATGTTCGACAGATTTGGGCATAGCGGCGTGAATCACACAGCGCACATCGCTTCGGTCAATGCCCATACCGAATGCAACGGTGGCTGCCACCACGTCAAGTTTCTCCGCAGCGAATTTGTCCTGGGTCCAGCGGCGCTCATCGGGTTCCATGCCAGCATGATAAAAACCCGCGCGTACGCCGTGTGCCTGGAGAAATGACGCAAGCGACTCCGTATCTTTACGGCTAATGCAGTAGACAATGGCGGCTTGACCGCGACGACGCTGCAGAATTTCCAAAACCTGAGCTCGAGCATCAACGCGGGGAACAACGCGGTAGACGAGATTGGGCCGGTCGAAATTTCCGACGAGGGTTAACGAATCCCTGAGCCGAAGCTGCGCCGTAATATCGGCGCGAACCCGCTCGGTGGCGGTGGCGGTGTACGCATGGATGCTGGTATTCGGAAAACGGTTTTTGAGCCCGGCGAGTTGTCGATATTCGGGGCGAAAGTCGTGGCCCCACTGGCTGATGCAGTGGGCTTCGTCGACCGCGAAGGCGCGGATCCTGGCAAGCTCAACGATTTGCAAAAACCGGGGCGTTAGCAAACGTTCGGGAGCCACGAACACAAGCCGATAAGCACCGGCAATCATTTGCGCTTCGGTCCGGCGGATTTCTTCCGGGCTCATGCCGCTGTAGAGCGCCGTAGCCGGATAGCCGCACTGGCGCAGCCCATCGACCTGATCTTTCATGAGCGCGATCAGCGGTGAAACGACGATATCGGTCGAACCGGTCAAGGCGGCGGGCACCTGATAGCATAGCGATTTACCGCCGCCGGTCGGCATCACGACCAGCGAATCACGTCGCTGGAGTCCTGCATGAATGGCTTCCAGCTGAAGCGGTCGCAGTTCGGTGTACCCCCAGTAACGGCGCACGGTCTCGATTATCTGAAAAAGACTAAACTGCGTGGAAGGAGTCATCCTGGGCTGTAGTTGATGCTGGTGACGAATGGTCGGCTACTTCAATGACGGAACACAGAAGGCAAATCGAAACTCTCGCTGACGAAAACTCGAACGCCAACCAACAAAGCACGAACTCAGATCGAAACCTGAAACCTGAGAGGCTCAGATGCCTTCGCCCATACCGCGTTGGGTGCCGAAAATCGGCGTGCGGTTCCATTCCAGGGCTTCCTGAATTTTGCGCGGCAGAGGTGGCCGGCGCGAGGTCATGAAGTGAACGAATTCCTCCTGGGTCGGAATCAGCATGCGCGCATTCTTCTGCTTCTCATCGCCGAGCGTGGAGACCGCTTCGCGGTAATCGTGACCCGGATAGATGCGAATTTCATCGCCAAGGCGTTTCAATTTTAGCAAGCTTTGGTATTGCGCTTCGGCATTTCCGCCAGGCAGATCGGTGCGGCCGCAACCGCCGATCAGAAGCGTATCACCAGTGAACAGACGGTCCTTGAAAAGCAAGCACATGGCGTCTTCGGTATGTCCCGGAGTGTGAATGATTGTGAGAGACTGTTGCCCGAATTTGATTTTCTCCCCCTCATCGACGCGAATATCGACGTAGGGTGCGTCTGCCGCTCGGTGCATGATAATTTTGACGCCGTAGCGCTCCCGCATGACTTTGCACGCCGAATTGTGGTCCGCGTGCGTGTGGGTATCGATAGCATAAATGATCTTGGAGTCGAAGAACTCGGCGAGGGCCGCATAATCATCCGCTTTGTCGACCTCCGGATCGATCACCACACAGCGTTTTTCTTTGCCGCAACCAAGCACGTAAGACAAACAACCGGCCGAACGAATCTGCTCGAAGAAAAATTCATCACTACCCATTCAACACTCCGCAGCGTCGGCCCAGCTAAACTCTGGCGATCGTATTCTTTTCGGGGTTATAGCGATTGCGCGCGATCTTCTCCAGATCGTAACTCAGGAAACGAAACACTACTCCGGGGCCTTCTGCCGCATGGGTCGAGTGAATATCCCCGGGAAGGTAAGGCACCACAACGCCGGGGGTCAGCCGATCGAGCCGCTCTTTTTCTAATCTGGCGATGCCGGGCTCGCTGCCATCGTCGATGCGCTTGTATTTTGTGATTTCGGTGACCCCGCTAAAAGAGCCGTATACGACCCAACAGGGGCCATGATCGTGCGGTTTATTTCCATGACCCTGCTTGTGCACGTGTCCCATTTGAATGAAGCCAAATTCCGGATCACGGTAGAGCTCCCGCGACGGCTTGGCCTCGCGGATGATCTCGGCCATCCAGGGATCATCGGGACGGGTGGAAGCGAAAAGCCTCTCCATCAATCCCGCCACTGTGAAGGGCAGTGAAGAATCTTTTCCATCGCCCCATGCGGCGCGAATTTCAGCGATATAGCGAGAAAACGAATTCTCTGCTTCACGTTCCTGTACAACCATGTTTCACCTCCGGTTGAGGAAATTTTTATCACGTCGAGCGCGCCTTCGTCCAGCACGAAAGAAGCGTACGTCGCATTGACAGCCCAAGCGGCGCTCTGCTAGCAAGGTACTCATACGAGCATGGCCATGGAACCACAAGAGCTTCGTCGCGTCATGGGACATTTCGCCACCGGTGTCACGGTGATTACCACCGTCGATCGAGAGGGTAATCCGAACGGGCTCACCGCCAATGCCTTCCTATCGCTGTCGCTCAATCCGCCCCTGGTCCTGATCAGCGTCGATAAAAGCGCGACCTGCTATGCGTGTTTTGGTTTGGAAAACGGCTTTACGGTAAACTTTTTGAGCGAGGATCAAGAAGAAATCTCGCGCCGGTTCGCCACGAAGGGTGCGAACAAGTTTGCTGATTTAAACTGGCGCAGCGGCAGGAATGGAGCAGCGATTCTCGAGGGCGTTCTCGGCTATGTCGAATGTAAAATTCGAGAATGTCATGACGGCGGTGATCACACGATCGTGGTCGGCGAGATCGTCAATGTAGAAGCCACGGGGAATCGCCCGCTACTCTTCTTCAAGGGCAAGTATCAGCGGCTGCCAGCTTAGGTGAAATTCCTGCCGCAGCAAAAACTTCATTAAGCTCCCAGCGCCATCGCGGTGATGCATGGTAGTGCGCTGATGATCGTCCGGCTTTCGCCGGCGGCAGAAAGGGCAACGACCTCACCGTCTGAAGTCGAGACGAGGACGCTTTCATCATCTGGCGCGGCACAAATATCCATCACGCCTCCGGCCATTTTTTTCGTAAGCAATTCCCAGTGGGCGCCGTCTTGCGATTTGAAAATGGCGCTCTGTGCACGTCCCGCGCGCGTCCAGGTCCGCGGCCGATCCCGAGTAATGCCAAGATAAATCGTTCCGTTTGCATCTTCGGCCAGGGCATTGCCGTACGTGCGGCCGCCCGCGGGTGTCACTTTTTCCCAGTGGCGGCCTCCATCGGTGCTTCGAGAAACTCCCTCGCCACAAGCTGCTACGACCAGGCCCGCTCGGTGTTTGCAGGGCAAGATTTGATGTACGTCCGGATCCGTCAATCCGTCATTTGCGGCCACCCAACTTTGACCATCGTCATCGCTCACGAGAATGCCGGCAACTTCGATGCCGGCAAACAGTCGACCGCCGTTCTGATGCGACTTTTTAAGTACTCGGGTGCGAGGGGGAAAATCAGGATTGGGAGGAAAACTGCCGCCGATCGAACCCTGTCGCACGCCTTTAAGTTCTTTCCACCCGCCGCCGTTCGCTGTGACGTAGAGCGCCGCCGGCATGGTTCCAGCCAGCAGCTTGCCTGGAAGAGCGAGCATCGAAGACATCGTCAAACAGGGAACATTTGGATCGGCACGGGTCCAATCCTCGCCGCCGTTACTGCTAATGAACATGCCGGAATGTTCTGTGCCGATGTAAACATGCTTGGGATCCTCTGGATTGACTTGAAGGCAGCTCATTTGCCAATAGGTGAGGGCGCGATCCGCTTGGATCCAGTCCGCGCCTCGGGGTTCGTATCGATACCAACCTGAATGGGTTGCAAGATGAAGCGCCTGATCACGATTTTCGTTTACCGTCATGAAACACCCCCGAGTTCGCTGTTGGTCTACTGGTTCGAACATACGTTGGCGCCCGATCGTAGGTCAAGGCCATCGAACACCGCTGGTTTGGCCGTGTTCACGATGCTATGTTGTGCGCAATAGAAATGAATTTTTGGGGCAAAATACAAAAACCGATCATTGGTCTCGCGCCGATGGACGGCGTTACCGATGCGCCATTTCGCTTTATCACCGCGAAGCATGGAAAACCCGACGTGACGCTGACCGAATTCGTCAACATTCAATCGGCCCTTCATTCACCGCAAACACTGCTCAAGGATCTTACCTATAGTGAAATCGAGCGTCCGGTCGTGGCGCAAATTTACGGCAAAACACCAGAGCTCTTTTTTCAAGTTGCCCATGTCGTGTGCGAGCTTGGCTTCGATGGACTCGACATCAATATGGGTTGTCCGGCAAAGAAAGTCGCCGCCACGGGCTGCGGCGCCGCCCTCATACGCACGCCGGTTCTAGCGCGTGAGATCGTCCGTGCCGCACAGCGAGGGATTGAAGATTGGCACCACGGCCAAACGCTGAGCGATCTGAATCTTCGCGCCGACCTGATTCAGGGTATCGAGCAGATAAACTTAGCGCGTGCAGGGTGGAAAACGCCGCCCGAGCGGCGCCGGATTCCGGTTTCGGTAAAAACACGTTTGGGATACGACCGGGTGATTGTGGAAGACTGGCTCGGCGTTCTTTTGGAAGAACGGTTGGCGGCGATCTCGCTTCATGGCCGAACTCTGGAACAAGGCTATCGCGGTGAGTCGGATTGGAACGCGATCGCGCGCGCGGTGGAAATCCCTAGACCAACAGACACATTGCTGATCGGCAACGGCGACGTCCGAAATCTAGATGACGTTTTTCGGCGTATTCGGCAAACCGGTGTGGACGGGGTGCTGCTTGGCCGCGGTGCGCAAGGCGATCCCTGGATGTTTCAAAACAAGGACATGGTGAAACAGGCATTGCGCTCCGGCGAGGAGTTGTTTTTGCCGGACTGCAGCGTCCCACTGGCGGAAAGATTCGCGGTGGTGGTTGAGCATAGTGAACATTTTGAGCGACTCTTCGGACGTTCAAGGTTTATGGCGATGCGCAAACACCTGACCTGGTACTGCCGAAATTTTCGCGGCGCGGCTGAGATGCGGGCGAAAATGACACGTGCCAACTCGGCCGATGAAGTGCGTTTTCGATTGCAGGAATTTGCCCGAGATATTTTCCATGTCGCAGCTGTGCCGACCCGGCAAATCCCCGACCAGCAGTCCGGCGGCATCGAGGAGCACGTCTCACTCTAAACGTACGCGTTCATGCGGCTTCTTCTTGCCTCCACCTCACCTCGTCGCCGCCAAATCTTGGCTCTGCTGGGCGTGCCGTTCGAAGTCAGCGCGCCAGAATTCGAGGAGCAGATATCCTCTCACCTTCCTGCTGATCAGGAAGTGGTCGAGTTTGCCCTTGGTAAAGCGCAATCTGTCGCGCAGAAATATCCAGAAAGCATCGTGATCGGCAGCGATACGATGATCGAGCTTGCTGGTAAGAAGATCGGCAAACCTGCTGATCGCGACGATGCTCGGCGAATTTTGCGGTCATTATCGGGAAAAGTGCATAGGATTTTTACTAGTGTCGCGATCCTCGACCCCGGCGGACCTGGCTTGAAAGAGCTCGAAACAGTAGTCGTCGAAATGTGCGGCTATACTGAGAACGAGATCGAAAATTACCTCGACTCAGGAGAGTCTGACGATAAGGCTGGTGCTTATTCGATCCAAGGCCAGGGAAGTGATCTGATCAAATCGATTTGCGGCGATTACCTTGCCGCGGTAGGGATGCCTCTGCGCCGGATTGCCCGGTACCTGGAGAGCCGCGGATTATCCGTCGTGGATATCGACAGCCTCTACGCTGAAAAATCGTTCATGAACTGGCAGCGGTTTGCCTGATGAGTGCGTTTCATTGCTCGCCACCGGCGGAACTCTCGACGGCGCTTTAACTTCCTTACCTTCCGGCAGCTCGTACCGTAATCTGCGCGGCAGCAGGAGTGCCGTCCGAAGTCCGGGCGGTTTGCAACGAAACCTCCGCGCCTTTGATCAGCGCCGTTCGATCGGCAATTACACGTTTGACGATTGGAGTCTTCGGCGGAACGAAAACTTTTACTTCACCGCCCGGATACTTGAGATTGATGAGCCGGCCTTGAATCTCTTTAACTGTGGCACCCTCTACGCGCTCGACCGTAGCATTGGTCATAGTCGCGCCGCTCGTCGGATCCGATCCGAGCGGCCGATGTCCTTCGCCGGTGCCGCGCTGATCCTCGGAAAAGATATGAACTTCCGAAGCCAGAAAGGTACCGTCGGGTTGTTTGGTCGCCGTGGTTCCCAGATACATACCCGGTCTTAGATCTGCGAGATCGACAGGCACTTCGGTACGGATCACGGTCCTGTCGGTGAGGAGCGCTTTAACCTCGCCCGTTGGTGTGGACACGGTCACTTCCTGGCTAGTAATGAAGCTGATTTTTCCTCGCACCGTAGTCGCGGTTTGAGCAAAGCTGGGCATCTCTGACAAATATAAGCCAGAGGCGCAAATCAGCACCCACGTCCAGTAGCCTCCCTGTTTCAACGGACTAAATCCCATGAACTGTTCCTTTCGGAGCCGAACAACGCGCGCAAGCGCGTGGATCCGTGAACGCTATTTCTGGCTGCCGTGAACGGATTTGTTCGAATTTTCTAAACGAAATTTCCGCAGATTCTTCAGAACTCTACAGGTTCGCATGGTACAGAGCTTGCTCTATCTACTCCCAACCGATGAAACAATCAAACACATATTCCAATCCGGATCAGAACTGGCATTGGCCGGAGAAAACCTGGTTCCGCGAACGCCTGAACGCGATTAAAGCTCGCGAGCAGGAGACGCGCCAGAAAAGTACGACTGCTAATGCCAGAACCGAACCGGTTGACGCGAACACGACTGCCAAAGGCGATCCGAAGAACGATTGAGCGGTCGCTTTTCGGCGCTCGTATCCCGGTAGCACCGGCCCTCGTCGAGCCCGTCTCGTTTTTTCTCTTGTGATTTTTCGAATCATTCGACTCATCTCAGTTCTGACTGTTTTCCGCCTGATTCAACTTCGCCGAATTTTTACCTAGCGATCGCAATCTCGCCGGTTGGTCCCAGATTTTATCGGGTTTCAGTGGATCGGCGGGTTGGGTCTTCGTAGCTTGCATTTTTGTCCATGCGGATGTAATCGATTTCAGATTTCAAAAAATCGCGGAGGACAGTTCGATGGCGCAAGCGGCAACTGAACAAAGCTGGGATTTGGAAGCCGACGTGGTGATAGTCGGGTCAGGCGCAGCCGGACTGCCTGCTGCAATCAAAGCGGCCGATGGGGGCGCGTCGGTTATTGTAGTCGAGGCGAATTATGACATCGGCGGTCACGCGATTATCAGTGGCGGCAATGTTCCCCTTGGCGGCGGCACCAGCGCGCAAAAGAAATACGGGATTAAAGACTCGGCCGACACAGTCTTTTCCGACCTCACCGACTGGACCATCGTGCAGCCCAACGGCTGGCCGGATTACCGATATAACGATCGTGCGGTCATGCGCGCCTTCGCGGACCATTGCGCACCCACGTTCGAATTTCTCCTGGCAAATGGTGTCAGATTCAAAGACATTCCACCGGATAATCAAGGCGGTCACAACATCGGCAACTCCGCCCCCCGCGAGAATCACGCGTTCTGGACCAAAGGCGCCGGCCCCGAAAGCCCGAACAATCGAGCCGGGACGGGTGTCATTCGTCCACTGGAAAATAGCGCGCGGGCGAAAGGTGTGCGATTTCTGCTGAGTTACAAAATGGCGTCGATCATCCGGGAAGGGGAAAAAACCGGCAGAGTGGTCGGCGTCGCGGCCCAATACAACCCTCGTATCATGCCCGGGCAATCGCTGCCGTTAAAAAGTTTTCGTTCTGACGGCAATATCGAGAGCACCAAACCGGCGATGAGGATTCGGGCTAAAAAAGCTGTCATCGTCGCCACCGGCGGCATGACCAGTAACGTAAATTTTCGCCGGATGTTTGATCCAAGATTAACCGACGTGCTGACCGTGGCTGGTGAGCCTTACAGCTACCAGGATGCCAGCGGCGAACTCGCCGCTACGGCGATCGGCGCTTCGCTTTGGGGCTTTGCCAATCAGACGCTGGAAAATGGCGATAACATCCGCACCCAACGAGTGCTCGCGACTAAGTGGAATTATATGACCTGGGAGCTGGAAAGTCCGATATTTCCTTTGGTGCGCTCGACCGGCTTGAACGTCAAGGATTGGCATGACTTGATCCTGGTCAATCAAGTGGGGAAGAGGTTCTACGACGAGACCAAAGGCGATTATCCGCACGGTAACGTTTACAATGACTTTAATCCCTACACGCCCAACGACTATCGGAACTGTGAGCGGATCGATTATCATCCCAACAAGTACAATTTTTTTAATGCCGCCGTGGCAATGAACGACTATTCCGAGCCCCCGGACTATTCAGCGGGTCCGGTTTGGGCGATCTTCGATAACGAGGCGGTAAAGCGCGAGGGTTGGAAGGTAACGCCGCCGTACGTCGACCCGGAGGGATTTTTCTTCAGTGCCAACACTCTGACGGAGCTCGCTTCCGCAATCAAGAATGAGTATCAGGCAAAGGCGATGCGGGGTGAAATACTGCAGGCCACGATTGAGCGCTACAATTCATTTGTCGATTCGGGCAAGGACCACGACTTCGGCAAGCCGTCGCCGAAATACAAGTTCCAGGTGCCCCCGTTCTATGCCGCTTGGGCGACTCCCAATGTCCATGACACGCGTTCAGGGCTGAGAATCAATGCGAAATGCCAAGTGATGGATATGGAAGGCCAGATCATTCCCGGGCTATATTGCGCCGGCGAATCAGCAGGCGGCTTTAACCAACACGGGCTTGGACGTTGCACGACGCAGGGTTTCATTGCCGGGACAAACGCGGTAGAGGAGCGTGTTCCGAAATAACTGCCGGTCCTGCCGCAATTTGTTGCGTTGTGGTTATCGATAGAGCGATTCGATGAAACCGCTGGCCTGGAGTTGGCGAACGAATCGGTCGTCGAAAAACTTATTGGGATCGAGATCCTTTGCCTTGGGATTGCGTTCGCTAAGTTCTTCCAGAACCGATCTCACCCCACCCGCGGTTGTCAGCGGTACCTTCATCATATACTTCGCAATCTGGACGTCGTACGATTCGCCTAGTAACTCTGGATCCTGGGTGCGCAGGTATTTAGAAAGCACCTTAGTCGCGAACGCACGATCTTTCTTCATCAACGCGATCGCTTCGATTTCTGCCGAGAGAAAGCGCCGCACGAGATCCGGATCATCCCGTATAATATCGCCACGGGTCGACACACCGGTCGAAGCGTAGGGAATGTTGAGACTTGGGATGTGTAACAGAAGACGACTGCCGAGCTTGAGCGCTCTGCTGGTCGCCGGATAGCCAAATACGGCGGCTTGAACTCGATTGCCCTGCAGCGCGCCGACAATCCAATCCCCGGCGCCAATCTCAACGATATGCACATCCTTCCCAGGTTCCAACCCGAAGTGCTTGGCTGCGATACGCGCGCCGGTATGAAGCGAAGTTCCGAATCGGCTGATGCCGATGCTCTTGCCGCGGAGTTGCTCCGGATTTTCGATCTCCGGGCGAACCACAAGATTCAGCACCAATGTGCCAACCATGGTCGCGACGATCTTCACATCGGCCCCGCCCACTGCGGCTCCCGTTGTCGTGCCGCCGGCAATCTGAACGAATGAAACTTCGCCGGCGATCAGCGCATTGGTTCCCTGGACGCCGCTCGGTGTGGCGATCACTTCGACTTGTAATCCGTATTTGTTGAAGATGCCGGCTTCATGGGCTGCCCACGGTGGCACCATGGAACCGGAAATCGATGTAATCGCCGCGCGAATTTTCCGTAGGGAGCTTTCAGCGCCAAAAGCCGGCACGTTTGCTAAAACGACGGCGATAAGCGAGAGCAGAAGCAGCGGATTTCGTTTCATTCTTCACCTTTCGGCCACAACGGTACATGCGAGAGATAACCGATCCGCTGGGATGGCGTCAAACCTGTTGGTTTACATGCTATATTCCCACGCTGATGGATGGAAAACTGAAGCGGTGACGTGTCTAAATTCTTTACTCTGGTTTCTCGTGAGTTTCTCCCTGCGACGAGGTCATCGTGACAAACTGGAACGAACCCGCTGAGCTCAACGGCTATTTGGAACGACACGTACGGCTTTTGCTAGACAGTTTTCATCATTGGACGGGAAAAAATCTGGTTCAGCAAGACCTCCCTTCGAGAAAGCAGGCCCGAGAGCTGTTCTATGCGCCATTCGTAGTTTTATCTCATGATTCGGGGATCGATCCGCTCCTGAATTATGCGAATGAGGCAGGTTTGCATCTCTTCGCGCTCAAGTGGGAAGAGCTGATCGCCTTGCCGTCGCGGCTAACGGCGGAGCCTTTACACCGGGATGAAAGAGCGCGATTGCTCGGGCGAGTAACGAAGCACGGCTATATCGATGATTACACCGGCGTGCGGATTTCCCGCACCGGACGGCGCTTTTTCATCGAGCAAGCGACAGTTTGGAATGTGCGAGATGAGCAGGGCGCGCCTTACGGACAGGCGGCGACTTTCAGTCGGTGGCGACTCCTTGATTGACGTTGGTTTCGCGGGTTATTTCGCCGTCCGCTGATCGGACCGATCGGATCGCTCCTTGTAGCTTTCGAAATTGACAAGGTGAAGCGCTCTTTGCGTTGGTTTTTAGCTGCCGCGTCGAGGGCGCCGATCTTCTCATGAAAATAGCTCACCTCGACCAGACGCAGATGCGGCGGTTCGGGATCGCCGCAAAGCAGACGATATTCATCACCGTTGTAGCGCAACTCAAACAGATCGATGCCGTTTTTCTCCAAGATTTGACCGATTACGCGAAGTGTTTTCGATGTTGTCTCCAATGAACTCATAGGGCCCGTTCCTTAGCGTAAAATCCCGCGCTCTGCAAATTTGAGTGCGCAAGCGAAATTCGCAGAAACCTAGCGAAACAGGGGCGCAGCGGCGTGAACCGCCCTTGTCGAACCCTCCTGAGTGATGCCACGTCCCGGAATGTGGAAACGCTTCTTGACAGCGACTTCAATTTGCGACGTTGTGGGATACACGGCAGCAGAATACAATAGGATCTTCGACCGCGCCGGGGCTCCAACCCTGGCTAAAATGGGCACTCGATATGCCGCACGCAAAATCATTAAGAGCCATTGGCCAATCCTTGGAAGCCTTGGGAGTCGTCGCGTTCGTCATGCAGAAGGATGGACGAAATTACCTCATCCGCTCCGACTCATTTACTGATCTAGCGGCGGTTGCCGAGAAGAAGAATCTGTCTGAAAAAATTTGGGATCGACCGAGCTTAGCTAAAAAGACCCGCGAGCTTCTGAAGGAGAACGGCTCACTGAGCTTTCTGCCACCTTATGTTTCATGGCTCGATGCGCAGGGGCGAAGGAAAAGGCGCAAGCGCCAATCAGCGCAGGCGACCGGAACGATGAAGCTATCGCAACTCTTGCGAACCGTCGGTCGGCACCTCGACCGGTTGGAGCCTCACGCATTTACCATTTCTTGGTCAGCGACCGGCGCGACAATCCATTATGAACTAGCCGATGGACAACAGATTAGCGAAACCTTGAGCATGGAAAAAGTTCGTGAGCTGACGTTGCGCATGCGCTTTCAGCGCCGGCGGCGCTAGTGAATACACGCAGTACGGACCACTTACCGTTTAAGTACCAGCAACAACTCGAGGTTACGCCTCGAGTCACGATTACTGAAATTGCCCGGGATGGCAACCCACTTCCGCCCAACCCTTAAAGCTGCGATGTTTCGAGCCGCTGGTATTTGCTGCTTACTGTTTTTGTCTTGCTGCTCACAACGCGTGACCCTGTATTCCGTTGACGGCGAATCATGGGAAGGAAAGTGGCGGCATGCGCGCGATGAGACTGGCCTGATGCAAATTAGCGGTACCGCGGGTGAAACACTGGCGGGAACTTTCAAGCCTGTCTCGCGGCAAGAGTTTTTTGAGCGATATGAGAAGACCTTCGGGACGGGGGCAATTGCAGCAGATGGTCCGGACGTCTCGGCTTTCGGGAACGCTTTCGCGGGAATGCTAGCGGGTTCGAGCACTCTGCTCGACGTCGCTTACGGAGAAAACTTCAATCCAGCCTCGAGCAAGTCAACCCAGATGGTAGCAGGGCCGCTGTTTTATTGGACCGCGAACCTTCAAGGCGACAGAAGAACGGCGATGGATTGTTTTTTGATCGGCTCGGCGTACACCGGTCATGGTCTCGGCAGATGCAAAGGCACAACCGGCAGAGATTACACAGTCGAGTTCTAGTTCATCGGGTCATGTAGCCGTGCAGACATGAGTGATGGTTGCGCAAAGTCCCAGGAAACTTCGTGGATTCCTACACGCTCGGCGGATTTGGGAAAGAGCGCCGCACTCGCCAGAATTAGCGGAAATCAAATTCAGGCGATCTTTCGCCAATCTCGTTCCGTCATCGGCAACCGACGTGTGGATCGGGATGGCAAGAGGTCCTGAGCACGCTTCACCGTAGCCCGAATTTCCGCCGTCGAACAGTTTCTATTCTTTTGAAGCTGCATGAGTCCGCTGTAGCTTTTGCGCAACGCAGCCTCCGAAAGTTTTGTGCCGGGCCTCACGACCGCAGATTTGAATTGGGCGAAAGTAAAAGCTTCGCTCGAGTCATTCCGGATAAGCGCCGAAGATTTGGCAGGAGGCTTAAGGTTAGTTTTCCGGAAGTCACTAGGCAAATTATTGATGCGGTTCACCACGGACATCGCTGGATTTTCACCGCGGTGCGCCTTAAGACGATTATCAATCCACGATTGTCCTTTTCGTAAAGCGCACGCAACGGCCTCACTCTCCGTCATCACGCGAAGCGGAAAGCGCACGAACTCGGATTGCCGCTCCGGCCCAATTGGCCAACTAATATCTGCTTGGGGTGCCCACAAGTTGGTCGCCGCATCGAAACTCGGGAACGCCATGATGACATGTTTCCGATAGGAACGACTCCACATGGTTCACTCCTCTCCGCCTGGCGGATAATACGAAGAGCTATATAGCCGTGAGCTGATGGTTGGACTGCGTGGGAGCTGCCATCTCGATGTATTTTGACAGGTCAAAAGAAGAAAACAAGATATTTCGAGAAAAATATCGTGAGAGAGGCGAGGCCGAAAAGAGGGGCCCGTCCCATGGGCCGAAATCATGAGACGGGCCGCAAAAGGATGTTATAAGCTCGTTAAAATCGAGATCACCGTCCAGCCCATTATCGGCGATACCATGGCCGGTAATAATTGCGATGCTCGCGGTCATATCGCCAATCCCGGCTGTCCGCCCAGATTTCCCGCCGTTCACGAGCGATGGCAGCGCGGTCCTGGGCAATCTCGTGGTGCCCGGCACCGCGACGAAGATCGTGACGCAATTCTTGCCTCGCGTCGGCGAGTTCTCTGCGGTCCCGTGAAAAATCTCTGTCGTGATACCATGCTGCCGATGCCGGCGCAGCGAGTCCAATCAATCCTGTGATTAATGCGAATCCAGCAATAACGTTTTTAGCAGATTTCATTTACTTACCTCCCTTTCTAAACCCTTTGACGTTTTCGACCCCAAAACGTTGCAACGGCAGTGTTGGCGGCTCCACGCTGAATTCTCGGCAAATTTCCGACAAGCCAGTCCGCGAAAATCATGCACCGAATGCCGCACAGTCACTGCACTCGGGAAATTGCATGTGATCACCGAGATTTTTTCTCAATCTTTTTGGCACAAACGTTGCGCCTGTGCGGGGAAAGCCTTCAACATGTGGATCGGAGCATATTCGACCGCTTGCCCTTCGGAGGGAATGGCCATGAAAAAAAGCTCTTTTTTAGTCCTGTGCATGATCTTGCTGAATGGGCTGGGTTGCAGTCTCGTACCGAACAATGGCATCGGCAGCGGTTCGGCGCGGTTGGCAGGGCGAAGCAGAGGTCCGGATTTTGTCACGCTCGTCAAGCAATTACAGCCTGCAGTAGTGAATGTGTCCGTGACTATGTTGCCTGTACCGCCAAGTACCCGCGGTGTCCAGCCTCAGGGAAATTTCGGCGACGGTACCTTTGGTGAATTTTTTGGCGCCCCTCGGTCGTTGCCGCCTGTCCCGCTGCGACAGCAAGGATCCGGTTTCATCATTGGCACTGAGGGTACAATTCTCACCAATGCTCGTGTAGTCGACGGCGCGAAAAAAATAATCGTCAAGCTTGGTGACAAGCGCGAATTCGAGGCGCGGATAATTGGCAAAGATGCGCCGACTGATGTCGCGATACTTAAGATTGACGTCAAAGACAGTTTGCCGACGATTCGACTAGGCGATTCTGATAATCTCGAAGTCGGCGAATGGGTCATGGCTGTAGGAACCCCCTTTGGGCTAGATAACAGCGTCAGTTCTGGAATCGTCAGTGGCAAAGGTCGCCACATCGGCGAGTCCTACGATCGCCTCATTCAAACAGACGCACCTCTTAACCCAGGAAGCTCAGGCGGACCTTTGATCAATCTGAACGGCCAAGTGGTCGGTATCAATAAAGCGATCGTCAGCGAGACTGGCGGCAGCATTGGGATCAGTTTTGCAACCCCAATCAACTTAATTAAAGAGATTTTGCCGCAGCTTGAGAGCCAAGGAAAAGTGACGCGCGGATGGGCCGGAATCTCGATCCAGGAATTAAACTCAGCGCTGGCGGAAACACTCGGTCTCGAAAAGCCCACCGGGGCCCTTGTTGCCGGCGTTATCAAAGATGGACCAGCCTATCGTGGCGGGATCAAACTCGGCGATGTCATTTTAGAATACGACGGAAAGCTGGTGACCGATGCGTTGGATCTGCCTCTGTTGATCGCTCGGACGCCAATCGCGAAACGGGTCGGAGTGAAAATTCAGCGCGATCGAGAAGAAATAGTTCTGGATTTGACGGTCGCTGAATTACCTGAGATTCAATTCAGAGTAGGAAATCAAATCGGTTAACCGCTATCTCTCATGGCGCCCCCGCAGGCACAAAGACTGAGGCTCTCCGCCCCGCTAACGCACTCGCGCGCTCTGCAATTTTACGCGGTTCCGAAGTCCATTAGCGAAGTAGTTCAGTCCGCGACACTGCCTTTCTCGGAGCTGCGCATCGTTTAACAGCGCTCACTCCAAACGGCGGTCTTGTGGCACCGCCAAACTTCGGTATGATGTAGGCGGACTTCATGAAAGATCTCATCCAGAAGCTGGGTCCGATCGTCCTCGGGAGCGCAACCGTCGTTGCGAATCTCCGGAAATTGCTCGCCGAATCCCGTCCAAACGGCGCGGATGCGCGTATTGATGCCATTGAAGACGCGCTGCAAATACAATCCACCCTCAACGAAAGCGTCGATGTCCAAGTGCGCCTGATTCATGAGCTGTTGAAAAAAACGCAGAAGAGGCTGCAAATTGTTATTGTCGCGCTGATCGCAATGGGAACCGTTGCAGCTCTTGCGCTTGCGGTCGCAGTGATAAAGTAACCGGCCCACCTCGAAGTTTTCTTTCTCAAGCGATCTCCACCCGTGCTGACGTCATCATGCCGATTCTGCGCTTAGATAATGTTTCTCTGGTCTATGGCCATTTGCCGCTGCTTTCCCGGGTCGATTTCCAAGTCGACCTGGGCGAACGAGTTTGCATCGTCGGTCGGAACGGCACCGGAAAAACCACTTTTTTTCGTGTCATTATGGGGACCGCCACTGCGGATGGAGGAGAGGTCTGGCGCACGGATACCCTTCGCATTGCCCACTTGGAACAGGAAGTGCCGCCCGACACGGAACAGACTATTTTCGAGGTAGTGGCAGGGGGCCTCGGCGAGTTGGGCTCTCTTCTCAGTCACTACCACCGTCTCGTTCAGGGCGCCGGTATCGAGCAGCGCGAGTCGCTTAATGAATTGGCACGCCTGCAGGGTCGGATCGAGAGCCTCGGCGGCTGGAACGTAAATCAAAAAGTCGAAACCGCACTCACTCGCTTAAGCCTGCCTGAGCATCTTAGACTTTCGGATTGCTCCGGTGGAACTCGGCGCCAGGTAATGCTCGCCCGGGCGTTAGTCAGCGATCCCGACCTCCTATTGCTCGACGAGCCAACGAATCATCTCGACATCAACGCCATCACTTGGCTCGAGAAATATCTGCAGAATTATCGTGGCGCCCTGATGTTCATCACACACGACCGCACATTCGTGCGTCGGCTGGCAACCCGCATCGTCGAGCTGGATCGCGGCAAACTGCGTTCATTTCCGGGGGATTTTGATTCTTATTTGCGGAAGAAAGACGAGCTGCTGGAAATCGAAGAGCGCGCTTATGCGAAATTCGATAAACAGCTCGCCGAGGAAGAAGCCTGGATCCGGCGCGGTATCAAAGCACGGCGAACTCGCAACGAAGGAAGGGTCAGAGCACTGCAAGTCATGCGGCGTGAAAAGGCCGAGCGGCTTGAAGCTCAGGAAAAAGCGCGCTTCGGGATCGATTCCGTCGCCCTTTCCGGGAGGCTTGTCGTCGACGTGCGGAGCGTGAGTTTCGGCTTTGGGGAAAACGTCATCATTCGCGATCTTTCGACCCGTATTTTGCGCGGAGATCGGGTCGGAATTATTGGGCCCAATGGTTCCGGCAAGAGCACTCTCCTGCGGCTCGTGCTCGGTGAATTGAAGCCCGACCACGGTGAAGTCATGCTCGGCACTCAGCTGCAAGTTGCCTACTTCGACCAGCACCGGCGAACGTTGGACCCGAATAAAACCGTGCGGGAAAACATCAGCGACTCAGACTATGTGAGTGTTAGAGGTCGCTCACGCCACGTGATCGGCTACCTAAAAGATTTTCTCTTTCCTGCAGCGCGAATCGATTCACCCGTCAAGGCGCTTTCTGGCGGTGAGCGCAATCGCTTGCTTTTGGCTAAAATCTTCACTCAATCGGCGAACATGATGGTGCTCGACGAGCCCACCAATGATTTAGATGTCGATACTCTGGAGCTCTTGGAAGAGCTGCTGGCCGCCTATGAAGGCACCCTATTGCTGGTAAGTCATGATCGCACGTTCCTCGATAATGTCGTTACCAGCACGTTGGTCTTTGAAGGGGACGGCAAGTTTCGCGAATATGCCGGCGGGTATGAAGATTGGGAACGTTACCAGCGGCAAATCCCGGCAGCGAACTCAAGGGCTCTGCGCAATGCCACGGCCAAACCGGTGACGGCGCCAGTCAAAACCACGGCCTCAGAGAAGCGCCGGCGGCTCAGCTATAAAGAACAGCGCGAGCTCGACGAGCTACCAGCGAAAATCGAGCTGCTGGAGGCTGAGCAAGTTGAATTGCACGCGCGCATGGCTAGCGCCGATTTTTATCGCCAATCGAGCGACAAAATTGCTGCCACCATAGAGCGTCTCGAAGCGCTGAGGCGTGAGCTAGAATTGCATTATGAGCGATGGCAAACGTTGGAATCCGTTGCGCGTGAAGCGGCAATCGACTGAACCGATGGACCCGAGGGGGTCCGTTATCGGCTCGGCGGCGCCGGCCACTCGCGCAGGAGTTTGCCGTAGCCGCTGATCGCATATTTCAGCTGAAGTTTTGACAAGAGATGCCAAAGCATTGTGCTATTGCTCGTGACGACGGGCACCCCGAGTCGATTCTCGATCTGTTGGATAATCGGCAAAGGATCCATGGTTGCGCCCTGAAAATAAATCGCTTCTGCCGGATGTGCCGCAAATGTCTTCTCGACCGAGCCGAACAGCTGCTCAGGCCCTAATCCCAACGATGATCCCGGCAGCCGATTATCGAAGGATGGGCCCAGAGACATTGTGAAACCAAGCTTCTCTACGTGCGCCTTGATCCTTTCGTCCGACGCACGATCGAATGGTGTCATCAAAAGCACGGATTTCGCTGAGAGCGCCAGCAACGCAGAGACCGCAGATGAAATCGCGCTTACCACGGGTAGCCCAATCGCGGCGGCAAGCTTCGCTTCGATACCGGGATTGAAGAGCGTTACGAAACCGCCCGTAAGCATCACACCGGCGACGTTATGTTTATTCACCAATGCGCGCCCATGAGCGAGAATTACATCCTCTTTCCCCGCCAAGTCCTGATAGGATTCGCCGAGTAGCCCTAAGCCGTCGTGCGCCATCGCAATCCCGGGAGGCAAGATGGCTTCAAATGATTTGAAGTGCGGGCGATTGGGAGTAGCCGGCGAGAGGACGCCAAGGCGGACTGTAGATTGTGTCATGGCTAATCTCCTTGGAGTTATCGCCTATAGCACGACGGTACTCTTCTGAATAGCCGGCATCCATGAATTTGACCCAATCCGGTGAATCCCGCATATTCCGTTATGAGGAGCTGTACGGAGGAGCGACTGTGAAATTTCGCATTGCGGCGGTCGACCTGATTAGCAATACCTGTTTTCCGGCGCTGGCGGCGGACGAACTGGGTTATTTCAAGACGGAAGGCTTGGAGGCGAGCATCGAGCTTTTTCCGATGCTGAATGCAACTAAAGCTTTGCGTGCTGGCGATGCCGACGCCATGATCGCCGGTTCCGTCCACGACGTTTTGACCGAGTTTCCCAATTGGGACGGTGTGAAAATTGTCATCGCTTTGTCGCAAGGAACGCCTTGGCTGTTGACCGTCAGGTCGAATCTGCCGTGCAAGCGGGGAGACTTGAACGCGCTCCGCGGGCTACGGTTGACCGCCGCTCAGGGGCCGGACCTTGCGCTCAAGCGCATGCTGCAAATTGCCGGTATCCATCCCGCACGCGAGGTGCAGATTGTCGAGCTGCCGGATGCAAAATCCCGCAACGTTTCCTTCGGTGTATTCGCCGCGCGGGCATTGGAATTGGGACAAATTGACGGTTTTTGGGCTAACGCTATGGGAGCGGAGACGGCAGTAAGTCATGGAGTAGGAAAGGTTCTGATCGATGTGCGCCGCGGTGACGACCCCGACGAGGTGCGCTTTTTCACCTTCGCCGCAGTGGCCATAACCGATGGCTTCATCCAACGCGAGCCAAAAGC
>Ga0065715_10000219_pt1 | contig 24862 bp, 20 predicted proteins | sample MisBulReplicate1_FD_59102 | JGI IMG/M metagenome (GOLD analysis project Ga0065715, IMG submission 59102) | Miscanthus rhizosphere microbial communities from Kellogg Biological Station, MSU, sample Bulk Soil Replicate 1 : eDNA_1 v2 (version 2) | ecosystem: Host-associated > Plants > Roots >...
GGCGCATATTGTGGTAAACCGGTCACCGCAAGAGGAGATCATTTATGACTTTAGCGGATCTTTTCGTCGCGATCTTTTTTTCAGTGTTGTTGTTCATCTCCGGTTGCTCCAGTGTCGGTAGCGAAGTTCAAGCCGGGCGCAACGCCTTACAAACCGGTCGCGCCAATGATGCAGTCGGTTACCTGACGCAGGCCGCGGCTGCTGATCCGAATTACCAGATACCCTATCGCGTTCAGGTGAGCGTATTAGCGTATCTCGGTCGGGCTTATCTTGAAACCGGCAAAGCTACAGAGGCTCGCCAAACGTTGGAAAGAGCGGTTAAGCTAGATAATGACGATCCANTCGCGCATCTGTATCTTGGAATCNCAATGCTAAAAACCGGAGAGGTCGAGCGCNGGCGTAAAGAAATCGAGGTCGGACTNAGAGCGATCGATGATACGCTGGAGTACATTCAAGAGGACCGCGTCTCCGGGTTTTATTGGGATCCCAATATGCAGATTCGCAATGACATTCGAAAATTGTTGGCCAGCAAACCGGATAATGGTCAGCTGATTAGCGAAAGCGAGCGCATCGGTGCTGAGTTCGATGAAGAGATCGACAAGGCACGGCGCGACGAAGGGCGGGGACGTGCCGGCGGCGGTGGCGATGGCGGCGGCGGTGGGAGTTGATTACCGGTTTACGTTGCCTACAACTTTGTCCGCACTATATGCCACTATGTGCTCGAATCGGTAAAATTCGACCGCTTCAGAGCACCGTTAGATAGTGTCACATAGTCCCGGTACGGCACGAGGGTTTAAATCCTCGAATGACATCCGACTTCTAAAATCGGGATGACACATGGTTCGCGCGAAGGAAGTTGCTACCACCCGACGGCCCGAACCGCGTGACCTACTAATTCAGAAAAATAGCCAGCCTGCTGATAACCTAACTCAATCGGAAAAACCGCAGAAGAAACGAGGCTAGTAATGCTGCAGTAATTCTTATGGTTGAGTCGAGTTGATAATGGAAACAAAATGGAAAAAACGCAGCAGATGTTGAACGGTTTGCGATTCGCCGCGATGAGCCAAATTGAGGCGTAAAATAGACCCGCGATCAAGGAAGCGGCACTGCGCACGTTAATTATGTCTGTCGCCGATCTCGGAGCTAGGCCATCGTCGAAAACATTTTATCTTCGAGATTAACATACCGTCTTGTGTAGCGACGCTGTTGACAATTTGGTATTGAGAACCTACTTTCGATCGGCCTGAGATGATCTCTCTTAAATACACTGTTGCGGCGCCATGACCTTTGCAGAAGAGATTGTTTGTCCTCGCTGTGATAATCGTTTCCGCCTCGACCAATTAGTTAACCTCTGCTCGTGCGGGTCCCCCCTGCTGGTGCGCTACGATCTCAGAAAAGCGGCGGCCACAGTGACTAAGCCTTCTCTTCAAGGGCGAAGCGCCACGCTCTGGCGCTATCGCGAGCTGTTACCGGTGCAAGATGACGTCAATGTCGTTTCATTGGGCGAAGGGTTCACGCCGCTGCTCGAAGCCAAAACGGTGGCCCACGAGTTGAGTTTTCGGCGCGTCTGGATCAAAGACGAAGCGCAGAATCCCACCGGCTCCTTTAAAGATAGAGGACTTTGCCTTGCGGTTTCGCGCGCCAAAGAGTTGGGCGTAAAAAAAATCGCCATCCCTTCTGCAGGAAACGCCGGCGGTTCGCTTTCAGCTTACGCGGCGCGCGCCGGCATCGAAGCCAATGTTTTTATGCCGAAGGACACGCCTGCGGCAAACCAAATCGAAGCCGGGCAGTACGGCGCCAGGCTGACTTTGGTGGATGGCTTGATCAGCGATTGCGGCAAAATCATCGCGGAAAGAAAAGCGGCCGAAGGTTGGTTTGATGTTTCGACTTTGAAGGAACCGTATCGGGTCGAAGGCAAGAAGACGATGGGGTACGAGATTGCCGAGCAACTCAACTGGAAGCTCCCGGACGTGATCATTTACCCCACCGGTGGCGGCACCGGCTTGATCGGAATGTGGAAGGCATTTGCCGAGATGGAAGAGATGGGTTGGATTGGAAGAGATCGACCGCGCATGGTCTCCGTGCAGGCGAGCGGTTGCGCTCCCATCGTGAGAGCCTTTGTCGAAGGCAAAGATACAGCGGAGCCATGGCAAAACGCCAAGACCGTCGCCTCCGGCCTGCGCGTGCCCCAAGCGGTTGCCGACTTTCTCATGTTACGGGCGCTGCGCGAAAGCAATGGCACGGCGTTGAGCGTTTCCGACGATGAAATGCTCGCAGAGATTCCCCGAATCGGACGGGCCGAGGGAATCTTTTTCTGCCCCGAAGGGGCCGCTTGCGTCGCCGCGCTGCGTCGACTGGCTAACCAACGCTGGATCAAGCCGACCGACGAAGTCGTCATCTTCAACACCGCCACGGGACTTAAATACCTCGATGTGCTTCAGGGCCGCGCCTGAGTCGAAACAATCCGCATGATGAATGGCTCTCAGCTATCGTCGTGAAACGATCGGCGCGTAAAAAGGTCGCTGTTCTTGGTGCTCGTTACGGTGACCTAACGGTCGAGACGCGGGCGTTGGCTCCGCTCGGAGTCGATCTATCCGAGTCCGCAGGACGCACCGAAGAAGAAATTATCGCCGCTTCGACGGGCGCCGCAGTTATTCTTTGTGGCGGCGCGCCGAAGATCACTGCGGCGGTAGTCCGGCGGCTGCCCGAGTTGAAAGCTGTCGTGCGGTACGGCATCGGTGTTGACACGGTCGATCTTACCGAATGCACCAAGCGCGGGATTTATGTTGCCAACGTTCCTGATTATTGCGTAGACGAAGTCGCCACTCACGCTCTCACTCTCATTCTAAACTGGTCGAGGAAATTACCGATCGCTCAGCAGACGCTAAAGGGCGGAGATTGGGATATCGCCGCCTTGCGAACGCTCGAATCGCCGCGGGATCAAGTTCTTGGGCTAGTAGGGTTTGGCCGCATTGCTCAAGCTCTATGCCGGATGTCACGAGCGATTGGATTTCAAGTATGGGCCCACGATCCTTATGTCGAAAAGAGCCGGATCCAAAAAAAGGGCGCTAAACCGGTTTCATTGAGGCAGCTGGTGCGCGGTGCCGATTTTATCTCGCTTCATCTGCCTCTCACGGCAAGGACACGCCACATCATCAATGCGCAAACGTTGCGCGAAATGAAAGCCACGAGTTTTTTGATCAATACGGCGAGAGGAGAACTTGTCGATGAAGAAGCGCTGCAGGACGCCCTCATGGACGGGCGGATCGGTGGCGCCGGGCTCGACGTCATGGAACACGAGCCGCCAAAGAGCGATCATCCGCTCAGATTCTCAGAGCGCGCTGTCATCACGCCCCATTGCGCCTGGTATACAAAGCGATCCCAGATGGAATTGCGTCAGAAAGCGTGCGCCGAAGTCATTCGCGTCCTGCGCGGGGGTATTCCGAAACACCTGGTGAATAAAGAATCTTTACGGCATTGAAGATTCGAACCCGACCGCAGAAACACCGCGAATTTGACGCGAACCGGGCAAGTCAAGGGACAATGCGGCTTGACTCAACCGGAGGAGAAACATATTGGAGGAGCATCGATGCATTTAGAGTTTCGCAAAAGAGGGAGAGTCCTATGAAGAACAAACATCTTATGTTGGTGTCTGTCATGTTGCTAGGGATGGCTTTCGATGCATGGGGGCAAAGTCAATCAAAAGATCCGCTTGCCGATGCGGCTAAGAAAGAGGGCAAGGTCGTTTTCTATTCCTCGGAAGATCGAACCGCCCTCACGGACCCGGTCAAGGTTTTTGAGACCAAGTATGGCATCCCGGTTGAGCTCAACCGCCAGGCGACCGGACGGATTCTCAAAGTCGCCCAGTCTGAGTTTGAAACCAATACGGTTCGCTCCGACGTGCTGGATATCACCAATCCGCTGGTCTTCTTTGACTGGAAAAAGAAAGGCTATTTGAAGCAGTGGAAAGCCAGCCATGCCAACGAGCAGGTTTCCGATCTGTTCAGGGATGGAGACGGCTACATCTGGTCCAGAAGGTTGCTGATCAGCTGTATCGGGTACAATAAAAAAAGCATGAACGAGAGTGATGCGCCAAAGAGCTGGCAAGATCTCCTTACGCCCCAGTGGAAGGACAAAGTCACTACCGCGGGCCCGGAATCCGGCCCGACCTTCGGTTGGATTGTTTACATCAGTCACAAATACGGATGGGATTACTTTGACAAACTGCACGCGAACAATCCGATCGTCGCGCCTAGCAGCGATGAGACGGTCGCCTTATTAGCGACCGGGGAGCGGCCAGTCGCTATTGTGAATTGCTTCGACATCCTCGAAGCTGGAGCGCAAGGCTCTCCGATCGGAAACATTTTTCCCAAAGACGGCCTCGCCGCCTGGTGGGCAGGAATGGCGATCCCTAAAGCTGCTCCGCATCCGAATGCCGCCGAGGTTTTGGCAAACTTCGTGATGAGTGCCGAGGGGGCGGCTGCAGCGTCCAAGGGACGACACGGCTATGTGGCCTATCTCAACAAAGATACACCGATGGCAAAGGTTCTGCCGCCTATACAAGAACTGGTGAAAGGCTACCCAAAAATTGATTGGGCGACTCTCGATCCCGCGCAGGTCACGAAAGATTTTCGCAAGAGAATGGGGCAGTAATCACGAGCGAACCCGGACAGGCGCAAGGTAGGGGTGATCTGATTTGGTGACACCCCCATCTCGATCTTCTCCCGTCGAGGGGAAGAGGTCTGAATCGAATGCAGCGATACGCGGCTCCCATTTTTTTCTCTGCGGGCGGCGTAAGCTTATGAATCGTCGATGGAACGGGGTTCGATCACTCCGCTAGATGTATGAGAGTCTGAATCATCCGCATAGTTGGCACCTGCTATGGCGGAACGCGCAAACCGAACAACCCCGCTCTGGGGATGGAACAATAACGGGCTACCTTTGGCGACGGCAGCCGAAGCACCGCTGCGCCGACTTTCCCGGTCCCTCCCGGTGGTTCTGCCGCTTTTCGTTCTGGCGGTGCTCGTGGTGTATCCGGTCGCCGGCCTCGTCGGATCAAGTTTCTTCGACGATAAGGGTCTTACAATAGGTAACTACACCCAGCTTTTATCGCCGCGTTTCTTCAAAATAATGATCAACACCGTGACCCTGGGTTTCGGCTCCGCGTTTGTCGCCACCGCCGCAGGGACGATTTTCGCCTGGCTCTGCGTCTGCACGGACTTACCTTTTAAAAGGGTTTTCACGATCCTGCATATCGCACCTTACGGCCTGCCGACCATCGCCGCTGCGCTCGCCTGGATATTTCTGCTCACGCCCAAAGCCGGACTCTTCAACCGATTTCTCATGTGGCTTTTCGGCTTGCAAAGCGCGCCCTTTAACATTTTGACCATGCCCGGCATGATCTGGGCGCTGGCGGCTCATCTGTATCCGTGGGCGTTTCTACTGACGTCCGCAGCCTTCGCGACCATGGATCGATCACTCGAAGACGCGGCCCGCATGAGCGGCGCAGACCAATTTAAAACCTTTCGTAAAATCACCATTCCTCTGGTGGCGCCCAGTATCGCCGCGGCATTCATGCTGGTCTTTACGATCTCCATTGAGCAGTTCTCGATCGGTGGAACCATCGGGGTGCTCGCACGCATTCCGATCCTGCCCGTGGAAATTTACCGCTCGATCGCGGTCTATCCCCCGGACTGGGGCTTTGCCACCACGTTGTCCGTGGTGCTCCTGCTGATAACGAGCCTGCTTATCTATGGGCAAAACAAAATACTGGCTGGAAAGTCGTTTGTCACGGTCACGGGGAAAGAGACCATGGAACGCACCACTCTGGGGAAGTGGCGCTGGGTTGCATTTGCCATTTCGTCGCTTTTTGTCTCCATCGCAGTTCTGTTGCCCTATATTGGAATGATCATGGTATCGCTCAGTCCGTCTTTGGGCGCGGATTTGACCTTGAGTAATTTTACTTTCAAGCACTACGTGTACATTTTTACCGAGCATCCATTTGTTTTCCGCGCCATCGGCAACAGCCTTTTTTTGGCGATTTCTGCCGCGACCCTGCTTGCGCTCTTCACGCTCGCTGCGGCAGTTGTCGTCAAACGCTCGCAAATTCCGGGTCGTGGCTTATTGGGTTACCTGACTCGATGGCCCATAGCCATCCCCGGCAGCGTCATTGCCGTGTCGCTCCTCTACACGTATATTCGGCCTCCGCTACAACTGATCGGCACGATCTGGATCCTGTTGCTCGCTTATTTGATTCGGAATTTGCCCTATGCTTACAGCGCGGCGTATGCGGGGCTCTCCAGAGTCGATCCCGCGCTGGAGGAGGCGGCGCGAATTCACAGTACGCCGCCGGGCCGGACTTTTTTTCGAATTATCGTGCCGCTCACGATTCCGAGTGTCATGGCCGGTTGGGTCATCGTGTTCATCAACGCGCTCAGGGAATTGCCGGCCTCGTTGTTGTTGTTCTCATCGGGCAATGAAACGATCTCGGTGGCGATCTACGAAATGTTCGAAGAGGGGGCGTTCCAGTTGACCAACGCGGCGGCGCTGATGACCTTGCTATCGCTGGTCACTATTTTACCGGCCATTATCATTAAGCTCAGATCCCGCGAGTCGGGACATTAAGAAATTCCTTGGCGCACGTAGAACTAAGAAAACTCCGTAAATTGTACGGCAAGACCGTTGCTGTCGACGGGGTTGATCTCGACATCGGCAAGGGCGAATTCATGACTTTTTTGGGGCCGAGCGGCTGCGGCAAAACGACCACCCTGAGGATGATTGCGGGGCTTATTGAACCGACGGAGGGGGAAATCAGCGTCGGTGGCAAATTGTTGTCCTCTCCAGGAACCAAAGTGGTTCCGCCGGAAAAAAGAAATATGGGAATGGTTTTTCAAAGCTACGCCGTGTGGCCGCATATGACGGTTTTCGAGAACGTCGCGTTTCCGCTGCGTAACTTGAAAAAATCCAAGGAAGAAATCGGTAAACGAGTGCGCGCCGCCTTGGAATTGGTCAAATTGGATGGGTTGGAGGACCGCTATCCGTCAAATCTGAGCGGCGGTCAGCAACAGCGCGTTGCGTTGGCTCGCGCGATGGCCATCGAGCCCGACATTTTGCTGTTCGACGAGCCGCTGAGCAATCTTGATGCGAAGCTCAGAGAGGAGATGAGATTCGAGCTGAAAGAGATTCAACGGAGAATCGGTGTCACATCGATCTACGTCACGCATGATCAGGCCGAGGCGATGGCCATTTCCGATCGGATCGCGGTCATGTCGCACGGACAAATTAAGCAGATCGGTAAACCCCGTGAAATTTACGACAGTCCGGAAGACCCTTTCACCGCCGAATTCATCGGACTAGCCAATTTCTTCCCCGGTAAAGCCACAAGCGAAAAAACTGTTTGCTTGGCCGGCCGAGAGGAACTGGAAATCGATGGATGCAGGGAACTGAACATGGGCGCAGACGTCATCCTTTCCATACGCCCGCACAACATCAAGATATACAAAGAGGTAAACAAAACGAGAAACGAGCTACAGGGTATCGTTGCAAAAGGGGCGTATCTCGGCGACAAGGTAGATTATCGAGTGCGCGTAGGCGACAGTATTCTCAGAATTCAAACTCCGCCAGGCGAAGTTTTTACGGAGGGGACGAAGGTGTGCTTACACCTGCCCGCGGAGAAAATCAGCGTGATTTCGGCGGCGCGAGCCTAAATCTTCATGCTTCGGCGTGGCATGATATAGTTTTATCTAGCCTCATGGATCAAAATGCATTCAATAAATCATTCTGTATTTTGCCGTCATACCGGTGAAGGCCGGTATCTAGAAGGTTTTGAAATTCCTGGATTCCGGGTCGCGCTAGCTATCGCCAGCTTGCCCGGAATGACGTTCGAATTACGTTGCGAACTTTGATTCCGGGACACTAGCATGTCACCGTGAATGTTTTTTATCGGTAACTAGTTCCGTTTTCGTTTGAATTCCCGCTTAAAATATCCGGCAGTGGTGGTCTCAGGAAAAAAAAACAGTTCAACGCAGCGGGCTGCGGGAAATGAGTGATCGTGAACGATTGCAGAGCGCAAATTATCGATACTGACGTCCTTATCATCGGCGGGGGGGTGGCCGGATGTCTGGCCGCCATCGGCGCTCGGGAGCTGAACGCCCGAGTCGCGGTGGTTGACAAAGGGGGGCTTCTCGAACGCTGTGGCAGCATTGCGGCAGGAGTCGATCAAATCCTGGCGGTTGCCGAGGATGGAGCGGAGTGGGACACGCCGGAATATCTCTTGGAGCATGTGCCGAAGCTCACCGATTACGTCGTCGACATCAAGCCGGTGGAGACTTTTGTGCGCGGGCTTCCCGCGATGCTTAGAAAATTGGAAAAGATGGGGGTGCCCTTCAAGGACCCTTCAACTGGCAAATACTTCCGCCATCGAACTTTTGGTTTGCCGGGTGAATATCATATCGATTTCGACGGCAGCAAGTTCAAGCCAAAAATCTCCCGCGCCGTCCTCGACTCCAATGCGCAGATTTCTCTGCGTACAATGGGAGTCAATTTTTTGACACATAAGGATCAGACGGTCGGCGCTTCGGTATTTCATATCCGCACCGGTGAGTTTACTTTTTTTCGTGCCAAAGCGATCGTGCTTGCGACCGGTGACACCAACCGCCTGTCGCGCAATTCATCCGGCCTCGCGTTTGACAGTTGGCACTGTCCCTACAATACCGGAGACGCTCAGGCGATGGCGGCACGCCATGGTGTCTTGCTTGCCAATATGGAGTTCACGGAGAACACCATCACGCCGAAGGGCATATCGTCACAGGGAACCAATTCGCTGACCGGGCTTGGCGCTCATTTCATCAATGCCAAGGGAGAACGCTTCATGCTCAAGTATGATCCCGCGGGCGAACGCGCGCGACGGGACATTCTCACGAGCGCGATTATCAGCGAAACGCTCGCCGGTAATGCTCCGATCTATTGCGACTGCCGGCATCTACCCGCGGATATTCTCGAACGATTGGAGGATACGCTCGGGGTCGATCGCCCGTCTCTGCCGCGCTGGTTCAAAGAAAAGAACATCGATTTAAAAAAAGAACCGTTCGAAGTTACGGTTTCGGAATTTTCTTCGCGCCGCGGCGGCGTCTATTTCCGCGGCAGCGGCATCTTGATCGATGATAAAACCGGCACCAATATCGGCGGGCTGTTCGCCGCAGGGGATTGCTGTACGGTGAGCGGAGGAATCTCCGGCGCAGCGGTGATGGGCTATGAGGCGGGCAAGCAGGCAGCGTTATTCGCCCGCAACGACGGAGCCGAAGCGAGTTTGCAGGATCAAGAAATTGAGGCTGAACAAGATCGTCTCCTCTATCCTTGCCGTAACGCTACCGGAATCGCGCCGCGAGAGTATGAAGACAAGGTACGTCGGATTGTAACGGACTATATCGGTTATCAGAGAACCGAGGACAAGCTGCGCAAGGCGATCGAACAACTAAAGGCACTGACCACGGAAGACTCTTTGCTCGGCGCTCACGATTACCACGAGCTCATGCGCGTTCATGAAGCGCGCAATATCCGCGAGGTTGCCGAGATGGTAGCCACCGCCGCTTTGGAACGGCGCGAGAGCCGGGGGAGTTATTCCCATTTCCGCGCAGATTTTCCGCAGCGGGACGATGTCAACTGGCGCAAAATAATCGTGTTACAAAAACGTGGTCCAGGCTACGCCGTTGATTACCGATCGACTGATTTGAGAGATCCGCGCACGGAGACCATTCATGCCCATATTGATTAACGAGGATCTCTGCGTAAAAGGTTGCACGCTCTGCGACCAATTCTGTCCGGGTGACATCATCTACCGTCTCGATCCGCAAAAGATTCCCGTAATCAAATACGAAGACGAATGCTGGTACTGCGGGAGCTGCGAGGAATACTGTCCGACGGATGCGGTGAAGATCGTGTTTCCTCGGGAGATGCTTCATTCGGAAACCCCAGCGGAGGCCTTGTTCGGTAAGGCCGACAAACAAAAGCCGTATGGAGTTGATGCACCGCAAAAGCCCTGAGGAGAAGAGAAAGGCCTAACAACGATGAGAGAGTCTCTACTCAAGATAACTCAGCCGGAGGCTGAAGTGATTCTAAAGCGCAGTGGTCTCGCCATTCTTCCGATGGGAAGCGTCGAGCAACATGGACCGCATCTCCCGTGCGGCACGGACTATCTCGCTTCACTGGTGATCGGCCAGCAGGTCGCTGACAAGGTCGACGCCCTCCTGGTCCCGTTCTGCCCTATCGGAGTGACTCCTTTTCACATGTCCTTTGCCGGAACGTTGACTCTCCAGCCGCAAACTTTTATTGCCGTGGTGGAAGATATCTGTGCGAGTTTGGCGCAGCACGGCGCGAAGCGGGTGGTGTTTCTCAATTGGCACGAGGGGAATACCGCTTCAATGAATCTGGCCGGTGTATCCGTGCAGCAGCGCTACGGCTTGCGTGTGCTCGTGGTGCAGGCATGCTATATTGCCTTGGAGCTTTTCGGCAAAGAGTGCGGCCTCACCCACGGTGGCGAGCTGGAGGTTTTGCCGGTGCTCGCTTACGATCCATCTCTGGTTCACCTCGAGCGGGCAACCAATTCGTCCTCTCCGGAGCATGCGCGCAAGATCGATGCGCTGAGGCGCAGCCGCGCTGGCTATCCATTTCTAAAAGATATCAGAGAAATTGCCCCAACTGGCTGGTACGGCGAGCCGCAAAAGGCCACTCCGGAAAAGGCGAAGAAATTTTTAGAAGACGTAGCCAGCGCCGCCGCAGAATATATTGAGAAAACTTTCAAGGAGTTGAGTGAAGATGGCAAATGATCCGGTGCGAGTAGCTGCCGTCGGCCTCGGACGATGGGCGAAAGTTCTCGCCGATGCGATCAAACGCAGCGATCGGCTCCGTCTCGTCAACTGCTTCAGCCGTTCGGACAAGAGCCGCGACGCATTCGCGCAACAGTTTGGCTGCCGGAAGGCCAGGAGCTATGAAGAACTACTCGATGACCCTGAAGTCGAGGGGCTCATCATCACCACGCCTAATGATGCTCACGCCGAGCCGATCATCAAAGCGGCGGAAAAAAGGAAAGACGTTTATGTCGACAAGCCGCTCGCCCATCGATTGGTCGACGCGATCGCCATCGACCACACCTGCCGTGAGGCCGGCATCATCTTATCGGTGGGCCATAGCGCGCGGCGGCTAAAAGGCAGCCGCAAAATCAAGCAGATCATGGATCGAGGCGGCATCGGCAAGCTCGTGATGGCGGAATGCAATTTTTCCAACGACCGGAGCCTGGAATTGACTCCTGAAAAATGGCGCTGGTACCGAGACCGGAACCCGGGCGGCCCGCTGATCCAACTCGCGGTACACCATACCGACACATTGCATTACCTATTTGGTCCGGCGAAGAGCGTCACTTGCATGGCGAAAAGACTTTACACGCCAGCCGAAAGCGAAGACGTGACCATGACCATCGTCGAGATGGAGAGCGGCCAGCTCTGCTATATCGGTTCCAATTGGGCTTCCCAGGGAACTTTCTTCACCTACGTCTACGGAATGGATGCGAACCTCTACTTCACAGTGGATTTTAATTTCTGGAGCAGCTCTGACGTGGTCGACCGGCATAGCCAACTCGAGATCCAACATCGCGGCTCTTCCGAGCATAAGCCCATTGCTTTGGAAAGCGGCGATATGTTTCGTGAGCAGCTGGAAGAATTCGGAGATTGCATCCGCAGCCGAAAACAACCGGAAGTCGGCGGCCCGGAAGGCATCGCTGCTCTCGCTGTGATCGATGCGGCGCTCCGCTCGGCCGAAACCGGCCGCACCGTGGCGATCAGGGAAGTCATGGAGGTATAGTGGCGATCCGCAAAATCAATCGAACTGAGGTCGAGCCCAAAAAGCTGCCAAGCCGTTTTTTTCAAGAGCTAGTTTCGCACAAGGTTCTTAAATCGAAAGGCATCGCTCTGCGCTTCGTGGAACTGTTGCCGGTTCGAGAAGCGGGACCGCGCCACCCACACAGCCACCGAGCCATGGAAGAAGTCATCTTCGTGCAAAACGGCACTGGCAAGGCGTGGGTCAACGGAGAAGTTGAGAAGATTGTTACCGGTGACACCATTCTCATTCCCGCCGGCACGCGCCACATGATGATCAACACCGGCCGCAAACCGATGATCTTGATCTGCGCATTTTCCGCCGCCGACCCGGAAAACCGCTATAAAGAGCACCCCGAAATTAGCTATTCGGGATAGTTCCCGAAGAGTTCGTTCTTTGACTTGGCGAGCTGATCCTTCCCCTGCGAATACATGCTGACGTTCCCGTAGAAGGTCTCACGACGCAACACCCGCTAGAGCAGTTGTCCGCCAGGCAAGTGCGGGAATGTGCTCATCACGTGCACGAGACTCAATGGCTGCACCTTGCATAAGTAGGATGAAGTGAGCTGATCGAGGCGCGCGATTCCAAGTAACCCCATTGTGGTAACGATCTCGCTTTCTAAGATTTCTAGAACGCGCAGCAAACCAGCTTCGCCGCCTGCCGCAAGTCCCCAGCCCTGTAATTTGCCGATCGCGACTGCCCGGGCGCCGAGGGCGATCGCTTTTATCACGTCACTGCCGCGCAAAATCCCGCCGTCGAGGATGATCTCGGCTTTGTTACCGGCGACTTCCAGGATTTCCGGCAACATGTCGATAGTCGCGCGTCCGTGGTCGAGTTGGCGACCGCCATGATTGGAGACATAAATCGCGCTCACGCCGTGCTCAATGGCGATTGCAGCATCTTCCGCTGTAGCGACACCTTTTAAGATAAATGGCAGACCTGCCATTTCTTTGATCGTGTCGAGAGTCTTCCAGGTGAGCCCAGCGCGGTATTCATAGCCAGCGCCGCGCCGGCTTGGGGGCAGCCAGCGATCCATCATCTGTCGTTCGCGGTGACCATAATGTGCCGTGTCGACGGTGAGGCAGAGCGCTGAATAGCCGGCGCGCCTGACGCGCGTCAATAGATTTCCAACCCATTTCATATCGCCTTGCACGTAAAGCTGAAAGATTTTCGGATTTCGGCTCGATACGGCGATCTCTTCCAAGCTTGGCTCGGTTACGGAGCTCACGAAATTAATCGTGCCGAATTGTTCCGCCGTTTTTGCCACGGCAACGCCGCCAGATGGTGTGATCGACTGCAGCGACCCGATCGGCGCGAGCACGACCGGAATTCTTAGTTTATGGCCGAGCAAGGTTGCCGACGCATCGATTTGGGAAACGTCGAGGAGTACGCGCGGGCGGAAGGCGATGGAGTCGAGACCATAACGATTTCGCCGCATGGTTGTTTCGGATTCTGCGCCGCCGGTGAGATAGTGCCAAACATTATCCGTAAGATTGCGTCGCGCCATTTGGATAATTTCTTGGTTGCAGACAAAGTCCAAGCCCATTGTTTCCCTCCTGAGCTGACAACGTGAAGTTGATAGCGCACTTTGCGTTAGTTAAGACAGATTGTTGCGCCGGTCAACACGACAGAGGAATTTGGCAAAAAACATAGAGCTGCAACCACGGTTTCGCCCCTGAGTCGCGCGCGCTGTGACGCAATTCGGCTTCAGATAGTAGCCGATGGTCCGGTGATGACTTCCAGCGCCGATCAATCAGACGATAGCTTTGAAGCGGTGATGGCGCTGACAAGTTGATACGTCATCAACATAAGCAGGAACGTAGTTCTTTTTGCCGTAGAGCTGTTGGTCGCTTGGGCAGATTTCCTCCCTGTGGGTAACTTTTTTCTACTTCTACCCCCAAGAATCCACGATTTTTCGAAGACTTAGCCGTGGCATACCCATTGCGTTTAATTAAGCCTGTTCGGATTCGAATCCGAAAAGGAGGACAAGATGAGATCAAAAGCTTTGTTATCGGTACTCGTAATGAGTGGCGTATTGGTTGTTCCGCATGCGGCGTTCTCGCGTGATGATGACTACAACAGAAGAAATGACTCGTATGAGAGATGGAATGACAACGACGCTCTTCATTTGCAGGGACGCTGGTACATGAATGGTGACCCGAACAAGCCCACTGAAATTCATCAGAATGGGCGAAGGCTCGAAGCCACGAACGAAAAAGGGCAAACCAGTCAACTGGAAATAGATCGTCGTGGGGATGTACGGGCCTCTGGTTGGCAGGGTTTGCGTGGCGATGTAAAAGGCAACCGGATCGAATGGTCAAACGGCACCACGTGGACTCGTAGGCCGTCAGATAGGATAGGGTACGGTGGGTGGAATGACAGGGATGCGCGTCAACTGCAAGGACGTTGGTATGTGAACGGCGATCCGAAGAAGCCCGCCCAGATCAACACTGATGGCAAAAATCTTCAGGCGAGAAATGAAAACGGCGATACAACCAGATTAGAAGTAGGACGTGACGGAGATGTCCGGGCGCTCGATTGGCGTGGTCTCCACGGCGATGTGAGGCGCGACAGAATCGATTGGGCGAATGGTACTACCTGGACACGAAGTCCATCCGAACTAAGTAGACGATAAGCCGTTCCTGTCTTGAACGAATAACCAGTGCCGATGGCGGACCCAAAAGGGCGATCGTCATCGGCACTTTCTTTCTGATTAACCCCGCTTCGCTCCCGCTCGCCTCGCCCGCTGCGCAGCCGCGATTTTCCTTGGCGCCGCCGCTCGCATCGTGCGTGTCCTCCAGAGTCCGCGGATAACAAGTGGTGCCGTACACACCGGTTCCAGTTCACCTAAGATTATTTTCGATTGAAAACGCGTCAATATTCGACCCGGTATAAATGTGGCAGCTTTCATCGATCCATTTGCAGATTTGGGAAAAGCGCAGTACCTGGCAGTGCCACGGCGGACGGGCATAGCAGCGACTACATTTATTATGATGATTGTCGGGGCCCCAGAGATTGTGGCGGGGCTGATGGTTCCATCTTAAGCCGAGTTTTGGCGGCTACTGGTTGGCCTGCGGAGGTATAATAAATTTAATGCAGGCCGTCTTTTCGGCGACTGCTTTAACTCAGTCCGCACCCGCTCGACTACTCCGTTCCAATCACCTGGATGATTCTGCCGGAAGAGACGCACTGTTGGGAACCCCGGGTTATTGTCGCGGCGCTCCATTCAGCGGAAGCGGCCAAACCGGCACCCGTTCTAAAATTATCCAACTTAGCGAGATTTTTCCTAACCGCGCTCGTCTATCCATTTTTTAAACAAATCATATCGTACGGCGCACGGATTCTCCTAACGCATGCATGCTAAACCCTGCAGCAACAACGATCCGTTCAGGTTTTGGCGAAATAACCGGGTGTAAAATAAACGAAAATATTTTCGCCCGTTAATGGCATCATTGTTGCGCTTCGGTGTCGACATTTCAGAAATTACCTCCATTCCTAGTCTGATTTTTCTAGTCCGCAGAGCAAGGAGGAAATTGACTTGTGAATTTGCCGATGCCGTCATTCGGCGAGCTACGTCGTGCATCGTTAGGTGATGTGAATGCTATCCCAGGAGAGAATAGGCTTTGTGATAGTTGGAATTTCTTTCAACCGAGCGATGATTCTTTCCGACGGGTCAAGAAAAATCATACACCTGTCAGTTCATCCGTTGGAAAAATTTATCGGCCACATACCAGGGGTAAATTTCTATTTGTTGGCAACGATAAATTGTGGGTCCGCGGCGTAACGTACGGAGCATTCAAACCGGGGCCCAGAGGTGGCGAGTACGAGAATATCGAGGTTCTAGACCGAGATTTTGCTTTGATGGCAGCGAACGGCCTTAACACCGTTCGCATTCCTCATACGACACCGCGCCGCGAGCTTCTTGACGTTGCTCAAAAGCACGGCCTTCGCGTGATGGTGGGACTTTCCGCGGAGCAATATGCCGGCTATTTGATTGATCGGAAGGGTGCTCCGGATATCGCAAAGTTAATCCAAAACAAAGCGCGTATCTGCGCCGGACACCCCGCGCTGCTTTGCTACGCGCTCGGTAACGAGATCACAGCTCCGCTCGTTCGATGGCTCGGACGCGAACGAGTCGAACATTACCTCGAGCGCCTGTACGAGGCTGTGAAAGCCGTGGACCCCGATGCTCTTGTCAGCTACGTGAATTATCCGACAACCGAATACCTTCACCTGCCTTTCTTGGACCTCGTGACTTTTAATGTCTATCTTGAATCGCAGGATCGGCTCGAAGCTTATTTGGCGCGACTTCATAATATCGCCGGCGATCGACCTTTGCTCATGAGTGAGATCGGCCTCGATAGCTTGCGCAACGGCGAGACCACGCAAGCGCATGCACTCGACTGGCAACTTCGGACAACTTTCGCTAGTGGTTGCGCCGGCGCTTTTATATTTTCCTGGACTGATGAATGGCATAGAGCGGGCGCCGAAGTAGAAGACTGGGCCTTCGGCATTACCGCTCGAGACCGCCGCCCGAAACCCGCTCTCAAAGCGGTGCGCGAAGCGTTCACGAAAATTCCGGTCGCAAAGGAATTGTCGTGGCCTAAAATTTCCGTCATCGTTTGCACTTTCAACGGCAGCCGAACCCTCTCGGAATGCTTGGAGAGCTTATTAAGGCTTGATTACCCCAACTACGAAGTTATCGTAGTAAACGATGGCTCAACTGACTCCACACCTGAGATTGCTACGAGCTCTGGCTTCCGCGTGATCACAACTGAAAATCGAGGACTCTCTTCCGCTCGCAATATCGGACTTAATGCAGCGACTGGCGAAATTGTCGCATATATCGATGATGATGCCTATGCCGACCCGCACTGGCTGCGATATATAGCTGGCACGTTCATGAACACACGCCACGTGGGTGTCGGCGGGCCCAATATAGCGCCTGCCGCCGACGGGCCCATCGCTGAGTGTGTCGCCCACTCTCCAGGAAACCCAGTGCACATCCTCCTGTCTGACAGTGAGGCCGAGCACATTCCCGGTTGCAACATGGCTTTTCGCAAAGTCGCCCTCGAAGCGATCGGTGGTTTTGATCCGCAATTTCGCATCGCGGGTGATGACGTCGATGTATGCTGGCGGCTGCAGCAAAAGGGCTGGACTCTGGGATACAACCCGGGAGCAATGGTTTGGCATCACCGTCGTAATTCGATTCGAGCCTACTGGAAACAGCAGTACAATTACGGCAAGGCAGAATCTTTTCTCGAAAAAAAATGGCCGGAGAAGTACAATCTCGCTGGTCACGTCACATGGGCAGGACGCGTTTACGGAAATGGGCATCAATACAAAGCATGGAACCAGGGACGCATTTATCACGGTGTGTGGGGTAGCGCGCCTTTCCAGTCTATTTACCAAGGACCAGCCGGTGCATTGGAATCCTGGCTATCCATGCCGGAATGGTACTTGGTCGTCGCCGCGCTTACGCCGATTTGCGCTCTTGGTTTTCTCTGGTTTCCATTATTCTACGCTCTGCCTTTGTTGATCCTCGCGCTTTACGCACCAATTTGTCAGGCCGTGTTGAGCTCATTACGCGTTAGTTTTCCAGCATCAGGAAGGTCGCGCTTGGAGTTGATCAAACTGCGCAGCGTGACCGCATTGCTTCATCTACTCCAGCCTTTGGCGCGGCTCACTGGACGGATCCGTTCGGGACTGACTTTTTGGCGCTATAATGCGTCGGGTTTTACCGTACCGTGGCCGCGTAAGTTTGCTGTCTGGACGGAGCACTGGCGCGATCCCAATCAAAGGCTGGAATCATTCGAGGCGGATTTACGTCGAGCCGCGGCTTCTATTCGACGTGGTGGTGATTACGACCAATGGGATTTGGAAGTGCGCGCGGGGTTTCCTGGCGCCGCGCGGTTGCTGATGGCGGTTGAGGATCACGGCGCGGGCAATCAATTCGTCCGGCTCCGGCTGTGGCCCAGATGTTCCCTCTTTGAAATTCTTCCTCTGCTTTTTGTCTTTAGTCTTTTTGTTCTGGCAGCATTCGATGGTGCGTGGGCCGCTTGCTTCGTGCTAGGTCTCTCAAGCATTTTTCTAACGACGTATATGCTGCGCGGCTGTGGGAGCGCGATCGCCGCAGTGGTTAAGACCTTTCAGCGCTCGGACGCGATTCAAGATGGAAAAAAAGAAATATACTAATTTCGACCTGTACCGTCGCTTACTGATCGAGGCCCGGCCCTATTGGCCGCATATCGGCGCGCTCTGTTGTGTGACGTTGTTATCGACTCCGCTTGCGTTGCTGATTCCCTTGCCGTTAAAAATCGCCGTCGACAGCATCATTGGCTCTCATCCGCTCCCCGCGTTTTTACAACCGTGGATACCGAACGCACTCAACAGCCCACCCAATGGGACGCTTTTATTTGTTGTTGTCCTGATAGTCGTCATCGCTCTCTTCACCGGCCTCCAGCGGCTCGGAACTCTGTTGTTGCGTATCTACATAGGTGAAAAACTCACTCTGGCATTCCGAACCAAGCTGTTTGATCACGTGCAACGTCTGTCCGTTTCATATCACGATGCGAGAGGTAGTGCTGATTCAGTGTACCGAATCCAGAATGACGCTCTCGCGATCCAGTGGATCGCAGTTGACGGAACCATTCCTTTTATTGCGTCCGCAGCGACGGTCGTCGGCATGAGTTACATCACCGCGATGCTCGATTGGCAACTAGCTGTGGTCGCCGTTGCTATTGCACCGATTCTTTACCTCGGGGCGCGAACCTTCAACCCGCGCCTTCGTGATCACTGGTGTAACGCCACCCATTTTGAAAATTCCGCTTTCTCGGTTGTGCAGGAAGTGCTCAGCGCGCTTCGCGTGGTTAAGGCTTTCGGCCAGGAAGAACGCGAACGCGACCGCTTCGTGCGCCATTCGAGCGAGAGTCTTTCGGCGCGCGTTCGCGGCGCCTGGTCAGAAGGCGCGTATGACGTTGTCATCGGAATTACGACAGCAACCGGAACTGCCGCCGTTTTATTTCTGGGTATCCAACACGTCCAATCAGGGACACTAACGTTGGGCACTTTGATGCTGGTCACGTCCTATCTGGCGCAGTTATTCGGCCCCCTCAACTCTCTTAGCGAAATGACATCGCGTACCCAAAGATCACTCAGCAGCGCGGAGCGCGCTTTTTCGCTTTTGGATCAGGCGCCAGACGTAGTGGAAAAGAAACATGGAATTCCCCTATCCCATGCTGAAGGAGCGGTTACGTTCCAGAATGTCTGCTTCGCATTTGATGGGGAGCACCCGGTCTTGCGCGACATCTCGCTTGAAATCAAGGCGAAGACCCGGGTGGGTATCATGGGTATGACCGGGGCAGGCAAGTCAACGCTCGTGAGTCTGTTGACGCGGTTTTACGAGCCGACTCAAGGGCAGATCCTGCTTGATGGAGTTGACCTACGAGACTACAAGCTCGCGGACCTTCGTCATCAATTTGGCATCGTGCTTCAAGAATCCGTGCTGTTTTCGACGAGCATCGCCGAGAACATTGCCTATGCACGTCCCGACGCTTCGGAACGTGAAATCATCGAGGCTGCAAAAGCGGCTCATGCGCATGAGTTTATCGCCCGGCTGCCGGACGGGTACGCTACCCTGGTTGGCGAGCGCGGGATGCAACTATCCGGCGGAGAGCGTCAACGAATTGCCTTGGCTCGAGCTTTTCTCAAGGATGCTCCAATTCTTATCTTGGACGAGCCGACGAGTTCCATCGACATAAAGACGGAAAAAGAAATCATGCAGATCATGGAACGTCTCAGCATCGGCCGAACCGTCTTTATCATCGCCCATCGCCTCTCCACGCTAAAACACTGCGATCTGCTCCTTGGCATCGAAAAAGGACAACTCGCTTTCATAAGATCCGATGTTGCAAAGGCCATCGGAGATCCATTCCCATTCGCCGCAGTTCGTCCTCATGCCGAAAGGCGAAATTTGGAAGCCCATCTCGTCCAGCGCTAACGCTCACGAAAGAGATGAGTATCACGGTTTGCATCGCGCCCGTAAGAACGCTGGAGTACCCGGAGGGCGGTGGTCATCTATGGGAGTATTTGAATTGGGCGCTCGGGCTTCGTGCAATCGGCTGTAACGTAATCTGGCTCGAAGCCGTAGCAGCAAATTCTCCCCTTGCCGAAGTGCAGGTCAATGTTTCCGCTTTAAAGCTTCGATTAGAGCGCTATGATCTCGCCAATTGTCTGGCTCTCTACTCCTCTGACGAGACCACGCCTCTGGATGCGGCCGCGATGGAATGTATGGACGTGGATGCCGCCGCACGCGCGGATCTTTTGCTGGAATTTCGCTATGACACGCCCTTGCATGTTGTAAAGCGCTTCAGGAGATCAGCCCTGCTCGATATCGATCCGGGTTTATCCCAGGCCTGGATCAGTAAAGGACGCATAAATCTGACGCCGCACGATGTTTACTTTACCACCGGCGAGACAGTCGGGCGGCGGGGAACGCAGATCCCGGATCTCGGTTTGAATTGGATTTACACTTCTCCATGCGTGGCTCTCGACTGGTGGCCCGTGCGCGAAGCAACTGCCGACGCGCCGTTCACCACCGTAGCGCACTGGTACGCCGGCGGCTGGTTAGAGGACGACGCGCACGCGCATCTCGATGACAAGCGGAGCGGCTTCCTACCATTTCTTGATATGCCAGAACTTATTGACCACCCGTTCCAACTGGCTCTCGACCTATTGCCTGAGGACGAGCAGCGAATAGCACTCGAGGGCCGCGGCTGGAGTGTGGTTGATGCTCATAGCGTCGCCGCGACCCCATGGAATTATCAGCGCTACATTCAAGATTCCTGCGGTGAATTTAGCTGCGCCAAACCCGCCTGTTTGAAACTCGAGAATGCCTGGCTGAGCAATCGAACGCTCTGTTATTTGGCCAGCGGCAAGCCGGCCGTTGTCCAGCACACGGGCACCAGCCGATTTTTGCCGGATGACTCCGGTTTGTTTCGTTTTCGCAGTCTGCAGGAAGCAACGCGATGCGTTAAACAAATCGTCGCCGACTATGAGAGTCAGTGCAAGTTCGCTCGATCTCTAGCGCAGGACTACTTCGACGCAACGCAGGTTACCGGAGTGCTGCTAGAAAAGGCCTTGTCGTAATCGAGCTATCGATTCGTTCCGGGGCGCAATTGTGGCTGATTGATATGCCACCTACCGCCCGCGTTGGAGACCCTTAGGTCGACAATGAGTAGAAAGTTGCGACTCATCGTTATGGGGATACTCGGACGAACGCCGTTGGCCGGAGTGTCGTGGCAAGTGCTACATTTTCTTGAAGGCTTCCGGCGGCTCGGTCACGATGTTTATTATATTGAGGACACTGGCGGTTGGGCCTACCACCCTCTGCGCACAAACGCCGATCATGAGGCTGAAGATGCCTATGAAATCAACCTGCAATACGCCGTAAGTCATGTCGCTAGAGTGATGTCTTCACACGGCCTCGAGGATCGTTGGGCTTACCGGTCTCGGGTAGATGATCGGATCTTTGGATTATCCAAGACACAAGTCGCGAACGCTTTCGAGAACGCCGACGCATTAGTTAATTTAACCGGATCGACGCAGTTGCTCGAAGAACACGCTCGTGTTCCCGTACGCATTTATATCGAGACCGATCCTGTCCTGCCCCAGATTGAAGTCGCTCAAGGCGATCGGAAGAGAATCGACCTGCTCGCAGCGCATACGCATCATTTCACCTATGGCGAGAACCTCGGCGCGCCGGACTGCGGCGTGCCTGTCACTCGGTTTAAGTATCTGCCGATCCGCCAGCCCATTGTTTTAGATTGGTGGACAACTGACGCACAGCCGGGATTGGCGCTAAACGATCGGCCCGAAGTTCGACCCTATTTCACGACCATAGCGAAGTGGCGACAGCCAGGCAAAGATATTGACTGGAACGGCGAGACGTATTCCTGGAGTAAGCACGTTGAGTTTTTAAAATTCATTGATTTGCCGCGACGTAGCAAACAAGAATTCGAACTTGCCTTGGCGTGGCAAGATGAGAAAGATCAAGAGGCGATTCCGCAGCTGAAATCGCATGGGTGGAGAATTATCGACGGAATTTCGCTCTCGTTAGATACCGCGCCTTATCGTGAATACATCCTTCGCTCACGGGGTGAGTTTACAGTCGCAAAGGACCAAAACATTCGTCTCAGGAGCGGTTGGTTCAGCGACCGGAGCGCTTGCTACTTAGCCGCGGGAAAACCTGTCGTAACTCAGGACACGGCCTTCGGTAACATCTTGCCGGTCGGCCGAGGCCTTTTTACATTTCGGAATATGGACGACATCCTTACGGCAATCGAGATGATTGAGGGAGACTATGACCGACACAGTCGGGCGGCTCGTGAAATTGCGCAGGAATATTTCGCCACAGAGAATGTATTGCGCAGTCTAATGGAAAGAGTCGGTTTGTGAGAACACGGAATGATCGATGATTCGAGATGAGTAATTTTCCTCAAACCGGATCTGCGGCCTGCTTTAAAAAGATGACCGCCTCTTCGTTACGTGTGATTGTCACAGGTTTTATTGGTCACCAGCGTTTGTTGGGCGGCGTCGCGTGGGACTATCTGAACGTCGTACTGGGCTTCATGCGACTCGGACATGACGTCTATTACATAGAAGATTCGGGATGCTGGCCCTATAACGACGTCGATGGTCCCCTACGAGGGGACTGGACGGATTGGAATCCACAACCGACTGTCGAGCATCTCAGCAGGGTCATGTCGGCATTCGGCCTCGATGGCAAATGGGCCTATCACTTTCCGCCCAAGTCTGAATGGTTTGGACTTTCGAGTATAGAACGAAACGCAATCATTGACACGGCGGATGTATTGATCAACGTAGCTGGAACTCTCGAAAAGCCGTGGGATTACCGAACCATAAAGAAGTTAGTTTATATCGATACGGATCCAGTATTCTGCCAAATCGGAGCGGAAAGCGGCGCCGATTCAAAAATCATGAAGCAACGTTTAGATGCGCACGACGTATTCTTTACTCTTGGCGAATGCTTGAGTGCTAACGATGCAATTCCAAATCTAGAGCGCGAGTGGAATACCACAAAATATCCTATTGTCCTCGATCACTGGCGCGGTGACTCACCGAGCGGAGATAGATTTACAACCATCATGAATTGGTCAAGCTATGAGACGCTGACTTACCAAAATGAGCGCTATGGGCAAAAAGATGTTGAATTCATGAAATTCATAGAACTGCCGCGAAAAGTTTTTCCGAGCTCGCTCGAAGTCGCACTATATAAACCGAGAATGAAGAGTTCACGGAATTTTTCGATTCCGGTTCCGCTCGATATTTTGGAAACGTCCGGCTGGAAGGTCGTCGACGCCTCGGAAGTTTGTCCTGATTTTCAGACTTACCGTCGATATATTCACCAATCAAAAGCGGAATGGAGCGTGGCCAAAGGTGGCTATGTTGTCGGAAAATCGGGTTGGTTCAGTTGCCGATCGGCCTGCTATCTCGCTGCCGGCCGTCCAGTCGTTGTCCAAGATACTGGGTTCAGCAAAGTGTTACCAGCCGGCGAAGGTGTAATCGGTTTCAGAACGTTTGACGAAGCTGAAGCTGGCATTCTCGAGGTTGAAGCCAACTACCGACGCCACGCGAAAGCCGCAGAGGGTATCGCCGAAGCCTATTTCGACTCAGATAAAGTGCTAAATCGACTCTTGGAAATTGCCATGGATCAGTAGCGGCTGATGCGATCTTTCTGAGTTGCGATCTGCGTTCCCAAGTTCTAGGAGCAGATTTTGAACGAATTTTCTCTGATGCAAGGTGCTCTGTGATTGGCCTCTGCGCCTGATGGACGCGAAAGCACCCGAGCTGGAGTTTTTTAATGCTCGTACCCGACCGCATGGCCGAATTATGGCAACGTGTAGAAGCAGGAGAAATAAGCAGTGCGGACTGTGTTCGCGAGCAGGAATACTTGTTGGAGCCTTATCGTATCGAGTGGAAAAAAGCCTTGCTATGCCAGGGTGAGACTGATCTTCGCGCAAGTCTCCTAAGAGAAGTGGCGGACTACTATAACGTTTCTGATCTCGCCGAAATTGACCGGTCGTGCAATTGTGCGGTGGACACCTTAAAGTCTGAGTGGCATACAACGGTCGATTCGCGACAACGCTCAAGCGTCGAGAGTTTCTACGAAAACAAAACTCACATCTATGATCTAATCAATTGGCATACGCTGAAGGACGACACCGGACCCTTGGCGTATATCGTAGCGCTGCAGATAGCGCGCGACCAGAATGTCCGCAGTTGTCTCGACTTTGGTTCCGGGGTGGGATCCGGAGCGCTGCTATTGCGCCGCGCCAATATCGAGATAACACTGGCCGACATTTCCACTACCCTTCTTGATTTCGCACGCTGGCGTTTTCACCTAAGGTCGCTCCCAGCGCACTTCGTCGATTTGAACAGTACGTCTCTGCCGGATGCCGCTTTCGATATGGTTCTCGCTATGGACGTGTTCGAGCATCTGGTGGATCCCGTCGAAGCAGTCGAGCAACTCTGGCGTACCTTGAAACAAGGCGGGCTATTGTTTGCGCGCATTCACGCCGAAGCCGACCCAAGCCATCCACAACATATCGCGGAGGACTTCGGTCCGACCTTTACCAGGATGGCGGAGCTGGGCTTCGTCGAGAAATGGCGCGATCGGGCGTTATGGGGACATCTCCTCTTCCAAAAGATCGGTTAACTGAGCAGCGGCCTAATCTTATTGAATCGGTCGTACCGCAAGAACTGGCGTGCTTCGCGCGAATCGGGCGAGCTTTTTTTGAAATCCGGAGGATGAAAACACCATGACCAAACAAAGCCTAAAATTGAAAGAACACTGGCGCCATTGGACGCCCGAGCTCGCCAAGATTTTTTTGCGCTCCGGCCCGGAGGGAAAAACCCATCCCTCACGCGTGAAAGTACTCAACCTGCTCGAAGGTATGTCGTCGGTCCTCGACGT
>Ga0065715_10000233_pt1 | contig 24753 bp, 24 predicted proteins | sample MisBulReplicate1_FD_59102 | JGI IMG/M metagenome (GOLD analysis project Ga0065715, IMG submission 59102) | Miscanthus rhizosphere microbial communities from Kellogg Biological Station, MSU, sample Bulk Soil Replicate 1 : eDNA_1 v2 (version 2) | ecosystem: Host-associated > Plants > Roots >...
TGCAGCAAGCCTTCATCGAACATGGCGGGTTTCAATGTGGGTTCTGTACGCCGGGCATGATCCTGGCAGCGAAGGCCCTCTTGGATGAAAACCCGGATCCGAGCGAAGCGGAGCTCAAGCATTTTATGCACGGCAACATTTGCCGCTGTACCGGCTATAAAAAGATCATCGAATCGATCATGGCGGCGGCGAAGACGATGAGAGCAGGAAGATGACGTTCAAAAAGTTCAATCGTTCAAGCCGCTCAAAACGTGTTCGGAAACTCTGCTCAGACGGCTTGAACGGTAAAATCTAGCTTAGTCCTCGATCCCATATTCCTTCCAGCGGCTCGCCACTAGATCAAGATGCTCTTTGGGCGGTAGAGAAATCGCCGGATACTTATGTTTTCTGGTCGCGTCGATGCCGACTCGCGAGCCGACATAGCGGCTCGGATGATGCTGTAACACGTCCGCGGGAGCTTGCGACGGATCGAGACCAACAGCTTGAACATCGCGTTCGATATAAACATCCTTTTCCGGCCGAACGTGCCAGCTAAGCGCCCAATCGACGGCGAAATCATCCCATACATCGATATCATCATCGACGACCAGGGTGATTTTGCCGAAGCCGGTTCGCTGCGACCAAGCGCCGTACATGAGCTGTCGCACTTGACCCTCGAACTGTTTTTTCAGCGAGATAACCAGAAATGCGCCCGCTCCGCCCGCTTCCTTCAGGCGTAGATCTCGAATCGGGATACGCAAGGTGTCCTTTAAATGTTTGAATAGCGGCCATTCGCGGCCGACGCCGCGAATGCAGCTCGATTCCGAGGGCGGCATCTGGCTTATGAACGCTTGGTAGAGTGGTTTGTTTCGAAAGGTCATGCATTTAATATTGAAAAAAGGCTCGTTGCCCGCCGGTCCCATATAGCCGGTGTACTCCCCGAACGGCCCCTCCGGCTCAACCGCGTTAGGCGGAATTTCGCCTTCCAGAACAATCTCGGCGCTCGCTGGAACTTCCAACGGCACCGTTTCGCACGGCACCAGGTCTACGGGTTCGCCACGCAATGCGCCAGCCACGGCGAACTCATCCAAGGCCTCGGAGATTTTCGATACCGACACATAACCGATGGATGGATCGGCGCCAATCACCACAGCCAGCGGCGTCGGCTTGTTCTGCGCATTATTCTTGTAGAGATGCCAAGCCATATCCTGGCGTTTACCAATCAATAGTCCTGTCTTGTTCGGTCCCTTGACTTGCATCCGGTAGGTACCGACGTTGCGCACGCCGGTCTCCGGGTCTTTGGTAATCAGATAGGGCGAAGTGAAAAAAGGTGCAGGGTCCTCTCCGACCGTCCATACCGGAACGGGTAGCTTGGTAATGTCGACATCATTGCCGTGCAGAATGTTTTCTTTGCACGGAGCGGCTTTAACGATTCGCGGTGGAACTGGATTCTCCAACGCCTGATCCCATTTCCGGTTAATGCCTTCGACGGTTTCGGTTTGAAGCCCAAGGGCGTAAATTTTTCTCGATGCGCCAAGCACGCCGGCGACCACCGGAATATTGAATCCTTTTACGTTTTCAAAGATCAGCGCGGGGCGTTTCTGCGGCGGGATTTTTTTAAAGAGCTGACGACAAACCGCGGCAATTTCCCAGTCCTTATCCACCGCTTTGCTGACCCGCTTGAGTTTTCCATGTTTTTCCAGAGTCGAGACGTACTCTCTGAGATCGCGATAGGCCATGACTCCTCCTCAGGACCGAGCCGTCGATTAAAATGCTTCGTATCCTAGACGCAATTTGTTTATATATCAACTATCACGATGTTAAATACGACGAAAACACATGCTGAACAGGAGCAGCAATTGAAAAACTTGCGATGAGTGAGAGTCTTGAAGCGGCGGTCGCTGGGCGTTGTCAGGCTCTAATCTCGGCGCGCATGAATATGATGTAAGAAATGCCGAAACAGGCGGCGACCAGCGCGAACATCGTGGTGATGTGTGGCCAGATCAGATTCAAGCTCTGATCGAGCGCCAGCGGCGTCGGCAAGATCCCTTCGGCTTGGCTTTGCAGAGCCATGCCGAAGACGCGAGCCGCGGGATTGAGCAGGATGCCAACGCTTTCGGAGAAGAGCGTGCTCGGCGAGATTCGGTCGATTACGTTCGATATATCCTGCTGGCGCGCTAGCGCCTCGGGAGTCGTGGCATCCGGGACGATCATGCCGGCCACGGCCGAGCTGAATACCGATACGAACAAGGTCAAGAATAGCCACACCGCCATTGATGCCAAGGCGGCGGTTACGGTTTTCTGAAACAGCAGTGAAAAGAGCATGGCAAGCGCGAGCCAGAAGCCCACGTAAAAGATACCCACTGTGGTGAAGATCAGCATGCGCCACAGTTCCTCGCCGTTGGGCGGGAATCCCAGAAGGGTGATGCCGAGACCAATCACGAGCAGCAGTATGGAACCCCACAAAACCGCCACCGTGGTGAGGCCTGCCAAAAATTTGCCGTTGATAAAGCTATCGCGATAGATCGGTTGTGAGAGCACGCGACTGAGCGTGCCGCGTGCGTACTCGCCGCTGATGGAATCGAATCCGAGCGTGATGCCGACCAACGGTCCGAAAAAACCCAGGAACGTGGCCAGAGAAAAAAGCGTGTCGCCGCTCGAGGTGAGCAGGAGTAAAAACGCGTACTGCGAGGGAATTGTATCGGTGTTTTGGCGGATCGCTTGACCGGTTGAGTAGGTTGCCCAGAGCCCAGACAGAATAATGATCACCAGCAAAATCATGAAACGGCGGCTGCTGAAGTGGTCCGCCAATTCTTTCCAAAACACCACGCTCATGTTAAGCCTCGCGAAAATATTTCAGATAGATCTCTTCCAAAGTCGGGTCCTCGGAGCGCAGTTGGAGGAGTTGCAGTTGTTTGCGGGCCACTACGGACATCACTTCGCTGCGCACGTCCCGAGTGCAGCGGAGAAACCAGCCGTGACTGCGCTTCTCGATTTCATCGACGCCCTGGATGGCCTGCAGCTCCCGTTCAAGGCCGTCGGTGTTGCCGCCAACTTCCAAAAGGAAATTCCATTGCCTGCCCTTCAAGATCGCTTTGCCGAGCGTATCCATTTCGCCTTGGACGATCAACTTGCCTTTGACAATGATGCCGACGCGGCTGCAGATGTCTTGAACCTGCTGCAGCTGGTGCGACGACAGCATGACCGTCAAGCCGTGCTGACGGTTCAGGTCCTTGATCAGTTCGAGAATGCGGATAGCGCCGTCAGGGTCGATGCCGAGAGTCGGCTCGTCAAGTATAATTGCTATGGGATTTTTTACTAACACTTCGGCGATGCCGAGGCGCTGCTTCATGCCGCGGGAAAATTCTTTGACCAGGCGCCGACCGTCGTCGGGAAGACCAACTTGATCTAGAACTTGCGCGGTGCGCCGGCGCGCCTCGTCTTCGGGAATGCGATTGAGCCGCGCCATGTAGAGGAGATTTTCCCTGGCGCTGATATCGTCGTAGAAACCGGGACTCTCAGGGAGGTAGCCGACCCTGCGTTTGACATCGAGGGATTGGTGCGTCGGGTTAAATCCACATACAGAAACCTGACCCGAGGTCGGCTCGGTCAATCCGAGGAGCATCAAAATCGTCGTGGTCTTGCCTGCGCCGTTGGGACCGAGAAAACCGAAAACTTCGCCTTCCTCGACAGTGAGGTTGAGCGCGTTTACCGCGAGTTTTTCGCGGTAACGCTTGGTCAAATTATTGGTTTCAACAACTGCGCTCATCGCCGACCTAAGCGGAAAAATACGACCGCCAGCCCGAGCACGACCAGCCCGACGATACCGAAGCCGATCCAGCCCCAGACCGTCGGCGTTGAAACCGTCACGCGAAAGTCTGCCGACTTGTTCGATTCCGGAGAATTGGCGGTGAGTGTCAGCATGTAGTCGCCGGCGATGGTGCGTTCCGGCGCCAAGATTTCCATTTTGATCTGTCGCACTTCACCGGGACCCAACGCATCGATCTTGTCGGGCTTGAACTCCACGGTCCACTTGTCACTCGGTTTTTTGGTGACGAAATTTAAATTGCGAATCGGCGCCGTGCCGGCGTTGCCGACGACGAAATCGATTGGCGCTTTCGTGCCGGCGGTGACGGATGCGTTGAGCGTACCGGCCAACGATCCCATCTTGAGATCCTGCGTGCCCTTGAGCGATACCTTGATACTCGTCGACGCCTCGTAAGCTCCGGCTCGAGCCTGGATGGTGACTGGATACTCCTTCGCTTCCGCGGTCGCCGGTGTGTCGATCTCGACGCTGAGCGTTTCCGAACCGTTTTCTTTGATTTGAATCGACGAAATCTGCTGGTCGCCGAATTGCGGCTTGAAACGCACCGTCCAGCCCTGCGGCGCCTGAGCGACTAGGGAAGTCGGAAGTGGCTTGTTCGTTTCATTTTTTAGATCGACGGTAAATTTTAAAGTTTGCCCGGTTGCCGAGCTGAGAACTGGATATTGACTGCTAACCTTGATGCCGCCAGTTTCAATCTTCTTGGAAGTCACACGATAGTTGATGGTTTCGACGTACTGAGTTGCGCCTTTGGTGTCTTTGGCCGTTACTTTGACCGGGTATGTGCCCGGTTTTGTATTCTCCGGCACTTTGGCCTTGAACTCGAGGGTCGTCGATTTATTCGAGGTTTGATCGCCCCCTTGCACCATTACGGAGCGCACTGGAAAGCTCGGATACCGCGAATTGAAATTGATGTCCCATCCAGCGGGGACACCTTCGATCGTGAGGCTTATTTCCACCGGGTCCTTGGTTCGGTTGACGACCTCCGCATCCATCGTCGCTTCTTGACCTTGACCAACGGTCAGATCTTTGAACGGAAGAATGAGATTGAACGATTCCTTCGAGGCCGGAGCGTCTTTCGACGGGGGCGGTGTGCTGGTTTCAGCTGCATTGCCGCGCGCAGTGAATCCGGCTGACACGAGTAAAAACAAAAATAGCAGACACGTCCACATCCGCGGCCGATATGTGGTTTCCTCGACCCTCATAACGATCCCCCGTTCATAAAAAATGGATGGTGATAAATAACCATAAACTTTTTTACGGTCAAGGGCCTCTGAAATCGCAGGTTTTGCCCAACTGCCGCAGCCCTTCGTACAGCACGATGGAAACGGCATTGGATAGGTTCAGACTCCGAACGCCNCTGCCCATCATCGGTATGCGTAATGCGGTATCTGGATTNTNATCCAGGAGGTATTGCGGCAAGCCGCGAGTTTCAGGTCCGAAGATGAGAAAGTCATCTTCGGAATACTGCATTGACGTATAGGACTTGACCGCGCGCTTGGAAAAAAACAGCATCTTTCCAGGCCGAGCACTCGATAAAAACTCATCCCAGCAGCTATGCATGCGCAGCTCGACGAACTGCCAGTAATCCAAGCCGGCTCGCTTGAGATGCTTGTCGTCGATCTTGAAACCTAAGGGCTCGATCAGGTGAAGGGGCGTCAAAGTCGCGGCACACAGTCGCGCGACACTTCCTGTATTCGGCGGAATTTCGGGTTCGAAGAGGACAATCTGCACGGCCAGCTTGACTGTATGAATGGGAATCCTGTTGCTGCATATCAACTGCTAACAGTGAAATCGGCAAATGTAAAAGGGCTAGGGAGGTGCGGCAATGATCCAGTCCGATAGATTCTCGTCTTGGATTCGCACTGTGTTGACGCCATTCGTAACGCAGTAGTAGAAGGACAGAGTGCGCGGGCAAGCTGATGCACGTGAAAATTATCAGCGGCATCGTGAGGAATTTCTATGCGAAGACCTTTCCCGGTAATTGATGCCGACGGCCACGTGCTGGAGCGGGATCGCGAGTTGCGGGAGTTTTTACCGCCCGAGTATCGGCCCATCAAGGGGAAAAGAGAATATCCGCTGTTCGCCTGGGACGGTTGGGCGCGCGGCGCTTTGTCGCCCCACCAAAGGGAACATCCGAGCGTCGACCTCTGGCTTCGTTTCCTCGAAGCGACGGAGATTCAATTGACCGTGCTTTATCCCAACGAGGGTTTGAACATCGGCCTGCAGCGCGACCGCGATTGGGCTTTAGCGCTGTCCCGAGCTTATAACGATTGGCTGCATCATGAGTTCTTGAGGGCGAGTCCGCGCTTTCAGGGGGTCGCGCTCCTCGCGCCACAAGATCCGGTGGCCGCGGCCAGCGAATTGGAGCGAGCCGTCAAGGATCTCGGGATGGTCGCGGGAATGTTGCCTGGAGTCATGAGCCCCATGCGCGGGCTCGGACTGCCGGACTTCGATCCGATTTACCGGACCGCAGAGCGTCTCGATGTTGCGCTCGCCGTGCACAGCGGGCCTGCGGTCGAGTTGGGCTTGGACCACATGCAGTCGTTCGCCGGAGTCTATCCGCTGAGCCACCCATTCGCGCAAATGCAGCAACTGACAAGCATGATGATCTACGGTGTGTTCGAGCGATTTCCAGCTCTGCGCGTTGCCTATCTGGAATCCGGCTGCGGTTGGGTGCCTTACCTGGCGGATCGTCTGGATGAAAGCTGGGAACATCGCCGTGGTCGCTGGCCCCATCCGACGCAACAATCGCCCAGTGAAATCATGCGCGGCGGCAATTTGTTTTACGCGTGTGAACGTGAGGAAAAGACACTTCCAGCGGTTGCCGAATTGATCGGCGCAGATCAGTTACTCTGGGCATCGGACTTCCCGCACGAGCGGCCCTGGGACGAGTTCGCCGGCGATATCGACACATTGCTCAATCGAGTGGATCTGCCGAAACCGTTGGGGAGAAAAATTTTGTCTGACAATCCTCGGCGATTCTACAAATTAGAAATATGAAACTGGTTGAAAGTTCGGTGTATCTTTTTCATGGTTGGGCACGGGATGGCGACGTTGAATATTAAACCTGGAACATAAATTTTAAGCTGTTTCGATGCGCGTTCTCATCACAGGCGCCGGCTTGATCGGCACACATACCGCGAAGGAATTGATCGAGCGGGGCGACGACCTTACGTTTTTCGATTTCGCGCCGAAACCCGACTATATCCGTCGTGTGACCGATCGTGATGTGGCGGTGATTCGCGGCGACATTCGCGACATAGCGGCGCTCGTCGATGCGTTTCAGCAAACGCGGGCCGAATGTGTGGTTCACCTGGCGGCCTCTGTGGGTGAAGCGAACATCACTAACGTCTATGCGGGCTTTCAGGTGAATCTGGTTGGAACCATCAATGTCGTTGAAGCGGCGCGCCGCGCCGGCGTTCGGCGGTTGGTCCATGCCAGCACGCAGGCGCTGTATGTAAGTGAAGATTCGACGGAGCTTCTTTCCGAGAACTCGCCTACCGACTCCCGCGAGCGTGTCTACAATGCTGCAAAATTGGGCTGTGAGCACGTGCTCCGTACGTACGCGGCAAAACACAAACTCGAGTTGGCGTTGCTGCGTTTCGCTGGGGTTTACGGGTACTACGCAGTAGCAGGAGGGCCGGGCGTAGCAGTTCAGCAGGCGATTTGGGACGCGCTCGCCGGGAAACCCGTGACTCTCAACGTCTATGAGAGCGTCGATCTTGTTTATGCAAAGGATCTCGCCAACGGCATTGCGCTTTCCGTGCATACGGATCCTTTGCCGCATCAGGTTTACAATCTCGGCAGTGGCACGCTGACAAAGGTGGAGGATGTCGAAAACGCCCTGGGCAAGATTTTCCCACAAGTAAAAATCTCCCGCGGGAAATTGACGCCCGCTCGCCCGCGGATGGACATCACTCGCGCCCGCACGGACTTAGGATTTAATCCTGAGTACAGGTTGGAGGCGGGGTTAAGGGACTATATCGAGCAGTTAAAAAGGTAAACAAAACAAAGACGCGCTAGCGCGTCTTTGCTGCAGGATTTTGGGAACGCGGGCGATACAACTCCACCAGTTTTCGCCGAACCATTTCCTCGCCTCCCGGAAGAGAATCGAATCTTGTTGTATTATCGGTTTGCTTTAAAATCTGTTGGCCTTCCTTATCTTGATCCATAGCGAGAAGAACGCTTTTGAGTCGTTTTATTACGGTCTCTGGCAAATCTTTGCGGACGGATACGAGGTGTCGTGGCACCGACTCTGTTTCAGCCAGAATCGATATCATTGGCTTGTTTTTGTCTTCTAGAGCGGCGTAATCATCGGTACTGAAAGCTCCGGCCGTCACTTTCTTCTGCAAGACCAGCCTAACCACCTCGTCACTCGTATTGGCGAAAATGTAGCCGATCTCACCGGCTGAAATTTTACTTTCGGGGCTCGCCTGTTCCGACATGGAAAACCCTTTCTTGAGCAGGAAAAGTTTCGGCAGAAAATAGCCGGATGTCGAGCCCGGGTCTTCGAAGGCAATGATCTTGCCGCGCAGTTCTTTGGGGTCGGTGACGCCGCTCTGCTTACTGGTAAAGATCAGACTGCGATATTCAGCCATCCCGCCCTTCCACGCTCTCAGTAGCAGCCTTGCGGCGCCTAGGCGGTTGATTAGATAGGTGGGATAGGGGCTTTCCATGTAGAGGTCGACACGCTTTTCCTCGAGCAGTTTGATCATTTGACCCGCAGTAGGCGCGACGATGATCATTCCTTTTGTTTCAGTCGTTGAAGAAAACTTGTGAGCCACATATTCGATCAATGGACGAAAGTGCGCTTCCACGGGCTGCGCTGCGCCCTGAAAAACAACTCCCAGGACCAAAGTGTTAGTGCTCTTGGTTTGTGTTTGGGCGCTGCATTCTATCGTCGCAAACAGCGCGGGTACCACGAGCATGATCATTAGCTGATGGGAGAATCGGGTCATCTGAATCGTCATCTCCTGTGGCCTTAGACTAGGCTCGTTTAGAGTGCTCGAAGAAAGAATGGTAGAGCTTAGACAAGGTGAAGTTATCCTGTCAATGTATATCACGATCCTAAAAAGGCGGATGAATGACCCATCTGCAACGCGCAGAGGCGGATCGAACCTTGAGCCTTAGCATCCGGTATAATCGCAATTGCTCCCGAGGTGCTTAGGCGCCAATGAGATTGACGAACGGGACGGGTGAATAGTAGAAGGAATTGCAAAAGACTCAGGATAAAGATGACAACAACTGAAATGCTTTTGACGAGGGCAAACGTCGAATGAAGATTGCCGTCATTGATGATTACCAGAATGCCTTTAAAACCTTGAGATGCTTTCCAAAGCTCAGCGCCCACGAGGTGCAAATCTATACTGATCCTGAAACGGATCTGGACAAGGTTGCGAATCGCCTGAAAGATGCCGATGCGGTCGTATTGACCCAGCAACGGACTTATTTTCCCCGGTTGCTCGTCGAGAAATTGCCGAAACTGAAGTTAATCGCTCAAACCGGCCGGGCAGCGACGCACATCGATCTGGCAGCCTGCACGGAGAAAGGCATCGTAGTTTCGGCCGGCGGTTCGGGAAACTCAAACGCGACTGCGGAGCTCACGTGGGGATTGATACTGAGCGCGCTGCGCAGTTTGCCGTTGGAAGTTAGACGATTGCAGGAGGGTCACTGGCAATCAACGTTGGGGATTGGCATTAACGGCAAGACACTCGGTATCTATGCCTATGGAAAAATCGGCAGCATCGTGGCGGCTGTCGGCAAAGCATTTGGCGCGCGAATTGTTTGCTGGGGTCGTGAAGGGTCGACAGGTCGTGCCAGCGCTGCCGGACTGGAAGTTGCGATGAGCCGCGAGGCGTTTTTCGCCGAAGCCGATATTCTATCCCTGCATTTACCGCTCAACAAAGATACGCGGGGGATCGTTACCCGCGGCGATCTCGCGCGCATGAAGCCGAGCGCATTGCTGGTCAATGCCAGCCGTTCAGGACTGATCGAGAAGGGGGCATTGGAAGAGGCGCTTCAAGCGGGCCGGCCGGGGAAAGCCGCCGTCGATGTCTATGATCAAGAGCCGGTTCTCGGAGCCAATCATCCGCTGCTCAAAATGGCGAATGTTACCTGCACTCCTCATCTAGGCTACGTTACCCGTGAAAGTTACGAGGAATATTACGCCGTCGTGGTTGATGATATTCTCGCCTTCGCGGCTGGTAAGGCAAACCATGTGCTCAATCCCGAGGCGTTAGGGAAGAAATAGGGTCGTCCCGGGGTCGTTTAAACAATACGCCCCGTTAAACGAATCTGCACAGTCCTCCCGGATTCGCACAGATAATCTGCGTTCACCCCTTCAAGAAAGCTCGAGAAAAAGTTAAGTACTGCAGCATCATGAGGCCGCGGTCCGGATTAACTCTGCATCTCATTTTTCTCGTCGCGCTCTGTGGCGTGATCTACTTTCCTTATCTCGGTAACACGCCGTTCTTCGATAAGGGCGAACCGAGAGAAGCTTTGGCGGTGCAAGATATTGTTCAGCGGGGCGAGTGGTTATTTCCGTTGAAACGAGCGACTGCGATACCGTCAAAACCTCCCTTGTTCCACTGGTCGGCGGCGCTGGTCAGCGAATTAACCGGTGCCTTGAACGAGACCACGATCCGGTTTCCGTCGGCTCTGTACGCCACGCTCGGCGTTCTCTTGATCTATGGGCTCGGAAGGGCATTGTATGGCGCGGCGGTGGCGCTGCTGGCGGGAGCGATTCTCGCAACGACGATGGCGTATAGCGATCAGGCTTTGAGCGCGCGCGTCGATATGACATTGTGTTTTTTCTTGACCCTCAGTTTAGTTCTTTTCTATTCGCTCTATCGTGGTTTTCTGGCGCATTGGCTCTGGTATTTCGCTTTCTACTTCATCGTCGGAATCGGCACCTTGGCCAAAGGTCCATTGGGAATACTTTTGCCGGGACTCGTCATCGCCGGGTTTTTAACGATCAAGCGGCGCTGGGACTTGATCATGAAATTCGCCTTTCATCCCGGCGTCGTTTTGACCTTATTACTCGCCGGCGGGTGGTATGGGTTAGCCGTCACGCGCGGCGGAGAAGGATTTGTCGATCGTCAATTGCTTCAAGAAAATCTCAAGCGCTTTTTCGGTGGCTCCGGACATAGCCATCCGATTCACTACTATTTGCCCTACCTTTTTAGTCTTGGACTGCCCTGGAGTTTCTTTTTCCCTTTCCTGCTTTGGGATCTATTAAGAAAATCTCGTACCGGTAGCGACGATCATCTGTTTTTTGAATCTTGGTTCGTGATCATGTTCGTTTTCTTTTCGCTATCGGCGGGGAAGCGACCGGTTTACCTTCTGCCAATTTACCCGCCGTTATCGCTACTGCTCGCCGATTGGATCTATCAGCGCAATCGTTCGATCGGCTGGCGCTTGTTGCTTTATCGTACTGTGGCGCTCATTGCAGCAACGACGGCGCTCATTCTGCTGATCATCAGTTTTGGGGCGTTCTGGAATCACGAGGCAGGATGGTTTTTCGCGCCGATCGCGAGCTTGCTCAAGCCGAAGGACCGCGCCAATCTTTTGGTGGTACAAAATGCGCTCGACAGCTTTGGAGCTGTATTTACAGTGATCGTCCTGGTGATGGCGCTGTTATGGTTTGCGCTAGGTCGGGCGTTTTGGTTTGGACAGATTCGGCCGGCGGCGCTCTTCGTGCTCGGTATCGCCATCGTGTTTGGGGTTGTCAGCCGGGCTATGGTCATCCCGGTCATTGCTGCAGATAAAAGCTATCGGGAATTTGTCGTCGCCCTGGATCGCGAGATTGGGCCCAAGGCACAAATTTATCTTTTCGGCGAATTCAACAGCGATCCGGTGGTGTTTTACCACCAAAAACCGATGGATGTGTTGGAGCAACCCCTCGCCGAAATGGCAAAGAAGGTCGGCGCGGGAACTGATTACGTGATTATGCCGCGCGAGACGTGGGAAGAAATTGAAAAAATCCGGCCGGGTTTGGCACCGCCGATTTTGAGCAGCACCGGGAAGGGAGCCGAAGGCGACGCTCCTCTGGTGTTAGTGCGAGCGCAGATTACTTGAATTCTTTGAAAAACCCCTCCTTTTCCAGCTCTCTCAACGCGCGCATATCAACGAAGTCTTCGAACTTGAACGTCTTTCCTTTCGCCTCTTTGCCGATCTCATCAAGGACGGTTTGGATGCCCGCCTGAGTGGGGTAGGGACGCACATCGAGGACGCGCACGCTGCGCGACAGGGCATAATCGATGGTTTCGGTGTCATCGGTCTTCAAAGCGGCGCGAATTGCGACTTTAGCATTTGCCGTATCGGTTTGGAGCGCGCGAATCGATTCGGACATGCCTCGAATCAACGCTTTGGCCAAGCGCAGATTGCGATCAATGTAGCTGCCCATCATGTGGAGTGAGAGAAAAGGATATTCGATCTTGGTGTCCGCGAGATCGGCCAGAACGTTTAGCCCTTCGCGTTTTGCTTTCGGAACGAAATCCGCCGCCATAATGGTCCCGTCGACTGCTCCGCTCAATATTGCCGTGATGCGCGCGCCGGAGTTGCCGATCTGCAACACCGTCACGTCTTTTTCAGGATCCAATCCGCCGTCCTTGAGCGCGAGATTGGTTTGAAAGTGCGAGCCTGAGCCAAAACGGCTGACCGCAACTTTTTTGCCTTTTAACTGCTTGAAAGACGTAATCGCCGGTGCTGCGAGATAAACGTGATTGAAGTGATTCGCGATTACCGCGACGATGCGCATGTCGGCGCCGTGCAATTTGGCCAGCATCGCTTCCGAGCCTTGGGACAAAGAAACATCAAAGGTACCGGCGATCAATGCTTGGTTGAGGAGGGAGCCGCTATTGACGTAAACCACTTCGAGATCGATTCCATTGCGCCGAAAAATACCTAAACGCTTGCCCATCTCTAATGCGTAATTGCTGAGCCCTGTGCCGCTATAACCCAAGCGTATTTTTTCAACAGTTTGGGCGCTAAGGGGTTGGAGAAACCCGGGAAACCAAATGGAGATCGCGAAACTAAAGAAGATTGAAGCGAACCTGATCTTCATACTGCCTCCGGCTTGGCGCGAGAGAAGTGTCGATCGGAGTTCTAAATTATTGGCGGGCTTTCAGTCAACGCTGGTTTCGCGAGCCAGCCGCTTAGTTCGAGCGAAGCTCGACTCATTTTGGGTGTTAAGCACGCAACGAAGTGAGCTCGATGTCGATATTTTCTTCTCGTTGAATTTCTGCAAAGCGATCGCGTAATACTTTGATATTACTGCGAGTGGGAATGGCGAGGTCGGCTTCCAGCTGAAAGATCGGCGTGCCGCTGACCGGCGCGGCATAGGTCTTGGTTTCCATCGATTCGATATTAATGCCGTGGGCGCTTAGCACGGCGCTGATTTGGTAAACAATGCCAGGGTGATCCATGCAGGAGGCGGTCAGCCGGTAGGGGAGAAAAGCATCCCCGGTCTTGCGGCTAGATGGAGTCTTGACGGCAAGCGCTAAGCCGGTTTCGTTTTCGATCTGGTGATGATTGCGAGCGATGTTGGCGAGATTTTCGGCTTCGCCCGTGATCAGCACGATGACCGCGAACTCGCCGCAAAAAACCGCCATCTTGCTGTCTTCGATATTACAGCTGTGGCGCGAGATAAATTCGGAGATGCGTTGCACCAATCCGACTTGATCCGGGCCAATCGCGGTGAGAATCAGATGATCTTTGTCCGCCATGGCCATACCCTAAGAAATTAGTTCAGATAGTTCAAATCGTTCCAGCCCATTCAAAACGCCGGACAACTCCGGCGTTGCAAAATTCAACACTCCATTAATCCAACACACATAGTCCCGCTAGGGAATAAAAAATTTATTCATGATGGCGTCATGCCACAGCTTTGCCACTGACGGGACGATGCCTTGCGATAATTTATCATCGGTCCAGCCCCAGGAATGGATTCCCGCGCCAAGTGAGATGCGGTGCACTTCGGGCGCGGGATTCATTTTTGCGAAGAGGGGCAACGACCTCTGGCAACGGCCGAGGGTTACGGTGTCGTCGTTGATACCGTGGATCGAGAGAAAATTGGGCACCGGTTTTGCGGCTGGGCCGCTGAGCTCGCGAGTATAGCCGAGGTAATGCTGGACCAGTGCGTCAGTCTCTCGGTTCGAGAGCTTCAACCGTTCGGCAGAGACCCGGGCGGCCGCGTCCAGCGCTCGAGCGGAATTTTTGTGGATGAAGTCTTCGGCTTTGAAATTGGGCCGTCTCTTCGCGATCTGCCAGCGTTCGAAGGTGAGTTCCATAAGCATCGGCAGACCGAAATTCTCGTGCTTCATTCCTTCGTACATGTACCGAGCGGTGTCGCGCCAGGTGCGCAGGCGCAACTGGTTGAAGGGAAACTCCCAGTCATCGCCGCTGATCAACGGATACATCCAACCGAACGGCGAGCTGCCGTAGCCCACTATCCCCGCGATATTGGCCACTCTTTGAGATGCCATCATCGCAAACGGCCCGCCGGTGGAGTGGCCATGAATATAGACGGAGAATTCATCCTCGGGAAAATGGCGGCGAGCGGTTTGCTTGATCGCTGCCTCGAAGGCAACCGGCCATGCGGCCATCCGATGGAAGAATTCGCTTCCCGGTTTGGCCGAAAGCGAAACAAGCGTGCCGTAACTTTTTCGTTTAGATTGATCGTGAATGATCTCGTACTGATCCGGCGTAATCTGAGTCTCTTTGGTCCAAAGCGGGGTGCGCGCGGAGGCGTCGCCGTTTTCCACATCGCCAGGCCAATCGCGACTCGCATCGAGAAAGTAGAAGCGGCCCGGAAACGTCATGCTAGCCACTTTCATCGCAAACTTGCCGGGCAGAATGCGCGCGATCTGTTCGACGGATTTGAAATCCGAAACGCCGCCGTGAAGTAGAAAGATCCCAATCTTTTTGCCATTGGGGTCGATGGGGATTCTATTGGTGTTTTCGGGTTCGTACACCATCACACCGATGTCCCAATCCATCTCCAGCTCTCGAATGCGGAAAATGTCCTCATGAACACGAATCGACAGGTCAGGCATGGACGCGACCTGGCGGTCGAGCTGTAGGACTTCATCCAACGAAAGCGCTTTGGGCGGCTCCCATGACGATTGGTTGCTCACGAGTGATCTCCTCAGAATATTGGCTCTTGTGCCGTGCCTATTATCACGGCTGCTCGAGGGCTTCATTCAATACGCGGCCGGTGGCATTCTTCGGCTTAGATAGGTGAAGCAGCCACGCGAGGGTCGGCGCGAAATCTATAATGCGCACGTTGACGAGTTTCTGTCCGCGGCGGATGCCCGGCCCATTCAAAACCATGATTGTGCGCATCGAAATTTGCTCCGGGTCCGTGCCGTGATTGCCGTACGGTTCGGCTTCGGTGATCAGTGGACCGGGCCCGATGCGCGGATCGAAGTCATAGCCGGAGGCGAGATCAATATAGAGGTCACCGCCCACCGTACCGCCAATGCCCATTTTGGCTCCATCAGATGCGGAGTCATAGATTGCGGTGATTACAGGTCGATCTCCGTCGCGCAGTGAATCGAGCAGTTCGCGCGTTGCCTCAATCACCTGGGCGCGCTCCTCGGGTGCGACGATACCATTCTTCCGATCAGCGGAATTGATCAAGAGATAACCATTGTTGACTGGCGGATAGAGCACCTTGGTTTTTGACAGGTCAACTTTTCCCTGAGGGTCTAGTGTCAAAAGCCCGCCTTCTTGCAGCACGCGGTTCAATGCGATCCGTTTATTGATTCCTTGCATGCCGTGGTCAGAAATCACGGCGAGAATTGTTTCTGGCGGACGTTTTTCAAGGAATAGAGCCAGGTGGTCGTCACAGTTTCGATAAACGCGCTCCAAGAACGGCCGCAGCTGGGCCGCTATCTCCGGCTTGTAGCCAGGGAGGGCCGGATCGAGATAGCCGCGCCAGACATGCTCCGCCTCATCGGGGAAAGGCGTATAGGCGAGAAATACATCCCAGGAAAGCTGCTCAATTGCCCAGCGGTTGGTTTCCATCAGCTGATGTTGCGCCATTGTCACAGTTTCAAGGTAGCGTGCTTCGGCACCGCCCGAGCCGCCGTTCGGAATGGTTCTCCCGAAGGTGCCTTGGTTGTAAAGAATGCTCGCGCCATTGCCGATGAAAGTCTGCACGGTACTGCCCGGAGCGACGTCCGTTTGCGGGATGGGCAGATCGCGCGCCGGCCGCGTGTAGTAAAGAAAAAAATCACTCCCGTCCGACTTCAGATCGAACAGTCGAAAATAAGTCTTTGCTTCCTGATGGCCGGCAACCGTAACCGCGATCGGAGTGCTCCAAAACAGTTCTCCAGCAGCGCTCGCTGGAGCTGGCTTCAGTTTCGCTTTTATCTCGTGCGGATCGTGGGCCGTCGCGATTAGTAACGTGTCATAGCCAATTTGACTATCCGATGGATCATCGATCAATAACCCGATGAAGCGTGTTTCACCGACGAAAAACGTGATTTCCACTGGTGGCGCGTCACTTGCCGGCGACTCAGTCCAAGCGCCTGCCGATTCATTTTGAATCGCGCGTTTGGTGACAATCCCATCCCGGCCGGCAGTTAGCGTATAGCCGGAAAAACGAACGGCTTGGTCGGACAACTCGTGGGCAAACGCCGGAATGTGAGATATTATTGCTTTCTTATTGGCGCGGGCCATCACCGACCAGATAGGCTCCGCCTGAAGCGGCGCTTCAGAAAATCCAGCCAAGCTGTCCAGGATGGTAAACTCGTTACGCGGCGCTCTCGGCACACGATTGCCGCTGATCCCGGTGATGCTTGGTGGTGCGCCGGTCATCAGCGATGCAAAGCCAGGCGCAGTTTTGGAAGGAAAGCCGGGTCTGACATCGTCCGCAAACGCGCCACCCTCGATCAGCTTTGCCAAATGGGGAAGCTTGCCAGCGCGCAGCATCTCGCGAACGAAGCTCGAAACCGTGCCGTCCCAGGCAAGCACAATCGCTTTGGTGCGCGCTTGAGCAACAACCGTCTGCGGCCCGGCGCAGAATATGACTACGACGGTGAGCAGGAGAAGAACAGATCGACGGGCGAATCTCATTTAGGACCAATTCCCAGGCAATCTATTTTATTCATCAAACCTTCCCTCGCCTGCTTTATCGTTAAGGCGAGGCTGAGAGTAGCCGATGAGGTTAAGAGGGTCAATTCATTGGGATTTTCTTATCGCGTTAGACAGATCAGCGCGGATTCGGTATGAGCGTGGGGTTGGCCGAATTCTGGAGGATGGCCCATGAGCCGATCAGCTGTGAGATTTTTCGTGGCCGTTGCGGCCTGCGTGATTTTTAGCTCGATCCTGCCCGGGAGCGCATGTGCACAGTCGAAGGATACGATCGACGATCTGCTGAAATCGATCGGTTTGAGAAGCCGGCGTTTACGCGCGCACCGGATTTCAGCTTGACGGACGCTGTGGGCGGCATCGCAAGCATCAGTGGCAATCGGGGTAGCCTGATGCTGGTCAATTTTTGGGCGACGTGGTGCGGACCGTGCCGCGACGAAATGCCCTCCATGGAGCAACTGAGTCGCTCCTTCGGCAACCAAGGCTTCACTGTTCTCGCCGTGAATCAACGGGAAAACGCCGGCCAGGTGTTACGGTTCATGAAGACACACGGACTCAACTTTCGCGCGCCATTGGATACCGACGGGCGCGTGGCGGCTGCTTACCGCGTCTACGGTATTCCCGCGACTTATCTGATCGATGGGTCGGGCCAGGCGCTCGGCATGAAAGCGGGGCCGAAAGACTGGGCCGCTCGAGGAGTCATCGAGGTATTCCGGAAATTGGTTTCCGAGCGGGGCAGTACAGTTGCGAGCAGTTCGATGGATTTCGAACCGAACGCGCCGCTGCCCAAGGTGCTGCGCCCCAGGAACAACGGACTGCTAGTGCACGCTCAGCAGGACCCGCAATCAGAAATTCTTGCCAAGCTTGACCGCAGCGATGACTTGGCTGCGCTCGGCAAGGTTTCCGGCGCAAGCGGGTATTGGTACATAGTTAGAACGAAAAATGGGCGTGGCAGGATGGGTTCGGGAAACAGAGGTGGAACCAACGAGTGATCAAAAGTGATCAAAATCTTTTCTATGCGTCTCTTGCTGCGCGTAAGGGAGGGCCGCTCCCGCTAGTCATTCGCTGAGCTCGTACAAAGAAAAGCCATCAATGGTCAAGAAAATTCCTACCAAACTGGAGAAGCACGGGCACGTGCGGATCGATAACTATCATTGGCTGCGCGAGCGGGAAAATCCGGAGGTGATCCGATACCTGAACGAGGAGAATGAATACTCCGCCAAAGAGATGGACCACGCCCGCGACTTCGAGGAAAGAGTCTTTCAGGAAATCAAAGGGCGATTCAAACAAACCGACATGTCGGTGCCCTACAAGCGCGATGATTATTTTTACTATACGCGCTACGAGGAGCAAAAGGAGTATCCAATCTACGCGCGAAAACGCGGTTCTCTCGCGCAAGCGGAAGAAATCATCCTCAACGCCAACATTCTCGCCCAAGGTCACGAGTTCTTTTCCGTCGGTGGCTGGGCGGTCAGCTCCGGGCAGGATTTACTGGCTTATGCCGTGGATATCGAGGGCCGGCGTATTCACACCGCGTATCTCAAGAACTTGTTTACGGGCGAGCTTTTACCCGATGTCCTGCCGAACGTGACCGAAAATCTCGCCTGGGCAAACGACAACCGAACCCTTTTCTACGCCAAGCAGAACGAAGTCACGCTGCGACAGTATCAGATCTATCGGCACGTGGTGGGAACAGATCCGGCAAAGGATCAGCTGGTTTTCCAAGAAGACGACGAAACGTTCGTCACCTACATCTTCAAAACCAAATCGAAGAAATTCTTGATGATTGTTTCAGCTCAGACCGTGAGCCAAGAATACCGCTACTTAGACGCCGACCATCCGCACGGTGAATTTCAAATTTTTCTTCGACGTGAGCGGGAGCACGAGTATCACATCGACCATGGCGAAGATCGATTTATTATCCGCACCAACGACCGTGCGAAGAACTTTCGCCTCATGTGGACGCCAATAGCCAAGCCGCAGAGGGAGAATTGGCACGAAATCGTCCCTCATCGGGATAATGTCTACCTCGGCGATTTCGAGTTGTTTAAAGACTATGTCGTGCTCGAAGAGCGCGCCCGCGGCCTGACGCAGATCCGCATTGTTCCCTGGTCCAGCCAAGGTGATCATTATCTCCCCTTCGACGAGCCTGCGTATCGCGCGAGCTTGGGAGCCAATTTGGAATTCGATACGACCCGTTTGCGTTTCGAATACACTTCGATGAAAACGCCGGTATCTATTTACGACTATGATATGACCACTCGGCAGCGCACACTGCTGAAGCGCGAGGAGGTATTGGGGGGATTCGACTCAGACAACTATATTACGGAAAGGCTTCATGTCCGCGCAGCCGACGGCGCAGAAATACCTCTATCGGTTCTCTATCGAAAGGGATTGACTCGAAACGGCGACAATCCGCTGCTGCTTTACGGGTACGGCTCCTATGGGGTCAGCATCGACGCGGCATTCCAGTCGCCGCGTTTGAGTTTAGCCGACCGCGGCTTTGTTTTCGCCATTGCCCATATCCGTGGGGGTCAGGAGATGGGACGGCAATGGTATGAGGATGGGAAGCTTCTCAAGAAAAGAAACACCTTCACTGACTTTATTACGTGCGCCGAGTTTCTGATCCGGGAACAATTCACTCGTCCGGAAAAACTGTTTGCGATGGGCCGGAGCGCCGGCGGGTTGCTGATGGGCGCCGTCAGCAACATGCGCCCGGATTTATTCAGGGGAATTGTGGCGGAAGTGCCGTTTGTCGATGTCGTGACCACCATGCTCGATTCATCGATCCCGCTTACTACGGGCGAATACGACGAATGGGGTGATCCCAATCAGAAAACATTCTACGATTACATGCTGTCATACTCGCCTTATGACAATGTCGGGAATAAAGATTATCCCGCGATGCTGGTTACCGCAGGATTGCACGATTCTCAGGTGCAGTATTGGGAGCCCGCCAAGTGGGTTGCCAAACTGCGCGAGCTCAAAACGGATAAAAACCGCGTGTTGCTGAAAACCAACATGGAGGCCGGCCACGGCGGCGCCTCCGGCCGTTTTCGGCGTCACAAGGAAACCGCGTTCTCCTACGTCTTTCTCCTCGACCTTGCAGGAATCAAGGAATAGCGTTTACTGCGTTTTTGCTCGCATGTTTCGGCCGAGCAATATCATTCCATTCAAGCCGTCGATCAAAAGACGCTTGGCTCCACTCAAATGACATTACGCATCGCTCATCGCTATGCGGTTCAGCTCAGCTGAGCGCACTGATTATTGGTCAGATCTTAGAATTTTTCTTTGCCGCCCAGGCCTCGAGTCGTTCCTTGAGCGTTTTTTCGTAACCGGAATCGGCGGGAGTGTAATAGCGCCGGGTACGGAGCTCGTCGGGCAGATGTTGTTGGTCGACAACATGCCCTTCGTAATCGTGAGCGTACAGATAATCCTTGCCATAACCCAACTTGCGCATCAGCGGAGTCGGCGCGTTGCGGAGGTGCAGCGGAACCGCCAGGGCGCCGTGTGCTTGCACGTCCTCGGCCGCCGCGAGCATGGCTTCATAGGAAGCATTCGACTTGGGCGCGCTCGCCAGATACGTGACCGCTTGAGCCAAGGGGATACGACCTTCGGGGAGTCCGACAAAATGAAAGGCATCCTTGGCGGCAATCGCGATTTGCAGCGCCTGCGGGTCGGCATTGCCGATATCTTCAGCGGCAAAGATCACCATCCGCCGCGCGATGAAAAGCGGATCCTCGCCGGCTTCCAACATACGCATCATCCAATAAAGCGCCCCGTCGGGATCGCTACCGCGCATGCTTTTGATGAACGCGGAGATCACGTTGTAATGCTCTTCGCCAGCCTTGTCATAGCGCAGAGGCGTTTTTTGCAGAGCTTCCTGTAATTTCGCCAGATCGATTTGATTCTGGCCTTGGGCCTGCGCCAGAGTGACGGCTGCCTCGAGCGCGTTGAGAGCTACACGGCAATCTCCTTGCGACTGCTCGATGAGAAACGCTCGGGCTGGCTCGGTGAGCGTAAGCTGCAAATTTCCAAGACCCCGCTCGCGGTCGTGGAGCGCGCGATCGATAAGCGTACCGATTTGTGTGGGAGAGAGCGCTTGGAGCAATAACACGCGGCAGCGTGAAAGCAGTGGTGAAATGACTTCGAACGAGGGGTTTTCGGTGGTGGCACCGATCAACGTCAGTGTGCCGCGCTCAACGTGGGGCAGAAAATTATCCTGTTGCGCCTTATTGAAGTGGTGAATTTCGTCGACGAAAAGAACCGTAGGTTTCCCGCTGTGCCGCAGTTGCTCGGCTTCTTGAATGATCTTTTTCAAATCCTTCACACCCGAGGTGACCGCAGAAAACTGGACACATACCGCTCCTGCGGAGCGCGCGAGAATCTGCGCCAGAGTGGTTTTGCCGCTGCCCGGAGGTCCCCAGAGGATCAGCGACTGTAACTTTCCCGCCGCGATCATCCCACGCAAAAGTTTTCCCGGCCCCAGCAAATGATCCTGGCCAAGGAATTCGTCGATTGTGGTTGGCCGCATTCGATCGGCAAGGGGTCGAGAAGGTGTTCTCCCTGCTGTGGCCTTTTTATCAGCAAAAAGATCCATCGCTTTATGCTAGCATAGTGTGATGGACTACTTACAGGCTGCCAAAGTCGTCGTGGCGCAGTGAGCGGAAACTATGCTACACTTTCCGGAATTTTGGATTATGAGCTCGACACAAGATAAAGAAAGCCCGTCGTTTGTTCAGGGGACAGCGCCACGAACCGTACTGTTCGCCAATTCGTCCATTTCCGGCAAGCTTAGCTACAATTTGCCGGTCAAGATCGATGGCCATTTTACCGGGGAAATAAAGTCCACCGAGCTTTTGGTGATTGGCTCCAGTGCTCAGGTCGATGCGCACATCTCGGCGCGCCAGGTTCACTTGGAGGGCCGTTTGATCGGCTCGGTTCAATCGATGGGCTGTTTCGAGGTGCTGCCTGGGGGCTATTTCAAAGGCGAGGCTCGCGTCGGCGAGCTCAAGATCCATCCTGGAGCAGTTTTCGAGGGCAACGGCAACGTTCTCGGCGGCTGACCTGACTACTTGCGGAATTACCGTTCTTCGCCGGAAAGCCGCGCGGCTTTGCCGGATCTTTCCCTCAAATAATAAAGCTTTGCGCGCCGAACCTTGCCTCGCGCAACCACCTCGACTTTTTCGATGCGCGGCGAGTGAAGTGGAAAAATACGCTCGACACCGACACCGTAGGAGATTTTGCGCACCGTAAAAACCGCTCGGCTACCGCTCCCCGACATGGCGATTACGATCCCTTCAAAAACCTGTGTGCGTTCCTTTTCACCCTCGACGACTTTTACGTGAACCCGGACAGTTTCTCCTGGACGCAGTGCCGGCGCGTCCTGCTTGGACTGCTGTGCTTCCAATTGTCCGACGATGTTCATGGCTAACTCCTTATCTGCGCGCGCTATCCTAGGAGGCGATCCAGTATGATTGCCGCTGCCGAACGCACCGAGAGATGATTAAATTCAGTGCGTCCCTGGATTGGCTCCAGAACGTAATCTGCTTGTGAAAGTGTGGCTTCTGTTAGGCCCCAACCGGTACCGAAAAGAACGAGAAAGGGCCGAGTTTCTCTATGTAACATTTCTTTCAGCTCTGTGAAAGAGGTTCGATGGCCAGTGCGCCTGGCGGAGGTTGCCACGATGAGCGGCTTTTGCCCGGTCTCCTGTTCGATGAAAATGATGACATCATCCAGACCATCACAAATTCGCGCGAGCGTCAGCGCCTCTTTGCGCGTAGGATTATAATCGCTGCCATAGCCAAATTCCCAGTGGTCGATGATTTTAAGTGCAAGTTTCTGTAAAGCTTTCACCGGCGTCACAACAAAGAACCGGCTCACTCCATAGGTCCTGCCGGCGCGCGCAATATCATGAATATCCATGTTGGTTACGGCAGTGGTGACGATCGCGCCGTTTTTGTCGTAGACCGGGTAATGCAAAAGAGCGAGATATAGAGGCGCCAAGGAATCACTTGCGCGCTGCTGTTCCGTAGCTGATCGGTCTCCAGCTAGCAAATCAGGGCGGCGCTTGCGTGTCAGTTGCAGGCTTTGTTCTGCCCGCCAGGCTTTGATGCGTTCATGGTCACCGGACAGGAGGACTTCAGGTACTTTCATGCCGCGGTATTCTTCCGGCCGCGTGTATTGCGGGTACTCGAGCAAACCAACGCTGAACGACTCTTCGGCTGCGGAATTTTGGTTGCCGAGCACTCCGGGGACGAGGCGAGCGATGGCGTCCATGAGTACCATGGCCGCCGGTTCGCCGCCGCTTAAGGTGTAATCGCCGATGGAGATTTCTTCATCGACGAAGGCGCTCACTCTTTCATCGACGCCCTCGTAACGTCCGCAGATCAATACCAGATTTTCTTCCCGAGAGAGCCGTCGGGCCGTCGCTTGGTTAAAGACCGAACCGCGTGGCGAAAGAAGAATGACCCGCGCGCGCGGGGCATCGTTTTGAACGCGATCAATGGCACTGACCAGCGGCTCGGGTTTCATAACCATGCCCTGGCCGCCGCCGTAAGGAGTGTCATCGGTCGTGCGATGACGGTCGCTCGTATGGTCGCGCAAGTTGACGAGATCGATCTTTATTAGCTTTTTTTCCTGCGCCCGTTTCAAAATAGTGTGACTCAGCGGCGAATCGAATATTCGAGGGAAAATGGAAATGACGGTGAAATGCAGCATCGCCAAGCGCCTGTTGGCTTTATCAAAGATCAAGCAGTCCCGCGGGCGGATCGATCGTCACTGTACGGTTGGAGAAATCGATTTTGTCGATAATTTCTTTGACGGCAGGAATCAGGTGTTCTTTACTTCCACTCTGCACCAGATAGAGTTCGCCGCCGGCAGTCGCCAGAGTGGACTGCACGACCCCGACGCGCTCACCACCCGTGGTGAAAACCTCGAAACCGATGATTTGATAGTGATAATACTGGCCGGGCGCCAAGACTTCGAGAGCGCTTTCAGAGACCGAGAGGGTTGTGCCTACATAGTGGGCGGCAGCCTCGATGCTGTCGACCTGCTGCAGTTTGATCAGCAACTGGTTGTTATGCGGAGTGCTCATTTCAAGCAGAAAAGCCGTTTGCTTTCCCGCTCGGTCGATAAAGACTTCGGCTCCACGCTTGAGCGCTGTCGTCTCGGGATTAAAAGGATTGAGCTTCAACCAGCCTAGCAGGCCGTGGGTCGCGACAATTTCACCGAGGGGAACTAGCGGTTCGTCCATCGGTCCTGCGCCAGCTAATTTACGTTTCTTCGACGATTTCCAGAACGACTTTGCGGTTGGCTATGGACGCCGCGGCGTTCAGCAAGGTACGGAGCGATTTAGCCGTACGGCCTTGTTTCCCGATGATGCGCCCGAGATCTTCCTTGGCGACTTTGAGCTCGAACACGGATGCGCCATCGGCGTCGGTTTCATTAATCGTCACGGCCGCAGGATTGCTGACCAAAGATTTCGCGACGTACTCGATCAATTCTTTCATCGGAAGATCAGCTGGCTTTTTTGCGCTTGATCAATTCCGACACGGTCTGTGAAGGCTTGGCGCCTTTTTTGATCCAGGAATCGATCTTCTCATGGTCGAGTTTGACCGCGTCGGTCGCCCGCGGATCGTAAGTTCCGACTTGTTCGATGTAACGCCCGTCCCGCGGGAAGCGTTGGTCGCTAACGACGATGCGATAAAAAGGTTTTTTCTTTGCCCCGTGGCGGCTCATCCGAATAGTGACGCTCATGCTAAATCTTCCTTCTCCTTCTTAGTTAAAAGGGTTGGGCACCCGGCTGAGAAGCGAGCGCATGCCCAGCTTACTCACCCGCTGCATCATTTTTT
>Ga0065715_10000268_pt1 | contig 24709 bp, 29 predicted proteins | sample MisBulReplicate1_FD_59102 | JGI IMG/M metagenome (GOLD analysis project Ga0065715, IMG submission 59102) | Miscanthus rhizosphere microbial communities from Kellogg Biological Station, MSU, sample Bulk Soil Replicate 1 : eDNA_1 v2 (version 2) | ecosystem: Host-associated > Plants > Roots >...
TGTAATACCTGAGTCTTTCGACGAATCCTTCGAGATATTAACATCAGTAACTGCGATTCCAGTAAGACCACTATCATATATCCATGATACCGATCCAGGATTAGAATTTGAATTAATATTATCAGTAGACGAGGCACCAAGTTTACTTGTAAACATTAGACCGGTAACTAAAATTAACAGTATTAATGGTAAAAGGCGAATTATTATTTTCTTAGACTTCATTTACTCTCTAAAGGTGCAGTCAGGATCTTATTATCCATTTCTCGCTACCCTCGCTGTCTGAACATAAGTTATTACGTTCTCATATCACAAAATAATCCATAACTTATAGAGGATATTTTGCTCGAAGTATAAGAATCAATAAAGGAGTTTAAAAACAAAGCAAATTTGAAGTGACGCTCCTTAAATTAATTATTGCAACTCGATATTAGATGTTCAAGCACGAGTTATAATTCCATTCCTAGATAATGAATTCACAGTTATGAATATTCTTCGGTATTAGACTCCTTCTGAGATTTCTCTTTGATGGCAGTAGTTAAGAAAAAATAGGCGAGAAGACGACATCATATGATCGCCTACTAGGTAACAACAGTCTATTTACTTCACTAGTTAGTTACAGGAGCAAAAACTTGAATTCTTTGGTTACCCCTATCTACAACAAAGACGTTACCTTCAGAATCAATTGACACATGTTCTGGCTTTGAAAATTGGCCATCTCCAACTTTTAAAGGTCCGGGTCCATCGGGATCTATGCAGCCCTTACCTGTAGACATTTGGCAAGCACTTCCAATTTTGCCTAAAAACGACCCATTGGTATCAAAAATTTGGACCCTTGGATTTGAGGCACCATCAACTACGTAGACTCTATCCTTTGAATCTATCGCTATGTGCTCTTGTGGTATCGATGATTGTCCATCGCCTGTTCCAATTGATCCCCATCTTTTCAAGAATTTTCCATTGCTATCAAAAACCTGAACTCCAGGTTCATTTAATTCGCCAACATAGACATTTCCCTTGGAATCAACGTCTATTGCATGGGGGTGAATAAATTGTCCATTTCCAGTGCCTTTAGCACCCCATTTATCAACAAACTCAAAATTATTGTTAAATTTCATTATTCTATCGTTCCCTGTATCAGCGACAAATATGCCAAAAGGTGACAGTACTATATCTTCAGGCCTATCAAATTGGTTGTCAGAACTCCCCCTACCATTACCCCATTTAGTAATAAAGGTACCATTCTCATCAAATTGCTGGATACGATGATTCTCTCTGTCTACCACGTATATTTTGTCTTTTGAATCAATACCTATGCTGTATGGAATGCTAAATTGACCATTCCCTGATCCTTTAGAACCCCACATCTTTATGAATGTGCCATTATGTGTAAATTTCTGTACGTTGTTGTTTTCTCTTTCACTCACGTAGACATTTCCTTTTGAATCAAAAGCAACATCATGTGGTCTTACAAAATGATTTGGACCTGTTCCATAAGAGCCCCATTTTCTAACAAATGAATACTTGAGTTGAGCATCCTCCCCTGCAACCTTTTTGAGTGACTCTAAACCAAAAGCAGTAATATGGATCGCATGAATCGAAGGCATTAACAGGCTAATTAAGATAATAAACAGTAGTCTATTCGTTAGCATTAATGATAGTTATCGTCAAATAATTAGTTAAGTGATTTGATACAGATGACTAAGTGTATCGTATTAATCCAAACTAATCACTTGATTTTGGGTTTGATATATTCGATTTTTTAATTAACTCTAAAAGCTCATCGACTCACAGTAAATTCTCAAAACTGTTGTATTTTTTTAAACAACTTCAATATGAAAATCGTGTACAGAAGTGGTATATGGAAACAGTAACTATGTACCAAGAGCAATAATTCCTCCAACGAGGAGAAATTTTGCAATTGGTGGTTGTTTCTTGTTCATTCAATGACATCCGCCTCAGATCTCATCTAATTTTATATTATTTTGTTTTTTATATAAGTTGATTGGTACACCCGACTAAAAGTCAATTAACCTTTATATGCCACTAATTGCTAGCTTGNATATGCAACAAAACAAAACCATCCATTTGGTCATATTAGCCAGTGCATTGCTATCGTTACTACTCGTTTCGACCACCTACTCTAGTTTTACTTTTGCGCAGAATTCGCAAACCAAATTTAGGGCAAAGCTTGATTCAAATAATGAAGTCCCACCCCTCAATTCAACAGCAGAAGGTATAGCTACATTCAAACTAAAGGATAACGCAATAAATACTAAGATCAATATTACCGGAATAAAAGATGTAACAATGGCACATATACACGCAGGAAAAAGTGGCGAGAATGGTGATCCAATAGTTGATCTGTTAAAAACAGGCAAAAAGACTGCAATCCCAGGAGGAGTCTCGATTGAAGGAAGCTTTACTGCATCTGACTTTGAAGGTGCTATGAAAGGAAAAGCTCTGGCTGCTCTGCAATCTGCAATGGGCACTAATGAGACGTATGTTAATATTCATACAAAGGATCATCCAGACGGTGAAATTAGAGGACAGATCAAGCCCAAAGGTAGTTCTAGTAGCGCAACTCCAACACAGTAGAAATTGTGAATCGTACCACGAGATCAAATGGAAAAATGTGGGTTGTCGAAGTCAGTTAACAGAAGGACTCACGTTTAACCATCTGGTCAATTCTGATTATCTAGATTCACGGGCAATTCAAAAAATCACAAATTTTATTTATTTTGTCTCATTTTGAGTGCTATTTGTCACTAAGGAATACTCATCACTTTGCGCATTGATAGCGATCGTTTTGATTTTCTCGGCATTATTTGTGTAGAACGACAATTCGAATGGCGCCTTTTTATTAGGACTAATTACATCAGGATTTGTATAGGCATAATCGACATTTAACACTTTGTGATCCTTGTCATAAAATATACATGATACCCTTACTGAATTAGCAGTATCTTGGCCCTGATTCAATACTTCACCTATGACTCTAAAGCTCTTTGAATCTTTGGAGTTTTTACCAACACTCAATTGTAGAGCCTCAGGCTTATCTACTTCTGATTTTTCAAATCGGGTTGTTAACGTATACTTACTATTACTGGGTAACTGTTTCTCTAAGTTAATATCAAATCCTGATTTCATTTCCGGCTTTATCTGATAATCGCTGGTATAAGTATCTCCAGTTGCAGCAATTACGCCATTCTTGTCATAGACACTTGCAGTTATGAGAACTGACTCAATAGGGTATGAAAAGTTATTACGCACTTCACCTACAATTGTGTCCGATTTTAATGCAGAATATAATATATCGGGTTTTGGTTCAGTATCCTCAGCTATTGTCCTATTAAAAATTGGTGATGTTATGTTCTTATCAGTAGGGATCTCCACCTGAGCATATGTTGAAATTATAGAGATGGTGGTGAAAAATAATCCTAAGGCAGCCACCAAAGTAAGGAAGAAAATCATGATTAGGAGTGATGAAAATTTAGAGTTTTGTATACCAATCCTAGTCTTATTCAAGTTTATCACTGAACTAAAAAGCTCCTTAAGTCGAGCATCCCCTGCATCATTCGACATCTTCTTATATTTAATACCTAGTTTAAATTAATAAATTTACTGTAAATGTAAATGACATCTATCTTGGTTTAAAAAAATAAAAAGTATAGAATCCTTGAATCTTCGTAGGTATTTGCGTTTCGTATACTCCGGTTTAATTCCATATTCAAAGCAGGAATGCGTATCAATTGCCTATCTACCATTACTATTTAGGATATAAAACTTAACTAAATGAAAGAACTCTTCAATTTGGTCCCTAGGGGATTTGAATCCTGCATATTGTAGGGTTCAAGTAAATTGTATTTAGCTCTTTTTCTTTGATTTTGACTTAACTAATGAAAAAAACACAGTAATCATAGCTAATTCAGGAAAGACTTTTCTATTTTTGATTTGATATGGTGTTAATTAGTGTGACAGAGGGAATTAATTTTCTTCAATCAATTAGACCCCTCGTCTTATCTCTGCGCTACAACGAGTTATTAGTTCTTGTTGCTAAGAAATCTGATATAAATTACATTAATTAATTAAAGGCCTTCATCGGGATAAATTGTCGATTGCTAACCGTTAACCCTATTGATGCGATTCTGTGGACTCTCAGACGAAACGAGAAGGATGTCATCAAGCTATATGATTCCTTATCGCCTATAATGCAACTCGCCACAGGTGCAACCATGCTCAATTTTGGTTATTGGCAAGGTGATGTAAACAGCCCAGTTGTGGCTCAATCAAATTTGTGTACACTAGTAGGAAAGCTTGCAGATCTTGGCTCATCTAGAACTCTAATTGATGTTGGAAGTGGCTACGGAGCACCTGCACTTCAATGGAACAGGGAATACCCACTCGGAAATATGGTCTGTGTGAATATTAATTCTCAGCAGCTCGTAAATGGGTTCAAAATCGCCACAAGTACGATTGAAAATGCACAAACATTTCATGTTCACTGCTTACGAACCAACATTAATTACATTAATGGCACTTCTTTATACTTGCCATTTGCAACTGGTACTGTTGATAGAATCATCTCACTGGAGTCTGCACAACATTTCAAACCCTTTGACAGGTTTATTGCCGAAACTTATAGAATATTGCAACGCAAAGGCTTACTAGTTATAGCCATGCCTGTGACAGTTTCGTTAGATAATGTCTTGAAAAAACTGCCTAAGTTGGGCATTCTCAATCTGACTTGGTCGTCAGAGCATTATGGATTAGAATACGTCAAAGCAACTATTAGGAAATGCCGATTCAATATAATGGATATAAGTACTATTGGTTCACAAGTATATGAGCCACTTGCTCTTTATTATATTCAGAACAGGAAAGAACTACGGCGTAAGATTATGACACTCTATCCATCATATATCGAAAAGATCCTCTGTAAATCATTAGTCAAGATGTTGACTGTATCTAAAAAAGGATTGATAGAGTATATTGTATTAAAAGCACAAAAAATTTAAGATCCGTCTTCATTGCTCATAGCGCTGTTTCCTGTCGTTTAGAAATATGATAGTTGGAAGAGTGTGGTTGATATATTTGGAATATCTAAAATCGCTCCTGGTGGAAATGTACTTGGCGGATATATTAATCACGCCTCACAATGCACAAATGTTCCCAATTATAATCTATATAAGGAATTATGACACAATTATCAACAATGACACAAATGAGCATATTTCTGCTCCAGTCACACAAGTTCAGTAATGACAATATTGAGGCTACACTAGTTTGCCTAAAATGCGACGAAGTCTTTAAAAAGGACTTCCCTATCGACCTTGAAGGACAGACAATACAGTTCAAATGTCCAGTGTGTAATGCGGTTGGCGAGGCCGATCTCCCTTACAAGAAAATTGAGGAACGACAAGAATTTGAGGAGGACTTCGGTGAAATAGAACAAGAAAACGGTGAAGAATTTGAAGACACCTATTAACGTCCCACTCATGAGTAAAGGATTTGAATCCTCAATTAAGAACCATACTGATGACAGGCTTTGATGTCGACGATGAACTATTTTCATATTATCGTAAAAAAGAAATTATAAACGGCTTTGCTCAGAAACCCATTAGATTGGAAAATTTGGTTCAAGAGGTAAGCGGACAGTTGCATTGCTACGAAATGTTAAATGTAGGTTTTTGAGGTTTACAGAAACATCGTGTCTTGAAATATATTAACCAATTTAAGTTTCACTTTCCTCACCCGTTGATTTTTAAAAAACAGAGTTAGTTTTATACGATGTTTCATAACTACCTTGCGTAGAAAAAAGTCTTCAATCATTTACCGGCTTTATATAGTATGATTCAGAACAATACAGAATTCAAATGCAATATTTAATATTCAAGCTATTTCGTTCGCTTGAGAAATTAGTTTTCCAATATCTTGTTTATCAGAAAGAATTCCATTCCAGGCATTCCTGCTATTTTTGATTAGTTCGGGGGCGGATAAAATAGTAAAATCTGTGGGAAGAATTTCATCTATTTTTTTCCATTCAATAGGCATTGAAACAGTTGCATCTTGAGTGGGTCGTATAGAGTATAACGAAGCTATTGTTTTTCCTCTTGCATTTTGATTGTAGTCAAAAAATACTTTTCCCTTTCTCTTTGAGGTTCTCCATTCCAGTGTAACTTTTTTTGGATATCTAGTAAACATGGTTTTGGCTATTACTTCGGCAAAACTTTTTGTCTGCTCATAAGAGTAGATATTTAATATAGGAACGTAAATATGCAAGCCTGATTTACCTGATGTTTTCAAGTAAGGATTGATTTTCAGCTCACTAAGTAACTCCTTTAGATCTTGGGCGAGATCCACTGAAGCCTTGAATCCCGCAATATTGTATTGAGGTTCTTCATCTTTTCTTTCTTTACCAGAGTAAATATATGGATCCAAGTCAAATACGATAAAATCAGGAAAATTCAGACCACATTTTTCTTCAAATAACAAAGTGGAAGTATCGCAGCTCTCAAAGTCATTTATCCTGCTATACCAAGGATGCATTTCGATGCAACCCAGATTTGCCATCCACACAAGTGTTTCCTTATTATTACACACAATATAGTTAATACTATCTCCCCTGTGTTCTGAATGAATCTTTGCAATTGTAACAAACTCTGGCGTATTTTGGTTCCAATCTTTCTGATAAAATGTTTTGCCATAAATTCCGTTAGGATATCTACTTAGAGAAAGTGGTCTGTCCCTGAGATGAGGCAGTATTGCATCGTTTATTTTTTCATAATAACTTATTAAATCTCTTTTCAGATAATCCGGATGGTTTTTTGTTGCCTTCCAGTATACTTTATCAGGATTGGTAACTTGTAGATTAGTTAAGCCTGTATGTTGAGGATTATGGAGGTTGCTAACCCTATTAACTAGACTATGTTTGACCTCGTTCCCGACTTCAGATAGAGTTTTGTTCGGATTATCTGCCTCGACTATACATTCCTCTGGCTTCTTATCAATGCGAAGTCGTAGGAAGACCGGTGCTCTAAGTATGCCATCACGCGTCCATTTATCAAACTTGACCTCTACTACAAGGACAGGTTTTAACCATGTTGTTTCTCTGTTGAGGTATGGAACTTTGTCTACAGGTCTAGAGCTCACTTCAAACTCTCTTAGTCTTGTAAATAATTCACTAAGTGTTTCGTCATTAAATCCTGTTCCAGCATGGCCTGCAAATTTTAATTTTCTTTCCTTCGACGAATATACTGCTAGTACCAGAGACCCAAAATGCCGGATCCGACTACCTAATCCCTTCGTGTAACCTATGATTACGCAGTCTTGAGTTTTTGTATTTTTTATCTTCAACCAATCCCTGGATCTTGTTCCTTCTCGATAAACGCTATTTTTGTGCTTAGCAACTATTCCTTCCAAGTTTAATTCTTTACTGCTCTGTAGTATTTCAGTTCCATTCTCTGTTATATATTCGGATATTCTAATAGTGTCATTCTTTTTTAAAATCATTGAGAGCAATTCTCTTCGCTCTAGGTATCCCAAGTGTTCTACATTCTCGTTCTCATTGTAAAGAATATCAAAGACATAATAAGTTGATGGATCTTTCACCGATAATGCCATTATCTCTTGAGGGTTCTGAATGTTCATTCTGTGTTGATGTATATGAAAATCTGGAAGACCCTCTTCATTTAGAACTACAATTTCCCCATCGACGATGGCTGATCGACATTCCTTTAGATTCAACTTTACGGCATTTACTATTTCGGGGTAACGATTTGTTATATCGTTGCCATTTCTTGACTGGATTCTAACGTCGTTGTTATTCTTAAAAACAATTGCTCGCACACCATCCCATTTGACCTCAAATACCCAATCCTTATCATTGAATGCTTTTTCAAAGGGATGTGCCAGCATTGGCTTTATCTTCAGAAATAACGAATCAGTATTACTCCTTATGCTAGCAGATTTATACGATGGTCGTTTATTTTTAGCTATTTTTATTCTAGTCTTATGTTCTTTAGCTTCTGAACCAGATTCGATATCTGAATTAGATTTGCCAGTAATGACAGATTCCGGACTCATCAACGTTAAGTCATCTTCAGACGCATGTTTATCATTCGCCTTGATTAGTAGCCATTGATTCTCTTTTTTGGTCCTTATTAAAGTAAATAATCCTTTTAGCTTGCTTCCATATAATTCGACAGTTATTTTTCCTTCTTCTATTTGTTTGGACAGTAGGTCTCTGCTAGAGTAGCTACCGGTGTCCCATACTATTACAGTGCCAGCACCGTAATTTCCCGATGGTATTACACCTTCAAAATGTAGATAATCAAACGGATGATCTTCTACCATTACTGCCAAACGCTTAATATGAGGATTCATTGAGGGCCCCTTAGGGACAGCCCATGATTTAAGGACAGCATCGTCTGATTCTAATCTAAAATCGTAATGAAGTCTAGTAGCATCGTGTTTCTGCACTACAAAGTTCCTCAATTTCGTGTCTTTATTCTGTTCAGTTACAAAACCCTCAGGTTCGCTAGTTTTTTCAAAATTCCTTTTTCTATTATAAGATGAAAGTAGAAGATTACGTGTGATGTGCAAACAACTCCCATACATGAGGGTCTAGCTTGTTGGGATTCATTCTTTAGACTCCAATATATTATGGTTGCCATACTACAAATAGGTGAAAGATCGTCGGAACTTTGCCTACATGAGCATTTATTTTTAATGCACGAGTTTTCGCCATCTAAACTCTGTTACCGTTCGCGGTAGAAAAATTTAGTTCAATTTGTAATTATTTTATACTTTATGGAACTATAACAGTCAATGCAAGGTACATGTGATCACTGCGGTTCAACGAACGTACTCGTGCAAGAAAAAAGATTAGGTAATCAAGTTAAGCACGTTTGTCGTGAGTGTGCTTGATTGGCTAAGCTTTTTATTTTTTAAGTTGTAATTTCTTTATGCTGATCTAATGAAATGTTTTTTACCAATTTTCAAATCAATTTATAAGATACTGTGACAAGATTTTTGTGAAGTCCTTAATCTTAGTTTTTATCATGACCGCGCTTTTCACAATTGCAAATCAGGATAGCTGCTCTTTCCAAACACATTGCTTCACTGATTTTTTCCTGAATCATTTCTGTATTTGACAATTTAATAATTAAAATGTACATCATTGCGCAATAATATGTTATAATGATATCTAAATGTGAGACATCTAAAAATCAGTTTAAACAATTTTGATATTGAACTTTGAAGAAAAATATGAAAAGGGGGATAGCTCTCCATCATTATTATTTATTGCATCAATTACTACACTTTTGTGGTGAATAAAATCATTTTTGAGGTAACGATGTTTGAGTTCTACGAATATTTCCGGCAAGTGATTATTTTTACCTATTTATAGTATTATGCACATAGTATGTCATGGTCTTGAACACACTTTTATATATTGTATTAGTCATAATAGTAATTATCGTTATTGTTGTATTGTTAAGGTTCCTTTTCAATGTATTATTCGTTGCACCAGTAACAATAGAACATGATGTTCTAACACAATACTTTACTCATATAAAGTCGATCACTTTGTGAAACAACCGCTGACCTCAGGGACATAGTTATTTAGGCCATTGATTCTGAAATTCCATAACTTTACATTAGCTTTAAACTTTCCGTTTTACTGTGTAATCGTTTCCTTTATTAGAGGTCTGAGTCTTTCGTTAAACTGTGGCGTAAATTCCTCCTTTCTCATGCCATGTATATTAAAAACGTGTTTTTGTCCATTCCTAAATAACTCTTGTTCGGTATATCCTTCTATGGCATAATCACAGTCAAAACCAGCATCTCGGCATGAGAGTTTCTTCATAGAAGTAGTGCTACACTAAAGTATAAACGCATTATAAATGAAATCTGAATATATTACCTCAGGATCTGTATTTATTATTATGTGCCATCAAACTCAATCATTGGCAGGTATAGAAGAATCTGAAAACTGCTCTTGTTATGGAGAATGGCGTACAGTTTATTTTACAATTATTACAGATCTTACATATGTTTTCATGACATGTTATTGTCCAGGCCGCGGTTACCATGGGCGGTCTTAATTCCTGCCTAATCCTTGTGGTTCGTTGGCTAATCTTCGAAACCCCTGTCTGCAATGCTTTTTAAATTAATACCACGTAATAGGGCTTTAATTTTATTTTACACCTAGAAGCAATAATTGCCAGTTTCAGTTTTAAATATAAAGTATAAATTATTTTGCATTACATACATTTTCAATGAACAAGTCTTCTCATATTATCGGAAAGAGTGCCTTTCTAAATATTCGAATGGCCTACGCACTTACAATATCGTTAATCGCGGATCTACTCGATTATATAGGAGCGCCTGTTCTCGGTGTGCCAATTATAGGAGATCTGTTCGATTTTATTGTAATAAGTTACCTATATTCAATAACCAAAAGTAAAGTTGTACTCGTAATTAATCTGGCTGAGTTTATCCCTTTTATAGGTGACATTTTGCCTGTTTATACAGTTTCTACAATTATATGGATTCTAAGAGAATCTGGCTATGATGACCTAATTACAGCAAAACAAGTATTAAGATATATTTCCATGCGCGTATTCAACTCTAAGAAAGCCCGATAGAATTTTGATATTGAGGATATAATCTGAATAGCGTATTGGATTATTAGTCTAATCTTTTCTCATACGTATTTTTTGCAGAATGCGAAGAATGTATATGTATCAATTTAATGACTTGCTGTCTGCAACCCCAATTGATTAAGATATCATTACACTTTGTTTGTTTTCTTACATTCTTATGATGTATAAAATCAGATAAGGTTTTTAGTAAAGTTGAATTGACAAAGATTGTCTGCTAGGGTGCAGGGCAGTCATGATCATTACCCTGCGTCCCTGCATCGGAGTTTCATTTGAAATTTAAGTTCAGTAAGTGAGTCGGAGAATTAAGAACGAAAAACGAGTACTTTCTCCCCAGTCAGGCACTCAAGATATAAATGGTTTCTTCAACATTCACGTTATAAAAAACGACAAGGGTTCATGATATAAAAAATGAAAGTGAGTTGGACACGACTAGTCCAATTTTTCCTTTATCTTTTCTTTTTGATACTCATTTTCTAAATCTTTGTCAGGATCAGCCACTTTTTTTCCAAATGCCTTTGCACCGGCTTTAATCTTGTCTCCTGCATCTTCCAATTCTTCTTCGGTATCGGTCTTTCCGACTTCGACTTCTGTTTCTTTCTTGATTTTGTAATCTCCCATTGTATTATAGTAATGCATAACATCGCTTAATAGCAGATAAGAGAACCGAGTTGCAACCAGTTACTAGATATTCCCTGATTGCCCGTTGTTTGTTCATAAAAAGTACTCACCAGCTGTGTGAACTTGTAATGCTTTGCATCATTTGTTACCCTTTAACGAATTACGGAATCGGAGAACGCTTTTATATTTTTTTGACATATAACCATCATGCATAACAACGTTGGCCAGAGTTCTAAATGTACGGAATGTAAAACGAAAGAAGAATTGCCATCCAACTTCCCATAGATAGGGTAAGAGTCGATCAATCAATTACGGAAAACTCCTCTGTGAAGATTTTCTAACGCCACCTGGAATGACTTAATCTAGATATTCTTGATTGGACTGACGAGCCAATTATAATTCAAGTGAAATATCTATCAACCTGCTCTATAGATCTTACCTCTCGTTGGTAAACTAATATTTTTACCATATTATCTGTTTGTCACATCTACGATCCTCACCTCTTCGAACTTCACATCTATCAATTGTTATATTTGTTTAACCCGATTATTTTCCTCTATAGTTTGACCAAGCGAGAGTAAAGAGTAACTAGAATCATTGTAACTCATATAAAGAATGTAGAATTTAATTTTATATGGAAAACTTAACAAAAGCCGCCGCGGATACGGCAAGTATTGTAGGGGAAAAAGTTGAGGAGAATGCTTCACAATGGACCAATATCCTCAAAGAGGTAGTTGACAAATTGACAGGCAAGAACATGCAAGTGATATATGATTTTCAAGACTTCGAGGTAGATGTGCCTAAAGCAACCGGACCGGATGGGAAGGAACTAGGGAGCGCAAAGTGGAAAATTAATGGCAAATTTACTTTATCTACGGAACTTCGGGACGAGTCTAACACTAGATAAACTTGGGCATAAATCCAAATAATTCGAACTCGGATGTTATAACCGGAACCGCAAATCATCTGGTAGAGATTTTAAAACGAATACGTGGAAAAGTAGGCATAACCTACCGAGAAGGCCCCATACTGTCTATATCACTTGAAGGTAACAAAATTTTTTTGGACGTCAGTGATGCATCCGTTTTTGGCATGTCCGACAATAATAATAATCTAGGGTTTTTTGACAGCCTAAAAGCAACCAAAACGCTAGCTGAAATACTCGATGCCGAAGGCTTAACATTATCAATACTTAGAAAGGGTAAAGAAGCATTGACAATTGGTAGAGAGGCGACTCCTAAAGTAAGCACAATATTGACTCGGAGCGATGATATACAAGTGGATAGTGTAAGAGAAGTGGCCAAATTAGGTAGGGATCTAAAAAAACATAAGAATAAAGCATAAAAATGTAGTCGAGATTCAGAGGGCATTAAGTTTCTGGGCCCTGAACTGTCACACTAAGACTGGATCTAATACCCAATTACAGTATCGATAACCATTTCGTCCTGGACTATCTGCACAGTGAGTTGGTGGCACCTTACAACTTTATATTTTAGTGGAATTATGATAACGAATCAGGATACAATAAATTTCATATTCAAATCTCGGTTAAATCTGTCGAGATTGTAGTCCTTAAAATGGAGCAATCTCATCTGTATGATTTCTTGCTAATCAGGATTTGCGGAGCATGTGCCTCATGATATTATAACATGATATAGAAAGAGTAACAAGAAGTATTGTTACTGGTGGCCCCCTGAAACCCAATGACAATAATGCAGGACCAAGGAATGTTGAAAGCTTTGTTTTCATTTTCCGATTTGATGCCTTATTATGGTCAACATATTATAAATAGAGTGGATGAGGTGTTCGTTATGTTCATAGAGCTAGTTGGTCATGGAAAATAGATAGTTAGTCTTTACATTCCATAATATATTAAAGGGATGTAATACATTGGTTATCGATGAATAAATCAACATATGTTGGAGCCGTGGTACTCACTTTGGCATTAACGTTAATTTATGCCTCAGTCGCAAATGCTCAAAATGTGACCACTAATGCTTCAAACGCGATGGGAAATGCGAGTGCGAAGGCAAACAACACAATTGGGAACGCTAGTGCGAAGGCAAACAACACAGCTGCAAATTTAATGAATAAGACTGAAGACTTGGGCAAGAAGATAGCTGGGGGTCTAGGTAGTTTACTAGGTAACGCAAGTCAAAAACTCAAGGAAGGTTCAAAGTAACCAACCTCTTCCGAGAAATTTTTTTGACTCAATTTTTGACTCTAGATTTGCTGGACAGTTCCAGACCTTAACTTTTTTTTAATTTGTTGAATATCAATCTCACAGAACATAGATTAGTTCTTTTTCATCCGTCGGCTCCTGTTGTTGGCGATCCCAATCATCATGGTGCGATGTAAACATAGTTTGTGCGTTTAAGCAGTCATATCTTGATTGTTTTTTATGAGCGTTATATTTTTCATTCCTTCGCGCAGAATAACTCTATTAAATCTTTATGATTAATTATGATTATATTATTTTTCAGGAGATGGGTGACTGAAGAATACTAAATATGCGGGTTCCAAATTCGGGAAGATTCAAACGAATTTGAATAGAGATAACCTGAATGAAACGATTTTAATATTAAATCCGAACTCTCAAGGTGGTAACACAGGAAAAAATTGGATTGAAACCTATAATAAAGTTAAGCATATTCTACCTAAGCATCATAAGATTATTTTTACCAAAAAAGCCAATGAAGGTACACTTTTAACGCGTAAGCTACTTAAAAAAGGATATAAGAATATAGTTGCTGTTGGTGGAGACGGTACTATCAACGAAGTTGCAAATGGTTTTTTAACCTTAAACCCAAAAACATGCAAAGTAATGACTATAGCAAATTTAGGAGCGAGTCTAGACTAGAACCTATGAATCCAAAAGGTGTCATGTATGTTGTCCCTTCTGGTAGTCGAAATGTATTGGCAAGGTCTCTTGAACTGAAACATCAAGGAGCTGAGTCTTTAATCCGCATTCGATATATGAAGAGACGCAAGATAGATGCTATAGCAGGTATAATAACAGATAAAGATACTCCCTCTTTAAGCCATAGCAGAATTGTCATGAATGCAGCAGAGATCGGTATTGGAGCTGAAATCATTGATAGATCCAAAAAAGTAAGAGGAAAGATAAAAAATCGTTTTGTATCAACCATGGCAAGTATATTTGCTACGATTCCAGTGTACAGGAGTAATGAGTGCGATGTTATAGTTGATGGGCATAAAAAATTCTCCGTAAATATGACTATGGCTATAGTTTCAAATGGCCGTTTCTTAGGGGGAGGCTTCAAAGCAGCACCACGTGCAAAATTCTCAGACGGTTTGTTGGATATTATAATATTAACAAATTCAGGAAGTTTCAAGATGGTTGACAAATTGATTGAGCTAAAGGGAACAAGCACATACAAATTTGAAGGAGATATCCTTTATTATCAATCTCCAGAAGTCGCATTTTTCCCAAAAGAGAGAAATGTTACTGTATCAGTAGATGGTGAATCCATAGGTATGCTTCCAGCAATTTTCAAGAATTATCATAACGCCTTGACCATTAAGAGTGAATCGACATCAACCAGGATTTAGATATTTTGCTGAGCTAGTAATTAATTCTACAAAAAATTTTTTGTCATCGTGGAGTTGCAGTAATAAAAATATAGTATAATCTCAATTTCGTGTCAAGACCTGGAGATCTTTCACTCTGCTAGTTAATTAAATCTTTTTCAAATGCTTTATAGACTTTATACAGATATAGGATTAATACGCACAATAGTTGAATCAGCATTATCAATAATCGATAAATAATTTAATATCTCCTGTATGGCAAGGGGCTTTTTTCGGCCTGCTCCGTTTTTTTCGGCCTTTCCCCTCTACCGCAATAGTGCTGCGGGGAACGGGGCAGAAACCCGAGACACCATTTATAAAGAAGATAATGAATCAAAGGATTCAATAATATATTATGATTACATTTGATACTTCAAAATTTCGACGGTTACAGTGATTGCATTACCGATTTGGCATTAGAAAAAGACGAATTGGAAAGGCTTCCAGTATCTCATCGAGGCAAGAGACTATTGGTGATAGGAATTTAAAGCTAAATTAGATTGCTTTTTTCTTCCGAGTTTTCATTTTTTGGACGGCTTAGTTCAAAACTCTGAAATTGTTCTCTGACTCTGACATAGTCTGCCAAGGATAACAGGCATTCAGCGTTTAGTTGTGATTTTCACCGTTTAACGACGAGAATCAGCTTATTATCGACTTCTAGTCCTATTGAGTTTTGCTTCAGTTTTATGCGGATCTTGTTTGCGTATTCAATAATCTGTTGTACTTCCATTATCTCTGCATGAACTTCTAGACGAGTATATTTTTCTGGTTCAAATTTTCCTTCGAAATACCCATCGAATTCTATTAATGACATGCTTCTATATTTGGAGGCTATTTCCTTCACTACATCCATGTAACCCTCAGTCCGAGGCAGATAAAATTTTATTGAATGCGGTAATACCTTGGTAGTATAGAATTCTTCAACCATATAGATAAATTGGGAAACATTCTATCTAATAACTTCTCGTTTGACCTCATATTAACTCGAGTGTTCAGTATAACCTTGTCCCATTATATGTTTTCTCGAAGGCCTGTAATAACCAAAGTCTAGTATCTTAAGGAATGGGCGATTCATCATCTAGAACGTCAATATTCTCAATCCATGTCTTTGTGATATGTAGGCTGTAAGAAGAAGTATTGTATGGAAGTTAAGTGGACGGTCTGGTATAGTTCAGATCATACCGGATCGATTATTGATCCGCTAGAGAGGAACTGGGTTAGGGATGTGAAGATTTAACCAGTAACTAAGACGATACTTTAAAAGAATCTGTTTGCCGTCTGGGATGGCCTTTGTAGCGACAACTATTAAACGAAATTTTTCTCCATCAAAGAGAGGCACCCATACAGCATTTGAATTATCATCTGAATGGTTAATGAACCTGGTAGGATTTCCAGCCCTCTTTGCATCCACGACAAACATCTCGCTACCGGGAACTTCTTCTATAGAATAGGGTGCAAAATACGTGTTATCCACTCTCTCATTTGTCGCCATTGGAATTACCTTTAGAATTGCTCCACTATATTCTCCTATTATCGTTCCACGCTTGATGTATTGGCCTGCTACCAGTCCATTTCCAACCAACTCGTTTACTCTCACAATCACAACCTTGGGCAGGTGTATTTTGCCGGCATGAAATTGACTGAGGATCTTGTTCATCAGTGATTTTTTTGAGACGTAACGAAGGTTGCCACTTTTGAGTCCTTCACCATAGGAACAGTGGCCGTCGATAAATGGACGCAACTTGCGATACGAATCATTGATGATTTTCAAATCCCGTGTACGGTAATTGTCTGCTACGGCTGGTGCCTTTAGCAATTTGACTCCAAACCTCTTTTTGAATTCCTTTGTCGTAATTTTACAGATTCTGCCATCGCCTGTCATTAAATATGGCTCTGGAGAAAGCGAGAGTCGGCTAATCTTGAGTTCCATTTTTCTCAAGGAATCCAGTTCTGCCTTTTTCAAATGATCTTTTCGTATGGTGTAATAGTATGTATAAACGCTGTCTATTTCATTTGATGGAATTATTGAAAGTTGAATTTCTACCGCACTCCCTTTCCCATAGAGAGCTTTCCTTACCTGGCCCTTGTAACTCATAATGACATTCCCGTTCTTGGAAACATCAACGAAGAAATCGTGCAATCTGTCAGAACGTGCAACGGCAACGCCAATACTGGAACCATCGGAATCGCTTTCCAGTGTATACCTGTTTCCAAAGTTCTTAATCCTATTTGCATGAATTACAATGAGATTTTTCCTTTGGGTAATGACCAATCCTTTACGCTTCTCTCGAAAGATAACATCGAGCTGTTCGGATGCCTCCCGAACTGGTTCCAATACAAATGCAGGAACCTGTTTCTCACATTGTTTGCAGACCTGCTTAAGGATCTGAACGTGTCCTCTTTTGCAAGCAGTGCTCTTTGGAAATCTTAGTTTCAGATTCTTCATCGATCCGTTGCCAGTGCTTGGAGTAGGAATCATTGATCTTGCCTACCCGCCTGCTTTATTATATCCTGTGCTCAACAAGAACAGCACGTATAGCAATACGTCAACAGTCGAACGTAGCTTGGCGATTTATTATCGATAATCCTTGAGGACAGACTAAATCTCGAGAAAAATTAAGTATTATTCCATTCCGCGAATAAATACTACCTAATCGTGATGTCTTTGGAATCGGGATTAGAACCATGCATATACGGATTTCCCTGCAAGTATATGGGTTTTATTATAGTTTATACAATTTTTTTCCTGCAGATGTTCTCCCACAACGAATACTCCTAGACCAAATTGATCGGCATTTTAAATTTGTTTAATAAAGGGAACATTAGACTGAAAGCTAACTTTCTGATTTCCGTCCGTACAATTTGTTCGGCTAGTCTCTGTAATCGTTCGGATGGACTAATTTGTGCTCCAACTTCATCTAACACTGCAAAGTTCTCAATTCCTACTGAAGTTGACGGCATTTGTACGTGGGTATTGACTAATTCGAGTGCATTTACACAGTGTTCTTCCGAAAATGGTGTCAAAATGTTACAACTTCCTTCAAGTGTAATATCGGGCATACGATATAACATGTTATTTGGATATTTATATATATCGTATATCCAATATTAGTGAAAAGATGCTAATATGCTTTGGGTATCTTGCTTAATATAATGTCAATTTACTCATCTGGTGCAGCAATCCAATTCTTGGATAAGGACCCTATCTGCGTGGTACCACCTACCAAAGGGTCCATGTTCTTAGATAGATACCAAATCAATAATAATCTAGTTGCAAGTTTAGTTGGCATTATAATTGTCCTCCAATACAATCTTCTTTTTCTCAAAAGTTATATTTGAACCCGAATACATAATGGGCCCAAGGAGTTGTGAATTGTTTTTGCACAAATTTTGGGCCCACGTAATTTTTTATTTAGGAAAGTGTCATTGAGACTGCCAGACTTTACCTCAGTTTTATGTGCGGGCCAGTCAGCATCATCCTTTCTGTGCAGGTAGATATAATGTACAAATGAGAAAAAGTGCGTAGCAAAAAAATGCTACTTAGTGCAAATAACTGACTTCCCAGATGGCAGGTGCGCTTGCTGTTTCATTGCCGCCTGCCCACTGCACATTAAGTGTTCCTGTACCCTGTAACCGCATATATTGAGGTGTTCCGTATATGGTTGCATTAGTATTAACAATAGTAGACTGGCTTGCAACGATTGAAGGGTTAGTAAGAGTCAGAGTAGCAGAATTTGTGCCGTTCTTCCATTGTAAGGTCAGTATTTCTGGGTATGTATGGAATCCTCCAGGAGAAGTTAGGTTTTTCCCTGATGCGTGCGCGGTGACGCCCTTCATAGTTTCGACCAAGACCTTACTTGGCCCATTTCCTTTGGCTAAATAGGCATCCACTGTTTTCTGTTGGTTGAATGCCGCTGAAGTGGTAAGTACAAACATGTCTATAGTGTAGTTACCATAATGACCAGTTGACCAGTACCAGCCGTCGTAGTCCTGATTCCAGTTGACTGTTCCCCACTGCTTGTCTATATACCCTGTTCCCTCTACGCTGTGAGACTGACCGCCGTAGGTCAAGTTGCCTTTAAGTTTAGCAAAGGGCATTGGGTCATTCGTAGCGCTGAATCGTGTCAGCGATGGGTCGAAAAACCACATACCACTGCCGCCAAATCTTGTGGGTGGAGCGGCACTTTGGAAAACTAGATTTGCTCCAACTCCATTCGCCGTCGGTGCAAAGTGCAAATTAACTGTCTTCAAATCACCACGAGCCCAGGTATCACCCATCGTTACNTTCATTGTATTGCGTGCCGCCTTGAATTGGGTTACATCTACTTTGATTTCCCCTCCTAAATGCGNGNCGTTAGGAGTCGTAATGGCTATAGTGCCGTAGGGCTGAAGCGGTCCATTGTTGTCAACCCAAGGCTTTGTAAGTAATGTAATTTGTGTTGTTGAATTATCATTGAATTTTCCCTGTAAGTACCACCACTCAAATACGCCTGGCATTGGATTGGTTGCCATGCCAGCATCTGATGGTTGCATCGTAGGTGCCTGCCCTTCAAATATCCTATATTTTTGTGTGTCACCTGTAATCACTTGATTCGTAGTTGCATTTGCGATAGAAGGGTAAGATGAAAGGCCAATTAGTCCTGACAATAGTACTGCTACTAGTATCATTCTGGTCAAAAAGATCGTATTACCTCCTCGAATAGGGAATACTTTTAGTCTGACCTTTAGAGAATTCTGATTAATTCCGATTTTCGACATTTAAATATATATAGACTAACCTAGTATTTACGCTTTAGTCAGATAAACTATATAGGTTAATCTAGTAATTACGGTTGATTTAGCAACTGGAGTGCACCGCATTAAATTTAGTGTTTAGATAGATATTAAAAGCAGTAATGAAAATAGACTTCGTTTTCAATAGTAAAAGCACTTTACCCTGTGCAAATGTTGCTAAATCATGACCGATATTTGAAGACATTACCTAGCGAGCAACGTGTTCCAGCGAAAATTTTATTCGGTGTCGCTGGGATTTGAACCTTGCGGGTAAGCGGGTTCAGCTACTAGGAAGGTAAAATGTGGGCCCAATTTTACATGTTGAACCTGATAAGTCACCATTAGAGTCATCTATCACCGAGCAAGATTGGGCTAATTTAAAGAATGTTAAGAGTTAAATGTTTTGATAGTTTCTGATGATTACATGTTAGGAGATTTAATAAGTGAAGAGAAAGGCAAGATAACAAGTCAAAGAGTACTGGATGTTGAAGGTGGAGAACCAAAGATAGAAACTACTTTTTCAGCAACAGGGAACTATAGGGGTGTAGAGACAACAGCTACCGTAACGTATTCGGGTTGTCCAAGACCTGGTGGAGCGATATATGGCGAAGGTCAAGGAGTATTGATGAGTAAAGATGGACAGGAAATGGCAACTTGGACAGGACAAGGCATAGGAAGAGTTACTAGTCCAGGAAAAATAAGATTCGCAGGCTCGTTGTTTTTTAGCACATCTTCGACTGGAAAACTATCTTTCCTTAACAACTTGGTAGGAGTATTCGAGTATGAATCAGATGAGTCAGGAAATACGTCAGCTAAAGCATGGGAGTGGAAGTGATTTACAGTAGCTGGGTCAAACACGAACAGTTAGTTAGTTTGACTTCATTTTTCTATCGTTCGGAGGGAAAGTAATTCCTTAAAAGACATCCAAAATTAGTGTAAAAAAATAAATTATTTTACAGTCTTATTTTGATTCACAGGATGATAATGCTAATCTAAACTCTCCTGGGCTCGGATACATTCCACGTTGTTCAAATCCCACTATTTTATCTCTGCATATAGAATATTGTTTCATCGTTCCTTCTGTGTATAATATTCCTACATACATCAACAAAATAATTGCCATAGTTATTGCTACTGATATTAGCAATATGGATGAGGTCTTGGGTTCACTATGCTTTGATTTTGTAATTTCTTTTGTTCTTAAGAACAGAGTATCTAGTATGACACTCAATTCAAAATCTCCCTTTTAATGATTTTTGGATTCATAAGTTATCTACGCTGAAACGACCACTTTAAGCCTAGTAAAGCTCCCTTGTTACTAGTATCAAGCCTCTGGTATTTTTAATGCTAGAATTTTATTTCTAAATTTTTTACTAATATGAAGCGTTGCATGGGAAGTGGGATTTGAACCCATTAGCCACACTTGGGGTTTAACCGATTTAAGGATTTGACAATTTTGATAATTATTGAAATTTAACTCAATTTTTTAAACAACCTAAGCATTACATATTGTATTGTTGGATTCTATGTTGTTGATTTACGGAATAACGGCCTCAGGCTTCATAGGTCTATTGATACTACTGTTAATATCCAGGGATAAAAAATATCGACATAAGAATTGGACATGAATAATTAATGATTGTATTTTAATTACGGCCGGGAGTGGGATTCGAAACCATTAGTTATGCTTGGGGTTTCAACTTACAGAAATTTGAGTTAACTTTTCCTCTTCAAGTAACACTAACGTCTTTGATTATATGCTATCTACCCTCGGTTAATCTAAAATCGTAGAATTTAATGTAATCTTTCACTGCGTCAATAGCATATGCTTTTTTTACATAGACGGCAAAATAAGACAATTCCTCGTCCCCAAGTAGTCGGTCATCCTGGACTAGATATCCAAGTTTTTCAAATAATTAAGTACAACTTTCAGTCTCTTTGGATATTGTCTTTTCGACTCCGGCGCTCTTAGGGCATAGAGAAACATTTCTAGAGGATTCCTTCATCTAAGGTGATGTTACTCATCTTGGTACACTGCTTACATATATACGGGCCAAGATTTAAGCGTCGTTATCAAAATGGGCCCAAGGGGATTTGAACCCCCGGCCGACCGGTTATGAGCCGGTCGCTCTAACCAGGCTGAGCTATGGGCCCAACAGACTTTTTCGCTATGAAAATATGTATAAAGGTTTTGAAAAAGAACAATGTTATACCTCTTGGACTGGACTTCCGTTAGTCCCTTGCCTAGGCCATGACAGTCTAGTTAAAAGGTCTTACGTATTTTTCATAGACAGCATCTAACAATAAATTTTGGGCATCAAGAGACTTTGCAGCTGCCCTGAAACATATGTCATGTTTATGGACCGGAATCTTTTTTATCATATTTCTCCATATTTCTGCATGTCTGATATCGGCTTCTTCATGAAGTTCAAAATAGTTAGTTGAATCAAAATCAGAAATATTGTAGAATTCATGCAAACCCTCAATCTTTGATCTGCTTATGTTAGGCAAATCCATTTCATATGCATACATCGCACAAACACTTGGTTGTATTGAGTCGTTAGTTAATTCCACAAGAGAAGATACTGCAGTCTTTGTATTTTCATCACAAACATAATTTAACAGCTCTTGTTTTTGAACTCCAAGAGATGTAGCAAACCTTATCCACGGCTCAATATGACTTAATTCTTCTTTCTGACTCTCATCAACGATGCTCTTCAATTTCTGGTCTTGCAATTTTAACTTGATATTGTCAACCATCTCTGGAACCAATTTCACTAATTGGAAATACTCCAGAGAATAACCCTGTAATTGATTTAAATTTAATTCTCCATTTGACCACATCTTGTAAAATGGATGTTTTAAAAGGCTCCTCTTCTCTACTTCTTTATCTATTCTTAAAATCAGTTCGTTCATCAAGATCAATCATCAATAACCAATAATAAAACCTTCTGTGATAATTTTTTATTTGCAGTAAATATTTATCGTTAGTCAAGAGAAAAGCTTGCACTACCGATTATTTTTACAAACTTAAAGCATAAACGTCATAATTTCGTTCGCCGTAAACTATTATATTGTGAATTATACATCATCCTAGTGGCTCCGGTGGTGTAGTAATCGTCACAGTAAATAACGATTGCACAGTCCGGTCAAGCATTGTGGCCTTTCGAGTCGCAGATCCCGGGTTCAAATCCCGGCCGGAGCATTTTCTAATAATGCCGAGCCGTTTGCTTGCTCAAGAGTAATGAAATATCAATAAGGTAATCTAAAGCTCGACATATGAAAATACTTTAGTGTACAAGTTTTAATTTTTGTAAAAGAATTAAATATCAATAAATGAACACTAGTCTAGGCTAGATTCCATTCTTGAACAGAAGAAATATTGAAGCAAATCCACTATTGGACCAATTTAGCTCTTATTTATCAAAAATTGATGAATATCTTGCAAGAGAATTAGATCTGTACTCGTGGTCTGAATTTTATACTCCACTAAGATACGCATCAGAAGGTGGAAAAAGAATAAGACCTCTAATACTGATTTTGTCAGCCGAGACAATTTCGTCGAACAAGAGGTTAACGACGGAGGCCACAGAGGACATGTTTTTGGCTTCCTGCGCAATAGAGCTACTGCATACAGAGTCTGTTATTCATGATGACATTATAGACAAGGAAGATTACAGAAGAGGCAAACCGTCATTTCATGTAAAATATGGATATAATAGCAGCATTCTCACTGCTGATTTCGTCCTTGGAATAATACTTAATATTATTACGAAACTTAACAATGCAAAAATTTCTGCAGAATTATCGAAGGCAGCAACAAAGATGAGTGAGGGCGAGATGATGGAAATCAAACTAACTAAAGATTTAATCCTGAAAGATGATGATTATATTAAGGTAGTTGAAAATAAGACAGCGTCCTTATTCGAAGCTGCGTCGAAAATTGGCTCACTATTAGGAGAAGGGACGGAGGAAGAGATTTCTGCTATGGGAAATTTTGGACATTTGTTGGGAATAGCATACCAGATTCACGATGACATCATGGACTGGAACAATGAAGATAGGCTATTTAATATTCTGGTAAGAAACAATAAGGAATCTGTTGAATTTATAGAACGGATGGAAAATTTATACATGTCTTATTCGTCAAAAGCAAAAAATGAATTAAAGAAGATCAGTGATTCCACTTCAAAGAAACATCTTGAACATCTGACAGATTTGAAGTTTTTGCAATTTTAATTTCCTAAGAAACTGTTTCCTTAAGTCTCACTTAGTTCCTGGATCCTCAAAAGACGATACGACTCAATGAATTTTAATGCAAAGTTATCCGCTCCTTTTTCTGAACCTCTATGTTCCAACCCTCTGTTTCTCAAATGATGATAAAACTCATGCAATATCACAAAGGGATTATAAAAGATTTCGGAATTTATGACATAAATCCGTCTCTTTTTTCCAACATAGACTGCACTTACGGTTTTTCTTTTCCCCTTTATAGTACCGACTACGATTTCCGGTGGCTGAATATTGTAATAGCTAGAAAGTAATTGGATTGATTCCTCTGTTCTCTTATTTACAATCAATTTTACTATTAACGACTGTGTTTTGGCATCCGGAAATTCCATTTATTTCTAGTCATTCCAACCTACTAATTTTTAAAATCAGATATCGGCCACAATTAGATTTTGCTTCGCATTTTGCGCAGATTGCACATTTCATTTACTTTTTGTCTTCTTTTTCTTCTAGACCTTCTTCAGAATCATCCTCAACCTCTTCAAAATCATCCTCTAGGTCTTCTTCAAATTCGTCCTCTATCTCCTCATCATTGTCGGAAATATTATCTTCACCTTCAGGTTTTAGATTTTTATCCTCTAACAAATGTTATTTCAATTCAATAATAGTCTTACGAGGGTATTTAACAATTATTTTAAAATATTTTGACGTAATGTAATTCATTTAATGAAATCATACTTAAATTGGAAATGAAAGAGACTCTTTACTATTGAGTAGGTCAAAAAAAAGGATAGACATGTCCAAAGACATAGCAGCAAGTTTATAACATT
>Ga0065715_10000629_pt1 | contig 24417 bp, 30 predicted proteins | sample MisBulReplicate1_FD_59102 | JGI IMG/M metagenome (GOLD analysis project Ga0065715, IMG submission 59102) | Miscanthus rhizosphere microbial communities from Kellogg Biological Station, MSU, sample Bulk Soil Replicate 1 : eDNA_1 v2 (version 2) | ecosystem: Host-associated > Plants > Roots >...
GTATTAATCTATCATATTCTTCACAATTAACCCCAAATCTGCCTACTTAGTTGAGTCCATTTCGATCAATTAAAAAAATTTTTAAATAATATGGATTGGATAAATAGTTGTTATTGCCAAATCTAGATCAGGATACATACTCAATTCATTTCGCACGTTTTGCTGCAAAGCTAGAAAAACATCTGTTAAATCAGGGAGTCTCTTGTAGTGAAGCTGATGTAATAATTGAAGATAGCTCCACGATTTTTTTTGACAAACTAAATAATCCAAAAAAATCATTCTTGAAATTATTCAAGAAACAAGACCCAATGTCATTATTCATAGAATCTGCTGGCGAGGCACTGCAAAAACACATTCCTGAGGCTGAGAAGACTTTTGGATCCTACCGAGCAATTGAGGATTGTCTTAGATAAAAAACTTCATCTTGCAAGCAAATATTTAGATAAATTACATGCGCTATAAGGATCATAGATTATTCTAACAAGAAGAGCTGTTGAAGGTAACTGTAATTAAATAGTATGGGGCCGAAGGGATGTATTCTGTTGTGTTTTGACTCACAACATTTGAACCCTCGATCCACGGGTTTCGCTCTCTAATAAAGCCCTTTTAGTTAGATCTGGAGCCCGTTGCGATGCCTGGCTTCGCTACGACCCCACTTTAGCACCGCTTTTTAATGGTTCTAAAATTGAGTGTATAAGTTTTACGACATTACATGATCTCAAATTTAGTAGAAACCCGTAAAATATGCTTAGATTTATTACGGTTTAACAAGCTATTGTCATTAGCTTAAAAACGTAGAATTAAAGTCTGCGTTTATTAGTATTTATTTGCATATTTACTTTAAAATACTGTTCTTGGAACATCCTACTCTCTTTTTCATTTATGTAGCAAAAAATGATGAATGGATTAAACTGCAGAACGAAGATTGGTATTATGTTTCTTTGATGTCACGATTTTTTCATCAGTGGATTAAACGGTTCTTTAACGTGAGTCTAAAGGTAAAGGTAGACATCCTGCCTGTGATTCCTGGAAGGCTATTTGATAGAATGTCAGTTTCATATTTATCCCGAGACCATGCCAGCAGGGGTAATACCATCTACCACTTCTACCTCACCTACTTTAAGCCGTTTTGGACTGATTGCAAAACAGAAGGCTATTCTTCGGAAAATTTTGGAGTAGCATACTGGGAAAGATCCAAACAACCTGTGTCTGATACAGATAGGACAAAATTTTACGCAGATCAAAATTGTACAAAGGTATCTCATGTATTGTCTCATGAAATCTTAAGGATGAAAGGAGAACCAAGAAAAGTATACTTCGAAGGAGTTCACGAATTATGGGATAAACACTTGTTTGATTTACTTCCATTTCAATATTTTAACAGCAAATTTGAGCGGGTTTCAAAGCATGAATCATATAGTTTTGCATCAATAGATCCACAGAGGATCAAAAGTTGAATTTTATTTTTTCTGCTTAGATATGATTATCAAATTTATTGACAAAATAATAAAGCTTGGTGCAGTATTTTCTCTAGTAGGGACTTTTATTCTAATTTTACTGGTTTTGGTAATAGTCATTTTTCCAGTACAAAAAAATTGCAGCAATGTTCCTCAAGATTGTACCTATATTTCATCAGCTCCTGGCATATTAAAAACTATAGTATCTCCTCAAACATTGGTAGTGTCACTACTTACAATCGCTGCAGGGATAATGATTTTTAGGTTTGGGAATTGGTATAAATTAAAAAAGCCAAACCAGTAATTTGTGAGATGCTTATCAGGAATTCGATTGTATTAAAAAAAGGGTAATTTCCGAATAATCCAAAGACGACAAACCTTGTACCTTGTAGTGGAAAATACCATCTACAAAACTTTTTTACCCGGATTCAAAATTTGTTTGTCATCAAATATCAACTTTATTCGTTTGAATATATCATACATTTTTGCACCATACATCAGTGGTATATATTTTGTTCTGACGAGGCCATCCCCGTGTTCTCCTGAAATGGAACCATGAAGCCTTACAACATGTCTGAAAACGTTATCTGCTATGGCATTCATTAGTGATTCAGATTTTTTTGAATTAATGTCAATAATAGGCCTAAGATGTAAGTTTCCATTTCCAGCGTGACCATAAATCACATAATCGAGTTTATAAGTGGCTATTAGATTTAAGAGAAAAACCAGGTAATCATGCAGTAAATCTGGGTGAACTACAGTGTCTTCTATAATTCCAGCTGGTTTTCTTGAACCAATTCCTTTTTTTATGGCAGTATTTAGCGAATTCCTTCTTTCGTTCCATGCTCTATTGACACTCTTTTGGTCGTGTGCACTGTCGAGAATTTTTGCTTTTTTTCGTAAATTATTTTCAAAATTATGTACCTTTTCATAGTGTGAATCATTATTGCCATAAAATTCTACGAACATTATACAAGAATTTCTGCAGCTTGAATCGTCAGACTTCCATCCTTCCAAATCGGTTCCCCTATCCAATATTTCAATTGCTACAGGTCCATAGGTGAGGATTTGTGGCACTGTCATAGTGGCTTCAAAAATATTTGCAAATTTCAGCATAATGAGTGATTTTTTTTGTGGAATGTCCAGTATTGATATCCTGGCGTTCGTGATAATACCAAGAGTTCCTTCTGAGGCTAGAAATATCTTTTGAGGGTGTAAATGATCATTGTTACTATCAAAAATCGCATCTAAACGGTATCCGCTTGAATTCTTACTCACGTTTGGATAATACTTTTTAATATCGTCATCAACTGATATGAGATATCTGAGCATTTTATCAATATTTTCATCGTAGTTCTTTTGATCAGCAAACCCCAACATTCCGTTTCCATACACTACCGAAACTGCCTGCACAAAATTGATAATACTTCCGTAACCGAGCCCATGAGGTCCGCTCGAATTGTTAGATAACATTCCACCAATTGTACAATAATTACTACTTGCGGGATCTGGTGGAATAAATTTGTCCCTCTTTGCTAATTCCGTATCCAATACCGTTTTAACAACTCCGGGTTGAACAACTACATGATCATCCTCAATTTCCAAAATCTTGTTCATTTTTTTAGTAAAATCCAGTATTATGCCGCTAGACAACGATTGCCCTAAGAGCCCCGTTCCTGCTCCCCTGCAAGTTATAGGAATACTATGATGATTTGCAAAAGTACAAATTTGCTGAACATAATGCTCATCAGACGGGTAGCAGACTGCTAGAGGTTTAGCTCTAAAATGACTCGCATCTACTGAATAGATATTCCTTGTCCATTCGTCATCTGATACATCAGATAGCCCTATCTTCCACAGGTCAGAAATATCTGTACCTAGCATTTGATATAATATACTAAACTCAGATTTTAAGCAATTGTGATTAATAGTTATTACATTTCATTATACGAGAAACATGAAGGTCTAAGAATACATCTGTTCAGAAGCTCGATGTACTAAAGAAAAAGATTTGGTCACAAGGAGATTTCCTTTTCTGGTCTTGATTTTTTACCCTTGATTTTTCGGTAAAACCAAAGTTTGACAAATAAATTCGACATTAAAAATAACAAACATTTTGTATTTGTAAAAATCAGGCCTTACTAGGACTAAAGTGCTGGTTTATGCACATTTACGATATGAAGATCTTGGAGGTGAAAAAATGAGTATTTTGTTACATCTTCCAGCACGAATCGAAAAATCAGTTGTAAAATCAAAACATAGTGAGCCAAGAACCCTTTCTATACTTCTAATATCAGTGGCATTATTCCTTGCATTTGTATTGTTAACGCATGTAGGAATGTTTTTGCCAAATACGATGAATCAATATAACACGTGCAGAGGCAAAATAGTAGGATACGAGCAAAGTGGATTCTATACAAGTTCCGAACAGTTCAAACTAGCACTGTCCTATTGTGGAACTAGTTAAGACAGATATTTTTTTTAAATATTGAACTTTTAGAACGTTTCACGCCGACTCTCGGGTTATAAATTCTAACCCAAAATGCTGTCAATTAGAAAATCTAATTATTTTTAAATCTTATTTATATCCATAAAATTTGCACAGCAAATTAATAGCCTAATTAATTGAAAGAATTGATAATTTTAAAAAACAGATCCTAAGTTAGAGAGCGTCAACTGTTTCAGCCGATCGGCTGAAGGATTTGGTATAAATTTTATTCTGTATAAGAGATTTTATTTTCTCTTTTGCGTTTGTCTTGTTTCTTTATATATTTTGTATAAGCACGGTAAGCCCAAAGTTTCAATGCAAAATATGCGCCATAGACCACTGTTTTTGCTTTCATACAAGAAACTAATCTAAACTTGTATTTATTATTTTTATCTGAATTGATGAACCTTATTAAAAGCTAAACTGAACAGATAAGTGATAATAATGTGGACAATGGTTATGGTGTAGAACACGTACTAATTGTTATTTTGTTATAGTTATGGTGTTTGATTCTTGAGGTATTATTGTATGTTCGGCCTGAACCACTATTCTGTTGGCTCCTTCGACTAAGATTGGATATGCGTGAATGTTCTTCTTTTTTACGAGGGCTTCTAGTAATGATATCGCATCTTTTTCTTCATATTCATCAACTATCCATCTTAGTGCAAATGGTAAGGTCTTAAATTTAGCCCATAAATATTCTAGAAAATCATCCGCCTTCTGGTCTTTTGTCCTTTTTCTTGATCCAATTGCATAAATATTTTTGATTTTTCCTTCATAAACTATACCTTGACCGTCCTTAGTCGTTACGAAGGGTTCGATTGCATATACATTATTTACAGACAGATTGAAAGAGTGACCAATAGTCCAAATGTTCGGGATTGACTTTCCAGCGTGAATAGTATACCTTTCGAGGGAGTGACCACTCAGATTTTGTATTGGTTTACATCCGTATTTTGTAATTGTTTTTTCGATTATTCTTCCAATGTCAGAAACCCTTGTATTTGATCTTGCGATGTTTATTGCTTCGTCTAGGGCTCTTTCAGCAGTGTCGATCAAACTTTGATACTTTGCATCATAACTCACAGTTACAGCAGTATCCGCAATGTAACCGTCGATATGTACTCCCACATCTATCTTTAATACGTCATTATTTTTGACAATTATGGGATCGTTTGGGATCGCAGTATAATGAGCTGCAATATCGTTGAGACTAACATTAACCGGGAATGCTGGTTGACCACCTTTTTTAAATATCTCGCCTTCGATGTCATTACATATTTCACTTAAACTCTTACCGGTATGGTCCTGTGTCCTAGCATACTCTCTTACTTGAGAAGCTATCTTCCCAGCCTGGATATAGTTGTCGAAGATATCCAACCCTTAAAATTCGAAGTTAAAGATATTTAGAGATATTGATGACACCAACCACTATAATACATAAAAACCCCAAACACATTCACAAAAAATTTTGGCAGTCCGTAATAAACGGATGAACCTGAACTTTGATGATGTAATTCAGACCATTAATTATTCTGCAACTTAGCAACACTGGAAATTCTTCCATTGGCATCGGTAGTGTTGTTCAGCCCAATAAAGTTTATCGATTTGATAAAACGATCACGAATTTCAACATTTTCTGAAGTACTGAAGTTTTCAGGAGTTGACAGGAATTCGACTACGTAACCGGTATTTCCCACAAACGTAATCCAATATTGTACTTCAACACCAATAGGATCGACTTCAGCTTTTTGCTTGAAAATTATGACAAATGACCCAGTCTTCTGACCGTCTACATTAAGGAAAGATGGGGGTTCTACTGTTCTATATTGATACCTGAAATTGTCGGTTGAACGCTCCTTATATAAATCTAAAAAAAGATGGTCAAAGTTGGTTGTGTTAAAGCTTTTCAATAGATCATTATAGTAGTGAATTGCTATCTCGCCGGTTCCTATTTTTTTATTTGAGATATCTATCTCCGATCCATCTTTTAACCTATTTGCCTTCTCTTCAACTACCCAGTCTGAGGGATATTGAAACTGGATTTGATATTTGTCCCTAGTAAAGTTCGCATATTTCAAAGCGAAGGTCTCACTGACATTTAACGTAACCAAGATCAGGAACACAAAAGATGCAACTATCACTAATTTTGTCTTGAATTTGAATCTTTTAGTAATTAAAATCTCACTTCCTCTAACTTGTCATCTAATATCGATCTTTATGAGATTTAATCATTGAGTCTTTGACAAGAAATTAGGTTTTTACCGACTTACACCATATGAATTTTAATGCTATGGTTATATATCGCTAGCGATAGTCCTTCAGATAAGCATCTTCTTTTTGGATTTTTATGTGTTGATGAAGAATCCATCAAAATGTTTGTCTTATATGCCATTTGTCAAGGTTAAAATTATACTCTGAATATCGCAAATGCTAAACCGTGTATATGGGGTCGTTGTCTAGCTTGGTATGATGCCAGCCTTGGGCGCTGGAGGGCGCCGGTTCAAATCCGGCCGACCCCAATAATTAATTACTATTATTAGTATCAATTCTGATATCAAATTAGTACTGAATTTATCGCCTACTTATATTTAATAAAATAAAAAAATTGGAACCATTCATTCAACCATAACCAGCATATAGCAATCTCAGTTTGTCTTTGATCCTGTTTGCCAACTTGTCGGAAATTATTTTCTGATATTCATCCACTTTAATTGGGTTTTTTTGTGTAAACAAAAACGGTCCGTATGCGTAACTGTTATTTGGAGTGGGTATCTCTGGCTTTGTCGAAGAAATCATGGAAGCAATGTATGAGCTGATCGCATTCTCGTCTTCATTTTCACCAATACTGGATAATATTTTTCCAATTTTCTTTGGATCCAGTTTTCTATATCCAAATGGCATGTGTGTATTATCATTAAATTTTACAGGGTCTACGTCAACCTTTGTTCCAACAATAAATGGGTTTGGCTTGTAGATTGAATCAATCTTTAATTGCCAAACTTCATTTGGATTACTTACTATGGCATCATAAAAGTTGCCATTAAGTTGATTTACAGATATCAGAAATTTCCAGTTACGAGAATTTGCAGAATATCTTTCAAACAGATTAGTTGCAAGGCTGCTTCCTTCCAGTATATCCAATTTAGACGAAAGTTAACAGATGGTAAATATGAGTCTTGTTTTTTAAGTCACATAGTTCAAACTAGAACAAACTTTTAAGACCTGACAACCAAGTAATGCAAGATGAATAGTAATTCGGACGATTCTCCGCTTCGACTAGTGCACTTCACACATAAAGTCTAACTCTACGACACTATCAAGAGGCAGGCTATTGACTCCAATGGCAACTCTAGCATGTCTCCCTTTTTCTCCAAAGATCTCCAATAGAAAATCTGAAGCTCCATTGATGACCTTAGGATGATCTTTAAACGAAGGATCACTATTTACATATCCAGTAACTTTTACGAATTTAGATATTTTTTCCAGATTCCCTAGGTAATTATTCAGATGCTCTAGTGCATTTATCGTACATTGTTTTGATGCGGCTTGGGATTCATTTATAGAAACTTGACTTGATACTTTACCTTTGTGTTTTTCGGGCAGTTTTCCACTTGTCAATGGGATTTGACCAGAAACAAAAATCAAATTCCCACTTTGTAGTATTGGAACGTATGCACCAATAGGTTGAGGAGGATTTGATAACTTTATTCCAATTGATTCGAGTTTTTCTTCAATCATTATCTAAATACAAGAGCACAAAGTTTTATTCATTTGTTGTTATGAAATTCAAAGTAGATGATGCGTAACCTTTCGGCTACAATCCAAATCCTTTTAAGCTCTAAAGTCAGCTAAACTCATCATGTCTTCGCACGACGAGAAGATACATTCTGGAGGAGGATATTTCAACATGAAGGGTGTAGCTTTGAGTATACTTGTAATGGGGATATCCATAGGAATAATAATTATTGCTTATGTTGTATTTGGGCACATAGGACCATCTTTTTCTGCCGAAAGAATTAATACACAACAAGCAGACTTGAGACAAGAATATGGACTACCTGTGCGAGAAGTAATCAGAAATCAAACCGTATTGCTAACCCCTCCATCACTTAGAGATATTAACCAAAGCGCAACAAGTGGATAGGTTGTTGAAGACAGAAAATCTAGTTTGTAATTTTAAATTTTTAAGTTTTGCAATGCAAAATACGCCCACAAATCATTTGGTAGAGTCTGAAACATTATTACGTATTGTTATTCCTTAATTTACCTGTTGACCAATTGTGAAGTATGTGGAACCAGATTTGGTAGCAAGTCCTGCGTTATTTGTTCGAAGGTNGTATGCTCATCNTGTATAAACAGACAGGGAACAAGATGTATTAGATGTAGTTCACGGAAGGTTGAGANTGCCTCATTCATCAAGAAGAATTTGCCTTACATATTGATGATTGTGGCTGTTTGGTTTTTCGTGTCAGGACTATATCCATTCCCATACTTTATGGCCATAGGAATTCCGGTAGACATGGCGATAGTGCAGCCAGTACTAATCGCTACCACGGTGATGACGATACCTTTTATTTTCATGCTGTTTGCATGGAAAAAACGGTCAGAAAGGATGAGATCTGAATAGTATTCAGTCAATGAAATGATTTTTATTGATACTAATATGTGAACATATGTATGGTAGCGAATGGTTTGAATGGAGAAATATTAGCTGGGATATCTCTGACAATCTTTGGTATCATGTTGATGGTCTTTGGGATGGTTAATGAAGTTGCAGCTATTTTGATTCCTGGAGATATAGTGATTATATGCATTGGAGTAGCCGTAATTATAGTTGGAGTTTACACAAATAGAAAAAATGCGTTAATCCATTCTTAATGATTAGACCCTTCTAATTTTGACTGGCTTTTTTTATGAAATTGAACTTATTTCTGTCTAAACTTTGTTAAAATTAATTTTTGGATAAGAAAATTTTAATAAAAGTAGTCGGATAAAGTAATAACTATGAAAAGAATAGAGGCTATTATTCCACAGTCAAAAATGACAGACACTTTCTCCGCAATGAAGGAATTGAATATTGGTGGCTTTACGTATTACGATTCAAAAGGAAGAGGTGTGAATCCCGCAGCGGCAGTGCACTCGGGAAGAGGCACTTCTCTTTATACACCTGAATTTAATGCCAACCTTACTGTATTTACGGTAGTAGATGACGCTATTGTTGAACAAGTGGTAAACAAGATACTTGCAAGCACTAGCACTGGTCTTGCAGGAGAAGGAAAGATATTCATTTCTGATATTGACGAAATTATAGATATAGGCACAAAAACAAAGGAAAAACCCTAAGATAGTATACAAAAATTATTTGTTGGAACCAAGTAATAAAATCTAGCTTGTCCTATGTTTTTCTTTAACAAGTGATTCCAATGCTTGGCTAACATTCAATGCCCCTTTCTTTTTTGCAAATTCTTCAATCAAGATTATCTCTTGTTTAGAAAAACAGACATACACCTCTCTTTTTGAATTAGGCATGATTTTAAAGCCACTAGGAATCTAATATGCTTTTCTATGTTAGGGTGATATGTTCCTAATATGATTAAGTGGAGTAAATTCTAAGTTTGATCATTCGAACATGATAGTCTTTGATAGTTCTTTTCAGGGTTGTAAGGATGCCTTTTTAATTTCTAATTAAAAATAACTTGGTTCGTATACATTCTTGTGTTTTCTTTGGGTAGATTCATTTCTTAGAATCAAAATTAATCATCCTTGAATGTACTTTTCACTCACTTTAGTTCCCAAACCTTGGTTACTGCATTACCCTTTTGATTTACTTCGTTTGCAAATACACCAACTGTATCAGAGAGGTGATCAAATACTCCTTCTGATGATGCATTAAATAATACTATACCGTGATTTCGGAAATATCCATCGATTCCTGTTCTGCCTATCCCTTGAATTGTATAAGTGGCCGATTCACCTTTGGGATCCATAATCATGCCCTGTCCATGTACTCTTGATATACCATGGGCCTCAGGTTCAATTATAACGGTACCAAAATCCGAAATATTAGTAGTTCCTCGGTAGCTGCCTACGCCTGCCCATGAAACTTCCATTACTGGCTTATCAGGTTCTGGAATTCTCATCCCAGTACCGGAACTAAATGTTACAATTATAAGATCACTAATTGAAGCAGTAACATTTTCTGGGTGGAGTTTAGGATCTACCGTCATTTTATCAGGAGCAGGTGCAAATGAAAATTGGACACTGATGAAACTGTATGTTATCACTGCAAGCATGGCGATTACCATTAATAGTCTTAATTCTGAATCGAATAATCTGTTTGAGTTCAATTTCACATTTATTTGTAGGTGATTATTTTATAAATGAATTACTCAAGCTCGTTCTATCCTTTAATCAAAGATTCTCATTATTAATTACCGATTAATTTTAAAAAATTCTTATGCCAAATTTGCCAAAATAAAATTAGAAATAAACTTTATACGCGGTAGATCCCAATTACACGTTGCCTACATTTTTGTTGAATCCAGGTTCGCGATCCATGACAGTGTTTCTTGTTTTTCCAATTTTGAGACCTCAATTTGAGCCTGCTTCAATATTTCAATCCCATCCTCTGGATAAGAATCCAATATAACTATTCTACTAATTCCGACAGTGATTGACATTTTGCTGCATTCCAGACATGGTGCGAATGTTGAATATAACGTAGATCCCTTAGTACTCCCGGTTCTAAAGAGGGCACATTGCATTATGGCGTTTGCTTCTGCATGAGTACAAAAACATCGCTCTAGATTTTCTCCCGATTTTATCTGATTGTTTTGTTTGTCTAGACATCTTGGACAACCACCATCAAAGCAGTTTTTTATCCCTGAAGGAGTACCGTTATAACCTGTAGCTATCTGCCTGTGGTCTTGTACAATGACGCAACCAACTTGGCGGCTTAGACAATTTGAGCGCAGTTTTGCAATTTCAGCTTGAAGCATAAAATATGTATCCCAGTTTGGTCTGCCTTTCATCTCCTAAAGAACGCATTTCTGTATATTTAATATAATCGATAACTGATGTTGCGGCTAGATTCTTATTCTTTGTATTGCAAATTCAGAAATTATTTTTGAAAGCTTTCAACTGGCCCGGGTAGCCCCATAGTCTTGATTATAGTTTGGAACTCGTCCTTATCACCATTTACTATAATTCTTATCCTACCTTGTCCATTTTTTCTCAAAATATTTTTAGATCTTAAATAGAACTTGATTTCTTTTACAGCATCATGAGTTGGATCTACTATTCTTATTGAAGGAAACATTGAACTCAAATCAGATTTAATAAAAGACAAATGTGTACTAGACAATACAAGAACATCTACATTTGTTTCTTTCATACTCTCAAGTGCCCTCGATATGGTCGTTATTGTAAGTTCTTTATTTTTAAGAAAAATACCTTTCTCTATAATCTCTATAATCTGTGATGCATCAAATCGAGATACAAATATGTCTTGAGGTACATGTGATCTTATCAATTCGTCGAGATGCCTGCTTTTAATAGTGCTATTGGTGCCCAAAATTCCGATATGTTTCTTTTTTGTAATATTTGAAGCTTCTTTGAGCGGAATAGACACGCCAAATATAGGAATAGTGCTCCAGGATTTTAGCTTGCTCAACAATTGAATAGATGGTGTAATAGAAGCAACAACGATTATTTTTGGAGAAAAACTTGACAAAATTCTAATCGTGTCGGACATAATTTGTTCTAGCTCATCGACTGACTTTTGACCGTAGGGGAAATTTATTTTATCTGCAAAATAAATAATATTTTCCTTTGAAATCTGACTTCGTATGCCTCTAATAACTGATAATGAACCTAGTCCAGAATCAAATACAGCAATAGAATTGTTGTGAGTTATCAAGCTTCAAGATATTGATTGACATCCCAATTTATATTATGAATAGATGTTATAATTTAGAATAAGAGAAAGACAAACATATCATATCGTTCCAGAGATAAATATTGATTTCAGTTTATTATGATTCACATCATAACAAAATTCCAAGACTAACAATATACGAAATTCATTTCATGATGAAGAAAAATAAAATAATCGTGTGTTTTACCATTTAGTGAATCAATGAAAGGTAGGAACTTACGAGATCCTCATCGACAATCCCTTGAACAACTTTTTGAATTCCATTTGATAATTCAATGTCCATTGCTACTGCGCTCAAGGGTATTTCAAAATGTGAAATAACGTTATCATCTTGGGTTTCGAATATTTTTCTTTGAATACCATTTGCAGTATTATAACATACAATCCTACTTATCTTTCTAAAGCCTGCTCCTCCTATTCTTCCTCCGGCGGACCCTCGCGACTCTTCAATAAATAATATGAAAATTATGTTATCTTTTTTTTCGGTCAATTTCAGATCATCTTTACATACTACTATTTTTCTCTCTCCACCTTCAAAGATGGCGTCTAACGAATCTGACTTGTCTGACACAACAATTCAAATTACCAAAACATCAGAAATATATCACTTTTGTTGACAATTGAAAACTTGCCAAATATCTCACACCTCATTAGTTTTGATTTTTCTTATTAATTCCAAGATGCTATCTGCATCATTAGCTTCTGGGAACCTTTCTAAATATAAGTTAAAAAATTCCAGGGCTAGTTCGTGCTTTTTTTTATGTAGAAAGACCATTCCTTTGTCTCTAAGGCTCTGTTGATCATTTCCATTGATATCCAATATCATTTCGTTCGCAAGTTCTGCGTTCTCGAAATCCTGGCATTCAAAAAAACTCGTTTTCAGATTATTTAACATTCGTATGATAACATCTGGGTTTGATGACTTATCAACCAGTTTTCTGGTCAAAGTAATGTTCATCTTAGGATAAAAATGATCAAGTAATTCCTTTAGGGAGTAATCGTCCATTATTCTGCCGTCGTTAAATGGATCAATTATTATTTCATTTTCCTCTTCATCTAAAATATGTTTTACCATAAAATGCGAGGGAAAATTAACAGGATAGAGTGTGAAGTTTACTGAATGGGCCAATTGGATATATAATATAGATAACGTTATTGGGTTACCTGTTTTCCTTTTTAATACTATATTTAGCAAACTATTTGACGGGTTATAATAGTCGTCCCGGTTCCCCCTGTAATTATCTATTTTATATAATTGATGATTTATCTTTTCTATTAACTGAGTAGGTCGAAATTCTGATGGATTTTTAATCGACCTAACTATTTTCTTACCAATTTCATCTATTTTCGATAATTCATCCTTTATAACTAAATTATCATAGGCAACAATACGTGAAATCTGTAATGCATACTCTGCTAATTTTGAAGGATCGTCTACTTTCATTTGACTCACAACACTCATATGCCAATCATTCAGCGCTTTCTGGATATTTTTTGTCATTAGTCAGTTCAATTATTTCTTGTCTTGAATATATAATCTTGATGAGCCTAAAAAACTAGATTGTTGATGAAAGTTTATCAGTTAAAATTATCTTCCCGTGATGATTTAATGTCATTAATACGGTTAGCTTTTTATTAATTAGGATATACTAGATGAGATGGCAATATAATATTGAAACGCACCATTGATGAAAAACGTAACCGACTTATGGAAATCATTAAGGAAAGAGGAATTGTAATAAGGGATGTAACTTTATCCAGCAAAAAAAAAAGTAAGTTCTATTATGATATCAAATCAATTGTAGGTGAACCCGAAGGTGCTGCACTAATAGGGCAAGTAATGCTAGCAGCGATATTGAAAGTTGAACCCAAAACTAGATCAGTAGGCGGATTAGAATCAGGAGCAATTGCTATTGCCACCGCCATAGTTTGTTCGAGTTTTCTATTAGAGCCAACTTATAGAGTATCTGGCTTTTTTGTTAGGAAGAACATAAAAGATTATGGTCTTGAAAAAACGGTTGAAGGTATTGTACAAAATCCTGTTGCAGTAGTAGATGATGTGATAACTACCGGAAAAAGTGTTTTACAAGCAGTTTCTGCATTACGCATTCAAGGAATTAGCGAAATCAACATTGTGAGCGTGATAGACCGAGAGACAGAAGAAAATTTGCTTAATCAAAATAAAACGCAATTTCACTCAATATTTAGGCATTCAGAATTTGCAGATTATATAGATTCAAAATTAGATCAATAATAAAATTTTATGCGACTGCTATGGTAGCTTGAAAATTTAAATTGGTTTACATGATTACTAGGCGTTAGAAAACTTGAGAAATCCAATTTTCATTCTATGTAATCACTATGATCGTTGAGAAGGTATACCAAAATGTAATTATAAAGAAACAATTGTTTTTAGATTTTATAGTGAATTGTAGGTTACTCATTTATTGATTCTTCTACAACATAATTGCTGTGAGATACTTCCGGTAAATCAGATATTGCGGGGAATATTCTGCACATTTCTTCGTGTTTCTTAATGAATATCAATCCCATCTCAGCAGTTCTATACAAGCCAGTAACTTCAGAGTATTCCATCAGCTTCCTATCAACAGCAGTCAATAAGTAGCGGGTCAATTGAGAATGTGATACACCAGCATTAATCATTATTGTAGTTTTGTATTCCCAATTTGAAACCGCTGCGTTAAGGATGGCGGCCATTATTTCAATCTCTGAACGATTCTTCATATTAGAACATGAATCTAGTTGCACGTACAGATAAAAACTAACTAGATAAGTATGACTATTTCAAAGATTGATAAATATTGACAAAGATTAGAGATGGTCTCACATTGTTATAGAAATGTCAATTTAAAAACAAACAAAAATATTATTTTTAATTATGCGAATTTAATTTTTTGTCCATCTTTATCTCTATATGTACTACCAAACTCAAGCATCTTTGATAATTGCCATCCGTCAAATATGGTCCCGTCTTGACAAATAAGAGAACTATCAAGACAACAACTACCGCAGATGCCTATTCCGCACTTCATGTACCGTTCCAAACTAGCCTGAACTGGGATTGAATTTTGTTTGGCGATATCAACAACTGCCTTCATCATTAATTCAGGACCGCAGGTGTATACGCAATCAAAGTTTTCATTTCTGACTATTTTGGTCATTTCACTTACGTTGGTNCCCTTTATTCCGTAANTCCCATCATCCGTGCAAACNAAGAGCGAAGATGCAGTACCGGAAATAATGTTTTTAGTTAATTTCTCAAATAATACTTCTGTTTTTGTTNTTGCACCCATGACAATAGTACTTTTAATTTTTTTATTNATTGCCATAGTTGCCAGCCTTAATAATGGAACTAAACCAGTGCCNCCTCCGACTATCAATATTTTTTCATATTTTTTTCNTAACTTGAATCTGTTACCATAAGGCCCACGNATACCAATAAGATCACCCTTTTTTCTCTCAAATAATGAAGTGGAACCAATTCCAAATTTTCTAATCGTAACTGCGGCAAAACCTTCTTTAGAATTTATCATTACGCTCATAGGTATTTCTTCAATTCGTGGAATCCATACCATTAAAAACTGTCCAGGTTCTGCAAAATAACTTAGCGTGTCTTTAAAAACTAAAGTCTTAACAGTTGGTGTTTCAGCGATTGTTTCATCAATCTTAACTATTCTTCTGTTGTCAATATTTGTGGGCAATTCCAACTATCTCGCTAATTTTCATTATTCCTTTTCTTTCTATGTATTTTTTTAAATCTTTAGTGATACTATTGAAGATCCTAGGACCGGCGCTACCTAACACACTTCCAATTTGAACTGCAGAAGCACCAGCAAGCATGTACTCTACTACGTCCTGCCATGTTGAGATTCCCCCGCATCCTATTACTGGTACTTTGAGATTCTTGGAGATTTCATAAACGCATCTTATCCCTATTGGTTTTATTGCAGTGCCGGATAATCCTCCGATGCGATTACTAAGGATTGGCATCATTGTTTCAACATCAATACTCATTGCCCTTAATGTGTTTATGGCAGTGATTATATTAGCACCTGCGTCTATTGCGGTCCTTGCAAGCTCAATTACATCAACTGAACCTACACCTACTTTGACGGAGATGGGCTTTTTCGTATTCTTTCTAGCGGTACTAACAATCTTGCTGACGGCTTCTGGATCATCACCAACTTCCATACCCATTTTAGAGACGTGAGGACAAGAGAGATTTATCTCGTAACCGATAATGTTAAGGGAATCGAACACTCTGATCATCTTTGCGAAATCCTTTTCAGAGGAACCGACAAGGCTAATGAATATCGGAATATTTTTATTTTGAGAGAGCTCTTCTGAAAACGCGTTTACCCCAGGATTTGATAATCCTACGGCATTGAGGTAACTACCTCCGCTCAAGGGAATAATTGTTGGGTTTGGATAGCCTTTCATCGGCTTAACACTAATCGATTTAGTCACGATGCCGCCTATATTCTCGTCATATAATCGTTCAAAGATACTTTGAGATATACCTAAGATTCCTGAAGCCAGCATTGTCGGGTTACGAAGAGTTATTTCATCTATGTCAACTGATAGTTTAAAGTTTTTATCATCAACGCTCAATTACATCTAAATAATTTGAATAATGGTAATTTAATCTAAATTACACGATTAAAATTTATGAGTCTGCACTTCAAGTTCGCCTCTGGGTTGAAATCCAGAAGACAAATATAAAAAAGGATTAGTTTCAATATGAGTGAATAATTTTGGGACGTTTTTTTGATCCACACATACACATGTATTCTAGAACCACTGACGATTATGAACTAATGTCAAAAGCAGGTATCAAAGTAATTGCCCAACCATCCTTTTGGTTGGGTAGTCCAAGAACTTCAGTAGGTACGTTTGAAGATTATTGGGAACACATGATATCTTTTGAAACAAAAAGATCAATGGAATTTAATATTGATCATTATGTTTGTTTATCGGTAAATCCGAAAGAGTCCACAGAACGACCCCTTGCTCTCGACGCACTTGAAGCTATGGCAAAGTATTTGGACAGGGAGAGAATCGTAGCTATTGGCGAAATTGGCTATAATTTGATTAATGATTTAGAAGATGAATTGTTTCAGTTGCAACTGGATATTGCAGTGGACAAAAATATGCTTACAATGATCCACCTGCCACATATTAATAAAAAGGACGGAATTGAACGTACAAAATCTGTTCTGAAAAGCAAGAACCTTTTGGGTTTGACAAATAAAATCCTAATTGATCATAATACTGAAGAAACAATACAAAAAACTTTGGAGCTTGGTTGTTGGGCCGGCCTAACTGTTTATCCGATAACAAAATTGTCTCCAACCCGAGCGATCAAAATGATTGAAAAATACGGTGTAGATAAAATTATGATAAATAGCTCTGCGGATTGGGGAATCTCTGACCCATTAAGTGTACCCTTGGTAGCTAGAGAAATGAAAAAGAAAGGTTTTAGTAAAAACGATATCGAAAAGGTAACATTTTACAATGCATTTGAATTTTTTAAACAATCCGCCAAATTTCTTTGGAGACCCTAATAGAAGTTATGAAATTTGCATTTAGTACAAACGCATTTAAAAAATATTCATTGAAAGATGCAATAAATTCCATATACGAGATTGGGTATGATGGAATCGAGATACTCTGTGATATTCCACATGCATATCCCAAAACACTTACTGATACCGATATCAACGAAATTAAGCAATTATTTTCAAAATTTGAAATAACAATTTCCAACTTAAACGCGTTTACGCTATTTGCAATAGGAGATACTTATCATCCCTCATGGATCGAAACTAACTCTGACTCTCGTAAAATGCGGATTGCACATACAATAGACTGCATAAAATTGGCCCGGAAATTGGGTGCAAGTACCATCTCAACCGAACCGGGAGGTCCAGTTATAAATCAAGGATTGGACGTATCTGACCAATTGAAAATCTTTGAAAATGGAATATATGAGATACTAGATACAGCAAAAGAGGAAAATGTTACACTGCTCATAGAACCAGAGCCAGGACTTTTAATTGAAAATTCCCAAGAATTCATTAAGTTTATTAAAAATTTTGATTCAAAATATATTGGATTAAATTTTGATATTGGACACTCATTTTGCGTGGGAGAAAATCCATCAGAGGTCATTTACAGATTATCGGAGTATATTCATCATGTCCATTTAGAAGATATAGCAGCAGATAGAACTCATTCCCACCTTATGCTTGGCGAAGGTGCAATAGATATTGATTCTGTCCTTAAATCATTAAAAAATATTGGTTATGATGGATTTGTAACAGTAGAACTGTATCCATATCAGGATTGTCCGGCGTTTGTTGCAAATAAAGCATTGAAATTTATTAAATCACTAGGCTTTATTTAGGTAAGAAATGATTTGAATTGTCCCACAATATTATGAGTCTCCATTTATTTATTCACCGTATTTATGACCCGTGAAATTTATGCAAACATTTAATTTCAAAGATTACCTAATTCTAGTAAGACTACCAAATCTGTTTACACTGCCTTCCAACGTGTTAGTGGGTTATTTTATGGTGTCATCAATGACTATGACATCATATGTTCAGATACTGCTTCTGGTAACCATTTCCATTTTACTTTATTGTGTTGGTCTCATTCTAAATGATCTATGTGATTATAGTATTGATAAGAAAGAAAGACCTGACAGACCTCTGGCCTCAGGTAAGGTCTCAAGAAGGGCAGCTATCGGTCTTGTCGTCACATTTTCATCTCTGGCTTTAGCCCTGTCCTTTATAATCAATATTACAACATTTGTTATTTCCTCAATACTATTGATTACTATATTTGGATATGATAAAATCTTAAAGAAAACACGAGCTGGTCCATTTACAATAGGCGCCGCAAGAGTTATGAATGTATTGCTGGGAGCAAGTGTAGATTTCGGCAATATTGGTAGCTATCCTCAATTTATAATTCTAACATTTGTGTTGTCAATGACATTTGTCTACGTGAGTCTGATAGGGTTCATAAGCAGATACGAAGTACACGGATTTCCGAAAGATTCAAAACTATTACTTATTCCAGCCATAGTCGCCGCTATTATTTTTCTAATTGGACTTTTCTCAATTGCAGGACTTTTCAAATATGAGTCTCTAATTATGTTGGTGTTCTTTTCATTTATTATAGGTATAACATTTTACAAATTTCAAAAGAACGATTCAGTAGGAATTCAACGTATTGTAAAAAACATGATTATGTCAATTATTGTACTAGACTCGACATTTCTAAGTGGAATAGTAGGAATTGAGATAGGTCTGGTTGTAATGGTATTACTTGCTCCATTGCTGATTCTGGCAAGAAAAATGTACATGACCTAGGAAAAATATAATTAGAATTAAATTCTCGATAATTTGAATTACTTTCATGGCTAAACATATAATTGTCATAGATATTGTAGGTTTAGAAAAGAAACACATTTCTGAAACCGTAACTCCAAACATATTTGATATTTCAAAAACTGGGGAAACAAGGGATATAGAAACAGTATTCCCTGCAGTAACATGTACGGTACAGAGTAGCTTACTATCAGGCTCATATCCTGAAATTCATGGAATTATTTCGAATGGATTGTATGACCAACAACAATACGCGGTTTCATTTTGGGAACAATCAAGCAATCTGGTTCAAGCTGACAGAATTTGGGATATAGCTAAGAGACATGGTAGTGGTTTGAAAACAGCCGTTTTGTTTTGGCAAAATACAATGTATTGTAATGCCGATATTGTATTAACTCCTCGCCCCTTGCATATGGATGAGAGAATGATAATGTGGTGTTATAATAAACCACCAGGATTCTATGATAAGCTATCACGAAAAATAGCAAAATTTGATTTGTCATGGTACTGGGGTCCCCTTGTTTCTAAAAAATCAAGTGAGTGGATAGAGTTGGCAACAGAATTTGTATTAGAAGAGGAACGGCCTAACTACTTGTTTACATATATCCCTCACCTAGATTACGCTCTTCAGAGAAACGGGATTGCCTATAATAATTTAAAAGATGACCTGAGATTTGTTGACGATTTAGTTGGGAGACTAGTCAAGAAAGTAACTGATATTGGGATATCAGAAGATACTCAAATAATCATTTTTTCTGAGTATGCATTCACAAATGTCAAATCTGACATTTCTTTAAATAAAATTTTTAGAGAAAATGATCTTCTATCTGTGAGGGATATTGAAGGTATAGAATACTTAGATCTTGAGTATAGCAAGGCGTTTGCAATGGTAGACCATCAAATAGCCCATATTTATGTTAAAGAAAACTACACAAATTCAGTGAAAAAAATCTTAGAAGGAATAAAAGGGGTGGACATCACATTAGATGGGGAATTGAAACGAAAGATGAGAATTAACCATCAGCGGAGTGGTGATTTAATCGCTGTGTCAAATGCAGATAAATGGTTCAGCTATTATTGGTGGTTTGATCCAACTAAAGCTCCAACCTTTGCCAAGAGGGTTGATATTCATAGGAAGCCGGGTTATGATCCTGTTGAATTATTTTTTGATCCTGTAACGAAATCTATACCATGTGATGGTAAATTAGTTAAAGGTTCACATGGCAGATTACCATCGGGAGATGAGCCTAAGCCAGTCTATGTGTCGAATAAGAAAAATATTTCTGCAGCAAATGAGAGTGAAAATTTGAGTATCGTTACGATTGGCAAATATCTTAAGAGCCTAATATAATATATTAACCGATTGACATGTCCTGGAAGTACTCTATAACGTTATCATCTTTTAGAGATGTGGAACCTTTGGACAAGAGCCTTGAAAATTTGAATCATCAAGGGTTCGACACTGTGGAAGTTTATGGTGAACCTGATATAATTGATGTTAAGAAATTTTCAAATCTACTTGGTTCCTTCTCAATGAAGGTTTCTGGAGTAACTGGAATGTGGGGTCTCAGCAATGGTGGTCACAAACTCCGCTACCTAATTACAGCAAATAAAGATTCATTCAGGGCCGTCCAGAAATACATCAAGAAATGCATTGTCCTTTGCCATACTCTAGGCGGTAACACATTTAATATATGTTTGTTCAGTGAGGTACCTTTGATTTCAGATGGCAATCATAAAGTTTTATTAAGTGATGAGAAAAGAAAATTAGTTATCTCAACCATAGAACCGTTACGCCATTTAGCAAAGTATGCCGGCAACTATGGAGTAGAGCTGCTTATTGAACCATTGAATCGTTACAGCACCCCTATTTGTACCAATTCTGAGGATGCAAAATACATTGTTGATCGAGTAAACGAAGAAAATGTGGGCATCCTATTAGATACTTTCCATATGAACATAGAGGAAGATTCGATTTATGATGCCATTATAAATTCAAAGACATTGTTAAAGCATGTTCACATATCTGATAACAATAGGAAAATGCCAGGATTCGCTCACATAAATTTTGAGACCGTTACAAAAGCACTCAAGAAAATAAAATATTCTAGATTTCTTACCTTCGAGCCTACTGTTCAGAATACCTGCTATAAAGATGACATATTGACAAGTCTACAATATCTTAAAGATTTGTCTAAATAATGACAATTGAATAAGATGATCACAAATTATAATTTATATCATCTAAGGTGGTATCTACCAAAGGCTTGCTAATTCATAACGTTGAACAACTTAAGGCAAATAACGAATTTGCAATGGACGTTGAAAGCGGATTAAATGCTAAACAGAAGCATATTTCACCTAAATTTTTTTATGACAAAAATGGATCGAAATTATTCGAAGAAATTTGCGCCCAACCTGAATACTATCTTAATCGAACTGAATTACTAATCTTGAAAAAATCTGTGAATGAAATTATCAGATTGATTGGAGAAAACCAAATAAGTATTATTGAATTGGGCAATGGCAATTCCACCAAAACCAGAATTTTATTGGAACCATCTATTTCAACCTTGAAGAGGGTTTGTTATTTTCCAATAGATGTTTCTCTAAAAATGCTAGAAAGTTCAATCAGGGATCTTATTAGAGAATATGCAAATTTACAAGTGTTTGGACTTTGTTCAGATTACTTATCAGGTTTAATAAAAATAGATGAGTATATGAAAAAGCATGATAACATTCCCAAACGAAAATTAATTCTATTCTTGGGGTCAAGTATTGGAAATTTTGATCCGGAAGAATTGAAGAATTTTCTTTACGGATTAAGGAGGAATTTGCGAAAAGAAGACGCATTGTTGATTGGATTCGACCTCGAGAAAAATAAAATAGATTTGGAAAGTGCATATAATGACAAGAAAGGGGTAACGGCAAAATTTAATTTGAATATTTTGTCCAGAATTAACAGAGAACTAGCCGGGAATTTTAAACTTTCAACTTTTGAACACAAGTCATTTTTCAATATCCGCAAACATAGAATTGAAATGCACTTGCAGTCAAAGATAGATCAACAAGTAATAATAGGATCTATCGGGAGAACATTTTATTTCAAAAAGGGTGAAACTATCCATACAGAAAATTCTTATAAATTTACCGAAAATAGGCTCAAAGGCCTGGTGAAAAATGCTGGCCTTGAAGTGATAAAGAATTTTACTGATCCAGAGAAACAATATTCTCTTATTTTGTTAAAGAAGGTCTCTAACACAACGAAACCCTGAAAAAGGAATCCTTTCGTGTGGCTTAAAGTAATTTCTATAACTATTTCTGATTTGCATTATAGGAGTGGCAAATGAACCTCCGCGCAACACCTTCTGGTTGATGGCCCATTTGTCCGTATACTCTGAGAATTTGGAACGAAATCCGGGATACAGAACATATTCTGATGAAGTCCACTCCCACACATCCCCAATCATCTGGTGACAACCATAATGACTTTTTCCAAATGGATATGATCCAATTTGAGAAGGGGCCCATGTCCATGATTCTAATAAATTTGCAGTAGAGTCCGATGGCAAATTATCTCCCCAAGGATATGTCGTCTTTCGCTTTAAATCATCATTCCAGCTAGCAGCCTTCTCCCATTCTGCCTCATTAGGTAATCTTTTTCCTGCCCATTTTGAATATGCGTCTGCCTCAAAGTAACTTACGTTAGTTACAGGTTCATATGGTGAAACTTTATTCAGTCCTCTAAAATCTTTCTTGTACCACTGTCCATCGATTTTTCTCCAATAAAGAGGTGCATTCCATTGTTTTTCATTCACAAGATCCCATCCATCCGATAACCAAAATCTATAATTTTGATATCCTCCTGCATCAATAAACTCAATAAATTCTCTATTCACGACTGGATATTTGTCAATTTCATAGGGATTTAGATATGTCTTATGTTCTGGAAGTTCATTGTCATAACAAAAGTCATCTCCAGGAAATCCAAGTTCGTAAATGCCTCCAGGTATTTTTATCATTTCGTCCTGGATATTACCAATATTACCACTATCGATCAGAGTATTGTTTCTTTTTATGATTTTTGGCTCATAATTATCGCTAGGATCTTCAAATTTCTGGAAATAATGTTGAAGATCATAAACTAAAAGCTCTTGGTGTTGCATTTCATGTTGATTTGCTAATTCTATGTCATATGCAAGATTATGTATCAATGAATTGTTCTTTTCGATGTAGTCCAAAAATTCTAAAAACAAATCTTCAATCATGACTCGATATTTCAGAGTCTCAGAAACTTTAGGTCTTGGATATTTTCCCCTTTCTGTTTTTGGCAAGATCTTGCTATAACGTTGGTAATATGAATTAAGGTAATCTGTATTGATTGAATTAGCACTGATGTCTTGTTTGTATTTTTCTAGAATTTTTTGAAAAAACCACGTAACGTGAGCAATATGCCAGTTTGGCGTACTTCCAAATGGATCAGATTGCATTACTGCGTCTTCTATGGAAATTGGTTCAAATATAATTGAAGTAGTTTTTCTTACATTCAGAAAATCCTGACGTAATCTCTTCACTTCGTTAGTTATAACCTGAGTCAATATTACTGATAAATGTATCTTATATAATTTAATTTTTATTCAAATTCTAAGATTTACTCGTACTTATACCTCTTGCGGTAAATCGTAATTTATGGCGTATTTTGTATTATTTACACATATTATTTACACATATTTGTCAGAAAAGTTGGACATAATCAGTCCAATATTCGAAATCCCATACTAGCCAGTCGAATATGGAACATGAAGTGATTTGAATTTAGCTTGGGATAATCCAAATCTTAAGGACAATGTACTGTGATGACTGAAGATAGGTGAATATATCAAATCACTAGTCCGTGTATTGCATTTGTGGCTCATGAAATGAAAAAGATTGCCTTCAAGTAAATGTATAATCAACGATTACCAGATATTAAGTGTAATGAATTTAGTTAAGTGTAATAAGGTATTTGTTTCAATCTATAGGATAAACTATGCCATCTTGTTTAGGTGTGAAAGAAAGAGGGTTTATCAAAGAACTTGACGAGTGGAATGTTGCTAAACTTCAAAAAATATA
>Ga0065715_10088932_pt1 | contig 24179 bp, 24 predicted proteins | sample MisBulReplicate1_FD_59102 | JGI IMG/M metagenome (GOLD analysis project Ga0065715, IMG submission 59102) | Miscanthus rhizosphere microbial communities from Kellogg Biological Station, MSU, sample Bulk Soil Replicate 1 : eDNA_1 v2 (version 2) | ecosystem: Host-associated > Plants > Roots >...
TGATGAGGTACTCATGCAGTTTGCTATGGGTAACACCATCACTCTGGAAGACACTAACGGTAACCGGAAACTCCTCAAGAAGAGGAACGAAGACAAGATCGATAACGTGTCCGCAATGATGGATGGGTACGTAGCATACAAAGCCCACAAGGAGGCATTCGAGTGAGCGAGCAAGTCGACGATTTTTTAGCTCACAACGGCGTCAAGGGTATGAAGTGGGGTAAGCGTAAGTCTCGAACTGAAACTAAAGATTCTGGTTCGGAAGAACAAGCCCCGCGAAAAACGTACCCTAGACTAACTAAGAAACAAGCGGTTATTGGTGCTAGCATTTTGGTTGGCGTCGCTATAGCCGCCGTTGTCATAGCTAATCGAGGAGACATTAAAGCCACGTTTAACGGCGTTCCTGATGGTTATGAAACAGCAGGCAAAGAGCGAGTCAAAAACCTATTGCGTTTAAACGGTGATCGAAAAGACATAACTCTACCACAAGGCCAAGTCTTTAGTCGCATATCTACGGTAGCTGAAACAAATATTCGAGAATCTACCTATGTCGCCTATAAACCAAAAGATGTATTGAAGTATAAAGCATTTTATGGTAGCGGGAAACATCAGGTTAAGATTGAGTCGGTCGGGGAAGTTAAACTCCCATCACGTAAGAATAAAATCTCAACATTGTCCGACATGGTTGATTCGCCTCTAACTTCTCAACGATACAACGGTAAGTCACTTCGTGAAGTATTAGTTGACCGGGAGAGAAGCCCTAAGGGTAAAGCATATTTCAACACAATCAGCACTAAAAAGCTGGCGGCATTAGTTAACGACCGTATGGATGTTGATGATTTTCGATCTGGCTATGGTAAAGAGTTTTTAAGTAAGCTAAAAGACAAAGGGTATTCGGCTATCGCCGACCCTATCGATAGCACATCGAGAGGACAAGGTCGATCGTCGGCCTCAATCTTGATCGACACAGCACTGTTCAAAGTTGTAGAGTCGAAGAAGCTATCTACTGAAGACGTAATCCAAGCTAAACGTGATTTAGATGCGCTACTACAAAAGTAGTATAACAAAGCCCATAAGGAGGTATCCGAGTGACGAAGCAGTTTAATCTGGAAGAAGAATTCGGATGGGTTCTTGATGGTATCGAAGACTACATCGATGACAACCCTGAAGATTTCCTGGAGCACAATGGTGTTAAGGGAATGAAGTGGGGTAGACGTAAGTCTACATCTAAATCGGATAGGCCTGAACTTAAGGGTTTGGGCCCCGACAAAATCGTTCGTAAAACCAAATACGGCGAAGAGATGACCCTCAGTAAAGATCGCCCAACTGCGATTCATAAGGCCCTGGGTCGGATGAGTAAAAAGTACCGTGAAAGCTATGAAAGTGGCGCCTTCCTGACGATCAGGGATAGTAATGGTAAAAAAGTTGGCGACGCTAGTGTTGAGAAAAAGAATGCCGATGAGCTCTATCTCAACTGGTTGGGTGTCGATAAGTCGGCACGAGGCAAGGGCTATGCTTCAGCAGTAATGAAAGCATCAACCGAGTTCGGCAAGGAAGCAGGATTTAAGAAGCTTACCCTTGAGGTCCCTGGTGATGCCCCGGATGCTCTTCATATCTACACAAAGCTTGGTTTTAAGAAGACTGGCGAAGTTAGTGGTAGCGAAGGCGATATTTGGGGTGGTCTGACTAGCATGGAGTACGTATTTGCCGATGTCAAACATCAGCAGGTTGACGACTTTCTAGAGCACGTCGGGGTTCTTGGTATGAAGTGGGGTAAGCGACGTGGCAGCCTAAAAACTCGAGTAACCGGAGCAGCTCATGATCGCAATCAGCGTGATATCGCAATGGTTAAACGTCAGCTATCTGGTAACGGTACACGCAGCGAAAAAATCATAGCGGCACCAATCAAGATGATGATTGGCGAAAACCAGCTAAATAGAAACTATAACATGTCTATGAATCAACTTCTTGCTCAGCGAGATCGAATTGAAACAGGACGACAGGACATCAACGACAAGATACAGACCCTACAAAGAACTAGTGTCCTGGATCTTTTCGTCAGTGTTACGGATACCCGGGAGTAACTATGTCTATCGACGTTGACGACTTCCTTACTCATTACGGTATTCCCGGAATGAAGTGGGGAAAGCGCGGTGGTTCTCGATCCAGTTCAGGATCTAAAGAAATCACCAAGCCCAAGATGTCTAAAGGTAAGAAAGTCGCAATTGCAATTGGGGTCGGAGCCCTTGTTGCTGGTGCGGGTATTGCTGCGGTATCACTGAGTAAAAACGGAAAGATCCCGATGTCCAAACTTGTGACTCGACCAGAGTTCAAGAAGGGCGAACAGGCATTTAAACCATCACCTCAAAAACCAACAGCTAAACCTTCGGCATCAAATTCGCCAAAGGCACCCTCGCCATATCCAATGACGCCACTGGTACCAACGCCAATTCTCGATGAGATCATGCGGAAGTACAAGTTCTAACTACCAAATCATGAAAGGGATACCTAGTGAGTACAGACTTAGCAGATGATTTTCTTGCTCATTACGGTGTCCCTGGGATGAAGTGGGGTAAGAGAAAAGGTCGAGATTCCTCTGGGTCTAATAGGTCATCTTCGGCTAAACCAAATGTTGTTTCTGGAAGTGCCGTAACAAAAAAGCAGCTTGACGATGAGATGACAGAGCTTGGTATTACAACCAAGCCAATGAAAGACCTTTACATTAAAGGTTCTAACCGTGCAGATCAGCTAATTGAGCAAACTGGTGCCCAACCGAAAGAGCGTAAAACACTCACTCGGGGTCAAAAGTATGCCATAGCCGGAGGCGCGGTAGTCATCGTTGGTCTCGCCATTTATGGTGGATACAAGTATCAGGACATAGCCACTCGAAATGCTCAGGGTGGCGATCGCATTAGCGTGAAGAACTTCCAGGCTAATTCAAGTATGTCGTCCATGAGTTTTGGCTATGGAACCATATCTAAACAGAAGTTCTCGGCGATGGACACCAAGGACGTCACTCTACCTAAAACTACAGTTTTTAAAAGGGTTACGGCTGATCCAAAAGAAGACATGTCGGGTCTAGTATACACCGCATACACTAAAGCGGATGTTGATAGATACGCCGGTCTCTTCGGCCCAATCGTTCGAAAACGAAGCGACTCTAACAAGCTGTACAGCTCCGCTATCGAGGTTAGTACCCAGGTAAAGTCTCCTTCCGAAAAGGGAAGAATACAGATCTTGATTGATTTGGTTAATGATGATGCGGGTCTTCGCAAAAAGTTTATCTCTGAACATTCTTCGAATTCGTATACAGATGCTAAGCTTTCGGCAGAAGAACTGGTTCTCAAATCATATGGCTCATTTGCTCGGCAGTTGGTAAGTCAGGATGACGCAGTCGCCAAAGCATATATTGACAAAGTCAAACGTATGGGCTATAACGCTCTGATCGATGATAACAACGCTAAACAAATAGCGGATGCTCCCATAATTCTCTTGGGTGCAGAAAAACTCATATCACAAGTGAATAGCTCTGAGTTAACTAAAAGTATCGAACGAGCTGCACGAAGACGTCTAACTGAGGTTATGCGGTAGGGAGGTTAAGACATGACTGAACAAATTGAAGTAGACGATTTCCTGGCCCACTACGGTGTCCCTGGAATGAAGTGGGGTAGGCGAAACGCTCGATCAGATGATCGAAGTGGTGGTGGAAACTCTGGGGGTGGCAGTGCCGATAAAGCGCCTAAACCTAAGATGTCGAAAAACAAGAAGATTGCCATTGCTGTCGGTGTGGGCGCAACTGTCGTAATCGGTGCGGCTATTGCCGTTGCGATTCTGAACAATAAGAGCGCCAACGCTCCGATGAATTTTCCTGTGCAAAAACTCACGACCAATTCATCGATGATTCGAGGTAAGGCAGACTTGATTCGTAGGGCATCACAGATGCCTTCAGCACCTCAGCCGACAACTGCGGCCAAGGGTGCTCGAGGAAAGTTGAACCTTATCACTAGAGCGGCAGAAATGCCGTCTGTTCCGACAGCTGCTCGAAAAAGCATTGGGGATAAAGCCAGAGAGAAAGCATTTGAAAAGGGCAGAGACATAGCTATCAACAAAGCTAAAAAGATGTCCTATGATGAAGCTAAGGCGATGGTTAATAAAAACCCCAACGCTAAAGAAAGTCTGGTGGATAAGGCTAAATCTGCGGCGCTTAACAAAGCCAAAGACATGATCTTTGAAAGCGCTAAAGAAAAAGCCATGGATAAGGGTAAAGAGCTTGCCGTAGCTAAGGTTAGGTCAATGCTTACTCCTGCATCACAGATTCCAGCTAAACCTGCCGTAGTCTTCAACTCCAAAACGGGGCTGTATGAAGAAGTTGAAGCTCCAACCGAAGAGTAAGGAGACACCATGAGTGAGCAAGTCAATGATTTTCTCGCCCATTATGGTGTCCCTGGTATGAAGTGGGGTAAGCGAAACACAGCGCCAAAGGATAGATCCACTGAGTCTCGAGACATGCGAAAGCAAAGTGCTCGGAACTTACAGGGACATATCTGGGAAAAAACTAAGGATGAAGACATCTTTAGGAAGATGACTAAAGACGAACATTCTAAGTTGGCCACCGGTAGAGAATATGTGGCTAAGAACACAACCCTTAAACGAATCACAACCAATCCCGATGGAATACTCAAAGGTAAGACATATGTTAGTATGCTTCCTGAAGATTCTGCTTTTTATCGTGCGGCACTTCCAGCTATTGGTCCTCAAATTAAGGGTCGAGCTGGCGCGGGTCTCAAGCGGTATAAAACTGAAAACTATGAGTTGGAAATCAAGGTTGTTAAGAAGCTTACCTCTCCCTCAGAAAAAGAGCGGTTTGATGCCTTCGTTGAAATCCTGAATGAGCGATCGGTTGTGGTTGGGAAAAAAGAACCGGTGACTGGTCGTGAGTATCTCAAAAAAGCAGGCTATGGCCCGATGTTCGACAAGAAATTTGATACTCAAGAATTCGGAATGAAAACTTGGCATGATTTCGTCGCATTGCAGGGCGAAGACAACCCCATCAATACGGCATATTTCAACAAAGTTCGAAGTAAGGGATTCAACGCTCTTCCTGATGACTATGATCGAGGAAAATTAACTAAGGCTCCTTTGATCCTTCTTGATCCTGAGGGGACTGTAAAGGTCACCCAGGTTCGAAAACTTACCACAGATGAAATCAACAAAGCCCAAAGAGAGTTAGGTAACTAAAATGAGTGAAACAACTGATGATTTCCTGCAGCACTACGGTGTCGTAGGTATGAAGTGGGGCAAGCGCAGCGGTGGCTCTGGCGGTTCCGGTGGTTCTTCCGGTGGCAATAAGGCCGTGGCTAAAGCCAACCTTAAAGTCGCTCGCAAAGACGTTTTTAAGGGTGCCGGGGCTAGTGTCAAAGCCCACAAGGGTCGCACGATCGCGAGTGCCCTTCTTCTTGGCCCGTCCGCTACTGTCGGTATTCAGCTGGCTCGATCCGCTGGCCACAGCAAGGGCGCATCCATTGCTATCGGTCTCCTTGCTGGAGCTCCGGGCGGTCTCATTGCTGCTGAGCTTTCTGCTCGTAAGTCTGCCAAGAGCAATAGCTAATGAGTACCCCCACAGATGATTTCCTGCAACACTACGGTGTGCAGGGAATGAAATGGGGAAAGCGCGGCGGCTCTTCTAAACCGTCGGCTGGTGGTACCGGTAAAAACGGTAAGATCACCTCTGATGACATCCATGTCGCTCGCTATAAGCAGGGGCTTCGAGGTCGAAAGATGCAGGAAGCACAAGCTGAGTTCTATGTCGCCCGGACCAACAAAGGTCAGGACAAGGCTGAGAAGATCATGCGTAAAGCTGAGAAAGCATATTTCGACAATCCGGATGCAAAGACGGCAGCCAAGCTGACCAAGGGCGAGAAAATCCTGACTGGAATCATGTATGGTATGGCTGCGGTTACTGTTGCTGCGGTTATCGCTGACACCAGTCGCATGAGCCGATAGCTCTACCCCTACATCTAGTCATAAGAAAGGGGCAGCTATGTCTGCGGAAGTAGACGCATATTTGGCTCATGCCGGAGTCAAGGGAATGCGATGGGGACACCGTAAACGAGAAACGCCTAACAGCAGTGATCGTGGCCCTAGCACACCAACTCGTGATGAGCGTCGTGCAGCTAAGCGGGAAACCAAAGCAACAAAATTTGACGGTAAAGCTAAACACTTTGATACGACGATCAAAGATCTTGATGCTCAAATAAAAGCTATGCCTCCGGGTATTCGGTCTGCGTATCAACGTAACACTCTGACTGATGTTCGTAATGAACTATCAAAAGAGCGCGATCGGGCAGTTAAAGATGCTCAGTCGGTTCGTGAGGGAAAGCTTACCTCAACACAGAAGCGGGTCATAATTGGCGCCTCTGTTGTAGCAGCACTAGCGGCAACATACGTTATCCAAGATAACATCCAGAGCGGCAATGCTACACGACTTATAGCCAAGGGTAAAGAACGCATTACTGGCGAGCAATTCAAATTCAACAAAAAGCCATCGCTGTCTAATCCAGATTGGGACGTCGACGATATCCATCGTAATGTGGTTAAGCACATCAACCCTGAATTTGGGGCAATGGGCACCAAGATGAATTGTCGTCGAGCTACGTTTTCCTATGAGATGCGTCGTCGAGGCTATGATGTTAAGGCCACTAAAACCACAAATGCTAATGGTCAAAACACTATGGGCTTGTTGAATGCGCTTAGTCCTGGTAAGAAAATTCAGAACACAAGTGCCCAAAACGTCGCTCGTAAAACGCTCAAAGAAGCAACCTACGCATATTCGGGTAAAGAAAAACCGGTGACCGATCTGTCAAAGAACTTTGCTGCTGGCGGTAAACAAAAAATTCCTGGCGGAAGTAAATCAATCTTTGATACACTAGCTAAAGAACCAGATGGCTCACGAGGCGAACTCGGTGTTATGTGGAACATGGGTGGTGGGCACAGTATGGCATATGAGGTTGTTAAGGGTAAGCCGGTAGTCTTTGATGGACAAACAGGTAAAGTCTATAAAACGGCACTCGAGTTCATGGACATGCCTGCAGTTAAAAATGCCGGATTCACACGTCTCGACAATGTCGATCTAAATGTTGATTATTTGATGAGGTGGATGACGAATGCTTAGTGAACTTGAAGCATCAGGATTGATTAAATCCACGTTCCCCAACAGCCGAATTGAGAAACCCATCTTCTACCGAGGATTGTTTGTCTTTCAGGTTTTTGGTGACGACCCGCTAGAGGGCGATCAAGACCCATTCTATTCAGTTGATCAGAAGACCGGTGAGCTGCGTGATTTCTCTATCCTAACGGATGGCGACCCAAAAGAAATTGAAGCCGAATTTCTGAAGGTTCAAAAAAGTAAGCGTCAATGAGAAGCTAAGGAATACCGATGAGTAACGACCAGGAAAGGAGGTGACTTATGGGAAAAATTACAGATACATTGAAACATGCTTGGAATGCTTTTAATCCTGAGGAAGAAGCAGACAACCGATTCACACCTAGAGGCGGCAGCTTTGGCGCCTCCTATGGTGTTCGACCAGATCGCTATCGAAGTAGCATTGGGAATGACAAATCAATTGTCACAACAATCTACACTCGATTGGCGATCGATGCTTCATCCATTCCGATCCAACACGTAAGGGTTGATCAAAATGGGATGTTTATCGAAAGCATTAAAAGCTACCTGAATGAATGCCTCACTCTTGAAGCTAACCTAGATCAGGCAGCCCGACACTTCTTCCAAGATGCGGCAATGACGCTATTCGAAAAAGGAACCATTGCTCTTGTACCGATCAACACCACCATTAATCCGGCGGTGTCTTCTGGTTGGGATGTAAAGGACATGCGGGTTGGCGAGATCGTTCAGTGGTACCCCAAGCATGTCAAGGTTCTTGTCTATAATGAAGACAAAGGGCTTAAAGAAGAACTCATGCTACTAAAGAGATCCGTAGCCATTGTTGAGAATCCGCTTTATTCGGTGATGAATGAGTCCAGCTCTACTCTTCAGCGTTTGATTCGGAAACTTGGCTTGCTCGACTCTATCGATGAGCAAGTGGGTTCTGGAAAGCTCGATGTCATCATTCAGCTCCCGTATGTCATTAAGTCGGAAGCTCGAAGGGAACAAGCAGAGTCTCGTCGTGCTGACCTTGAGATGCAGCTTAGTGGTTCTAAGTATGGCGTTGCCTATACTGATGGCACTGAGCGAATCACACAGTTGAACCGTCCTGCCGAAAACAACATGCTGAAACAGGTCGAGTATCTGACAAACATGTTGTACGGACAGCTTGGTCTAACTGAAGAAGTGTTCAATGGTACTGCCAGCGAACAGGTCATGCTCAACTATCATAACCGAACAATTGAGCCGATTCTTTCTGCCATTACTACAGCAATGAAGCGTTCATTCTTGACCAAGACTGCTCGGGCTCAGGGACAATCCATTGAGGCCTACCGTGACCCGTTCAAGCTGGTAGCGATTGGTACGATGGCTGACATCGCGGATAAGTTTGCTCGTAACGAGATTCTTACTGCGAATGAGATTCGCGCAGGCATGGGGCTTAGACCATCTACGGATGCTAAGGCTGATCAGCTTCGTAACTCGAACATGCCAATCAAGGATACTGAAGTTGATGGTGCTGCTCAAAATGGTAGCCCAGAAGCCGAACCAGAAGCTGAACCAGAAGCACCACCCGGACCACCAGATACCGCAGAGCAGGACAAGATAGTCGAGGATCTGTTTGCCTCCTTGGAGGGAGACATAGACGACATTCTATCTGGCGATGGGGAATCTTAGTTATGGATACTAGAACCCGAGTAGATAATTTTCTCGCGCACTATGCATCTGAGAACTATGATCCGGCAAAAGCACGCGAGTACTATCTTAAGACTCGTGAGCTTAAAGGTCGACAGCAAAATACCACAGGTATGAGTGACACCCAGAAGCAAGCTTGGGCATACACAAAAAACAAGATCGGCAACGATAAGAAAGCCGCTCTTGAAAGTGAACAAGCAGGCTACAAGGCTCGAATGGATGAGCTTCGAAATAAGGCGACAGAGACCCGTGATCGGATTCGAGGAAAGCTAGAGGCTTTTCTTGAATCAGTCAAAGTCAAACGACCAGAAAGAATCGAAGCTGAACACGTCGAGGAACCGGAGTTCTTACCTATCCCAGACAATCTGTCGCCAAAGAGAAAAGCCTATCTGCAAAGACAGAATTCTCTGAGGTACCAAAAGTATAGTCGGGAGGTTGATGCGGCAGAGGAAGTAGCAGCTATTGCTAACAAATCTGCAATGGAAGCCTATGGTGTTGCTCGTGAAGCAGCAGCACAATCGTCCAGCAAAGCTCGAGAAGACGCTAAGGTTGAGCGAGAACGTGTTGGGTCTGAGCTTAAAACAGCAGTGTCGAATGCTCGGAATGCATACGTAGAAGCTAAAAAGCAACTCGTAGCTAAGTATGAAACTACTACAAACACCGAGTATGACAACATTCGTTCTAAGCTTCCAGGCGCACCGCCTAAGGTAGCTAAATCTAAAACCGCAGCTAAGGCTAAAGCTAAAACTGCAGCTAAATCTAAAACTGCAGTCCCAACTAAGGCCGCAGTTCAGACTAAAGCCGAGGCTAGACCCAAGGCAGCAGTCCAGGTCCAGACCCCAGCGGCAACAGATCCCAACACAATGATGAAATCTAAAACCGCTCGCTTTAATTGATAAGAAAGGAGAACCTTCAAAATGGCAGCAAAAGCAGACTTTAGTGGTTACGCCACTAAGAATGGGCTTAAGTGCTCGGATGGTCGAACCATCATGGCCGGAGCTTTTAAGCACAATGACACCATGCGGGTGCCTCTCGTTTGGCAGCACCTGCACAATGAGCCTGAGAACATTCTCGGCCACGCACTTCTCGAAAATCGGGCAGATGGCGTTTATGCTCATGCATTTTTCAATTCCTCTGACAAGGCTCAGACAGCAAAGATTGCGGTCAAGCACGGTGACATCACCATGCTCTCGATCTACGCTAACAACCTTACACAGCAGGGTAAAAATGTCCTCCATGGTGATATCAAGGAGGTCAGCCTGGTCCTTTCGGGGGCGAACCCGGGTGCCAAAATCGATAACGTAAATCTGATGCATGGTGACGGAAGTCTCGATGCTCTTGAAGATGAAGTTATCATCCACACTGGTCTCACTCTTGAGAATGCTGAAGATGAAGATCTGGAACACGCTGAAGGCGGCAAGACGGTCAAGGATGTCTTTGACACCATGTCCGACGAGCAGAAGAACGTCGTTTATTTCATGATCGGCGAAGCACTAGAGGGTGCCTCCGGCAAGGGAGAATCCCTCAAGCAGAGCGATGAATCTGACGATGATCTGGAACACGCAGAAGAGGGCAAAACCGTCAAGCAGGTATTTGACGCAATGACCGAAGAGCAGAAGGACGTCACGTATTTCCTTATCGGGGAAGCACTTGAAAAAGCAGAAGGCGAAGATGACGATGATGCTCTCGAGCAGAGCGATATCTCGCACGATGATGAAGAACTCTCCAATCAGGAAGTTCTTGACACCCTCGATGAGGACCAGAAAGAGGTCGTTTACGGCCTACTTCACTCGGCCCTCGCCAAATCAGACGATGATGATGAACTCGATCCCGAGGACGTCAAGCACATGTTTGAATCACTTACTGAGGACCAGGATGCAGTCGTTCGCGATCTGATTTCTGGCGCTCTCGCCCACGCAGAAACCCTAGGAGACGAAATGGCCACCATTCAGCACGCAGAAAACGAAGAAACCGTCAAGGACGTCTTCGACACCATGTCCGAGAAGCAGAAGAACGTTGTCTACTTCATGATCGGCGAAGCCCTTGAAGGCTCCGAGGGTTCCGATGAACTCAAGCAGAGCGACACCTCCGAACACATTGCACACGCCATCCAGGAAGGCTTTAACAACATGTCCCGTAACGCATTCGAGAGCAACGGCTCCGCAGCAACCGAAGAGCGCCCCACGCTCTCCCACTCCCAGCTCGAGACCATCGTTGCTGACGCACAGAAGCTCGGCTCCTTCAAGGAGTCCTTCCTGTCGCACGCCGGTAGCTTCGGCATCGACAACATCGACGTTCTGTTCCCGGATGCCAAGTCCGTTCGGAACACGCCTGACGTCATCGGCCGTCGCCAGGAATGGGTCAGCGAAGTTCTCGAGGGTGCCAAGCACTCCCCGTTTGCTCGCATCAAGTCCACCGCTGTCGACCTGACTGCAGATGAGGCTCGCGCCAAGGGTTACGTTAAGGGTAACCTGAAGAAGGACGAGATCATCAAGCTGCTGAAGCGCGTGACGACTCCGACGACCATCTACAAGAAGCAGAAGCTGGACCGCGATGACATCGTGGACATCACTGACCTGGACGTCGTTGCCTGGCTCAAGGCTGAAATGCGCGTCATGCTCGATGAGGAACTGGCTCGCGCCATCCTGATCGGTGACGGCCGCGAGGTCGACGACGAGGACAAGATCGACGAAGAGAAGATCCGTCCCATCGCCCGCGACGTTGACATGTATGCGCATGCCATCACGGTTGCTTCCGAGCTGTCGGCAGATGCCATCATCGAGTCCGTCCTGCGCACCCGCACCTACTACAAGGGTACGGGCACCCCGACGTTCTACACCACGGATGCCATCCTCACGGACCTCATCCTGCTCAAGGACAAGGTCGGTCGTCGTCTGTACGAGACCGAGGCTTCCCTCTCGGCTGCGCTGCGCGTCTCCAAGATCGTCACGGTTGAGGTCATGGAGTCCGCTCCGGAGATCCTCGGCATCGTGGTAAACATGGCTGACTACACCATTGGTGCAGACAAGGGCGGTCAGATCTCGATGTTCGACGACTTCGACATCGACTACAACCAGCAGAAGTACCTCATCGAAACTCGCGTTTCGGGTGCGCTGACCAAGCCGAAGTCCGCCATCGTCATCAAGAAGACCCTGGGTGTTGTGGTTTCGCCGCAGACTCCGTCCTTCAATGGTGCCACCAACACGATCACCATCCCGTCTGTCGCTGGCGTAGTTTACTACAACGCTGAGACTGCCGCTCAGGTATCGGGTGCTGTCATCATCTCCGAGACCACCGAGATCGAGGCTCGCCCCGACACCGGTTACTCCTTCCCGCACAACACCGATGCTGACTGGACCTACGTCTACAGCTCTTAATCCGTAAGGATTGATCAAAATGGCACGATTCTATGATGTGATTGGGATCGCCCAATCCAATATCGAGATTCGGCCAGGGGTTTATGGGGATGTCATCATGGAACGAAAGTACTATGGTGACATCCTCAGTGACTCCAGACAGTTGGAGGGGGAGAAGGTCAACCAAGACATCTCCGTTGGTAACTCGATCAGTATTATCGGGGATTCCTTTACGAACACCTTTCATGCCTTGCGCTATATCCGGTGGATGGGGACTCTTTGGATCATCAATAAAGTTGAGATGAAGAGTCCCCGTCTTATCCTGAGCCTTGGGGGTGTTTACAATGGACCGACGGCTGCAACTCCAGGCCCTACTGAGTAGTATCCTTGGAGTATCCAAGGTCTACTTCCAACCGCCGCCAAGTCTCTCAATGACATATCCGTGCATTGTCTATGAGCGTGATTCGGCTTCAACCCAACACGCAAACAATCTGCCATATCGTAGCATGAAACGTTATCAGGTAACGATAATGGATTATGATCCGGACAGTTCGATTCCCGATGAAGTTGCAAAACTTCCTTCGGCATCTTTCTCCCGACACTTTACGGCAGATAAACTCAATCACGATGTCTACACTCTTTATTTCTGAAAGGAATTACCATGGCTGAAATCGTTTGGGACAAAACCGGTGATCGTGTTTACGAAACCGGTGTTGATCACGGCGTTCTTTACATTCCCGATCTGACTGGGGTCTACAACACGGGCTTCCCGTGGAATGGTCTCGTCTCCATCTCTGAAAGCCCTTCCGGCGCAGAGGCAACCCCGCAGTATGCGGACAACATCAAGTACCTGAACCTGGTATCGGCCGAGGAATTCGGCGCAACGATCGAGGCATTCACGTACCCGGATGAGTTCGCTCAGTGTGATGGTACCGCTTCTCCGGCTGAAGGCCTCTTCATTGGCCAGCAGCGTCGTAAGACGTTTGGTCTGTCTTACCGCACCCTTATCGGCAACGACATCGATGCGACTGACTACGGCTACAAGCTGCACCTGATCTACGGTGCCCTTGCGGCACCCACGGAAAAGGCGTACACCACGGTTAACGATTCGCCCGAGGCAATCACCTTCTCGTGGGAGATCACCACCACTCCAGTTAACGTGCCTGGCTTCAAGCCTGCCGCACAGCTGACGCTGGATTCGACCAAGATCCCTCTCGCCGTCCTGGCTGAGATCGAGACGCTTCTTTATGGAGCAGCGGCAACTCAGCCGACACTCCCGCTTCCGGCGGAGATCATCTCCATCCTTGAAGCTGGCGCAACCCCGTAACACAAAGAAAGGAGTTCAGGGAATGCTCACGATTCACATACCAGCACTTGAATCTTATGATGAAATCGAACAACGATTCATCAACGTAGAAGAAGTCACAATCGAGTTGGAGCATTCCCTGGTCTCCCTTTCAAAATGGGAGTCAACCTGGGAGAAACCATTCCTGGGTCCCGATGTCAAGTCAACTGAAGAAACGATTGACTACATCAAGGCTATGACCTTGACCCAAAACATTCCTCCGGAAGTTTATCTGAGACTTACCGGAGATAACTTTACTCAGATCAACAACTATATCGACGCTAAGATGTCGGCAACATGGTTTAGCGATCCCGCATCGCAAGCCAAAGCTCCTAAACGGCGTGAGATAATCACGGCCGAGATCATCTACTACTGGATGATCAGCCTGAAAATACCTCTTGAGTGGGAGAACAGACATCTTAATCGTCTATTCACATTGATTAAAGTTTGTAATCAGAAGAATGCTCCAGAGAAGAAGATGAACAAGCGTGACATGATTGCGCAGCGTAACATGCTTAATGCTCAGCGTAAAGCTGCACATAACACCCAGGGCTAACCCACAGAGAGGAGGGCGACCATGCCGTATAAACCGGTTGGCGTTGACGAAAATAGTCAATTTCCACCCCGTGTTAGGCAAGCACTAGCCGACATGTTCGTCACAAAACCTGAGGGTATTAGCGATGGTCAAGTTCCAGTATGGAATGAAGCCACAAACACCTGGATCGCTGGTTCAGGGGGAGGCTCCTCAGATGAGTGGATTTTGCCTACAGCTATCGATGGTGGTGTTTGGGATCCACTAACAAGCACCTGGGTTCATGGCACTGGTCCACAAAATAGTCCGCCTGAAGTTGATGGCGGAACGCCTGCTAGTAGTAATTGAGGACAATCCTCGTAAACCAATAATCTTTCTAACTCTAATAAGGGGACACACTCATGGCTGCAATCACAACCATCCAGGTTCGAAGGGGTACCGCTGCTCAGTGGACCGCCGCCAACCCAATTCTTGCCGCTGGCGAATTTGGCTGGGAATCAGACACTGCTGAATTCAAGGTCGGTGATGGCGTTACTGCATGGGCCACTCGGCCATACTGGATCTCAGACGTTGCAGCCCACTCCCACCCAGCTAGTCAGATTTCCGATGCGACCTCCTTTGGCCGCACTCTTATTCAGGTAGCCGATGCTGCTGCCGCCCGAGCTGCTATTGGTGCTGGAACCTCCAACCTTGTTATTGGTGTTGGTGCCTCCAACGCTATGGCTGGTAACAAGACTTTCTCCTTCTCGGAAATCACCGGTATTATCGGTACAGCCCAGCTTCCTCCGCTGGCAGTAAATAACGTCTACCCGGTAGCTAACCAGGCAGCAATGCTTGCTCTTACCGCCGAACGTGGCGATATGGCGATCCGTACGGATATCGGCGAGACTTACGTGCTGTCTACTGATAGTCCGGCAACTCTTGGTGACTGGCTCATGATCACCTCCCCCGGCAACGTCACCTCTGTGGCTGGTCGTCAGGGTGCAATCGTTCTGGTCAAGGCTGACGTTGGTCTCTCCAACGTTGACAATACTTCAGATGCTAACAAGCCGATTTCTACGGCTACAGCTACAGCTCTTGCTGGTAAAGAAGCAGCCTTCGCTGCAGGCACGACTGCTCAGTACCGTCGAGGCGATAAGTCTTGGCAGACTCTGGATAAGGCCGCTGTTGGTCTCACTAACGTTGATAACACTGCAGATGCCAGCAAGCCGGTCTCTGCTGCACAGCAGACGGCCCTTAACGCCAAGGAAAATACTATTGCTGCCGGAACTGCAGCACAGTACTACCGTGGCGATAAGACTTGGGCAACCAACGACAAGGCTTCTGTTGGTCTTGGATCGGTAGATAACACCTCGGATGCCGCTAAGCCGGTCTCTACTGCACAGCAGACGGCGCTTAACCTCAAGGCGAACCTGGCAAGCCCGGCCTTCACGGGAACCCCGACTGGTATTACCAAAGCACATGTCGGTCTCGGTTCGGTAGACAATACCGCCGATACGGCAAAGCCGGTTTCCACCGCACAGCAGACGGCACTCAACCTCAAGGCAAACACCACTCACACGCACGTAGCCGCTGATATCATCAGCGTAGATGGAGGAACTCCCTAACTATGACAACCATTCGACTAAGGCGGGGCACAACTGCCCAATGGATTGCGGCTAACCCCGTCTTGGCCGATGGGGAATTCGGCTGGGACTCAACCGCATCAAAACTCAAGATGGGTAACGGAGCCGCTAACTGGGCGACGCTACCATATTTCTTGGATGCCGCTCTTGCGGCCAAAGCTAACACTAGCCACACCCATGCAGCAACCGACATGGCATCAGGAACTCTTCCTGATGCTCGGCTTCCGGCTCGTTTGGGTCTATATGCGGCAACGATTACCGACTGGAACACGGCCAGAGCTAATGGCTGGTACATGGGTTCGTCAATCCTAAATGCACCAACTACTGGATGGTTTCTTGGAAACGTAGAAGCCCATAACGATATCTACGTGACCCAAACAGTTCATGCATTTACGGCAGATAGTGCGGCAAACACCAACGTATTCCGGAGAGCCTACAATAACGGCGTCTGGACTGCTTGGGATAAACACCAGCTGTCGCAAGCTGAACAAGATGCTCGCTACCAGCAGATTATTGCTGCTGGTACTACGGCACAATTCTGGCGTGGCGATAAGACCTGGCAGACACTAAACTCGGCTGCAGTTGGGCTGGGTAGCGTAAACAACACTGCTGACTCGCTTAAGCCTGTTAGTGGACCCCAGCAGACTGCACTCGACGCCAAATCAAATAAGGGTGAGCGTTGGGCGAATGTTACCGACTACATGCTTCCTGGTCGTGTTGAAGGAACCACTGATGATCGTGCGGCATTTGAACTAGCTCGCCTAACAGGTAAGCCGGTCTATGCGCCTGCAGGAACGTATTACTTCTCACGGTCTCCGGATTGGGATAATAATACCGTCCTAGTTGGAGACGGTAAGGGTAAGACCATATTTAAGTTGCTGGATTCAGCACTTGGTGGGGCCAACCTTATCGTTAATGGCCGTCTTGACGGCACGGTACAAATGTACTTTGCCGACTTCTCTCTCGATGGCAACTGCTATCGTCAGGGTGGGGTTCTGACTAATGACGGTGGTTCTAGCGGATCCACGTTCACCTTGCGCAATGTTCAGTATGCATATATTGACCGTGTGTCAGCTATCAGTCCGATTCAGCATTGCTTCGATGTGACTCGTGGTGCCATCCAGTATCCTTATGGTGGCGACGGTAATCCAGCGACACTTCGGTCAAGCAACGTCTACTTCAATGATTGTGAAGGATCTGACTTTGGTGATGACGCATTTACTACCCACAGTAGTGACTACGTACATTTCACCAATTGTGTGGGATTCAATCCTCGTGGTCGTGGCAACTGTAATGCCTTTGAGATTGATGGCGATAGCCAGAACTGTGTTCTTAATGATAACCGTTCATATGGGTGCTACTCGGGTGTCGAAATCAAGGGTCACGGTTCTGAGTCTGCTGCTCGTCTAACCACGATCAATGGACACCAGGACTTTGGTAGTGTACGTTCCTACAGCTTCCGTCATATTGGCTACCACTCAGGTGCCGATCCGATCTCGCAGTCGGCCGAATGGATCAATGCATCTAACTTGGTGTCGATCGATCCGAACAATGACAAGGGCTTCCAGGATGATGCAACCCCAAGGGCGCTGTCTCTGAATGCTTTCCATGGTGTGAATATCGATGGATTCATTTCAAAGGGTCGTGGCGGTTATGGCGCGGGCGATGTTGCAGTTGCTCTGCAGTACCGTACTGGTGAAGTAAACATGTCTAACGTATCCATCTCTGGATGGGACGGGGCCGATTACGACCTCACCGTAACCACTAATGGTAAAGCCAACCTGTCGAACTTCAGCATTTGGAAGTCCGCAAAGAACTTGTTCTACATCGGCTCAACTGTATCTGGTGTAAACATGAGCAACTTCTTGGCTACGGCACCTGCTATTGGGGCAAACCTTGGTGGTGAGCTCTATAACAGCACCTATGTCAGAACCAGCAACATGCAGATCAGTGGTTATATCACTAACTTCCGAGCAGACCTCACGAACTACGCTAGCTACGAGGCATACATGCGATCTAAGGATCGCAAAACCATTGTGGATATCCCGCCGGGTATTACTCGGCTTGTAGATCTTGACCCTACTCAGGATTACTATGGCACTTCTGGTGCTATGGCGACTATCACCGACGCAGCAGGTCTTGGTGGAGCAAACATCATCCAGCACTCCAAACTTGCTTCCGATGTGTATATTCAGTCGGTAACTAGAAACACGACTGGTACTACTATTCAGGGACGTGCATGGCGCATTGTCTATACCAACCAAACTGCAGGTCCTTGGAATGTGGAAGAATCCGTAAAGGATACATCTATCTTGGATGTTCCTGGTGGAACTACTCTCCTTACAGCCTTGGATTTCAGTCGGAATTACTATGCTTCAAGCACGACTATGGGTGCCATCACTGATGGGCCTGGGCTTGGTGGTGCAAACTTTGTTGAGCATACCTGGGTTGGCGGCGATGAGGTTATTCAGACTCTGTCTAGAAATACCACAGGAACGACTATTCAAGGACAAGCCTGGCGGATTGTTTATCCGTCAAACCTCAGTACTGGTCCCTGGAACCGCGTCGTTCTTGCAAGTGATGTTTCAGTTAGCGATACTGGGTTTCGAAATATCGGAACTGGGTTTACTAATGGTTGGACCGGCAATGCGGAAGATGTGATTCTGTCTAGAGACGGTAACATCGTTTCCTTCTCAGCCAGGGTGAATAGCACATCAGCAACTGCCGATGGCTTTATCACCCTACCTGTCGGCTTTCGTCCAGAAGCTACTGACTGGATGGCTCTAGCTTGCTATAACTCTGCTGGGACTGGTCGATGGGGTCGTGTGTACCCTGATGGCGTAGTTTCTTGTTCTCGCCCTGCACCACTTGGATTGCATTACATATCTGGTTCTTGGAAGACGTCTGACGCTTGGCCTACCACCCTTCCGGGCGTAGTTCGAACTCAGTAACCTTTCCATGATCTCGTTGTCTAAATACTACCCCACACTACTTTGAAAGGAGAAACAATGGCTGAATCGACATCCATCTTGGTGGAAGACCCAAATGATCCGGGAACTTACATTATACGTACTGTCGAATATTCGGGAACTCCAGATACCCCCGGGTATACTCCGAATGACCCATTCCCTACAAAGCTAGTGTGGGGTAGTGTTGGCGACCGATTCTATGAGGCTGGCGTTGATCGTGGCGTGCTATATCCTGAAGGCCTAATGGGCGTTGTTTGGAATGGCTTGATCTCGGTATCTGAATCACCTACTGGTGGTGAAGCAAGACCTTACTACCTAGATGGCATTAAGTATGCCAGCCCCTCAGCTCTAGAAGAGTGGGGCGCATCTATCGAGGCGTATACCTACCCCGATGAATTTGAACTTTGCGATGGCACAGCAGCGATGGCTCAAGGGTTGTCTATAAACCAACAGAGTCGTAAATCCTTCGGCTTGTCATATCGCACACGAATTGGTAATGATATCAATGGTGAAAGCCATGGATACAAACTACACCTAATTTATAATGCTCAGGCAGATCCGACAGAAAAAGCATATCAAGCTATTGGTGATACCGCAGATCCATTGACATTCAACTGGAATCTATCGGCAAGGCCGGTTAAATTCGTAGACCCCGCTTTCGGTGTTAAATACGGTTCGCACCTAGTTCTGGATTCGACTAAAGTCTATCCTTGGGCGATGCGTGCGGTCGAAGAGCTTCTCTATGGAACCCTTCTAAATGAACCTCGATTGCCGAGTCCTCAGGAACTGATTAACCTCTTCGTGGATAACGCTCTACTCAAGATAACCGACAATGGTGATGGTACGTGGACCGCTGATGGTCCAGATGCAAACATCACAATGGTTGGTACTGATGAATTCCAAATCGATTGGGCATCAGCAATATTCCTCGATGAAAATAACTACAAGATCAGTTCTCTCTAAGAAAGGAGAAACCGTATGGCTACCGTAACCGGACTTACTGCCGCAAAAATGCTAGAAATTGCCAACGCCTCTATTGTTAGTGGGTTGGTCAATGGCGCAGGAAGCCTCATTCTATCTACCCGTGGCGGAACCCAAGTTGACGCAGGACAGGTCATCGACCCCACTATTCCCGGAACAGTCCAGCAATATTTTAGAGGGGACAGGACCTGGCAGATTTTGGATAAGGCTGCTGTTGGTCTGGAGAATGTTACCAACGTTTCTCTTAGTAATGTCAACAACACTTCGGATCTTGATAAGCCCGTATCCACAGCTCAACTTGCTGCTGATAATAAACTGGCTAAAGGGTTGGTCTACAAGGACCTAGTCCCAACTACCTCAGGTAGCGTGGTCAGTGCCGTCGTTAACAACATCCCCACATTTACATTCAAGGCCAATCGAAACTACCGACTTGTTTGGGATTTCTCATACTACGCTACGGGCAATGCCGACTCGCTCTTTTATTGCTCGATCGGTCGTGCTGCTGTCGGTGCTTTGGCCTCATCGCTTTCCGGAATCACAGTTATTGATGGTCGTACCAGAGCAGTCAATACTGATCCTTGGTCACTGCAGAGCACTCAGTATACTGGTGCCATATCGGTTCTCTACAATCCGGGTGCGGCTGATGTCACAACTCAGATTAAATTCCTGGCGCAAAGAGTTCTTGGCGACGACGGAATCATTATCGTTGGTAACAGTAACGAGCGAGCTCAATATCTCATCTTTGATGACGGTATGCAAATCTAAAAGGTAGGTGTAAGTTATGGCTAAAGTACAAGTTTCTCGTCAATCAGTAGATGTCGACAATCAAATTATCTGGGATTTAGTAGAGGTTGATGAAACCGAACTTAACCCTGGTGAGTTTCCTCATCGAGAACCGGTATTTTTCACATTTCCTGAGTGACACTAAATAGGAGTCAGGCATGAAGATATCCTTCAGTTCGACAGGTGACCTTAAACGAACAAGCGACTTTCTTGTTAAAATGTCTAGGGGCGATCTCTTTCGAAATCTAGAAGGACTCGCTCAGCAAGGGGTCGCTGCTCTTGCGGCGGCGACCCCAGTTGACTCTGGTCTCACAGCTGCTAGTTGGGGCTGTACAGTTAAGGTTGGACTTAGGTCGTCAACCATTTCTTGGACCAATAGCAATATTGTTGGTGGTGCTCCTGTGGCCATCCTTCTTCAGTATGGCCACGGTACGGGTACTGGTGGTTGGATTCAAGGCCAAGACTATATCAACCCAACAATTAAACCGGTATTTGACAATATTGCGAACCAAGCCTGGAAGGCGGTGACCTCGGCATGAGTGCCATTGACGAACGCGTCGTTCAAATGAAGTTCGACAACTCCCAGTTTCAAAGCGGGGTTGCCGCCACAAACAATTCGCTTGCCAGTCTTAAACAAAGCTTAAACCTTGAAGGTGCCGCTCGAGGTCTGCAGGAGCTAGACACTGCAGGTAAGAGTTTCTCACTTGCTGGGATGGCAGCGGGCGTAGATGCTATTGGCGCCAAGTTCAGCGCCCTGTCCATTCTGGGCATCACGGCTCTTGTAAATATCGGTAATCAGGCTATTAATACCGGCATCAATCTGGTTAAGTCGCTTACGATTGGGCCAATCGCAGATGGTTTTGCTGACTACAACGCTAAGTTGTCTTCAGTACAGACAATCATGAATGCCACGGGCTCATCTATTGATGTGGTTTCTGGATATTTCGGCGAACTTGATACCTATGCCGATAAAACCATCTACAACCTGACCGATATGACTGGCGCATTCGCCAAGTTCACTAACGCGGGTGTAGACATGGATAAGTCAGTTCCGGCCATTAAGGGTATCGCCAACATGGTCGCCCTTGCTGGTCAGGATGCTGGCGCCGCATCTATTGCGATGTACAACTTGTCGCAGTCTATTGCTGGCGGATTCCTAACCACCACAGACTACAAATCACTAAACCTCGCCAACGTCGCCACTAAAGAGTGGAAAGGCCAAATGGTCGAGGCAGCTGTTGCTGCCGGTAAGCTGGAAAAAGTCGGCGACAAGTATCACGTTGTCGGCATGAAGGCTGGTACGGCATCGACTGAAGCTCAGCTCTTTAACGAGAACTTGGCTGAAGGCTGGGCCTCAACCGAAGTCTTGATGGGTGTGCTCGGCGATTATGGCGACACAACCACTGAGATTGGTGCTAAAGCCCAAGCAGCTGCTCAGGACGTAAAGTCCTTTGGTATGATGATGGAAACGCTGAAGGCTGGCGTTGGTACGGGTTGGACTGATACCTTCGAGATCCTCGTTGGTAACCTCCACGAAGCTAAGGCACTATTCACACCTCTTACCGCATCTGTCGGTGAATTCCTCACATCGTTTGATACCGCCCGAAACACCTTGCTTAAGGGGTGGAAAGACATGGGTGGTCGAACAGCGCTGCTTGACACACTCAAAAGCGCATTCACATCACTCGTTGCGATCATCAACCCGATTAGAGATGCCTTTGTCGAGATCTTTCCTCCGATAACGGCAGCAAACCTGATGTACATCACCAATGCCTTTAAAGAGTTTGTAGCTAAGCTCACTCCGTCATTCAAGGTTATCGATGGAGTTAAGCGCACAGCTAAGGGTCTATTCGCAGCACTTGACATTGGTCGCATGATCATAATGGGAGTGGTTCGTGTAATCATGCATATGCTTGGTTCCGTCGCCGGTGCTGGCGGAGGCGTTCTAGCATTCACCGCTAAAGTCGGTGACATGATTGTCGAGTTCCGCAATGCACTTAAGCAGGGACAAGGCCTTACCAAGTTCTTCCGAGCAATCCATGAAGTTATTTCCAGGGTCACCATCGCAATTCAGGATGCTGTCGTCTGGTTCAATAACCTGTTCAAGGGTGTTGAGAAGATTGATACCAGTGCCGCTACAGCAGCATTCGATAATGTCGGTAAGCGCGTCGAGAGCGTCAAGGAGGCTGGCTCAGGTCTAAATAAGATCTGGGAGAAGTTCAAAGACATTGTCAAGGGCGTCTTTGAATTCTTTGCTCCCCTAGGCCAAAAGATTGCAGATGTTGCGGGTAAGATCGGCACCGGTATTTCTGATGCAATGAAGAACGTAGACTTCAACACGGTTCTTGATGGCATCAACACCGGTTTGTTTGCTGCGCTTATCCTCATGATCCGCAAGTTCTTCACTGGTGGCTTTAAGAAAGAAGTCGAAGGTGGTGGTCTACTTGACACCATCAAGGGCGTATTTGGGGGTTTGACTGACACGCTAAGTGCCATGCAGACAACTCTTAAAGCAGGAACGCTTATCCTGATCGCAGGCGCAATTGCGCTTCTTGCAGGTTCGGTGTTGATCCTGTCGACCATCGACTCAGGCAAGATGACTGTTGCCCTTGGTGCTATTGGCGCCATGATGGGTCAGCTGATGTTTGCCATGTTCGTGCTTGACAAGATCTCATCTGTCGGAGGCGCGGTCAAGATCACACTTCTTGCCGGAGCAATGAGCCTGTTTGCAGTTGCTATTGGTCTTCTTGCTCTATCGGTAAAGATCATGTCCACTCTTAGCTGGGAGGAACTACTCAAGGGTCTCGGTGGGGTTCTGGCGCTACTTTTCGGTATCGCTGGGGCAATGAAACTTATGTCTGGAGCTAAGGGCCAATTCATTGGTGCTGGCATTGGTATGGTATTCATCGCTATCGCGATTAAGATTCTAGCTAGTGCCGTTAGGGACTTCGCTCAGCTTAGCTGGGAGGAACTGGTAAAGGGTCTTGGTAGTGTCGGTGCTGTTCTTGGAGCACTTACCCTATTTACGAGGTTGGCTAAGGTCAACAAGGGCGCAATGGCTCAAGCAGCAGGCCTGATTCTTCTAGGCATCGCACTTAAGATTATTGCTTCGGCAGTGTCAGACTTCTCTGAAATGAGTGTGAAAGAACTCATCAAGGGTCTGGGAGCCATGACTGTCATTCTTGCTGTGCTGGTTCTCTTCACTAAGAAAGTCAAGCCAGCCAACCTGATACCGACTGCGCTTGGGTTGGTTATTCTAGGTGGCGCCCTTAAGATCATAGCTAATGTGATGAGGGATCTTGCCGGGATGAGTATGAAGGAGATCGGTAAGGGTCTTGGCGGTATGGCTGGTGCACTCTATATAGTCAGTGGAGCCATGCGTGCGATGCCTAAGGATATGATTTCTTCGGCTATCAGCCTGGTTATCGTTGGCGGAGCTCTTAAGATCATCGCTAGTGTGATGAAGGATATTGGCGGAATGTCCTGGGAGGAAATAGCTAAGGGTCTATTCACTCTTGGTCTTTCGATGAGGATGATCACCGTATCCATGAGTTCTATGACTAAAGCATTGCCGGGCGCATTCGCACTACTAATTGTTGCTGGTGCTCTGGCTATACTCGCGCCAGTCCTCATAGCGTTCGGTCAGATGTCATGGGACGAAATTGGTCGGGGTCTAGGTATGCTTGCGGGCGTACTCTTGATTCTGGGCATTGCTGGTTGGGCTATTACTCCAG
>Ga0065715_10000249_pt1 | contig 24023 bp, 22 predicted proteins | sample MisBulReplicate1_FD_59102 | JGI IMG/M metagenome (GOLD analysis project Ga0065715, IMG submission 59102) | Miscanthus rhizosphere microbial communities from Kellogg Biological Station, MSU, sample Bulk Soil Replicate 1 : eDNA_1 v2 (version 2) | ecosystem: Host-associated > Plants > Roots >...
GTCAAGAAGTCCAAAAGGCTCTTTAATTATCTTATATTCCATTTTATAACGCAAACCAATTTACTAATTTACTGATAAATTAAGTTTTTGGCTGTCTGTTGGTCCTTCTCTAGTGTGTGATTATGTTCTCTGCCGTTACCAATTAGTCGGCAATTAGTTAGTAGCTAGCTAGCGAATAATACGTTCGTAGTTAATTCAAATAATTGCTAAATTTTCTTGCTAGAGTGGACTTAGGATAGCAGGTGGTTCAGAAATGTTTTGGTTATTTTGCACTTCAGAAGATGTGCCCAAATCTAATGACTTTATCAAATTAATGACTACTGGAAGGTACCTCTGGTACTGCTCGTCTAAAGCTACATAGTCAATAACATACAGAAGTCTATTTTTTACACTAAGGATAGTCAAATCTTTAAAAACTCTTGACTGGTTATCCACAAAACCAACGACTTCTAAATGGGCTGGTTGATCACCCAAAAGTTTTATGTGCTTGGATTCGAGAATTGCATATAAATTTGGATTTGAAGAGTAATAATTGTAATCATCCGCGGCAAAATCTTCTAAAGTTCGATTCTCTGATAGGTATGTTGTAATACGGACAGTAGCTGGTGAAATTCCTTTTGAGGGTGAGGTCAGCTGGATTGAAGTTTCATTCTCATATACAGACCATCCTTCAGGGTACGTGAGTTTTTGGATCCCAAAAAATTGATTTTCATATGACATCAATCCCTGGCCCGCTGGAGAGCTTACTCCTTGAAATTCCTTTAAATTTCCTTGTTCAGTAGGAAGAGGATTTTCTTGAGTATTTTGAATCTCTTGGGGATTGGACGGGCCAGAAGCCTCTTGGGTATTTAGACCTCCAGTAGTAGTCTTGAATGATTCAATCATCTTGTTGAAAATGGGAAGATAATTGGCATAGCTATTTTTTTGGGCATAATAACGTATGAAGAACGCATCGTTTCCACCTAAAGTACCTACTACGTTAACTTTCTCATCTAAGGGAGGGGAGACTGAATCATCCCTGTATGTATAAGTCAGTTTATATGCTGGTAAGCCACCGAGGGAAAATCCTGTGGTAGAGGAGACTAGATGAAAATTCTTAAGGTCCTTGTAGCTGTTTATTGCTTCATCCAAGTACCCAGCAAGATTTGCTTTATATGGTACCTTGTCATGGATGATCTCGACGAAATCCTGGAATGGATCTTTATAATTATTGAGCGGGGAGAAGAAGGCAACTAAAGTGGTATACCTCGTGCTATTTTCATTATAATTCTTAGTATCCACTTTCCAGTCTGATGGATACTGGATCTCTATTCCGTAAGTCTCATTATTGTACTGGTCGTAACTGACTGGTTGTTGCCCGTAAGAATAAAATGACGAACCGAATATTAGTAGCGCGTAAAACGTTAGAAATAATCCTACTGTTATGACAAGAGCTTTACTGCCGCTCAGTTCCATGGTGAAGATATCCGTATCTATATTATATCTATTTCTAAGTATTATTTGCCTAGTCAGATTTGATTGTAGAAATGCTTATTAAATCCACGGAGCGTGAATGATCATGATTCAAAACAAGCTATTTTTATCTTCTTGTTTGATTTTATTTATGCTCTATTTTCTCTGTGCTTTCGTTCTTGGGTTACCAAAGTCGGTAGAATCAGTTGAATCTTCTGATGTCGCTACTGAAGGAAACCAGAGTAGTTACTCTCTATCCGATTTATATAAAATTCTGGAAAAGTCTGTCGTCCAGATTGACACTTATGATAGCAATCTTGGGCCGCTTGGATTAGGGTCTGGTTTTATTTATGATACTAATGGGTACATAGTTACAAATCAGCATGTTGTGGAACCGCCGAGCGTAGGTACTCTGAGCTACGATGTCATATTTACTGATGGGTCTGTATATGGTGCAAAATTTATTGGGGCAGACCCCTTCTCCGATCTAGCAGTACTCCACATAGAAAATGCATCTGGAGTAAATTTTGCGCCGTTGAAATTGGGTAATTCCAGTGCGGTAAAGCCTGGCGAAGATATAGCAATTTTTGGGAGTGCTGAAGGATTGATAGGGACTCTAACTAAGGGAGTAGTAAGTGCCGTTGGTCGCTCCGGTCTGTCTGGGATTGCAAGTACGGGAGTGAACCCTCTCACTGGAATGTCTAGCTTAGGCATTAATTTCGATCAGCCGGAATTTATTCAAACTGATGCGGCAATCAATCACGGCAATTCTGGTGGACCAGCAGTGAACATGAATGGTGAAGTAATAGGAGTGAGCGACTTGACATCGGCAGGGAAAGCAGAAAATATTAATTTTCTCATACCCTCTGATACTGTGAAAAGGATAGTTCCTAGCCTGATATCAAATGGCGTTTATAGACATCCGTGGCTTGGACTTGAAGGGATTGATATGACTTCTTCTATCGCAAAAGTTTTGAATCTTCACGAACCTAAAGGCTTCTTGGTAGTAAATGTGGATGAAAATGGCCCTGCTTTTAAGGCAGGGGTGATCGGAGGGAATAGACCTGTTAACTTGCCTCACGAAGGACGATCGGTTTTACTTGGTGGAGACGTCATAGTAACAGCAGACAGCAAGGATATTAGAAGCAAACATGACCTGTTACTCTACTTGGAGAGCAAAAAGGTAGGTCAACCCGTAGAACTTTCAGTTGTAAGAGATGGGAGCCCGCAACAGATTACAGTGATTCTAGGGGAAAGGCCAGCATTAGGTGGATTCTCATAAAGATATTTTATGCGAGAATACGAGTGATGGAAGGGAGCGATCCTTATACATGTGCCATTGTAATCTACCCTTAGTTGTAATCTGCTCCCGATGACAAAGGAACATGAAAGGCGGATAAACTCCTCGAATGAACATAATCTAGACTATACTTTCAAAGATATTGAATTTTCCAGCCCTAAGACTAAACGGACTTGCCAAAAAAAGCTTGTCATTTTCATCAATCGGTCCTAAAATAATCCCTTTTATACAACTTGTGCTTTAGAAGCGGCAATCGAGTATGACAATAAAAAATTTCATCGCATTTATTCTAGCAGCATCGGTGGTATTCTCCATATCGTTAATTTATTGTTATCAGATTGAAGCGGCCAGCGCCCTCCTCACTAATCAGACAAATCAGACAAATCAATCTCCTTCTGAGTTAAATAAGAAGGGCTTGGAATTTCTCAATTCAGGAAATTATAATGAATCTTTGGTATTTTTTGATAAGGCACTGGTAGTATCACCAAATAACACTCAGGTATTGGATAACAAAGGCTACGCTCTATACTCATTGGGTAACTTTTCTGGAGCACTTTATTATTATGATAAAGCTCTGGTTATTGAACCTAATTTTACTGCAGCATTGGACGATAAAGTAAAAGCTCTATTGAGGCTCGGCAATCAACTTCTGAATTCAGGAAGCTATTCTGGCGCCATCGGATATTATGACAAAATGTTGGCAATAAACAGTAGCAATTCTCATGCATTGAACAACAAGGGATTCTCTCTGTATTCGCTCGGAAACTATTCAGGAGCCCTTTACTATTATGATAAAGCGCTAGCTGTAGAACCTAACAACTATGTAACACTCAATAACAAAGGTCTTGCTCTTTATTATTTGGGTAACTATTCCGGTGCCTTGCCATATTATGAGAGAGCACTGGCTATAGCTCCTAACTCTACTGATGCGCTGACGGACAAAGGGGTCCTTCTGGGTAAAATAGGGAATTATTCAGAAGCACTTGCAATTCTTGATAAATCTCTAGGCTTGGATCCGAACCAATCTGCCGCCTTGAATAGCAAAGGGATGGCCTTGTTATCATTAGGGAGATATAGCGAAGCATTAATTAGTTTCGACAAGTTGTTAACTCTTGAGCCCAACAACCCAGTAGCATTAAATAATAAGGGCTTTACCCTTTACGAGACTGGAAAAAATGATGAAGCGCTGGTATTTATAGACAAGTCGTTGGCAATAAGCCCAAATTATACTTCTGCGCTTAACAATAAAGGATTAGTATTTCTGGCAATGGGAAAAAATAATGAAGCAATTACTTACTTTGATAAGGTTCTGGCTTTGAACCCAAAAGATGCGGAGTCATTAAATAACAAAGGCGTTTCACTTGTCAATCTTGGGAACTATTATAAAGGGATCAAATATTTTGATAGGGCGCTAGCAGTAAACCCCGACTACTCTCTCGCTCTAAAGAATAAACAGAAAACTCTTGATCTCTTAAAATAGTTAAGATAACTAATGAAAGAAAAAGCTAACAAAAAGCTAGAATGAGGATTTCCTTACTGAGCTTTCATTCTTTTCGCTCTTCTTCTGTCTATGAAAAGAATTATGCCTCCTATTATAAGAATAATAACACCAGCAAACGAAAGAGCTACTCCCGCTAGTGCTGCGGCGCCCAAGAAGATTTTGGGGTGGCCGCTGGCATCAAAAAAGTTACTGTTGCCAAAGAATGTATTTATGCCAACTTCTTGTGAACCTAGATTTGTAATCAGGATAGTAGCTTCGCCATCTCTATTTGGGATAAAACTATTAAATAATGAACCTGTAAAGTTAATATCTAGCATTTTAGCTAGACTTGGTCGTTCTATTATCTGGAGATTTATGGGAATATCTGAGGGTTTGGAACTAATTCCGATGGCCATTTTTTCGCCGCTATTAACATCTGAAGTCTTGAGTATAGATTTACCAGGAGAAACAGTATCGAAACCAGTGTTGATATTGAACGAGGTTTGTTTAAAGGTCATGAATATAACCATAGTTAAAATAATACCTGCGACCAACGCACCCCCACCTATAATCAAGAGTTTGTAACCACGTTGCAAATCTACGGCCTCATTCAAACACTTCATTATAGAATTATTTAAAGTCTTATCAAAGTAGTGTATCTTTCGATGTTTGAATTTTAATTTAAAGATAAATGATTCCATATTTATAAAATGACTAATGGAGTATGATAATAAGGCACGGATAATTGGAAACTTCATGGACGAACTATGTAAAAAACATCGGGATGCTATTAATAATGGAACTTCGACCAAATTTCAAATAACATCCATCTATAATCGATATCTAGAAGGTTTCGATCGTAAGCTTGTAGACAAAGTTCTCAAGGAATACACAGAAGAAGGTCTCATTTCTATTGATAATGACTTTGTGGAGTTAACCAAAACAGGTAAACAATTTTGTAGTGAAAAGGTTTCTTGAATAAGGTAGTTTGCGATGAATTGGATCCTTCTTGCATGGTCTTGAAGTTAGTATCAGTTGCTAATAAATTTTGAACCTAAAAATTGTTCGTTCAAATCAAGCAAAAATTTAGGTAAACTAATTGAATCTGTGACTTCACTTGTGTCTACCTGATCCAAATATAGATAAAATACTACTTACCAAGATACCTAAAGTAGACGATTGTTGAATATCTTCAAATTGGGGCAAAAACTGAATCCCCAATAAGATACCGAGGGCGACAATCGAACCATATTCAGTTATTTTCTTTAATACTGTCCTTTCTGAATCAAAAGGTGCTAGCAACATGCCTAAAACCCATATCCCAAATAACCAGATCATTACCTTACTTGCGACTACTGTAGGAGCGGTAATGCAGCTCCAAAAAACATGGCGGTGATAATAAAATCGGCCTTTATCATTCTGGCAAAAATCTTGTCAAATGATTTTAAACGAATGACGTAATAGCCAAATATAGAACCCATAACAGCAATGGCAGCAATGCTGCCTCCTACGTATGCAACATTGCTATAGCAGTGTCTAAATAGAGAATCTGGACCTATTCCCCCACAAAAGACGGCACTAGCAACAACTGCCATCAGAAAGCATTTGAGAGAAACTGTTGCCGCAAAAAGAATTGCCTTATGTTTTATCTCAATATGCTCATTGGCTGTCAAAATGACTTGTCCAATCCATTTGAGATCTTACTGTCGTACTATTTTATCAGTCTATCCCAGTATACTATCGTAGGACTTTAAGATAATATGTACAATTGATTTAATGACAGGTTATAATTTATGGGTTAATTTCAATCATTCAGATGCCAGAGCGAATTCATTTTTCGGAGCGCTTGTGATATCCATTCTTTCTGGCTAATTTAAGGTCAATCTCTTATAATTCTGGCAAAGTTTAAACTTAAGCGGAAGGCTGATATAGTCTCTAGTCTATCTAGTACATGTGTATTTTAATTGACTTTTAGTTACGCTGGCGGAAGTACTTGAGAATATTGATGGTGTCAACGGAGTATCCTCCTATGCAGGGAGGCGTTGGTCGCTATTCCAAGAAGTTGGTTGATGCTTTGAGGGATGAAGGAGTGGATGTTCTTGTAATATGTAACGAGGATGGTGCGGGTGACCTTAAGGGAATTTCACCATATAACAAAAATAATTCACAAATTCTCCTTAGACTTGTAAAAGAAATCAAACCGGACTTGATTCATGTTCAGTATGAGCATGGCCTGTATGGAATACATCTGAATCCGTTAAGGCCTGGAAAGACGGGTACGAACATAGAACAATTTTACGAGGAGTGCGAAGTCCCTATTATAACTACTTTCCATTCAGCTTACACCCTTAAGCAGTGGCTGAAGCTAGTCGTTCCTTTGAAAAGTAAGAAACTGGGGGGCGTGGAAACCTGTCTTCGGATAGTTTACGACTACTGGACACATTTACTCAATTACAGATCATTTGGTTTGCTTAATAGGAGAAAAATAGGTCCAAAGAGAGCGGGGATTGTTTTTTCCAAGTACCTGGCAAGACTAATACCTGGATCACATTTGATATATCATGGAGCGGAACCTGCTGTCAATCCACCCATGGAGAAGAGCGATGCAAGATCAATGTTTTCCCTCCCAGTTGATAAGAAAATTGCACTTGCCACAGGATTTATGACTGCAACTAAAGGCTGGGATATTATAAGTAAAATGAAACTTCCAGAAGGATGGAAGATTGTTATAAACACTTCACGAAACCATTACAATATTGAAAAATCAAAACTACAGTTCGATAATCGTGACATAATCAATCTCAATAAAGGTTTTCTGACCGAAAAAGAGCTCTCAGCTCTCTTTTATTCAGCTGATGCCCTTATACTTCCCTATAAAGTGAGTTCTGGTTCTGGCGTGATGTATGATGGTCTGGCGCATTCACTTCCATTCATATCCAGTAACATCGAATTTTTCAAGGAATTTTCAGAGTTAGGACTGGGGATTTCCGCAAACCGAAATCCAATTGAATTCTCTAAAGACCTTGTCAAACTTGATCTTGATTATCAAAAATACAAAAAGGCGGTTTCGAAATTTAGCAAGCTCCTATCCTGGAAAGAAGTTGCCATCAAGCATATCGATGTTTATAATTCTGTTCTTGGCACCCCTGATTCGACTCTCCTAAAGAAAAATATCATTCTATAGGTAATATCTAGGACTTTGACAAACAATATTTATACCAGTCAGAAAACTGGTAAAAATGATCCTAGATTTATGCTTCAATTAGAAAGAGCGAAGTCAAATCCAATTTTAGTTCCAGACGAATCCAACTGGTGGGAATCAAATGCCGTTTTCAATTGCTCAGTTCTGAACTGTGATAACGACGTTCACATGCTTTATAGAGCTATAGGCGAGTACGAAAATTACGTATCCCGTATTGGGTATGCTGAAAGTAACGATGGTATTTCATTTACGAGAAGAAAGGAAGTCGCAATAGCCCCCGTTTTAGACTATGAAAGATATGGCATAGAGGATCCGCGCCTAACAAACATTGAAGAAAAAACCTACGTAACTTACGTGGTTCTCTCGAATTACGTTAAAAGAGGACCCTCGGCCTCTACTGCTCTTGCCGTAACTGAGGATTTCTATCATTACGAAAGACTCGGAATAATAACAATTCCAGGCACTGATAACAAAGATGCTGTTCTTTTTCCAAAGTCTAATGGAGATAGCAAGTCTTCCAAGTATATGTTGTTACATCGGCCAAGTAAATGGGTGGGATCTCAATTCGATACTGAAAGACCAAGCATATGGATTAGCGAAGGTGATTCGGTTACTAATTTTTTTAATCATTCCCTCTTGGCTAAACCTGAACGAAGTTGGGAAGCGCTAAAGATAGGAGTTGGTGTCTCTCCCGTTAAAACTAAAAAAGGTTGGCTTGTAATATATCACGGCGTCAGTATGGAAAGAGTTTACAGTGCGGGTGCCATTTTGCTGGATTTGAATGATCCTCATAAGATTCTTGGGAGAACCAAAGAACCTATTTTGACGCCAACTGAAAATTATGAGAAAAATGGAGACGTAAATAACGTAGTTTTTCCGACTGGTGCCTGCATTTTAGATGGTAGGCTATTTGTTTACTATGGCGGTGCGGACAAGGTGTGTTGTCTTGCGACTATCGATCTGGACGGCCTACTAGAATATTTATTATCAGCATCATGTTTGAATTGATAATATCGAATGGGTATCCTACCTAGCATTAAATTTATGAATTAGTTCGCTGGAACTATTATCTCTTGTTTGGCAATTGTCAAAGTAACTGTAGAATTTACCTTATTAACTCTACTAATTTCACCCATGACTTCTCTAAACTCCTCTTCAGACGTTGTTGTAATTTTTACTATTAAATCATACACACCTTGCGTTCTATAAATATCTGTTATTTCTGAAAAACTTTTGAATTTTTCCAGTATTTGTTTGTCAAATGGGAAATGACAGTTAATTAAGACTATTGCTGACAGCATGCACTTATTAATATGTCAAAGGTAGTATTAATTACTTTACCGTAAAACAGAAGCATTTTATTTCAATTATGATCTGTAACAATATCATATTGTTTATCATCAATTGCAATAGTTAAATAGTATGTATGTACCCTCGTTAATTACCAATCGTTCGAGAGATTAGATGTTCGTACGTTAAATACTTCAAAATCGCATTCAAAGATGAAAGAATACAACATTTGCTGTCTGGAGCACATAATTGAGCTATTCATGTTGCACCCTCCTCATGAGATGATACTCGCGTTTTAAGACAGTATTTACAGTAAGTCTTCACAGATTAAATTGAATTTCCTTCAATAATAGCCTCCAAAGTAGTCATTACTGCTAAAAATATCGACATTTTTGACACTATTGATACTTTCAATTAGCAATATTTCATATTCGTAGAGACAACACGTGATCCGTTTAACAAGCCAAGATTGTCTTGAGGCTAAAGGTTCTTATGGAGTGATATCAGAATGTAATTGTTTATTATGAGAAGGAGAGTTGAAATAATGGAGAGGTCAAGGACTGCCAAAAATGGCCATGAGCGTATTACTACTAAAAGAGACAATATAAAGCACTTGGAATTTTTTATGAATGGACAATGGCGTCATAGTGACAAGTGTAAGGACTATACAAATAAAGAATGTACTATGAAGATAAACACTAGTTCTTCATAATAATCTGTCGATGTTTTTGTTTTTGTTCCGTTCATCATTTCTAGCCTTCTTCGTATCGCACTTAATGTCCAAGTGCCGTCCGCTTAAACTCTTTTCAATTACTAACTAGTTTTTACAGTAATTTGATTTGCGTTTTTCAACACAAGTGATTCCCTCAATTTAGTTTTGTATTTGAAATTTCGTGGCTTAGTCCTTAATCTATATCCACAACAAGGACAGAAATATCCGGGCCAGAATATGAATATCTGGCATACTTGGCAGCGTTTTTGACCTAAAGTATAACGTCCATTCTCTCCCCGAGGTGGTTTTTTCGCCTTAAGCTTTAGACATACCCCTTTACAGGAGATGGTAATTTTTCAACTCCGTAGAGCGAATTTGGTTCACAGAGATAAAGTGTCTCAATCTAATAACCTAAAAAGAGATCATGCTTTCTATGTTCTTTGTATCGCCTACAAAGCTCCTTATCAATCTCTTCATTTTTTATGCTCTCCCCTCTTCTACCCGGTGTCTTCAATGCTTGCTGGTTCACTTGTTTTCTCTCTTCATCCAGCTCATAATAACCGATGTTTGTATTGTATATCTGCTGTTTCTTACTGCGTAGTACTAATGAATATCTCTTTCTAAATTCTGATTCATCATCTAGATAAACAGAACTAATTAAGTCCATTTAGCATAGCCATGTGTGTATCTCATTACCGCCTATAAGAATCAATTGGTATTAATTAGTAATATAACCCGTTACGGCTACTCAAAAAATGAATAAAAACAGTCTAACCGCATTCTCTACAGAAGTTACATTTTGTAATCAATATATCTAATTCTATTAGGATTTGAACCCCTTGGTTGTACTCGTGGAGTCATGGACTTCAACATCATTTAATTAGTTATATACTACCTTATGGATTATTGTCACCTAAACCAATCATCTTCTAATCATTTAATGATTATCCCCAACTGTATTACCGAAAAATTATGTTCTACCAAGAATATCTGTGGCTTTTCTATTAGTAAAAACTTCTTCTTTCTGACTCTTTGAGTTACCACCAGAAGGTCAAAAAAAGTAAAAAGTAAAGATATACTTAATCACTTAGAAGTCTATTTCATATTAAAATGAATAATACTAAAACAGTAAAAGTGGACTTTGATAAGGAATTAAAGGCTAAACCTACAGGTTATAGCAGAGCTCTCACTCAATGGTATAATATTCGAGCTAGTAATAAATCGCATTGCAATGCCTATAGAAATATAACACGATATATTGCCGAGCACATTTATCCTGAACCATTTCTGGTGGTGGATTACGGATGTGGACCTGGCAGACTACTCGGGGAGCTAGCTGCCAGATTCGAAGAGACAAAATTTATTGGCATAGATGGATCCTCAGCAATGTTAAAGACTGCAACAAGATACTTGAAAAAGGAATTACCCGTTTTTCAGAGAAGTATAAAACTATTGCACATTACTCTACCAAGTAAATTAGTTCTCAGTAAGAAGGCTGATTTAATTACATTCACATTTCCTCATATGCTATCCAAACTTTACCATTTGGAGCTGAACTCTTTTCTAAGGTTTCTAACATACANCGAAATTGAAAATGCAGTAATTCTAGCTGAAAATAANCGACTGAAAATAAATGATGAAAGTATGGGTCAAGATGAGTTATTGAAGACATTGCTAGTGAATAGGGTANTTTCAAAGAATNTACGTTCTCTCTTAAAGAGAGGTGGCTCTTGTATACGAGCGGAATTTGCCAATGCAAAAAGACAGGAATTCGGAAAGATTTTTCAAAAACGATATTCATTTGAAGAGGGGTCCTTAGAAAAATCCCTCTCTGATCGTAAATTAAAACAGTTTTTCCAATTTGTGCATTCTGAATATCATCATTCAAAAGTAATGGAAGATGTATATGAACAAACATGTGATGAGAGTGACAGAAAAGGCGGTTATTGGATTAGCCTGCTAAGGGCAATATGAATTTCAGGGCGGGTAAGTGAGAAAATAACGGGAGAATAAGCTATTTCTGCATGGCAGAACTATCTACTGCATCCATAATTACTTGAGTAGCATGTTCTCCAAATTTTTCCTTACAGTATTTTTCATTTCTCAGTTTTGGATCAAACTTGCCAGACTTTATTAAATCTGAAAGCCGATTTAATGCAGCGAGATAGTTCATTCCCGATACCCAAGTAAGTATAATAGCACACTTATCACAGACATCAACTTTAGCATTCGCTCCATAAATTTCCTGGCAAATAAAACATCTATTATAAATTATTGATTTTCCAGATCGTGGAGCATTAATACCAAAATGAACAGTATTAAAACAACCAAGACATAAGTTCTGGTTACATGTCGAACATGTATGATATACTTCATGTTTGCTGCATTTTTCACATAATGTCATAGGTTAGATGCACCTGAGACGTTGGATAATATAAAATGATTGTCCTTCAGTAGTATTGCAGCTTTCTCACTCAGCGCATCAGTAGGACGGGAATACTCAGGATGAAATAAGTGTACTAAGCTTTGGAGCTATTTTCTTACTCCCTAGCAAGCAAGTCTATTGAATAATCGCAATCCCTTTTCTCCCTTGCCTACTATTTCAGCCATTCAAAAAATGCAGGCTCAGGTATGTTTGTTGGTTGGCTAGATCCATATCATATTATAGGGGATGAGCAATTAGTATGAGTAGTAAAAGAATTGAGAAAGTTACGTTCCATCGATCCGGTCACTAAAGAGCAAGACATGAACAAAGTCTGTGTAAATTGTGGCACCACTTCAACACAAATAGCTATTTTTGACGTAGTAGGTGCCAGCCAAATAGAGCGATATTGTGATAATTGTGTCAAGTTAATCAAGGCGCGATAAGTACCTAATCTAATTCGATATACATATTTTTTAGTCGCTCATGTCCATTCTTTGCCGTACTACTTTATCCATCATTTAGACTCTTCTTCGCATATGTAGGTTTTTTCATTGCTTACGGTCAATCCAGTTGATGTCGTTTTATGGACGTTCAGACGAAATGAGAAAGACGTCATNAAGCTGTATGATTCTCTATCATCTATAATGCAACTTGCCACGGGTGGCACNATGCTAAATTTTGGCTATTGGGAAGGAGATGTACATAGTCCAGTTGAAGCTCAATCAAAATTATGTTCTCTTGTGGGTAACCTTGCAGATCTTAGCTCGTCTAATACTATTATTGATGTTGGAAGCGGCTACGGAACACCAGCTCTTCAATGGAGCGAGGAGTTTAAACCTCGTAATATAATCTGTTTGAATATTAACTCTAAGCAACTAGTAAAAGGATTCAAGAGACGAAATCAACAGACCCACATAAGTTACATCAATAGTACCTCCTTATCGTTGCCTTTTGCAGACAGAACTGTTGAAAGGATCATTGCACTAGAATCTGCGCAACATTTTAAGCCTTTTGATAGGTTTATAGCCGAAAGTTACAGAATATTGCAGCCTAATGGTTTACTAATAATCTCTATGCCAGTAACGGTTCTTTTAGCAAACGCGATGAAAAGACACTTTAAACTTGGTATTCTCAATCTGACTTGGTCATCAGAGCGGTATGAATCAGAATATGTCAAGTCAACTATTGAACACCATAAATTTAGAATATTGGACGTAAGTATGATAGGAGCTCAAGTCTACGCACCATTGGCACTCTATTACATTCAGAATAGGAAATCGTTGCGAGAAAAAATTGTAACACGCTATCCACCAATCATTGAAAAGATCCTTTATAATTCGTTGGTGAAGATGATGAATGTATCTAAAGAAGGATTAATAGAGTATATCGTAATAAAAGCTCGAAAATCTTAGAGTGGCTACTGGAATTATGTCCTATTTTTTGGGTTTGAATCGTGCTATTTTCAAGTGAAAAACTGAGGCATAAATTATTAATTCTATTAATATGGATTAGTACCAGAGTGTACCGGTGGAAGTGTTGCGGTGGGATTTGAGGCCTCTTGTTTCACTTGATTTACGAGCTAATATCATCATATTTTTATTCTTCCAGTTATAAGTCATTATATGGTAGCAGAAAAAACAACTTTGCCGTTTGAAGTATCATACTCAGAACAGCCAAGTAAAAAATCTAGAAGTTTGAAGAGGGTTGCAGCTCTGATAAAGTCGGAAAGCCTTGGTGATATTCTATCGACCCTGAAAGAATTGAATCTCGAAGCGACCATCTATGACGTAAAAGGTGTGTCAAAGGAAAACGTCAGGGTGTCCTCTGGACGTGGAAGCGGCACTGCCGAACTAACATATAATACAAGGAAAATTGTGGCAACGGTAGTAAATTCTGATAGCTTGGATGAGGTCGTAAGAAAAATGAAGAAGAGCGCCGCTGGAAATAAAGTCGTAGTTATGATTTCACCTGTAGATGATCTTATAATGATCTGACTCGTTATCAGGACTATAGAACGTTATTGATGGTGTATCTGTTTAATACTAAAATTGGATTCATTAGAAATAACGAAGGCATATCTATTGTATAATCTCCCACAAAGTCCGACAAATTTAAGCCTACAAGTCCTATCTTTTCTTATTTTAGACCTACTCTTACTTTTTAATTTTCTTTCCAAGTCAAATAGAAAGAACTTTATTAAATTCTCTGATAGCAAGACTTTTTAATTTACGCGGATAAACAACCGAGGATGTCTGATATCCCTGGACCAGAGACTAGTAGTTATAACGACTCCCAGGCTGAAATCGGCGATATGCTGGTTGTCTCTGAGCTAGGCGTAAAATCGCAGAACAAGACAATTCTAGAAGAAGTTAGTTTCAAGGTGAAAAAAGGGACATCACTTGCAATCGTTGGTCCGAATGGAGGCGGTAAGACCACTCTATTTAGAGCGCTCCTGAATCTGATTCCATACACAGGAATGATAAAGTGGAACGATGAAGTAAGAATGGGCTATGTCCCTCAAAGTCTTGTCTCTACCGACTTACCCATTTCGGTCGAGGAGTTTCTGAGATTCAAGTGCAAGACAGATTTCGATTCATGCATAAAGTCGGTTGGCCTGGAAAATGATATCCTCAGACAGAGCCTTAAATCACTTTCAGGAGGAGAGCTACAACGCGTTCTGATCGCCTGGGCCATCGTAGACAACCCAACTGTGCTCCTTTTTGATGAACCAACCTCTGGTGTAGACATAGGTGCAGAGGAACCTATCTACGACAAGGTAAATTCTTTAAAAAAAGAAATTGGAATAACGATTTTACTTATTTCCCACAACATGCACGTTGTAATGCATTACGCTGACTACGTATTAGCCTTGGATAAGAAAGTGTTGTTCTTCGGTGATAGAAAGAGTCTGACACATTCGCAGCTCTTGAGCATAATATATGGAAATGAGTTCGCTCTGTCGGAAGAGGAGTTTCATAAGGAGTAGGTGGTTTTCATTGCCTGATACCATTACTTTTGGTCTCATAATAGGCGTATTTGTAGGATCTACTGCAGGTTATCTTGGCTCAATTATGGTATCAAAACACATGGCGCTGGTCGGTGATGCACTATCTCATGTAGCTCTCCCGGGTCTTGCACTTGGAATACTATTCAACTTCAATCCGTTCATAGGTGCATTCGCATTCTTGGCTGCAACGGTGATTGTAACTTGGTATCTTCAAAAATCAACAACTCTCTCTGTCGAAGCAATCATAGGTGTACTCTTCGTCTTGGCACTCGCCATTGGGATTCTTATCACTCCTCAGGTAGATCTACTTGAGGCTTTATTTGGCGATGTATCAAAAATAACTCTCCCTGATACAATAATTACGGTCATAATATCTGCCTCAGTGATTTTGGTAACTAAGACCATTTACCAGAAGCTAGCTGTGAGCATGATTTCTAAAGAACTCGCCATCGCAAGCAAGATAAAGGTTGAAAGAATCAATTTGATCTATCTCTTTCTAGTCGCTATAATAGTAGCATTGGGAATAAAAGAAGTTGGAACGTTACTTGTTGGAGCTCTTGTGATAGTTCCCGCGGCTGCGGCCAAGAATATAAGCTCAACACTCTCTCGCTATTCTCTCATAAGTGCTATTTTCGGACTGGTCAGTGCAACGTCAGGTGTCATGTTATCAAGCTACGTGAATCTTCCAGCAGGGCCGCTTGTAGTAATAGTGGGCGCAGTAATTTTTGCTGGAGGGGTTGTAGTAAGCTCCCTGTCAAAAAGACTCAAAAATCAAAAGAGTATCCGCAGCACAAGTACTGCAATATGAACGAGAATTGATTCAATTCAATTGTCGGACTAGGAATCGAATCCTTTTGCTTGAGTGAACAGTCTTACATGCAAAGCTAATATGTCATATTGATATCTCATAGAGTACTGGAAGGAACTAATAATGAATAGGAGAAAAGCGACAGAAATTAGAGTAGATTTCTCCCTTAAACGTGAAGTATTTTTCGTAGTCATAGGAGCATTGTTGGGAGCGGTATCTATGCTTATTCCAACTATTTTTGAAGTCGGAATGGGTATACCCTACTATACTACGTGGGTAGCATTTGGTCATGTCGTAGGAGTTTACTCTTCTTACGCGGCCTATGCCGGAATATCTATTCATACAATAACTTCTATCTCAATAGGCGTAGTTGTCGGGGTTTTTCTCTATAAGACTGGTATCTTGAATATTAGCAAGATTTCAAACGGATTGATATACGGATTATTCGCCGGTTCCATAATCCTTGTTGTTTTTTTCATACCCGTTTACTTGTTAGTATTGTTACCAGAGATTGACCGTACTATGTACGCCATGATACAAGAATCGTCGTTCAATGAATATGAATCAACTTCCTCTTTTTCACAATATAGCTTCCCGTTAGTGATTGTGAGTTATGTTATTATGCACCTTGTTTTCGGTATCACTGTTGGCCTAACTTCATCTATTTTATCAATCAAATTTGGTACCAGGTATAGATGTTCAAAATGTGACATTTCCTTTTCTAGGATCGATTCGTACAAAAAACATATGGAACTTGTTCATGGCCAGAGGCCAATTCAATTAACACGCATCTTAATCTTGGGAGGCGGATTTGCGGGAATTGAAGTTCTACGCCAACTTCAAAAAGCATTCCAGAACGATATCGGAATAGATATAACTCTTGTAAGTAGAGACAACTTTTTCCTCTTTACCCCGATGCTGCCTGAAATATCTTCTGGAATGATAGAGACAAGACATATTGTAACACCTTTGAGAGTCTTTTGCAATAGAGCAAAATTCTATGAAGCTGATGTTGAGTCCATCGATATGGACAATAAGCAGGTTGTCATAAGCCATAGGATTGGAAAACAAACAAATCCTATCGAATGGCGTAGTCATGTACTGAAATATGATTACCTAGTAATAGCGCTAGGAAGTGAAACGAACTTCTTTGGAATGAATGAGGCTTCCAAACAAGCATTTACTCTGAAGAGCCTGGGTGACGCCATAGTTTTACGCAATCATGTAATAAATATGCTAGAACAAGCAGATATTGAGCATGAAGACCTTAACCTTAGAACGAGTTTATTGACTTTCTTGGTAATCGGAGGAGGGTTTTCTGGTGTTGAAATTGTAGGGGAATTGAATGACTTTGTACTAGATTCAATAAAGCATTTTTATCACAATCTAGAAAAAGCTAAAATTAGAAGAGTGCTTGTAAATTCAGGCGCAAGGATCCTTCCTGAGGTAACTGAGGAGCTATCAGAGTTTGCTTTACAAAAGCTAAGAGAAAATGGAATCGAAGTGATCTTAAATACACGTGTAATTGATATAACATCACAGGGTGTTAAACTAAATGATGGGACTAATATTTCGACGCAGACAATTATCTGGGCTGGCGGAGGAAAACCTCCGTCTTTACTATCAGGCCTCTCGTGTGAACATGATAAATCAGGAAGGTTAGTAACAAATGATTTTCTTGAGGTCATTGGCCATACTGAAAGCGTTATGGCCCTCGGTGACTGTGCATCAATTATCGATCCTAATACTGGAAAGTCCTGCCCTCCAACGGCTCAACATGCAATAAGACAGGGTAAAATTGCTGCAATTAATTTGATCTCTACAATCAAAGACCAGGTAAATGCTAAGAAAAAGTTTGATTACAAAACGAAGGGCGTTATGACACTGATAGGTAAGAGAAATGGTGTTGGTATCTTACTTGGATACAAGATTCAGGGATTTGCAGCTTGGTGGGTTTGGCGTTCATACTATCTACTGAACCTTCCTACCGTAGAAAAAAAACTGCGTGTTATGGTTGACTGGTTTATAGACTTGTTCTTCAAACGAGACGTAACTAGGCTTAAAACTCCCATGGAAGAAACCTCTGTCAAATTAAATACATCCGAGCCTTCATCTACCTCAAAAACACAACCATAACCTAGTGAATAATTTTTGAATTACGACGACTAAAATCACAATGGTCGACTCGGATTATGAGTCTGGCATTATTAAAAATCCAATATTGGGAAATTAAAGGATCGAAAAAATCACTCCAAATGTGGCCCGAATATCACAAGACTTTGCATTAGTTTACTCGGTTGGATTTAGCCTTGATATATGAATCGCTACAACTAATTATTCTTATTTATTGATGCAGTTTTTGGCGGTCGGAAATCTTTATCTCTTATCCCGAGTTAAATTTTAGCATTGTCTTCTCCTACAGAAAACTTTGCAGCACCTAGTAATTTGGAGCATTCTAAGAGTAAAATCAAGAAAAACAAGTTAGATTTTTCAAAATTAGAATCAACCATCCTTAGACGAAGTCGAGACTCGACATTCATTAAGAGGGAACTCATGGGGAAGGCGCCAGACAGAAAGAAGATCTACGATGACGACCTTACCGAAACAATCTCAGAAGTATTCAGCGACCGCACTAGGATAATTCCTATTCTTGGAGATATAATAAGAGCTCTCCACTTATCGATAAGGCGCAAAGATATCACCTTTGAAGAATTTCTGAAAATGTCAATTGATAAGATAGAAGGTCGTGTTACCAGATTTGATATCGCCCAACTCACGAAGATAGATACAATACGACTTAATAGCATGTCTATATTTATGAACGGTGGTCCCACTGGTGAGTATTGGAATACAGCTAATAACGGATTTTACGACTGGATCGATAACAAAAGTTCCGAGAGTATATTTGGAGTAGAGCTTGGCTTTAAAGCAGATGATTATGGATTAGAAGTTGGCAATAAGCTTATTGAAAAGAAAAGAAAGAATCCAAATATTAATATAAGTTTACTCATCGACCGATTTGTTTCGTACCTTATGAACAAGCCGGGGTCAAGCCGTGAGGAATTTGAGAATAATACCATAAACATGGTCAATAACATGAGGAGGGAGAAAATCAATGTATTAGTAAATGACAGCTGGAATCCTCTTTCTAGTGATTTCCTTTCTGCGAACCACATTAAATTATGGATATTCGATGAAATCGCTGCATTTTATGGAGGTATCGGCATAGAATCCCAATTTAGAACTACCTTATATGATGAGATGGATCTAGTTCAAGGGCCGATTGTTGGCATCATGAGTATTATGGTACTTCTGCTTATGGCCAATCAAAAAAGGGAATTCCATTTGGAGACGCCCCAAAATGGTAACTGGATCACCAGAGCTGAATTACAGAGAATATACAACAAAAACCAAGGTATGTCGAAAGGAAGTATGAATATGAAAATTTTCATGAATGTTCCAGGTTACGTGCAAGACGCTCAACAGGAGTATGTAACTCTCTTAACTCGTCCTGATGTGAAAGAGATTTACATATTGGCCCCCTATTTTTCTGATGACAAGATAGCTCGAGCACTAATAATAGCGGCTAATAAATTGCAGGATAAATTGAACAAACCTGCGCGAATCAAGACCTCTCATAGTTCTCCGGAAGCCACAAATTTGCAAGATAATAAGAGGATTCATGTAGTTTTTCCGAAGAAACAAGAAAATAAAATAATTGAAGAAGTCTCCAGGTATTATGCATATTATTTGCGAAATAATCCTATTGTAGAGACCAGGCAATTTGTTTTTGAAAAAGAGGGTAAAAAATTTGACATGCTTCATGCGAAGCAGATGGTCGTCATATTAGAGGACGAGAAAAGGGGCTGGACAAAGTACGTTAAATTTGGAGGAAGTTATAATCCTGCCGGTCGGGCACAGAATATGTGGGAGATGAATGCTGTTGTCATAAATGGTAATTGGAATGACACAGATGAAGGACCAAATTCAGCTGCCGAAAATCCGATACGAGATTATGTTAATAATGTGCTAAAGTTAGTAATATCTAAATATTCTGAACCCTTTCCTTGGGGACAAGTTGATGTAAAGTTATCACTCTTAGATAAAATCTCAATGAAATTCTCCCAAATTCTATGGTTCTAGAGTAATCGTCGTGACTCCCAATGTCAAATCCTTGTTTCTTTTTTCGTATAATAGTGGTATCGTTCCTTGAATTTCTTGTGGCTTGGGATTTGAACCCTCTTGTTTCACTTGGGGGTTCATCATCTTTTGGCTAATATATTTTTTGGAAATTGTGATGTTTCATTACTTGATGATCTTGACGCTGAGAAATATTCAGTTGTTACTAATTTTATGCTTCAGATTGCATTAGGAAGTCAAGATATATATAATTGCTGAGGACAACCTACTTCTATACGGTTGATTCGAGTAATAAGAAATGATATATAGAAATATAATATTTACTGAATCAATTTAGGAAGGGAAGGGAATAACGAAAGCATCAAGCCTCTTTATCAAATGCTTGGAAGCCGAAGGTGTAGAATACATTTTTGGCATACCTGGAGAAGAAACTAATGATCTTGCAATCTCTTTGCTAGATTCAAAGATAAGATTCGTTTTGGTACGGCATGAGCAAGCGGCTGCATTTATGGCTGATATGTATGGTAGACTGACTCAAAAAGCAGGAGTATGTCTTGCCACTCTGGGACCCGGTGCAACTAATCTCACTACTGGCGTAGCGAATGCCAATATGGATAGATCTCCGCTATTGGCAATAACAGGTCAAACAGATACTGATTTTCTACACAAGGAGGCTCATCAGAACATGGATGCCGTGACGATGTTCAAGCCGATAACAAAGTGGAGATGGTCTATCCGCAATGCGGACAGCATTCCTGAAATCGTTAGAAGAGCCTTTAAGATTGCACTAGAAGAGAAAGCAGGGGCAGTTCATCTCGAACTACCTCAAGATATCGCAAAAATCGACTCTAATATAGGAGCATTGAATCCTCAGAAGGTACTTAGAGCAAGGCCAAACGCTGACCTGATACGACAAGCGGCTCTCTTAATACTTCAATCGAAAACTCCTATAGTTTTAGTCGGAAACGGATGTGTTCGCGGAAGAGCAAGTTCCTTCGTAAGAAAATTTGTGGAAAGTACCGAAATGTACTCCATGAATACTTTCATGGCAAAGGGAGTAATATCAGACAGATGGCAGAGACACCTTCACACAATAGGCATAAGAGAAGCGGATCATGCTTTGATCGCTATGAAGGAGGCGGATTTGGTAATCGCAATAGGATACGATCTTGTCGAATATAGTCCAAAAAACTGGAATGGGGATTTAAACAAAAAGATTATTCATATTGACTTCACTCCTGCTGAATCTGACACTTATTATCCCCCATCAATAGAAATAGCTGCTGACATTGGATATACCATTGATGCAATTTTAACCGAATTGGAAGAATGCAGGATAGAAAACAAGAAAAAGGCCAAAGAAGAACCGGTGCAAGTCATAAATGCTAAAAATCAGTGGAAAGAGTCATTCAGGAAAATCAAAAAAGAGATTATTTGGAGAATTGATAAGTACAAAAACGATGCTTCCTATCCTGTAAAACCAGAAAAAATAGTATTTGATGTACGAAATGCCCTTGCGGATGAGGATATTGTTATTTCTGATGTAGGAGTCCATAAACTATGGATAGCCAAAACTTACCGCACGTATTTGCCTAATACATGTATTATCCCTAACGGCTTTTGTTCAATGGGTTTTGCTCTTCCAGCAGCCATAGCAGCCCAGCTCGTAAATCCGGATCGCAAGATTGTCGCTATTTGTGGTGATGGGGGGTTCTTGATGAATATTCAGGAGCTTGAAACTGCTACCCGTTTACACTTGCCTATAATAGTTATTGTTTGGTGCGACAGAGATTATGGGATGATCTCTTTGAAACAAATGTATGAGTTTGGTAGAAGTGCGTTTACTCGGTTTAATAACCCTGACATTGTCAAGCTCGCGGAAAGTTTCGGTGCTATAGGCTATACGGTTCGAGACACTAGAGATTTTTCAAAAATATTGGAAAAGGCAAAGGAATCTACAACAATTCCTGTGATAATACCAGTTGATATTGACTACTCAAGAAACCTAGTATTACTCGATGATACGCTAGTAAAATAGCTGATTCAGCCCGGTATTTTCATTCTCTATTCCATCAAAAATTTGAACTTCATGAAGGATCAGCTACTGATGTGGCTATAAAAAATGTTATTCGATATGAGGGTTCTGAAGTGAGGAATTGATAGTTGCAGATTAAAGAAAAGTTGCTATCATGATGCCCATCACAAAGCTGTATACGACATGACCACAAAGGCTTGCAAGAGCAGGGTAATGGTCGAAAGGATGGTTCCAAACCGCAAGACCAGTAGTTGGTTTATGAATTGGACTAGTGTGGATTAGTTTGGTTATTTTAAATTATATGTCTATAGATAACAATAAAATATAGATCGCTGCTTTAACCATCAAGAGTCTTAAATAATGGCAACCTTAACCGTGTATAAGAAAAATTCGCAGTTTATAGATATAGTTAATCTTGTAGAAGAACTCGGCAGTGTAGGACTAACTAATGTTCTCGAAAAATATTACAACAAACCCCTAGAAAGGGAAGTAAAAAGTATAGTGGCAGGGCCAAGCTTCTTGGAATTCTTAAATAAATTATTCCAAGTTCTAATAACGACCGGTGATATAATATATTTAGAATCTGGGGATCACAGCAAATACTATATGCTCTCAGCAACTGGAACTTGGGATGAGATAATTAAGTTACAATGATGCCTCTATACAANAGATAAGATACAGTCCAAATGGCATTTGCTAAGTGTNAGTAAAGAAAATCTTAAGAAGAAACTTCCTTTCGAATTTAATGGAGGATCGTCACCTGGTCACCCTGTGCTTGATAATCTCCATATTACGCNTTACCGATAGTTAACTAACCATGAATAACAAGGATGTCGGTAGTTATGTCTCATCACAAACATGGGGTTTTCCAGAATTCGATTCTAAAGGTATGCATTTTCCCGAAATGGAAACATAATTTCCATCGAAAAAAATATTTTTTCTGCACCTGTAACACTTTTGAGATTCGCCAAAACCTGTTTTTCGATATTCAGTCTTGCAGCGGTGAGGTTCACCATGATCATCCAATCTAATTGCCAATCCATAACCATTCCTAATCATGTCATCAAAGTAAATTTTCTGATTACACTTGTAACACCGGGGTACTACTTTCATTTTTGTTCAATTGACTAGTTTTATTGAAAGATAGGCCAGCTTTTGGCTTCTCTAACTAACTAACATATATTGGGGTATTGAAGCATATAACCTTTACATTTACCACCTTAGATACTTTCTTTAATCTAGTTAATTTTAATCAAATAAAATGTAACAACGACTACAAGCGAATAGTAGCTATTATTATTTATATCACATTTTTGAGATATTAGTGCAAAATAACTGTAAATGTGCCATTATTTGCTTATGCAATGTACATTATGTAATTCCTGTCACTAGGATCGAGATTGAGCCAAGCTTTGTCTTATCTGTAAATCCCCATGTCGAAAGTAAGGTAAAGGTAGCAATAATACTCTAGTCAGTCCGCCACTAAAAGAAATTGCCAACTCTAGGTGAATATTTAAGAGATAGATGACGTAAAACAGTACATGGGTCGTCCCAAATAGTTAATATGTTGAACCATGGTATTACCAGTATATATCAACGTTTCCAATCATTGATATAGTAGTGTGTGTATATATATGATATCGGAAGAAGATGACTCGTGGTAGCAGAATTATAACGAAGTCGACTCTAAACGACTGCTGACTAAGCTCGAACGTCATTCTTCAACCCTTATAGGAATGTGAAAAGCCGAATTTAATATCATTGATCGGGCTTTAGGTTTTATACAAGACGGGAGTTTCTTCAATTTTATTGTTAGAATATGCGAATATTTCAAAAACAGAACTGAGGGACTAACTAAAATTCGAGAGCCAATAAATGATGGATTATGCTGTCAATCTCAAAGGCCCGTAGAGCGTGGTGTATATTCTCACCTCTCTAAGTTCTTGCTAGTAGAACGGAACAACAGATAAAATGATACTGCAAAGGCATTAAGCCAAATAATTATTTCTGGGTGCAACTACTTTATATGTTACGAAGTGCTAGTAATAGTATGTCGAATGATTTGAACCAGTTACTGGAGAGGAGAAATAAGCTTGAGGAAGAACTTAATCACAAAATATCAGCTGATTATAGTGAATTGATGAGAAAAGTAAGTGAAGGGTTTCGTGGATT
>Ga0065715_10001114_pt1 | contig 24014 bp, 13 predicted proteins | sample MisBulReplicate1_FD_59102 | JGI IMG/M metagenome (GOLD analysis project Ga0065715, IMG submission 59102) | Miscanthus rhizosphere microbial communities from Kellogg Biological Station, MSU, sample Bulk Soil Replicate 1 : eDNA_1 v2 (version 2) | ecosystem: Host-associated > Plants > Roots >...
ACGAGCGAGAACAGCCAGGCTGCCACGATAGACAAAGCACGCTTCGACATTCGGCAAGCCCTCCCGTGCCTCAGTATGCGGCATTCGGTTGTCCAGAATCCTCGGATTTTGGACAACCATCCGGATGGCGTCCCCGACGGGATTCGAACCCGTGTTTTAGCCTTGAAAGGGCCACGTCCTGGGCCTCTGGACGACGGGGACTGGCGGTGTGTCCGTTCCGCAGGCGCGGAACCCATCAATTCTAGCGGACCCGCCGCCCGAAGGCCAGAGGCGAGCCCGACATCAATACTCGCTGAAGATCCGCTGCACGTCGGCCACGTTGCGCGGCTTCAGCAGGGCAAGCCGCAGCAAGACACGCGACTTCTGCGGATTCTTGTCCAGCGACGCCACGAACCCGAGCTTGTCGTCGTCCAGCTCCACGTTGCGATCGACGCGGCCGACGGCCACGCGTGACGCGCGCACGCAGACGATGCCCTTCTTCGCTTGAGCGGCCAGGGCGGCAACGGCCGCCTGGGTGAGGTTGCCGTTGCCGACGCCCGCAATCACCAGGCCCTTGGCGCCCGCGGCTACGGCCGCATCGATCAGCGCGCCGTCCATGTTCTCGTAAGCCATGATGATGTCCACCCGCGGGAGCGCCGTGAGACCGTTCACCGAGAACTCCGACTCGCTGGTGTGCTTGGCGACCGGAGTGCGATTGAACTCGACCTTCCCGTAGGAGACGGTGCCGACCAGCCCCGACAGCGGGGACATGAACGTCTGAACGGCCGTCGTGCTGGTCTTCGTGAGCGACGCGGCGCCGTGAATCCAGTCGTTGAGCACGACGAGAACCCCGTGTCCGGCGGACTCCGGGTTCGCGGCCACGGCCACCGCGTTGAAGAAGTTCAGCGGGCCGTCGGCCGAAAGCGCCGTGGCCGGCCGCATGGAGCCGGTCAGGACGATCGGCTTGGCCGTCCTGGCCACGAGGTTGAGAAAATATGCCGTCTCCTCGATGGTGTCGGTGCCGTGCGTGATGACGATGCCCTCGACTTCGGCCATCGCGCCCAGCTCGTTGACGCGGTTGGCCAGCTTCAGCCACACCTCGTCGCTCATGTCCTGCGAGCCGATGTTGGAGATCTGCTCACCCTTGAGCACCGCGAGCTTCTTCGCCTGCGGCACGGCGTTGATCAGCTGCTCGACGCCGAGCTGGCCCGACGTGTAGCCGGCCGTGACATCCGTCGCGGCCGCGCCGGCGATGGTCCCGCCCGTCGCGAGCACCGCCACGGTCGGCAGCTTCTCGCTCGACTGGGCGCCCAGGGTGGTGTAGCCAAGGCCGCTCGACACGACGGCCGTGAGGATCGCGGTGAACAGCAGACCGAAGTGACGTCTCGACATGGAGCCCTCTCTAGCGCGTCATCGCGCCACCAGCGCAAGCCATCCAGTGCCAACCACGAAGTAGATCGCGACGCTCACCCCGGTGGTGATCGCCCCGAGTCTATACAGATCGCCCTGCGTCAGGTACCCGCTGCCGGCGAACAGCAGATTTGCGCTCGATCCCTGCGGTGTGATCGCCGAGAAGTAGTTCGTGGCGAACAGGAGCTGGAACGCGAGGATGACCGGATTGACGCCGAGCTTCACGCCCACGTCCAGGAAAACGCCGAAGAGCGCCAGCAGGTGTGCCGTCTGGCTGACGAACAGGTAGTGCAGCAGGATGTAAGCAGCGACCAGGACGAGGCCGGCGGTCGGCGTCGCCAGGCCGCCAAGCGCCGCGGCCAGTTTCCGTCCCAGGAATCCCATGAAGCCCAGCTCGTTGAGCTGGCTGCTGAGAGTGAAGAGCACCGCGAACCAGATGAACGTCGCGAGCACGTCGCCCTGCCTGGCGATGTCGTCGAGGGTGATGACACCGGTCGCCAGCAATGCGCCCAGGCCGAGGAACGCGATCGCCGTCGAATCGAGGCCGAGCGATGCGGCCGAGCCCCAGAGCGCCACCATGCCGAGGAAGACCACGGCCACGATCCACTCCTGGCGCGAGAGCGGACCGAGCGCGGCGAGCGCCTGCCTCGCCGCCGCCGGCGCCTCCGGCGTGCGTCGCACTTCAGGCCCGATGACGCGATACAGCACGAGCGGCAGGATGGCCATCGCGCAGAGCGTCGGAACCGACGCGGCGAGAAGCCATCGCCCGAACCCGATCTCGACGCCGAGGCCGCGGGCCATCTCCGTGCCGAGCGGATTGGCGGCCATCGCCGTCAGCCAGAGCGCCGACGACACGCTCAGGCTGGCGATGCCCGAGAACATCAGGAAGGCGCCGACCCGCCGCCGATCCGGTCGATCGGGCGTCGCGCCTGCCGCGTTCGCCAGCGAGTACGCCAGGGGGTAGAGCACGCCGGACCGTGCCGTGTTGCTGGGAAACGCCGGCGCGATCACCGCGTCGAGCAGGAAGATCGAGTACGAGAGGCCGAGAGTCGATCGGCCGAACCAGCTGACGATCCAGTGCCCGCCGCGCGCGCCGAGCCCGCACTTCACCACCGAGCCGGCCACGAGAAAAGCAACGACGATGAGGAGAATCGTGCCGTTGCCGAAGCCGGCGTATGCGTCGGCCGGCTGGAGCAGCCCGGTGAGCACCGCGAGGGCAACGGCGAGGACCGATGCGGTGAGGATCGGCAAGGCGCTGACCACGACGGAGAAGATGGCGCCGGCGAACAGCGCGAACAAGCGCCAGGCCTGCACGCTCAGCCCCTCCGGCGGTGCGGCCCACCACACCCCCGCAACCAGGACCACGGTGACCGCCTGCGCCACCCGGGTCCGGCTCGCACCGGTTTTCACCGCCCGGCCTGCCCGGTCATCGCCACCGGGTCGAGCACCTCGGCGATCTGCTGCTCGGTCAGGATCTTCTTCTCGCGCACAAGCTCCATGATGCCGCGGCCCGTCTTCATCGCCTCGGCGGCAAGCTCGGTGGACCGCTCGTAGCCGATCACGGGATTCAGCGCCGTGACCACCCCGATGCTGTACTCGACGTAGTGCCGGCACACCTCGGGGTTCGCCGTGATGCCCTCCACGCAGTGCACCCGGAGCGTCTGCACGGCGTTGATGAACATCGTCTGCGCCTCGAAGATGCAGGCGGCAATCACCGGCTCGAACACGTTCAACTGGAGCTGCCCCGCCTCGGCGGCCATGGACACCGTGAGATCGCTGCCGATCACGCGGAAGCAGACCATGTTGACGACTTCCGGGATCACAGGGTTCACCTTCCCCGGCATGATCGACGAGCCCGGCTGCTTCGGCGGCAGGTTGATCTCCCGCAGGCCGCAGCGCGGGCCCGACGACAGGAGCCGGAGGTCGTTGCAGACCTTCGACAGCTTGATGGCCAGGCTCTTCATGCACGACGAGTAGAGGACGAAGGCCTGCGTGTCCTGCGTCGCCTCGATCAGGTCCTCGGCGAGGCGGATCGGCAGGCCCGTGATCGCGGCAAGTTGCGCGGTGCACTTCGCCGCGTAGCCCGCCGGCGCGTTCAATCCGGTGCCGATCGCGGTGGCGCCCATGTTCACTTCGCACAGCACGCGCTGGATCGCCTGCAGCGCCTGGACCTCGCCCGCCAGGGTCGTCCCAAACGCCTCGAATTCCTGGCCGAGCGTCATGGGCACCGCGTCCTGGAGCTGCGTGCGGCCCATCTTCAGGACGCTGTTGAACTCCTTGCCCTTGGCGCGGAACGCGGCGATGAGGTCGTTCACGGCGGCCACCAACTGCGTGTTGCCCAGGGCCATCCCGACGTGCAGGGCCGACGGGTACGCGTCGTTCGTGGACTGCGAGCAGTTCACGTGATCGTGGGGATCGCAGTGCGTGTACTCGCCCTTGCGATGGCCCATCAGCTCGAGCGCGCGGTTGGCGATCACTTCGTTGGCGTTCATGTTGGTCGACGTGCCGGCCCCTCCCTGGAACACGTCGATCCGGAACTCGTCGTGCAGCTTGCCGTCCATCAACTCCTGACACGCCTTCTCGATGCCGGTCAGGATTTCCTGGGAGAACTGCGCGCACTCGAAGTTCGCGCGGGCGGCAGCCATCTTCACCATCGCGAAAGCCTTGATGAGATTGGGATAGAGCCGCAGTTGAACGCCCGAGATGTGGAAATTGTCCAGGGCGCGCGCGGTCTGCACCCCGTAGTAGGCATCGGCCGGAACGGCCTTGTCTCCGAGGAGGTCGTGTTCGAGTCGAGTGGCGGCAGTCGGCATGACAAATCCTCCGTGAGACGCGTGCGGCACGTCGAGGGCCTTCATAGGCAAGGCAACTCGTATGCCACGTCGAATTGACGACAGGGCTGACATTTGGCGGGCAATACCGTGCGCGAGCCCCTTTCTTCGTGGCACCCTCCGACCCGTCGGAGGCTCGGGACGCGCCTCCACCGGGCTGTTGGCGGCTCCGGGTTCTTCGTGTCTAGAACCGGAAGGTGTATTGAAGCTTCGATGAGCTGCGGTCGAACGTCGACTGGTAACCGCCGTCGAGATCCCGGACCCAGCCTCGATTGATCACCAGGAAGAGGTCGTTGCCCGGTTTCAGGATCCATCGGAACCGGCTCTGAAAGCTGAGAAGCCTCGACTCGGTGTCGTACTGCTGCAGGTTCTGCCAGGAGATGTTCGGCGTGAAGTTGTAGTCCAGCCGAAACGTGCCGACCTGCGTATAGAAACTGCCTTCACGCAGGGCGACGTCGTTGCGGTCGCCGGTAAGCGCGATCGACACGTGCGCGTTGGGCTTCAGCGTCAGGCCGAGCCTGGCCTCGCGGCGAGTGCCGTCGTAGAAGCCGCCCCACCAGTAGGCCGCGTCGACGACCCACCAGCGCTTCGTCGCCGTGTTGGCCTCCGTCCGATACCTGTGCCACTGATACGACCCCGCGGGCACGACGACCCCCGGGTAGATCTCGAACGGTGAATCGAGGTGCTCGAACTCGGGAATGACGTTCCACTCCAGGTGCTCGCCCGACTCGGTTCGCACGTTGAAGGGCGCGATGAAGAACCGCCAGTTCTCGAGTCGATTCTCGAGGTTGGTGATGTACTCGGGCTCGAACTCGAAGAAGAACTGGCGGATGCCCCAGCGTCCCGGCCGCGGCTGAAACGCGATGCGGGCCGTCGTCGTCCGGATGCCCGTCCGGGGAACGAAACCAAGCGCGGGGTGGAAGTTGTCGCCAATCTGCTTCCAGTTGAGGAACAGGTCCCAGCGGTCGTTCGGGTAGGTCACGCCGACGCCCGCCGCCACGTCGCTGCCGAGGCGTTGATCCTCGGTCCGCAGCAGGAACAGGTCGAGCGAGACATTCCTGACTCCGCGAAACTTGGACGTCGCGAATCGTGCGTCCGCGCCGACGAGCGTGTTGCTACCGGTTCCGTCCGGGTTGCCGTTCGTGACGATGGCTCCAACCCATGACTGCTGGAACAGATTCCGGCTCACGCGCGCGGCGAAGAGATTCTGCCCCTGCAGGGCCACGTCGGGTACTTCACGGGTCTGAACATCCAGAACGCCGACGTTGTAGTCCGCCTGTCGGCCGACGACTTTCGCTCCGATGCCAATCGGCACCTCTCCCCCGCCGACGTCCTCGTTGCCGTAGATGCCGATTCGCCGCGTGAAGAACGGGATGAGATCAGCCTGATCCCCTTGACCCGCGACATCGAACACTCCGGATCCCTCGAGGAAGAACGTCCGCTTCTCCGGATAGAACAGCGGAAACCTCGTGAGGTTCACCTGTCGGATGTCCGCCTCCGTTTCCGCGAAGTCGGTGTTGACGGTCACCGACGCGTTCAGGTCCGGTGTCAGGCTCTTGAAGGCATCCACGCCACCCGTGAACTCGCCACTGCCCGTGTCCCGGCCTCCGGAGACATACGGGCGCACGTCCAGGCCGACCCCCTGATGTACACCTTCGAGGCCCTGAAGCTGGCCGGCGTCGGCCAGGTTGCCGATCCAGCTCGTGGCGCGGGGCGCCGCCCACCGGTCGATCTCGAAGAGGTGCTTGATCTGCCGTTCGACGTTGAAGCCCCATAGCGCCTGATCCGGCTTGAAGCGGAGCGTCTTGAACGGGATGGCGATCTCGGCCGTCCAGCCGTCCGCACTGCGGCTGACGACAACGTTCCAGATGCCGTCCCACTCCTTCGTGAGGATCTGCGCGTTGTTGGAGATCTGCCCGTCGGCGCGGGCGCCTGCCGGGTTCACCTCGAAGAAGAAGCCGTTGCGGTGGTCGAAGAACGGATCCAGGACGATGGTGAGCCGGTCATCGACGTCGAGGTTCGCGTCGCGTTGCAGCTGCGTCGCGATGAGATCCCCCGGATGCGCCTCCTCGCACACGACGCCGATGTAGAGGGCGTCTTCGTCGAAGAGGACCCTGACGTCCGTGCGCTCGCTGGAGGGCCGGCCGGAAACAGGCTCGCTCTGGATCAGCGGGCCAATCGGCGTGGCCGCGGCCCAATCCGGTTCGTCGAGGAGACCGTCCAGGCGGATCGGTCCGGTTGAACGGCGCGCAGTCGCGACGGGGGGCTTGGAAGGGGGGCGCTCAGGTGGTTGCTGCGCAGTTGGGACGCCCTGAGCGACCAGCAGCGCCACGACCGCCAGCGTCACTTAGCTCGCCTTCGGCGACTGCGCGACCACCCGGGATCCTTGGCGGATTTCGTCAGTCCCACGCCGAACGATGGTGTCGCCGTCCTTCAGTGGTCCGAAGATCTCGATCAGATCGCCCACACGCGCACCGCGGCCGACGTTGACCCACTCAGCAGTGCCGTTGGTCACTCGAATGACGAACGTGCGCTCGGTCGTCGTGACAATGCTCGTGGGCGGGACGAGCAGCGAGGGCTGTGGACGTCGAACGGGCCATTGCACGTCGGGATACATTCCGGCGCTCAACCGGAGATCCGCGTTCCGGACCTCCAGCTCCACGGCCATCGTCCGGGTCTTCGGATCGAGATCATGAGCGAGGAGCGTCAGTTGCCCGTGGAACGTTTCACCGGGGTACGCGGGGACGGTGAATGCTACCCGCGCGCCCTTGACGATGCCACCAACGAGCGCTTCGGGCACGGCCACCACCAGGCGGAGCCGTGTGACCTGATGAAGTCTAAGCAGCGGCATCGATCCCGATCCTGGTCCCACCAGTGCGCCGGGATGGACGTTGCGCTCGGTGATGATGCCATCGAATGGCGCCTTGATAGTAAGGTACTGCTGCAGATCCTTGACGGCCTCCACCTGGGCTCTGGCGGCTTTGATCGAATCGGCGTACGAATCGACCAGCGCCTGCGCGGCTTCGACAGCCTTCTGTTGAACCAGCACGTCGTTTTCCGCTATCGCCCCGGGCGTCGCGGCAGCAGCCTTGAGGCGCTCGTACGTGCCGCGAGAGCTGTCGAGCTTCGCCTGCGCCTCGACTCGCTGCAGTTCGATGGCCTGTGCCTTCGACTCTGCCTCCGCCACTTGTGCCGCCATCTCCGGAGCCTCGAGTGTCGCCAGCAACTGTCCCTGCCTGACCGAGCTGCCTCGATCGACGTCAACCGTCTTCACGAATCCGGCCACCCTCGCGAACAGCGGTACGGCGAGGTACGGCTGGAACTCTCCGGGCAGCTTCACCTGACGGTCGACGGTCCTCGAAGTCACCGTGACCACCTCCACGGGTGCTTGCGCCCGAGCGCCGGCGAGCGCGAGCGTTACGGTGGCGGCGACAAGGGCGAGGCAAGGTCTACTGCAGCGCGTCATAGTGTCGGCTCGTTGGATCGGTCGGGTCCAGAGTCGGCCAGGAAACGCCCACGCGCGATTGCAACAGAGCGTACACCGCAGGAAGCACCACGAGAGTGGCCAGCGTGGACATGAACAGGCCTCCAATGACCGCTCGGCCGAGCGGGGCCGTCTGCGCTCGCTCTCCCGTTCCGAGCGCAAGCGGAATCATCCCGGCGATCATCGCGGCCGCCGTCATGAGGATGGCGCGCAAGCGGCCGCCGCCCCCCTCGATAGCGGCCTCCGCCGCCGGCAACCGATCCCGTCGCTCGTGTTCGGCAAACGTGACGAGCAGTATGGCATTGGCGACCGAGATGCCGATTGCCATGATGGCGCCCATGAAGGATTCGACGTTCAAAGTCGTACCCGTGAGGAGGAGCATCAACAACACGCCGCAGATCACAGCCGGCACGCCCGACACTACGGCAAGGGACAGGCGGAAAGATTGGAAGTTGGCGGCGAGCAACAGGTAGATCACGATGACGGCCAACAAAAGGCCACGGCGGAGGCCGGTCAACGTCTCCTCGAACGCGGGCACCTGCCCTCGCAGGTGGACGGTGACGCCGCGGGGCGGCGTTCCGGCGCGGGCGACGGCTTGCTGAATTTCGGCCGTGATCTGCCCAAGCGGCTCGCCGTGAATGTTCGCGGTAAGACTGACCACTCGCTGCATGTTGTAGCGGTCGACTTCGCCGGGCACAGTGCCGTAATCCACGGTCGCGACGTCGGACACCAGCGGACGGCCCGTGTCGCCGTCAATCGTCCGCGGCATGACCGGGAGGGCGCTGACATCCTCGAGGGTCGCCATCTTCGCCTGCGGGATCTCGACCTGGATCTGAAAGCCATTTCCGCTCGTGGGGTCGCGCCAGAAGTTCAAGTCGGTGTACCGGCTCGACGAGGTTGCGGCGACGAGTGACCGGCCGACATCGGCAGGAAAGACGCCGAACTGACCGGCCCGCCCACGATCGATCTGGATCTGCACTGACGGATAGTCCAGGGGCTGGGCGTACTGCAGGTCGCGAAGGGCGTCGATCTTCACCAGCTCCGCACGAACCTTCTCGGCGAACGCGCGGCTTGCAGCAAGGGCGGGACCCTGGACAGCCACCTCGATTGGCGTAGGCGAGCCGAAGCTCATGACTTGACTGATGATGTCGGCCGCCTCGAATGACACCGTCACGTTCGGGAGCACATGTTTCAACCCGTCTCGGATCCGCTCTCGCAGGGCCTCGGTCACCGGCGGCGCCTCGGGCTTCAGCGACACGCCGAGCACCGCTTCATGCTGGCCGCTGGCGAACAGGTAGATCGTGTTGATCGGGTAACTCGGCGGCTGCACTCCGATGAAACCGGTGGTGATCTCGACGTTGGCGGGCCCGACGAGGCGCTTGATCTCGTTCATCGCCCGCATTTCGATCAGCTCGGTTCGTTCGAGGCGCGTCCCCGCCGGCGCCCGCAGCCGAAGCTGAAGCTGACGCGACTCGATTGCGGGAAAGATCTCCGTGCCGAGGCGAGGGAGCAGTACGACGATGGCCAGTGACGTGACGAGCAGATACCCTCCCACCACGAGCCACCGCGCGTCCATCACCCCCTTGAGCCGCTCGCGATAGGCCGACTGGAGACGCTGGAAGAATGGAGAGACCCGATGCCGCTGGGGCTTCAGCACCCAGGTCGACAGAATCGGCACGACAGTGCTCGAAAGCACGTAAGAGGAGATCATGGCGAATGCGACGGCAAGCGACAGCGGCACGAAGAGCTGCCGCCCGGCGCCCGCCATGAAGAAGGCGGGGATGAAGACCGACAGCACGCAAAGCATCGCGAGCAGCCGCGGCGTGATGGTCTTTCGAGAGGCGTCGAGCGCCGCGCGAGCTTTGGAGGCGCCGCTCATGAGATGCGTATGCACGCTCTCGATCAACACGATCGCCTCGTCCACGAGCACGCCCACGGCCAGTGCCAGCCCTCCCAGCGTCATGATGTTGATCGTCTGCCCGGCCATCCACAAACACACGACCGCCGACAGAATCGAAAACGGAATCGTCACGGCGACGATGAGCGCGCTTCGGAAGTCCCGCAGGAAGAGGAGCACCATCAGGCCGGTCAGAATCGCTCCGACGAGCGCCTCTCCGATCAGACCTCTGAGCGCGCTCACGACGTAGCGCGACTGATCGAACACGAGATCGATCGTGACGTCCTCTGGCGCCGCGTTTCGCATCGCGGGCAGTGCCTCGCGGACGGCCCTGATCACGTCGAGCGTCGAGGCATCGGCGCGCTTCGTGACAGGAATGTAGACCGTGCGCTTGTCGTCGACGTGCGCAAAGCCGACCACGATGTCCGCGCTGTCGCTGATCGTGCCGACGTCCCTCAGGTAGACGGTCGGGCCGGTGCCGACCCGCAGCGGGGCATCGAGCAGTTCCTGAATGTTGCCGCCAAGCGTGGCGTTCGTCGAGGCGATCCGGATGAGATCCCCGGTCCTGACGTTTCCTGACGGCAGCACGGTCGTGGCGCGGTTGACCGCGAACACGACCGCGTCGGGCGACAGGCGGTACTCGCGGAGCTTCTCCGGATCGACGCGGACGACGATCGTCCGCTGGCTGCCACCGAACGGAGGCGGTGCCGACACGCCGGGCAGCGTTGCGAAAATGGGCCTCACCCGATTGAGCGCGATGTCCTGCATCTCCGGCACGGTGCGGGTCGTGCTCGAGAAGACCAGCTGCGCCACGGGCACGCTGCCGGCGTCGAACCGCATGATGAAGGGCGGCACGGCTCCAGGCGGCATGAAGGCACGCGCGCGGCTGACGTAGCCGACGACCTCGGCCATCGCCTGCGACATGTCGGTGTTCTCNTGGAACACCAGCTTCATGAGCGCGATGCCCTGGATGTTCTTCGACTCGACGTGCTCGATCCCAGTTATGTACAGNAAGTGGTACTCGTAGTAGTACGTNAGGTAGCCTTCCATCTGAGACGGATCCATCCCGCCGAATGGCTGCGCGACGTAGATGGCGGGTGCNCCCAGCTTCGGGAAGATGTCCACCTTCATTTGCTGGATGGCCATCAGGGATGTCAGTGCAATCGCGATGACGGCGACCACGATCGTGATCGGCCGTCGCAGAGCCGTGAGCACTAGCCACATGGTGGTTTCTCCGGCCGATTCACGGTCTGGCCGCCTGATCGAGAAACAGCGTGAGATCGCCCCTGGCCTGGGCGACGGCCAGCAGCGCACGCCAGACGCCGAGGTGCGCGATGGCATCGTCGGCTTCGGCCTGCGCGAGGAGCCGCTGCGCATCCGCCACTTCGGCGACGTTGGCGAGTCCGCTCTGATAGCGAGCCCGGATTTGATTCTCTCCCTCGCTGGCCGCCTGCCGTTCGACGGGTGTGTTCTTTGCGATTTCTGCGGCGCTCGAGAGCAGGGCTCGGGCCTTGACCTCCTGCGTTGTCAGTCCCTGGACGGTGCGGTCGTACCGCGCGGCCTCGGCAATGGCGTCCTGATCGACGGCACGGCGCCGGGCCTGGACCGAGAAGATGTCGAATGCGGGAAAAGTGATCGACGCCCCGACGGCCCAGTTCGGCACGTTCGGCCATGAGCCGTTTCCGCTCGAGGGTACGCCCGGCAGAGTCGCGCCCGTGCCACGAACCGCAAAGGCGGACTGCAGGGTGATCTTCGGGAGGTACGCACGACCGAGCTCGTGTTCCTGGGCGTGAACGACGTCCACTGCCGCGTGCTCGGCCTGCGCTGCGGGATGTGACTTCACATCCCCAGGCTGCAGGGCCGTGTCCGGCGTCGTCTGAAACGAGCCCGGAGCGACGTCGACGGCTGCACCCGCCATGCCAGTCGCCTCGGCCAGAGTGGCGCGGGCCGACGCCGCGCTCTGCACGGCCTGACTCAGCTGGTTCTTCGCCACCGCCAGCTCGGCATCGGCACGCGATTGATCCGCACCCGGCCGAAGCTGATGCTGCACGAGGGTCCGCACGCTCGTGTCGAACACCTCGAGGCGGTTGACGTTCGCCCGCGCGGCTCGGACGCCTTCATCCGCCGCGAGCACCGTCAGGAACGCATCGGCAGCGGCAGCGGCGACCTCCAGCTCGGCGAGCACAGACTGGCTGCGTGCGAGAACGCTCTGCGCACGCGCCACCTCGACCCGAGCTCTTCGCTCACCGAAGTCGACCGCCTCCCAGGTCAGCAGCGCGCCGGCCGCGCTCCCCCAGATGGAGTCGCTGAGAGAACGGGTTCCCAGCACCGGACCCGACACCGGCGGCACCACCGGCTGTGGCAGCAGCAAACCGAACACGTTGTTCGTTGTCGCCCGGTTCTCCTGCCACAGGAGGTCGAGTCGCGGTAGGTACGCGGTGCGGTCCACGTCGATGCGGGCTTCAGCTGCCTGCGCGCGGGCCCTGGTCTCGCGTATTGCGGGATAGTTCCTCACGGCCAATTGCACCGCGTCGCTCAGGGTCAGCGGCGCGGCAGCCAGCCCCTGCGCTGCGAGAGGCAGCGAGGTCAGGAGCGCGGCTGTGACGAGCAGTACAAGGTCGATGTAGAACCGACGTCGGTTCGAAAAAGGGCCGCGTCGCACGAGGCCTCCTTCCGTAGAAGCAGCCGGTGGCCGCGCGGTTCTGCGCGCGGCGACCAAGTCTGCATCTTACTCTCGGTCGCAACAGTTGTTACAATGGCGATGTTACGAGTGAACATGGCAGACGCCTCAGCCAGACAACTCCGGTGGCTGCTCCTCGTCCACCAGCTTCCGCCTCGTCCCTCCAACCTCCGTGTCCGCATCTGGCGACGCCTTCAGCAGATCGGCGCCGTGGCGCTGCGCGGCGCGGTGTACGTACTGCCGAATACGTCCGAGGCGCGGGAGGACTTCGAGTGGATCCGCACGGAAGTCGCAAGCAGCGGCGGACAGGCCAACATCCTGACGGCACAGGCGGTCGACGGGTACACGGATGACGAATTGGAGGGAGCGTTCCGGCGCGCACGCGCGATGGAATTCGCGTCGCTCATTCAGGACATCGAAGGCGTCCGCAAGCGCCTCGTGCGCGACCGGAGCCGGGCGCGGGTCCGAGCGGACCAGCGCGATCTCGCGAAGCTCCGCGAGCGCTTTCAGGCCCTGAGGGCCGTGGACTTCTTCGGATCGCCGGCCGCGGCCGACGCGCAAGCCGCGCTCGCCGCGGTCGATGAGTTGAGGATCGCAACGGCATCGGCCACCCCTCGACCGCCCTCACGCCTCGACCCGCGATCATTCAAGGGCCGAACCTGGCTGACGCGCCCGCGTCCCGGGATTGACCGCATGGCGTCGGCGTGGCTGATCCGGCGTTTCATTGCTCCAGGGGCCAGGTTCGCGTTTGGCTCGTTGCCTGCGAAGCGCGGGCAGGTGCCCTTCGATATGTCCGAGGTGGAGTTCGGCCATCACGGCACGGACTGCACGTTCGAGACGCTCATGAAACGGTTCGCCATTCGCGATCGGGCGGCCGGGCGGCTCGGGCAGCTCGTGCACGATCTCGATCTGAAGGAATCGCTGTACGCCGTGCCTGAGGCGCCGACAATCGGACGGCTCGTCGAAGGGCTTCGCGATTCCGCGGCCTCGGATGCCAGCCTGATCGAGGATGGGATCCGCGTGATGGAGGCGCTCTACCGCTCGTTCGTGCGCGAGTCATCGACGAGGCGGGCGCGCCGTGCCGGGCGGAGAATGACATGAGACTGTCGTCGCCAAGGCGCCGGTGATCNGTAGTGCAAAGCTCATCCGTTGGTCGGAAGCGGGCGACNACTCTCAGGCGTCGTTCGACGGACGTCGCAGCGTTGTGGCATGCTTCCCCAACTTGTGGCCTCGAATGGACGCCCGGTAGAGTCGTGAAACAGGTCGAAGGCGCGTCCTGACAACCGTGACGGGATACCTCGCGGAGTTTCTGCACAGCCTCCCGCTCCTGTGCCTGTTCCTCAGCATCCTGCTCGGGACGTTCATCGGCCGCTTCCACGTCAAGGGCGTGGGGTTCGGCACGGTGGTGGGCACGCTGATCGCGGGAATGGCCATCGGCATTGTCGCGAAGCCGGAACTGCCTGACCTCCTGCGGTGGGCGTTCTTCTACCTGTTCCTGTTCGCGATCGGGTATTCGGTCGGACCCCAGTTCTTCGGCAGCCTGAAAAAGGAAGCGCTGCCGCAGATCGCCCTGGCGCTCATCGTCGCGGTCAGCGGCCTGGCGACGGTGATCGGGGTCTCCGTCGCGTTCGGGTTCGACGAGGGACTGGCGGTTGGCGTGCTGTCTGGTGGGATGACGCAGTCGGCAGCGCTCGGGACCGGGTTGAGCGCGATCGCCGAACTGCCGATTCCCGACGCCGAGAAAGCTACCCTGCTCGCCCACGCCCCATTAGGCGACGCGATCACGTACGGTTTCGGCGACCTCGGGCTGATCCTGTTCCTGACATGGCTCGGCCCGAAGATGCTGCGGGCGGACTTGAAGCGGGAAGCGAAGGAACTCGAGGCGACGCTCTCCGCTGGAAGACCCGCCGGTCAGATCGCGTCACGGGCACACCTGAGCCTTCGAGCGTACGCAGTCGAACATCCTGCCGTCGCGGGCTCGACCGTTGGCGCACTCGAACAGCGGTACGCCGCCGAGCGCCTCTCGGTGCAGCGCGTGCAGCGCGGGGGCGAACTGCTGAAGCTGGATCCGGCGCTGACCCTGAGTCTCGGCGACAGGCTCGTGGTCTCCGGAGGTCGCGGGGCCTTTGCCGGCGGGGAGCGCGACATCGGACCCGAAGTCAACGACCAGGCCCTCCTCTCGGTGCCCATGGGGACGGCGTCCGTCGTGGTGACGCGGGCGGAGATGATCGGCGAGCGGCTTGGTGACCTGGCGCAGGACGCCAGGATGCGCGGTGTATATCTCCAGTCCCTGCATCGCGGGACCGAGGCGATGCCCCGCGAGGCGTGGACGCGCCTCGAGCGAGGCGACGTCCTGCACGTCATCGGGGCGCCCGACGATGTCGAGCGCGCGGCGGGCCAGTTCGGCTACATCGAGCGCGACCTTTCGAAGACCGACCTGACGTTTCTCGCCGCTGCGATATGCGCCGGGATGCTGATCGGATTGCTCAAGTTGAGCGCCGGAGGCATCACCCTCGGGCTCGGCACGGCCGGATCGATCCTCGTGGTGGGCCTGGTGGGAGGCTGGGTGCGCAGCCGCTACCCCGTGTTCGGNGCGATCCCGGAGCCTGCGCAGCAACTGCTGATGGACATCGGCCTCACCGTCTTCATCGCCGTGGTCGGCNTGCACGCCGGCCCCCACGCCGTCGAAGCCTATCGGGCGAGCGGCGGCGCCTTCTTCGCCAGCATCTTCGTGGGGGGAATGATCGTGACTTGCGTCCCNCTCGCCGTCGGCGCCCTCGCAGCGAGATATCTGCTGAAGATGAGCCCNCTGATGATCCTGGGCGGCCTCGCCGGCGCGCAGACCTGTACGCCAGGCCTCAACGCGCTCAAGGAAGCCAGCGGCAGCAACGTCGGGTCGCTCGCCTACACCGTGCCGTACGCAATCGGCAACATCGTGCTCACGGTCTGGGGGCCGGTCGTCGTCGCCATCGTCCACGCCATGCGGGGGCCGGCATGAAGCGCGGCTTCGACGTCCTCCACGACAAGTCGCTCAACCGGTCCATTTCCTTCAGCCGGCGGGACCGTGACCGCCTCGGGCTGCGAGGGCTGCTCCCCTACAGCCTCGCCACGCCACGACAGCTCGTCGACCGCGTGATGGCCAATCTCGAGCGGCTGCCTCGCGACATCGACCGGTACATGCTGCTGTCTTCGCTGCAGGAGCGGAACGAGCGGCTGTTCTACCAGACGGTGATCGGGCACATCGACCAGATCATGCCGCTGATCTACACGCCGACAGTCGGCGAGGCCTGCAAGGAGTTCTCCCACCTGGCGCGGGACCCGAAGGGCTTCTTCATCACTCCGGACGATCGCGGAGACATGCGGCGGATCCTGGCCAACTGGCCGAAGAAGGACATCCGGGTGATCGTCGTCACCGACGGGCAGCGCATCCTGGGCCTGGGAGACCTGGGAGCGAACGGCATGGGCATCCCTGTCGGCAAGCTGGCGCTCTACACGGCCTGTGCCGGAATCGATCCGGAGGCGTGCCTGCCGGTGACGCTCGACGTGGGGACGAACAACGAAGAGCTCCGGAAGGATGTGCTGTATCTGGGGTACCCGCGCCGGCGGCTTCGGGGAAAGGCCTACTTCGATCTCGTCGACGAATTCGTGACTGCCGTGCAGTCGAAGTATCCCAATGCGCTGATCCAGTTCGAGGATTTCCTCACGCCCAACGCGTACACGCTGCTGGAGAAATACAGGCACCGGGTACTCTGTTTCAACGACGACATCCAGGGCACGGCTGCTGTCGCTCTGGCGGGCGTCTACTCGTCAACCCGGGTCACGGGCACTCCGTTCCGGGACGTCCGGATCATGTTCCTGGGGGCGGGCTCGGCCGCGACGGGAATCGCGGACCTGATGACCAGCGCCCTGGTCGACGAGGGCCTCACGCCCGACGAGGCGCGGCGGCATCTGTGGTTCGTCGACCTGAACGGCCTCGTCGTGAAGTCGCGGACCGACCTGCTGTCGCACAACATTCCGTACGCGCACGACGCTGCGCCCATGGCCTTCCTCGACGCGATCGACGCCATCAAGCCGCATGTCCTCATCGGCGCCACGGGGGCACCGGGCACGTTCACCCGGTCGGTCGTCGAGCGCATGAGCGCCATCAACACGCGGCCCGTGATCTTCGCCCTGTCGAACCCCACGTCACGGGCGGAGTGCACGGCGGAACAGGCGTACTCCTGGAGCGGCGGCAGGGCGCTCTTCGCCAGCGGCAGCCCGTTCGCTCCTGTGGTCCAGGACGGCAGGACGCACATGCCGGCGCAGGGGAACAACGCGTACGTGTTCCCCGGCATCGGCCTCGGCGCGATCGCCTGCCGCGCCCGCACGCTGCCAGACGAGCTTTTCCTGACCGCCGCCCGCACGCTGGCGGCTCTGGTCCGCCGCAGCGACCTCGACCGTGGAGCGCTCTATCCACCCCTGCGCCAAATCAGGAAGCTCTCGCTGGCGATAGCCGTGAGCGTCGCCAAGAAAGCGTACGCGATGGGCGTGGCCCGCCAGAAGCGGCCGCGAAACNTCCGCCGCAGCGTCGAAGCGCTCATCTACACGCCGTAGGTTCNGNATCAAACTCATCCTGAGATAAGGACGCCGTTTCNCGAGTCAGGNGGCCCTCATATACTGGCCGAGGGTGGAGGCATCCGTGAGTCTTGTTCCGAAAGATCTGACGCCTGTTTACAAGGAGACGATCGGCAAGGGCGCCGGCGCGCGTCGATGGCAGCGTCCCGTCTACGTCGACCACCTTCCGCCGTGCAACCACGCCTGTCCGGCCGGGGAGAACATCCAGGCGTGGCTCGCCCTCGCGCAGGCGGGCGACTACGAGGCGGCATGGCGCAAGTACATGGAGGAGAACCCGCTGCCCGGCACCCACGGCCGCGCGTGCTATCACCCCTGCGAAAGCGCCTGCAACCGGCAATACCTCGATCAGGCTGTCTCGATCCATTCGCTCGACCGGTTCCTCGGCGATCTTGCGAACGACAAGGGGTGGACGATCGCGCCGGGGCCGCCGACCGGCAAGCGCGTGCTCGTGGTCGGCGCGGGCCCGGCGGGCCTGTCGTGCGCCTACCACTTGCGGCGCTTCGGTCACGACGTCGAGATCAGGGATGCGAACCCCGAGCCGGGGGGCATGATGCACTACGGGATTCCCGCGTATCGCCTGCCGCGCGAGGGAGTCGACAGAGAGATCGCGCGCATCGAGGCGATGGGGGTCACGATCGTTCGCAATGCGCGCGTGAACGACGTGCTGGCTGAGAAGGTTGCGGGCTCGTTCGATGCCGTGTTCCTCGGAATAGGCGCGCAGGTCGCGAATCACCTCGATATTCCGGCGATGGACGGCGGCAAGATCATCGACGCCGTGACGCTGATGGAACGTGTCGAGAAGGGGCGCGCGCCGGCGCTCGGACGTGTCGTCGGCATCGTGGGCGGCGGCAACACCGCGATGGATGCCGCGCGTCTGGCGAAGCGCCTCGGCGCGGAGGAGGCCGTCATCATCTTCCGCTTCGACAAGGCGCAGATGGAGGCGCATCCGTACGAGGCCATGGAAGCGTTTGCCGAGGGCGTGAAGATCAAGTGGCTGTCCACGGTGAAGCAGTTCGGCGAGGACGAGATCGTCGTCGAGCAGATGGAGATGCTGCCCGATGGCTCCGGCTGCGTCGGCACAGGGCAATTCCAGACGCTCAAGACCGATTCGCTGGTGCTCGCCGTCGGCCAGCACGCCGATGTCGAGTTCCTGAAGAAAGTGCCGGACCTCCGAATCGGCCGCGGCAACATCGTCGAAGTGGACGCGCACATGCGCGCGAGCGATGGCATCTTCGCAGGCGGAGACATGATCGGCGGCTCACGGACGATGACGGCGGCGGTCGGCCACGGCAAGAAGGCGGCGCGGAACATCGACGCGTGGCTGCGTGGCGGCGTTTACGAGAAGCCGCCGGAGCATCCGCCCGTGCCGTACGAGCTGCTGAACCTCACGCTGTTCCTCGACGCCGAGCGTCGGGAGCATGCCGAACTGCCGGTCTCGAAGCGCACCGGCTTTGACGAGATCGTGTCCGGCCTCTCGGAGAAGGAAGCGCGATACGAGGCGACACGATGCCTCTCCTGCGGCAATTGCTTCGAGTGCGACAACTGCTACGCCGCGTGCCCGGAGCAGGCGATCGTCAAGCTCGGGAAGGGCCGGTTCTATCGGGTCGAGCTGGACCTCTGCACCGGGTGCGCCACCTGCTTCGAGCAGTGCCCGTGTCATGCCATCGACATGACGCCCGAGCCGGGAATCGAGGGCGGCGTCCAAGGCAATTCCGCCGAGAGATCGCCCGCTCGGTTCGCCGTCCGCCAGTAGCGTCTTCAGGTGAGCCGGACCTGCTGGCGGACATTCCCCTTGCGCGCGAGTGAAGGAGTTTCCGTATGCCCGTGAAGTCGGTCGTGATGGACGGGAACACGGCCGCGGCGCACGTCGCCTACCGCGTCAACGAGGTCTGTGCCATCTTTCCGATCACACCCTCGTCCACGATGGCGGAGCTCGCCGACGCCTGGGCCGCGCAGGGGATCAAGAACATCTGGGGTCAGGTCCCCGTGATCCAGCAGATGCAGTCGGAAGGGGGCGCGGCCGGGGCCGTGCACGGCGCGCTTCAGAGCGGCGCGCTCACCACGACCTTCACGGCATCGCAGGGGTTCCTGCTGATGCTGCCCAACATGTACAAGATCGCCGGCGAGCTGACGCCGTGCGTCTTTCATGTCGCCGCGCGGGCGCTTGCCACCCAGGCGCTGTCCATCTTCGGCGACCACTCGGATGTGATGAGCGCCCGGATGGTCGGCTTCGCGATGCTGGCCGCGGCCTCGGTGCAGGAGTCGCACGATCTGGCGCTGGTGGCGCAGGTCGCAACGCTCGAAGCCCGTGTGCCTGTGCTGTTCTTCTTCGACGGGTTCCGCACGTCGCACGAAGAAAACAAGATTTCCCTGATCCCGGACGAGCAGATCAGGGCGGCAATAGACGACGACCTCGTGCGCGCACACCGCGCGCGGGCCCTGACGCCAGAGCGGCCGGTGATCCGGGGCACGACCCACAATCCCGACACGTTCTTCCAGGCCCGCGAGTCGGCGAACCCTTTCTACACGCGCACTCCCGACATCGTCCAACGTGCGATGGACCGCGTGGGGGCGCTGATCGGCCGGTCCTATCGGCTGTTCCGCTACAGCGGTCATCCCGAAGCGGACCGGGTCGTCGTCGTCATCGGCTCGGCGTTCGAGGTGCTCGACGAGACCGCCGCGTGGCTGAACGCGCACGGCGAGAAGGTGGGCGTCCTGCACGTGACGCTCTACCGGCCCTGGGACGCAGAGCGCTTTCGCGCCGCGCTGCCGTCCACGGTCACGCGCATCGCGGTGCTCGATCGAACGAAGGAGATCGGGGGCCCTGGCGAGCCGCTCTATCTCGATGTCCTGACGACGTTCGCAGAAGCGCTCGGCTCGGGCCACATCTCGTCCATGCCCGTGATCGTGGGAGGACGCTACGGCCTGTCGTCGAAGGACTTCGACCCCGCGATGGCCAAGACGGTCTTCGACGAGCTGAAGAAGCCGGAGCCGAAGCGCGGGTTCACGATCGGGATCACCGATGACGTGTCGCACACCAGCCTGCCGGTCGACGCGAGCTTCGACATCGAGCCTCCCGACGTCGTCCGGGCGTTGTTCTACGGCCTCGGCGCCGACGGCACGGTCGGCGCGAACAAGAACTCCACGATCATCCTCGCGGCGGATCCGAACCGCCACGCCCAGGGCTATTTCGTCTACGACTCGAAGAAGTCCGGTTCCTACACGATCTCGCACCTGCGGTTCGGTCCCCGGCCTGTTCGCGCGCCCTATCTCCTGAAGTCCGCCAACTTCGTCGGCATCCACAAGTTCGAGTTCCTCTACAAGCTCGACACGCTCTCGGCGGCCGCGCCCGGCGCCACGGTGCTGATCAACAGCCCCTATTCGTCCGACGACGTGTGGGAGGAGATCCCGCGGGAGGCGCAGCAGCAGATCATCGACAAGCACCTCAAGGTCCATGTCATCGACGCGTCGAAAGTGGCGTCGGGATTGGGCCTCGGGTCCCGCGTCAACACGATCCTGCAGACGTGCTTCTTCGCGCTGTCGGGCGTGATGCCCAGAGAGAAGGCGATCGAAGCGATCAAGGCGGCGACTGAGCGCACGTACGCCAGGAAGGGCAAGGCGATCGTCCAGAAGAATTTCCAGGCGATCGACAGCGCCCTGGCGAACCTGCACGAAGTTCGCGTGCCGTCGAAGGCGGCCGGGCAGCGCATCCGGCTGACGCTCGTGCCGGAGTCGGCGCCGGACTTCGTACGCAACGTGATCGCGCCGATCCTCGGGATGCGCGGCGACGCGCTGCCCGTCAGCGCGCTGCCCGTGGACGGCACGTATCCGACCGGCACGACTCGATACGAAAAGCGGAACATCGCCGACGAGGTGCCGGTCTGGGAGTCCGACCTCTGCATCCAGTGCGGCCAGTGCGCGATCGTCTGCCCGCACAGCGTGATTCGATCCAAGTACTACGACGAGAGCCGCCTTGCGGGCGCGCCGGAAGTGTTCAAGGCGGCGCCCATCAACGCGCGCGGGTATCCCGAGTCGCGCTTCACGCTGCAGGTCTACGTCGAAGACTGCACCGGCTGCGGCGTCTGCGTGGAGAACTGCCCGGCGCACAGCCCGACCGACGCCGCCGTCAAGGCGATCAACATGAAGGACCGGCTCCAGCACCTCGAAGCCGGCCGCGAGAGCATCCGTTTCTTCGAAACGCTGCCGTGGGCGGATCGCACGCGGGTGAATTTCGCCAACGTGCGCGGCGTGCAATTTCTCGAGCCGCTGTTCGAGTTTTCAGGCGCCTGTGCCGGATGTGGCGAGACCCCGTATCTGAAGCTGATGTCGCAGCTCTTCGGCGATCGCCTGCAGATCGCCAACGCGACCGGGTGCTCGTCGATCTACGGCGGCAATCTGCCCACCACCCCTTGGACATCGAACGCCGACGGCCGCGGGCCGGCGTGGGCAAATTCGCTCTTCGAGGACAACGCGGAGTTCGGTCTCGGCTATCGCCTCGCGATCGACAGCCAGAGCGCGCAGGCGCGGGCCCTGGCAGAGAAGCTCGCGCCCCTCGTCGGCGGGGATCTCGTATCGGCCATCCTGCAAGCGCCGCAGGTGACCGAGTCGGACTTCCGCGTGCAGCGACAGCGCGTGGCGGCGCTGAAGGCGTCGCTCGCCGGGGCGACGGCCCCCGATGCGGCCAACCTGCTCGCCCTCGCCGACTACCTGGTCCGTCGGTCGGTCTGGATCGTCGGCGGCGACGGCTGGGCGTACGACATCGACTACGGCGGCCTCGACCACGTCCTCGCGTCGGGCAAGGACGTCAACATCATCGTGCTCGATACCGAGGTCTATTCGAACACCGGCGGACAGGCGTCGAAGGCCACGCCCCTCGGAGCGGTCGCGAAGTTCGCGGCCGCAGGCAAGGCGACACCACGCAAGGATTTGGCGCTGATGGCCATCGCCTACGGCAAGGTCTACGTCGCCCAGATCGCGATGGGGGCCAACAACGAGCAGGCGCTCGTCGCAATGCGCGAGGCGGAGGCCTACCCCGGAACCTCGCTCATACTGGCGTACTCGCAGTGCATCGCCCACGGCACCGACCTGCGCCACGGCATGAAGCAGGCGGCCCGCGCGGTGGCGTCCGGCTACTGGCCGCTGTTTCGCTTCGATCCGACCATGCGCGGACGGGGCATGAACCCGTTCCGGCTCGACTCGCCGCGGCCGCGCATCCCGCTCGAGGAATACCGCTACAACGAGGTGCGCTTCAAGTCGCTCGTGCAGACGCACCCGGACCTCGCGAAACGGATGCTCGACGAGGCGCAGCGCGGCCTCCTGGAGCGGTACCGCGTGTACGAGGATCTGGCGACGCGCGACGGCAGCCGGTTCGACCAGGGTGTCACGTCATGAATCTCACGTCTCGTTATCTCGGCCTGCAGCTCGCCCATCCGATCGTGGCGTCCGCGTCTCCGCTCACAGCCACCCTCGACGGCATGCGACGCCTCGAGGATGCCGGCGCGGCCGCGGTCGTCATGGCGTCGATCTTCGAAGAGCAGATCCGCGCGGAGGACACGGCCTACGCGTTGTACTCGGAGCTGGGGTCGGACAGCCAGGCGGAGGCGAGCACGTATTTTCCCGAGCTGGCTGACTACGACGGCGGGGTGTCCGGACATCTCGAGACGCTGCAGCGTGCGACGGAGGCGCTCGACATCCCGGTGATCGCGAGCCTGAACGGCACGACTTCAGAAGGATGGATCGAGTACGCGGGCCGTCTCGAGCAGGCGGGCGCAGCGGCAATCGAGCTCAACATCTACTCGATCCCGGTCGATCTCGCGGTGAGCGGCGCCGAGGTGGAGCAACGCTACCTGGACATCGTCCGCGAAGTCAGGTCGACCGTCCGCATTCCCATCGCCGTCAAGCTGCCGCCGTATTTCTCGTCGCCGGCGCACATGGCGGCCGAACTCGTGCGGGCCGGTGCCGACGGCCTGGTGCTTTTCAACCGCTTCTACGCGCCGGACATCGACCTCGCCACGCTTCAGGTGACGAGATCGCTTCCTTTGTCCACGCCCGCCGAGTTGCCGCTCTCGCTGGTCTGGATCGCGCTGCTGTCGCGCCGCCTCGAGTGTTCCCTCGCGGCCAGCCGCGGAGTCGAGACGGATGTCGAAGTCGTCAAGTACCTGCTCGTGGGCGCGGACATCGTCACGACAGCGTCGGCCCTGTTGCGGCATGGGCCGGGGTACGTGGCGACCATGCGCGAGGGGCTCGAACGCTGGCTCGGCGCGAACGGCTTCGACTCGGTCAATGCGATCCGCGGCCTGAAGGACGCGACGCACGTCGAGCACGTCGACGCCCTCTTCCGCGCGCAATACGTCGCAAGCCTCACCGAATACCTGCCCGGAAAGCTCGTCTAGAGTGGGCAGGCCCCCCGGGGGCAGCATCATCTTGAAACTGTGGTGTCGCCGCGGCCTGCCGCCGCAGGCGGGCCTGAGGCGGCAGCATGACCTCGCGCACGAACCACGCGCGGTCGCAGGATCGCGAGCTACGTCCGTGCCGCAATCATCGTCAGACCTCCGGGAGGACTGCTGCATCCGGCAGGGCATCATGTATCGTGTTCGAATTGCCGAACGACGTCAGGACACCAGCGCGACGACGTCTTCGTCGCCGACGGCGTCCGGATCGACTCGTCATCGATCAGCCGCCGGTTCCAGCAAAGGAGTGGGTATGGCGTCGCCCTCGAGAGTGACCAACATCATCGGCGGCCTCAGAACGCGCTGGCGCCTGGCGGAGCACGACATCCGCCGCAGGCTCACCTGGAGCCGGCTCTATCGCGTGACGAGCTACGCGCGTTCCGCCCTGTGGATNGTGCCGTTCCTCTCCATCCTCGCGGTCCTGATCAGCGTGCCGGTTCTCCGGGTACTCGATGCCTGGCTCGAGTGGGACATGGTGAGCCTCGGGGTCGAGGGCTCCAANTCGATGTACCAGACGGTCATTACGCTGAACATGTCGTTCCTGATCTTCACCTTCGGGTCGCTGCTGGTCGCGATCCAGATCGCCGGCGGCCAGCTGACGCCGCGCGTCATCGCGACCACGCTGCTGCGTGACAACGTCGTGCGCTACAGCGTCGGCCTCTTCGTCTTC
>Ga0065715_10000208_pt1 | contig 23741 bp, 18 predicted proteins | sample MisBulReplicate1_FD_59102 | JGI IMG/M metagenome (GOLD analysis project Ga0065715, IMG submission 59102) | Miscanthus rhizosphere microbial communities from Kellogg Biological Station, MSU, sample Bulk Soil Replicate 1 : eDNA_1 v2 (version 2) | ecosystem: Host-associated > Plants > Roots >...
CTAATGTAGAGCCTAATTGAATAATAACAAGCTCTTACATTTTCATATAAAAAATATTGACGACCCCGTTATTTTTTTTTTGAAATTCAGTATATCATACTCTCATGTCAGTCATTTCCAAAATTCTTTACTGCGGTAGAAACGAAATTTGAGGTATGCTAATAGTAGCAGAAAGGCCGTAAAATCTTTTCTATTTTTGTGTTTTTAAGGATTAAGACGAACCAGTAATTCTAATATTATTTTGGACTCGGGGGAACATAATATTAAATGTACGAAGGGATTCTGATTTACGTTCTTGAGCCATTTCCTTATTCCCAAGCCAATTTCTGGAAGTTACATTTGTTGTTGGCTTAAATATTAACTCGTTATCTTGAATGGCGGATGTGCCTAAAATGTGTCATCCTTGTTTCATACTGCTGAGTGCCAGCACATATATGAGGATAATATCGTAATTTCCCTACCTAAATCATGTCATATAACAGAATGCCCGGAATGCCTAGGTTTCCACGAGTTAATTTGTTAAGAATTGCGGCAGTCGTGATTACATTTATTGTCATAATAGTAGTTATGTTTGAATCAGTCGTAACCGTACAGGCTGGTTATCGAGGAGTCGTTCTTTATTTGGGGGCTGTAGAAGATAGGGTACTAGGTGAAGGATTGCACTTTATTGTTCCGTTCGCAGAACAAGTTGTTCAAATGGAGGTACGTACTCAGAAATTCCAAGCTGAAGCTTCCGCAGCATCAAAAGACTTGCAAGAAGTTCAGACCGTGATAGCTTTAAACTATAGGATAGATCCCCAACAAGTCAACAAGATCTATCAGCTCTTGGGTGTCAACTACGCAGATCGTGTCATCTCTCCTACAATACAGGAATCGGTTAAGGCCAGCGTCGCAAAATTCAATGCAGAAGAATTAATTACAAAGAGAGAAACTGCCAAAGGAGTAATTGCTGACGCCATACGAAGTACTCTCGCTTCCAACAATATCGCCGCTCAGAACGTTTTCATTACAGATTTCAAGTTCTCTCAATCTTTTGCTGACCAAATAGAACAAAAAGTCGTCGCGTTTCAAAAATATCTAACAGAACAAAATAACCTAAAGACTGTGCAAGTTATTGCAAATCAAAATGTTATTCAGGCACAAGCCGCTGCAAGGGCTAATGTTGCCAAAGCTGCTGGCGAGGCCCAGGCTATAAAAGTGATTACATCTCAATTAAGGTCAAGCCCCGAATATCTGCAGTGGCAGTCTATTAACAGATGGAACGGCCAATTACCTTATTCATTAGGAAGTGGTGGTGTTCCGTTCTTCCAGTTGCCGAGCCCATCAACTAATATCCAGAATATTACCAGAAGATGACTTGTAAAAAGTCCCTTTAGTCAGGAGCTGACTTGATAGCCATTCTTTAACGGATACCTAATAGAGACCTATCTAAAATTTGGAAACCTAACATAAAGGCCCCGAAGTTACATTTGGTAGCAAAGATGATTTTAATGTCTGGTTAATTTCACAGTTATACATTTAGACAGTTAAATCACTTCATGACAAAAGGCGAGAAGATAAGAAAATAGAACAATAATTCATGCTCAAATTTAAGTTGAAATCAATTTAGAATTGAAGAGATCACGATTTGGGCTTCGTGAGTTCATTCGAATTTTAGCAAACTGTCGATTTGAGAACTCATTAGCTGTCTAACATGATGTGACGAGTGATCCAAAATAGAGTGAGAAAATTCCACAGGATAAATTACCTAGGTTTGTTACTTACCTTCAGTTACTATTACTTCTTCTACCTTCACAATATCAGAAACTAGGTTTCTAGTAGTTTCATTTTGCTGAAGATGCCTTATTTTCAAACCGCAGTTGGGACAATAATATGTTACACATTCTACCGAAATTCCGGATTCTCCATTGTTCGAAGCGCTTTCCTCAAGAATGAATGAGGACTGGGAACAATCAGGACAAACCTTCCCAGATAATGACTGAGCCCCTAGTTGTGACATAAATTGTTGCTCAAATATATTATAAACGGCACTATATAAGTTTCAAACTCTATTGGAATTGACAACTGTCAATATCTCATTTTCGATCGGTAATGCAAAATTTTTCTGATCACTCTTCAGATTTATTTTTCGGATCAGTGCACTAAATTTGACCCGCTTTCAATTCACTTTACCATCCACCTTGTGACTACCTCATATGACAGATTCCTCGTCTACTAAAGAATGAGGCGACTGGGATCAGACATACTTGCTACTTTAAAGCATCAGCATTTGAAATCGGTTATAGGATATTAGATATTTATTCGAAACTCGTAATTTCGAGTCGGATTTAAACCATAAACCCAGATCAGTCTTGGATGTTGCTCACCAATATTGTCTGTGGGTTTGATCTATGCAACTTGTAACACTCGGGGCAAACCATCTCGTCGAACCAATACTTTAACAAGTGGGTTGTCTTCCTGCACGAATCGCAGCGCATATTACTAATCAATTTTTCTCATATTTGATATAATCTGATAGTTATATAACAGTTATCACAGAGATCTATAAGATCTATATTGATTAAATTGATGCGGTGATTTCGATTGCCGAAAATAGAAAATGGACCGATGAACGTTTGGGATTATAGCGGCAATCGACTGACGATAGGGATTTTTTGGTCATAAAAACGAAGTATTTTTGAACCTAAATTTAGCATAAGCATCAAGTTAACTCCGGCTTATGCTTTAATTGTGATATTATTCCCAAAGTACAGTACTGATCCACCCCACTCTTTTTTTATCTTTCATATAATAGAACGAGACTTCATAAGGCTTAATAGGTCATTCTGAATGGGTTACTGTACAGTGATAAAGCAGTCAAATTTTCTGGTGAGCATTTTCTCGGTGATAATTTTTTTGGGCATATCCAATGCATTGTATAGTCAAATTGCTCCAGGATATGGTAAAGGAGCTGGGGATGACAATACAAATGATTCTCTCCAGTCCGAGGGTACTTTCAATGATAATAACTTGACTAATATTGAAAGCAGCAACAAGACGAACGCCACCATTCTAGGACCTAATATAACTGAAAGCCTTGTAGGAAATGACCAACAGAACAATAACGGTAACCCTCCGATGGACTTGAGCCAGAGTATGTCTCAATCTGGATCTAATGATGTTCAAACATCAACGGAACAAAATAGTCAGGATAAATCTAACCAAAATCAACCTGTTCAATCTTTAACGCAAGATCAAAATCTAGCGGAGCTGAACCCTGCCGAACAGAATTCTACTGAACCTTTGACTAATCTGACTGATACAAAATCAACAAATTTAACAGAAAATGAGAATATATCTAATGGAACCGGCGCTGAGATGGTCGAAACTAATGACTTACAACCTTTGATATCTAAAATTAATGAAAGTAATATTACTGCTATCGAGGTTCAACAACAGCCATTACCTAATGAAAACCCTAATGTCCGAGAAAATCTAACAAATGTTACTCGACCATCAGAACCTCTCCAACCACAACCTTCGACAATCGAAAATAACGCAACAACAACAATACCGTTACCTGAATTAATTAATATTACAACTCCTGGGACACCTGAAGTGAACCTGTTAGCTCGTACCAATACCACACAAGACGAACCATTGGCTCCGGAAACGCAAACTTCTGAAAATATTACACAGACAGAAAGTACATCAAACGCAATTGTTGAGTCAGAGGCCACTTCCGACACTTTGGGACAGATTCCAGCCTCTGAAGATGTCCTGGGCAATAAGACTTCAGAAGAGATCGATACCGCCTCTTCAGACATTGCAGGAACATCCAACGTAAATTCTACTACTGAGAATAATCAAGTCTCTAACATTCAAAACGTCATTAACACTATCGCAATTGGGGCTGCTCAAAGTGGTGGTAATGCGCAACAGGCAGCCAGTCAAATTACAAAGGATGTAATTGCCAATCCTAAGGGGCCGGTAGCTAAAGCCATACAGACCTTGGCAAGCGAATATTCCAAAGGAAATAGTGACGAGGTAAACATTGCAGCAAAACAAATCGGGACACTAGTTGCAAAAGGAAATAACATAAAACAGACCCTGATACAGGTGACTAATAATGTTGTAAACAACATACAAAATATCAAGAATTCAATTGAGAACTATGACAAGATTATTGTAAATCCAAAGACATCTTCGAAAGATAAAACTATCATTTCTGAAACCATAAATGTCATAAAGAAGGCAAAGAAAGTAGTAGACGTTCCCCAAGTTCACATAAAATTCCATACACATGAACGTAATTTGGTACTCCGCGTACTAACCACGACTAATTACAAGTATGATCTGCCATTTAGTAAGTATAATGGTGCATTTGTACTGGATGACAATGAGTTTAGGGTTAAGATACTAAGCGGAGATGGGAAGACCCTGAGTGCTTCAGTAGCAAAGATGTTTAAGGGTGGCAAAGTGGGCGATAGAATATTCCTGGACAAGGATATAAGGAAGGGAAAAGTATTTTTTTCAGTAGGCGATATCAACAAGGGCACGTACCTCCTTGAAGTTTATATCAAGCTCAGTAACGGTGCAATAGGAACTTTTGCAAGGGGCTCGGTTAGCATAACATAAGTTACCCTTAACCTTTGGTTTTAAGAAGAGAATACCTTTCGTTTTTTTTCGAATAATTGATTGAATTTAAAGAATTAGCTTCATAATTTTGGGCCAGTTAATTCTTCTCCATCCTACTTCTTCTGTCACTTTCCAAATAACTATTTTTTGGGTCTTCATTTAGGATTTAATTCATGGAACGAATTAAGAAAACATGCGAAGGCAACAGATTAACATAGTTAATCAATGTCTATGTCGTACTGTCTACTATTATCAAGATCTGACTTGACTAAGGGGAAATTTGACCTCCGTTATCAAGACCGGATAAGTATCATAGAGTCAATATCTTTTTGTCTTCTGCAGGTACATCGAATCCACCATGATATACAGGCCTCAAAGCAAGAAGGAAGGAGGTGATGGGAAAAGGTTTGGGAATAGAAACTGGCTGGTATTTTGCCGTTGGCATAAGTATACCATTGGTTATTTGGTTCGTTGCGACTCACTTAAAAGAATTGAAGGGCAGTAGCACTAGCACAAACATAAAGAAAGAAAAATTGCAGCCAATATCAGGATAAAGAATGCGGACACAATCGTAGAGGAAAGATATTTTATAGATGAATGTTACCTCCTGTCCTAGCGTAGCTAAACTAACCAAGGACCACCAACCACATAATGGTGTTTATCGCCAAATAAACGGCTTTGAAATTTGAGATCTCTTGTGTAAACAAAAAACCAATGTAAATACTCCATCAAATTTGTTTTTACTAATTAGAGATACTTCAAAATATTTTCAGCCATAATTTTTGACCATTGTATAGATAAGATTTCGGATAATACCCAGGATTCAATTAAATAATAAAAGTTAGTATATCTTATCTGATATATCCATGATTTTAAGTTGTTGGGGATATGCTAGTTTGAAATTAACGTTCACTATTATTTTGTTTCTGTCTGCAATAGGATCACTAATTACCCTACAATCTTCCGTAGCCCAAGAAAACAAAGTTTTAGTAAAGCCAACAGGAGACTGTAGTCAGGAAGCTCCGCAGTCTATCGATCCGATTGAGATGACTTCTCTCATAGATGTGTCACCGGTTAAGGGCGCTAAAGCATCTAGTATGGGATACATGAGAACGGTTCACTTACACAATACCGCCTTCACCTGTTTCACGGGTAATAATCCAGGAATGATAGTTGATGTAACCTTGCTTACTCAGATCCTTGGATCGGCTCACGGTCCAGAATTCTATCCGAACGAAGCCAGATTTAGTTTGACAGAGTGCAGGCTAAACCTTGACGGTAATTTCATTTCTTGCGACTCAAGCCAGGTACCCAAAAGGCAAGAAAACTTGACGAATTGCTTCGAATTGAGCGTACCTTCTCCTCCCATCAAAATGAATACTGTTGCTGTAAATTCTTCGATAGCGAAGTCGATCACGGCAAAGGAATTCACATATTCTTGTTCTTCGTCTACGCAAAAAAATGAAATAAAGCTAAAAGAAGTAACCATGTTCACTTCTCTTTTTAAGAGTTCGAATTTTACTAACAGTTCTTTTATGGCTACTACTTGTATTAGGGATGTCAAGGCCGCTAGTATCGAGTCTTGTTACGTCTCCTTAAAATAAGATGGCTATGCACATTCTGCGCTATCTAACTTATGAATAAAAAATCGAAATAATTGTTGACCAGAAAATCCAAGGTTTTATTTCTGGTCAATTTAGCGTTGATCCTCTGCTGTTTCACGAGCAGATACCCTACGAGCATTGGTGATTAGACGAACATTTGTTCTGTGTGTTCCTGTTGTGCAGCTAGTCAAAAATTAAGGACTCTGCTCAGGTACCGGCTCCTGTGCTGTTACTGCTGTTACTATCATTACTTGTCCCGTAAATTGTACTTACTGCATTTTTTAATATGCCCAAGTATTTGGTTGGTACCATTTTTCCGTTATTGTCAAGAACCAAGTTAAAGCTGGCAGTAGATGCATCATTGTAATCCCATTTCCAAAAAGCAGTACCCCATACTCCAACTTTCTTAAACGCCGCTAAAATCTTACCTGCGTTTTCCGGCGTAAGTTCACTTTGACCTGGGTTCAGCTTGAAAATTCCTCCTGACTTCGTTCTTACAACGTTATTCCACTCTCCTATGTAAAGGGGCACACCGGTAAGATCTTTTGTTTTTAAGAAGGTATCAAATCTCACTTTCTGATAGGCATCTCTATCAGGAACTCCGTAAACACTTATTTTGAAAGCGACATTCTGCTTATCCGAAGGAGCCATCTTCGCTAAATTCTCAGGTGTAATTTTAATCGGACTAGTAAGGTCAACGGGAACATTCATGCTGTAGATGATTGTTTTAGTGGTTGTATTTCTTAACTCTGAAGTCATAAAGTTGTTGAACGTACCAATCTTGGCCCATTGAGCTACGTTATCAACATGAGGTTCGCTAAGAAGCTCATAGCCAAGTGTGCTGGAATGATTATCAACTGCCTTAACGATTCCTTTAAGAAATTCTGCCATCAATATCCAGCCGTCCCTACCCTGCTTGTCTTTAACTGATCTATTCCACCAATCACCCCAAAAGAGTTGCGCCGCTTTATCCGGAGTATTGCCTCCCCCTCCTTTGGAATATTTGGAATTGCCTTCAAAAAGAGAATATGGAAATCCCGTACCCTTACTTTCAAGCCACGAAGAGGTGTGCCACTGGTGATTATCGTAAATGACCTTTATTCCATATTTATCTGCGGCTTTTGCAACTTCTTGTATTTCCTTCATGAAGGCACTTGGATTCTTTTCATACGCTTCCCAATAAAACAAAAATCTAGCATGGTCTAAACCCGCTTGTGAAATCATTTTTAAGCTTTCATCAATGTAGTTTGGCGGGGCTCCCGGAGACCCATTGTCATCCTGTTTCATATTCACGTAAGCGCCTTTCATGACCACCCCGTTAATCGGTTCATTGCCACCAGGCTGGCTTGATTGCGCGAATGAAATTGCTGGAGCGGTGCCTGTGAAAATGGCTGCTAACAGAAAGATCGGAACGAGTCCACTAATGATTATATTCATATCCTCAACATTAACAAATCTCAAATGATTTAATATGTATTGCTAATTGGCTATTTTTGACCTAATTCCCGCTCTTATATATGCATATACATTAAATCTGTCTTGATGCAAAAATTGACCTCATAATTGTGAAAGATACGGATATTACTCGAGGTTCGTACTGACCGCCTATAAGGTATGGACAAATTTCTATTAAAACAAAAAGAATATCCCAGAAGACTTGTACATTATTAATAAATGACTGGATATATTGGACCAGTTTCACTTATTGAAAGCTCATGGAGTTAGTATAACGAAACCATCGAATGGCGTTACTTTGCTTCCTAAGGGGTATTATGTTTTTTCGTCGAAATAGCGCTTCAAGATGGGACTCAATTCGGAATCCCTGCGTATGGGGAACCTAAAAAATTATATAAAAGACTAAAAACGGTTAAGATAAATTTTTGATAGTCATTCTTTCTTTAAATATTCTTTCATGGTCAGTCTCGCGGTAAGAGAACAAGAGTATAGTTCTAACTGAATCATGTTACTACAAATTATCTATGTGATATGGGATTAATTATTTGTCCTAAAGTAGTTAGACAATGAATTAGGGTTACCAATGGCCATAACAAGAGAAAATTTTGTTTCGACAGCGTTGTCTACAGGCGGGTGAAAAAATTGTTACTATCTAGTTATTAAAGCTCAAAGATGAACAAAAAAGATGGATGGATCTTTACATCCCTGTCATGTTACTAGTTCCATTTCCGCTCATACTCATGCCGCTGGTTGCATTAGAACCGGCTGCTTCTGAAGCTTCTATTTGTCCTCTGATTTCGCCCTTTGGATGTTTCTGAGTGTGAACGTTCGTATATGTATCACCGCTATTCATTGCAGAGATTAAGTCCCCTACTGTTTTGCCCTTCATAGGTCCGGTTAACGACGAATCAGTGATATTCCCTCTTATCGCCATTCCAGCTTTCGTGGGATTATTCTTACTATTCTTTAAAAGGTCAACTATCACATCTCCATTCTCTCCCTTTTTGCCACTATGAATATGAGCTCCCGTTGCATCAGATAACCCTGTGATATTAAGCTTGTATTTTATAGAGGTATCGTTATTTTGTGTTGTAAAGCTCGCCATTCCTGTTGCCTTTGTGGTAACTGATGGAACTTCTTCGTCACCAGTCATAGTCGCCTTAAATTTTTGCTTCGCGAAGACAAACGCTGGACTGTTCACTGCAGCCATTATCATCAACGATAGTACTGCTGAGCTCAACGCAAGTAGAGCTATATTTTTATGTTTCATAATATCGTTCTGGTATTATCTCTTATAAGGATTCCATATTAATGCTAAAGGGGATTCCCTAATTTTACGTAATTTTATAATTCCGCCACAGCTAGAAACCCCTATCGGACACAGCAATAAAGCTAGGCACCTGACAAAGTATCTGGAAGCCGACTAAATAACCTTATTCATTTGTATAATGCAGTTATTAGCAATGACAGGTTTATTATGCAAAAAAAGGAAGAATTAAATATTTTAATGGATGTAATCCAGATATTCCGTTTCCAGAAATCATTAGGATCTGTATTTATCATAAAAATTTAAAATTAAAGTCCAAATTGAATGGCTAACATTTTTCTGAAATTTTCTCTCTAAATGGCAATTGATTGATAACCAGTTGCCCCATCTGGAAAAGGTTCACTTACTTCTGCTGTTTGAATTTGTCCGGCTTTGTCAGTTGCCCTTACAATTATTTTGAAATTGGTTTTGTCTGTCGGAACGTATCCTGCGGTCCACAGAACCCAGGTATATTTTGAAAGTGGTTCCTTAACTGCTGCGGTCTTCCAAGTCACACCACCGTCAGTACTTACTTCAACCTTTGAGATACCCCGATCTCCGCCGAAGGCGATACCTGCTATTGGAGTTTTTTGACCAGGTATTAGATTTGGCATCTCATCTAATTTCCTGAATCTATCTCTTAATGGTGCCATTCCAGGAATAACAATGGTAGAAACAGTGTGAATGTCTGCATCATTTGTCCAGCCATTTCTTTGCCAATAGCCTTCGTAGACACCGTCTACGAGCTCTATTTCAGTAATCCATTTTGGATTCATCATTCCGTATAACCCTGGCACAATTGCTCTAACAGGAAAACCATGTTTTGCAGTCAATGGGGCTAGATTCATATCATATGCCAACATGGTGCCTTCCATCAGGCCTCTGTCCAGCGGAATACCTACATCATAACCATCTGAGCATCGAAATGCAATATATTTCGCCCCTTGCTTAATTACAGCCTTATCGAGAATTTCCTTAAGCCGTACCCCTTTCCACAGAGCTGTACTCATTAAATCCCCGCCGATCTTGTTACTGACACATTCAAGCGTAGCATATTGTTCAACCGGCGGCATCTTCCTCAGTTCTTCGTAGGTGATCGTCAAAGGATTATCTACCAGTCCCCTAACAGATAGACTCCAGGTTTTTTCATCAACTACAGGAACAATTGGATTTATATCGATTCTATAAAAGAGAAATGTTGGAGTTAATTCGGAATTCAGGAGCGGAGTTAACACAGGGTCTTCAAACCCGACTGGCCTGGGCCTTGCAGGAGTTATTAGCTGACTCGATGATGGCAATGATTCTTGTTCATTTTCTTGTTGCTGTTCTGAGAATAAGCGATTTAATCCAAAATACAATATGGGGACTGCAATGACTGACGCAGTTACTAATCTTAAGAACTCCATTCTACTTTTATTCTTTTTCACAGAATCAGATGTTGGTCTAACTTGTTTTTCCGAAATTGGTTTTACTCCGCCCAAGATTGCAGAATAAGTGAACCCAAAAAGTATTTGGGGCAATATAAGCGAAATTGCTGAGATAGAAATAGGAGTGCTTATACCGAGCCGCGCATGAATAATAGTTAACAGCAAAACGGAGATTATTGCCATAATAATGTACGCAACTAGTGAAGATTGAAATGCCTTTGCTATGTAACTATCCCAGCGATAGCGATTATGAAACTTTTCAGCAATTATTCCAAAGATACCATATAATACAAAATTAATAGCTAATGATGCTATAAAGGCTGAATACTTAGCTAGAGGACCAAAATTTTCTACAGCTTGCGATTCGATAGCTCCAGGAGTGATTGAAAACAATGTTTGTGAGGCAAGCTCTGGAATAAACGGCAATCCCATAAATGACCTTAATAGTAGTGCAACACCTATGGAAATGGAACCAGCCACCAATCCTGCAATAAAAGATTTAGTGAATGTATAGTTAGGTTGGCTGTTCATCAAGTCATATTGGATAAGTATGACTTAAGTCCTTTTCTAAAATTATTCCAGTTGAGAATGATGGATTTACTTGATTGATTATTTATTGAGAGCATACTATTTAAAAGCTAAAAATGCTGTTCAAGTCAAGTGAGGCGCTGGGGTTAACACATCTCACACGGGCAATATTGTGACAGTACTTACTTCCAAAGTCAGAATGCATGAACTGCTCTCACCTTGACCTAGAGATTTAATGGTTCGTCAAATATAGGGAGTCTGATTCATTGGATCAGGGCAAACGAATTAACGTTATGAAAGACAAACCAGATAGATATTTTCCATGGGCGTAAGAAAGTAGTTGCATAATTAAACTGTCTTACTTCTTATCTGACCATAAGGGTAAAAAAAACTTAAATTCTATAATTTGGTACCATTATAGAGCAAAATCATAAGAAATGGCTGAACCACGCATACAATTATGGACGGATGATACCAATAGTGAATTTGCAATATATTTGAACTCTGACTATGTAATAAGAACAAATCAAAAAATAAAATACACCAAAATGATTGATGAGTCAGTCTGTATGCAGGGATACAATTATGATTGGAAACATACCTTAACGCAATGGGTCACATTTCTCTTTGGAAATAATCTACAGATATCGCCAGAAAAATTTGAAATAACCGATTCGCCGCTCGACTTAATCGAAAGTACTAAGACTAAGGAAAAAAATATTCAGAAGATAAAGTATCCCAGAAAGACCCTTTTGATGAAATCGAGACAGAAACTGGAAGTCAATCCAAGACCGGCACTTAAACCGAAGCTGCTCAAATGCACCTTCTGTAATCTGAAATACTATATAGACGAGGAAAGAATCGAGCACGAGAAATTTTGGCATTCGGATAAAATAGCTTCAATCTAGATCTGCTCAGTTCAACAAAATAACTCTTCTAAATAAGGTCTATCTTCAAGGTAGTCCAATAACGCAAATAAGGATTCTTTTTCTCCGTGGCAGGAGTAATAATGCGCCATAAAAGACAGATATGAGAATATTGGCCATAATCAGCCAATTTTCGCGCCAGAGACAATAAAAGGGATTTTCTATCGCACACCTTTATGGCCCAAGTTATTGAGCATTATGTAAGTCTAAAGAACGAAAACGTAGATGTCTTCAAACATATCAAAACATTTGCAGTTTCTCAAATTGTTTTGCTGAATTATCGTAAGAGGTGGGGGCTTATCTATGCAATGGCAACATTAGCTGGTTTGTTTTGCATACCAGGTACTTTTCTTGGTAGTGTGTATTCATCAACAGGTTTTGTTGATACTATATTGAGGATAGTTACCTTACCACTTGGTTCTTTTTTCATAATTGTAGGCATGTATGTTTTTAATGATCTAGTTGATGCCAACCTTGATAAAGCGAATGGAAAGGATAGACCAATTCCGAAAGGACGAGTATCTAAATTGCAAGCATGGTTCTTTATAGTAGGTACTAATGGTCTGGGCTTGGCACTGTCTCTTGCGACATTTAATATTTTCACCTTGGCCATTTCTTTGTCGCTAGCTTGCATAGGTATCTTGTATTCTATTCCAAAAATTGCGTTAAAGGATAGATTTCTTGTAAAGACTCTTTCTATTGCCGGAGCTATGATGTTGTGTATTAGCTTAGGATCAACTTCTTACTGGAACTCAAATGTTGCGTTAGATATAAGTGCTAATACCCTAGTAACTAATATTCTATATTCTTCAATCTTGCTTGCGATTATGGTGTTCATTACGTCTCCCTTTAATGATGTTGCCGATGTAATTGGAGATAGAGCGGCAGGCCGTAAAACAATTCCGATTATGATAGGAGCTGAAAACACCGTTAAAATGGCGATGATCTTGGCAGGAACAATGAGTGTAATCTCATGGATTGTTTATTCCATTTCAAATATTGGTTTGATAAATTCAGTATTAATTACATTTGTGTCAGTACTCACCGTCTATAACATGAATAAAACTTTGAAAAATTTAGAAAACAAAGAATACGTAAGGAGACAACACAAAAAATCAATGCCACTTCATCTGTTACTACAATTGTGCCTGGTTGTAGGTGCGTTACTATTTACAATATAAGATAACATAAGAACCTATACATTTAACTCTTTTAATGGTTAATGATAAAATGAATATACCTATCGAAGACTAGGATCCTCGAGTTTTTTTCATCGTATGCTGTTCAATTTCGCTGGTTAAAACTCGTTAATCCTTAACCGGGCCGAGACTGGCCTTAACAAGCAAATTAACCTAGAGGAGCCCGCGAAGCGCAACTGAATAATTATTGCTATACAGAATCTAAGGCACATGGTATCGACCAATTTCTATCCGGTGAATTATATTACTAAAGATAATTCCTAACATTCTACTGGGAAAGGAAAGCGTATCCCCATCGACTGTTTCCACTTAAGGATGAATAAGCGAGAATTATCTTCAGAATGTTCCAAATACTTGTGAGTCAGATAAAACTGTGATCTGGAAAATTATGTGGTATAACTTTATCTTGAACAAGTATAATCTAAGGTTTACTGTTCTTTGTTTAGCAGCTATTACTTTTCTATTTATTTTGAGCAACCAGAGCTTAATTCTAATTTCTGCTCAGCAGCCTCCTACTACAGGTGAATCACTCAAAAGTATCAAAAATCAAACCATGCAAGAAAGCAACGAAACTCATCTTGGTGTCAATATGAGAGGTTACTACACGAGTATGCCACAATCAAGAGACTTCAAATTCCCCTTTCCTGATAATTATTATGATACTAGCTTCAAAGAACTTTCTAAGGCAAATATAATTGATCATGTTCGATACAGGTATTATTGGGAATCATATGTAAGAAATTCAAGTGCCTTTCTAAATGAGATAGAAGAGGTAGCAAATACAGCAGACAAATACGGATTGAAAATAGTTTATGATAATCATCAATTCCATACATCTTCGTGGCTAAATCCTAGTCGTGGTACTGGTTTCCCATCGTTTCTATTTGCCGATACTGTCATCTACCCACAGGACGGCGGAGGAACAGCAAAGTCAACGGCGGCACAGGTCTGGTGGACTAAGTGGTGGGACAGATCTATCAAAAGCATAAATGGAACTGATGGTTGGACACTTCAATTAAATTTTTTAAAACGGATAGTCAGTATTGTCGATAAACATCCAAGCACATTGGGATATGAGATATTGAGTGAACCACAGGTCCATAATGTGGATCAGTGGTCAAAGATAGGCAAGTATAATTCATTCATGACAGATGAATTAAGAGGCCTTACGAATAAGACTATCATATATAGCATGAATATTCCGATAGATCTAAAGAGTCCCATAAAGGTTAATGCAGAAAATCTTGCAAAGATGATTCCTCAAAATAAAGAGAACGTTGTCTTTAAATTTTCTTTGTATGGAATACCTTCAGATGGGTATCAGAATGAGAAGCTTGATCTTTTCGAAAATACTAGTAAATTGGCTGGTGTTCCTATATACATTGGAGAATGGAATAACGTAAAGCGAGTTGCAACCTACAATGAAGAAGGCAAACTCATCTGGACAATAGATGAAACATTGAGTGACATAAATCAAGCACAGGCGAACAAGATAGTCGGAAAATTCAAGGAAATTGGGATATGGGGTTTGGCGTTTTGGGAATGGAGTTTTGTTCCTAATGACACACCTAACTTTAATCTCGTAAATGTGACTTCAAATAAAGTGACAGGTAAAGAAACAATGCAAACTACTGAATATTTTAAAATTATAGAAAATGCTTACAAAGAGATCTTTGGCCAGACGAGTGTCATATCCTCATCTACTCCCAAATTTGGATGACTGGACAAGGCAACAACACTTATTTCTAATTATAGGGAACATTTCTGAGAATTAACAGAAAGCTACAAATAACCAAATTGAAAATTAACTTATTATACGATGTTAAGAAGTATAAGGGGTACTGTTCGCCTTCACTTTCTTTAAGCTGAATTTATTTCACCCATAATATCGTCTTATTTCATTAGACATAGTTGACATACGGTAAAGACTTGCAATTAATGTCAGTTAGGGTTTGAAGACCACTAACCTAGGTTCCATACGTTCTTATTCGTGGATGAGGAAACGAATTGTAGTTGCCTTCTGCGGTAGATACAAGTGTTCTCGTTGCGGCTGGGCTGATTACTTTGCTTGCGGTTTTTAAAATTAGGAAGGCGATTAAGGGCTGCAAGGTAAGGCGGAATTCTGTAATTTTAACGACAATATTGTACATTGGACTAGCCTCGTTTTTTGTTGTAAGTTCCTTTTTTATCGGCATTTCGATTTTCTATCTTTTATTATATGTCCCAGTTTTTGTAGCCTTTCAATTTGCTGCTTTTCGTCTTTCAGGGAGATCGTTAAAATTTTGGAAAAAATCAGACGGGGCAATCTATTCAAGTGGGGGCCTGTACATCAATCTGGTGTATGTTGTGTCTCTTGTAATGAGATATTTTATATCGGTGATTTATGTTGGAAGTTCTTCGTTCCACTTCCAGTTTGACAAATATTCGGTCTTGGCGAACGAGGGTGGAGAAGTAACTCTAGCTATTATAATTGTGGATCTTTTGATGGTGGCTGGGTCAGGTCTTTTAGTAGGCCTAAACCGCCAGATCTTAAGACGATCCATCCTCATTAAAAATGGTATAGAAACTGTGGAGGAATTGGAGTAATAGTTTTTTTATACGTTAATACATTGTAAAATGGAATCCTAATGTGAGAGCTGATGAAAACCTGTAATGAATTTATTATGGGGGATATCATGGTGACAGGGCTTGTTTATGGAACGACGAGACAGACAAATGACCATTTTTAAGTTTGGTCGAACTAAAATGAAAACCTACAAGAAACTTGCCCTAATTACTGCAATATTAGGGTTAATTGTTTTAGTAACAATAATCGCAGGATTTGCATATGTTAACAGCCTAATTGGGTTCCCAATACTGGGGTTTCTCATAGGGGGTTTTTTGCTACAAGTTTTTCTTCTTCTGGTCGTCAACGTAGGTAGTTTTTTTGTTACATTTAAAATAAAAAATCCTAAACTCGCTGGCATCCTGTTGATATTATGTGGGGGTGCAATTCTTGCTTTAGCATCGTTTCTTGGGATTCCTTCCTTTGTATTATTTTGTGCATCAGGAGTACTTGCTTTCAGGGAGAAGGCAGATATTACTACTAATAAAATGGTTTAATTTGGTACCCTGTGTATCGTCTATGTGTTCTGTTATTTGGCAATGGTAAACTGATCCAGCAATTTATGGGAGTTGTTGTCATAAAATGACCCCACAAGTTTTCTTCCGTTTTCGGTTACAACAATATTAACGAACCCATGCCTTTCGAACTGGCGAACTACGAAGGGAACCTGTGCATAGAGCGTATGAAATTCTTGGCCTGCTGTACCTATGGTAATAAAAAGAGGCCCTTTTTGGACTCCTGTGTAGTTTGAGGTGTTATCACTTTCAATAATGGGGATTGATCGATGTATGGAATTAAACACAATTGGAAAAGTTCTTTGATAATTGTGAACGTGAGCTTGTAAAACAAGGTCAACGCCGTACTTGTCAAATAAAGGATGGTAAGTGTCCCGTAGTTCTGCAGGGCCTGGATGAGTGGATGGAGAGGAATAGAATGGTCTAAAGGAGTATACAACTATCCACGTTATCTTGCTATTATTGGAGGCCTTCTTAAGGTCATTTACGACAAACTGGTACTGATCTGAACCAGCGCTATAATTTAATTCTGTAGCCATTGATAAGAAGTGTATATTTCGGTAGTCGAATGAATAGAATTGTTTGGCAAGGTTAAAATGCCTAAGATAACTTTGAAGCAGATCCCCACCACCGTCAAATATATCATGATAACCAAAGGCAATCTTAACTATAGTGTATTTTTCCAAGGGAGCAATCATATCAAACCAGCAATTGGAACCAGGTTCATAACTAAGGTCTCCCAATGCCAACAACACTTCAGGTCTTAAATTGAATATGTTTCTCAAAGTTTCCTTGGCATCAGTGTTGCACCCAAAGTCACCAACTGCGGCAAAATTAAAATCCAAGGAATCTTGGTCAACCAAACTTTTATTATTATTTGCAAAAGTAATCGGCAAAAGAAATGAAGATAAAGGTGCTATGGTTACTATCGCGAGGAGTATAGCAAAGGTAAGAGAAAAAAATGATAATTGCGATGCACAATAGTATACTGGGTTCAATTTTCATACACGTCATTCTTTAGGTTATTTAAGCTCTTCATCCGGGCAGGCTGCTGATAACTGAGCGAAAGCCTCTCTCTATGAATTCCGTTGTTTTAGTACTTCCTAAAAAATTTGTCTCCACGAATCGCGTGTCTAAGAAGTTTAATTCAGGATAAGATCTGATGAAATTAAGTACTACTAGAATTTCTGGTTAAAGTGATAAGATCAATTCAGTAAGCCTGTTACTCCATTTATCCCATATAGAGGGGTAACAATTTTTCATTAATGTCAATATCCGCTTACGGCGATTGTAATAAGGATCCTCCAGAATTCGATACCGTTTAAACCTACCGTCCCTTATTTCTGCTATTACCTTTGCTGATATCAATCTCTGGACATGCCAGTTGACCGACGCTGGAGATATACCTATCTTGTTAACAATTTCTGATTGGGTAGGATCTTGCTTTTCAAGTATGAAAAGGAGAATTTCTCTTGCTCGTTCCTGAATTAAAATTTGCAAGATTTCTTTGTCAAAATCATGGAAAATCTCTGCAGGGAAGTAACACTTGTAGAACCCCAGTTTTGAAGAGCAAATCGACCTAGCCTTCTCTAGACGATTCAAGTGATACTGAACTGTTCCAACTGAAATGCCCAATTGCCTTTTTATTAGCCTAAAGTGGCAACCCGGATTCTGTTGTATAAAAATAAGTACCTTGTCTGTGTTAGTTTCAGTAGTGGGTCTTAGCAATTACTAATCAACCGTTACATTTATCACATAATTGGCCTTTCATAAATGGTCCCGCTAGATTTTCATGGTGATATTCAATTAGTTTTATTGATTCCTTAACAATGTTAACTCCCGTATAGGCCTCGCTATTTAGTTATGAAATTAACTAATTGAGCATCAATTTAAAAGGAGTGCAATAAGGAGACCTTGTCGACTCATAGTAGTCACAAAATCATGGTCGGAGACTAGTCCCAAAACCAAAGTAAATATTGCTTTTGTGTATTTTACTTATTAATTGAACAAGAAATCAATCAGATACATAGCGATTATAATTGCGATCGCATTCGGTTTATTCATAACAGTTTCCATCTTTACAGGGTTCCTGAGATTCGTTTCAAAGGATTCCAGTAATTTACAAGGTCATGATCTAATACAAGCCTATCAATCTGCAAAGACTCCAGAAGAGAAATGTAAGATCCTGAATAAAGTATACGGTGATGACCTTACACAATGTATAGAAGAAAAACTCAGACTCAAACTCTAATTTTTGGTAATGATTTCGATCTTGTTTTCAATAATGCAATTATATAGAAGAGAGTAGACTGGTTTTTACATCGTGTAGGAATTGCCTCATCTTTGATTGAGGGTGAATTCGATCAGCTATTCTGTTCATTTTTTAAGTTTGCACTCTCATTACAATTATAAAAAATACTACACGTTCAGATCTTTCAATTGAATTCAGGATCAAATTCAGACGTAGGTTAAAGGATAAGTCGAGCAGTCATATTGGCCACAATCAGAGAATACAGTGGGTATATAAATAGCCCTTATTGTGAATTAATTGTCGATGTTGAATCTTAACCATAATGGATTTGGCCTGAAGCTTTATCAAATTGTAATTGGAGCATGCTCTGTTTTATTACTTTGGGGTTTAGTTGCTGATAATATCAATGCTCAAAACGAATCTCAGTCGACCACCTCCGAGTCGTCTAATCGAATCGGAGTTAATGCTTACTCAGGGCAAAATTCCACCTCTATATCTGGTGATAACGGTCAAAATAATTCAGCGCTTATTGTGACATCAGATAGAACCGTATACTCTCCTGGGGAAATCGTAAACATAACCATAAGTAATACTGGTCAAATACCTCTAACCTTTCCGAACGCGGCTTTAGGCATTAATATAAAAAACTTGCAAACAAATGAAACCTACCCAATTTTTTCAGCGCAGGTAATTACTACCTTAAATCCGAATGATTCAAGGTCGGTAATTTGGGACCAGACTGGTTCAAACGGTACTCAAGTACCACTAGGAGACTACATAGCTTCCGTAGGATCGGGGTCGGCCGAAGACGAAGTAATATTCAACATATCTTGATATCTTCTTTCAAAACCTGTTTTCTTAATATTTCATTCTATGATAGACTAAAAATTAGCAGTGATTAGTTGATAGTCAAGTCATTGAAGGGTAAGGATCAGCATACATTTGCAAATGGCTTGCACCAGCTCCCTGTTCAGTTCATACTAACCAATAAGAGGAAAATTTTTATTTTTTCAATAAAAGTTACTATTCTCGGTATTGAATTATTGCTTGTGGTAGACACAAAATATAGGTAACTTTCTATAGAGAAATACCCCGTACATTTTGACCAAAGAAGGATTCTGGTGATTTGTCAAGTTATGGAATAATGTATATGAAGCCACTTTCCATACTCATTTATATTTTCGGAAAAGTATAAATTCATTGAATAATCAGTCCTGGTTAAGATTCTCGACAGCTTTATTCAGCTTAGGTATTATTATTNTGACCGTCTTGNCTGCTCAGACTCTGTTTGCTACGAATATTCAGGGTACTCAAAGTGATGAANCACTGACAGGCGGGGTGGGCAACCTGATTAGGTGCTTTGGAAACGGATTCATTCCCCGAACAAATTGTGTTGGCACTGACCATAATGACAAAATTTTAGGAGTAAACGGACCTGAAACTATATACGGTCTAGGCGGAAATGATTACATCCAGGGCTTTCGCGATGCAGACGTAATTTACGGTGGCGATGGAGATGACACAATCCAAGGCGGTGAGGGGTCGGATACGATATTTGGTCAGGATGGCGACGACGTTCTATATGGGGATTCCGGTAGCAACTTAGTTTTCGGTGGCGGAGGAAATACTTTGTATGGTGGAAAAGGAAATGACCATCTATATGGTGGTCCTGACAATGATGTCCTTGTCGGAGGTGCAGGCCATGATGTTTTTGACTGTGGGGAAGGTGTTGATACTATAGTTGATTTCAATCCGAATGAAGACACTTCGAATAGTAACTGTGAAATATCGTGAGCCTCAAAGGTGGTCAAACCATTAGAATCAAAGATTTAATTGCCCATCGTCAAGATTTACAAAAAATAATACCGTAGCTGGCTTCATCGATATAACCAGGAGATGGTCTTCTGGTAGTACAGGTTACCAAAGTGGAGTATGTTCATACTTTTTTAATTGAAAGTGGACATTTTTAATAGTAAGCGAAGGTGTGATAATCTATATCTAGACGAAAAAACCAAGTTTAATGATATTTATAATTGAATTTCGAGTGAACCGTCCGGTAACATTATGGATCACACGAAGAAATAACAGGTATCGATATATCTGAAAATTAGATAAAATTAAGTATGAAATTACGATTTTCATGGCTAAAGTGGATGTAGATGGAGTGGGCCATTTTCATCCATTTAACCATGATGATAGATTCTTCCTCGTCACCCGGTCGATTTGAGTAGCGATTTGGGCTTCGAGTATTAATCTAGCATGTCATAACTAGGAAATAATAATTGTGATACTAAGTATAGTTAGAAAATGGAGGGACTATTAATGGGATTAGATTTGAAGTACAATCCTATTAATCACACCCTTTTCTTGACCCATTCTGTACTCTGTCATTCGAAGTCAAGAAATTTCTTTCAGNGCTTTTAATTTTGGATCAAAAGACACTAATGAGATATAATAAANGAGTTGTTGGAAATAAGTGGTCCGATAGATATTATTGCACTATAATTTCCNGGGTTAACCAGTTGACCCGTATAATCGTGTTGATCCCACGTGAATATTTTGACTTGACCGGGATGTATTACTGATTTAGTGAGTATCGAAGAAGGCGTATAGACATCATGCGTATTCATATTCTTAATTGTTATGGCAGAATTAACTGGAGAGAAAATTAAATTCTGATCACCACTGTTCCTTAAGGTAATATTTATAATTTCTCCTACTTTATAGAGTCTCTTATCTGTAGAAACATTTAGAGAATTCCCTGAACTTGAGATGTTTGTAGATTCATTTGAGATATTACGAATTGAATTTTGAAGTTCAGTTTGTACAGCATTTTCTTGACCACCTGAAGACTGTGCTGAAATCGAACAGTGAGAAGAAGAAGAAGAAGAAAATGAAGATCGTGGCCTATCGGAGCAGTGTATAGTTGCGCTTTCTTCAATATCCCTTGGAAAATTATGAACAGTAGTGCATTGAACTAAGTCGATTCCCTCAGAAGAAGATGGACATTGATCAGTTGAGGGACATTCTGCCGCGCTGTTTACTATTGATCCGTCAGTACATCGAAAATCGCCGCCTTCTAACGCAAAGGCCGCCATTTTAGTAAAGTCGACTTGACTAAATTTTACAAATCCGATAGAGTTAACCGATAACAACAAGAACGTTGACAGAATCGCAGGTACGAAAATTCCCAAAATAGACGCAATAGGTAATACTAGGTGGGATACGTGCAACCGTTCTTTAATTCCAATGTTAACCATGTATAGCTAGATAATACTGATCACAAAGAGCAATTATAAAGTAGTTTCAGATATCTTTTATTGGGATTATTACTAAAGGTCTTGTTACTATAAAGCTAAGATAACTTTGGAAGCTAAGAAATCTTGATGTTTATGTTATCGTAGGAAAAACAAAAATATTTTGTATATAAAAATTGACACTACTACACACTTAGATTTCAAATTCCAAAGGATTTTTAGGCTGGATTTGCTCTCTTGCTATTGAAATGACGCTGAATTTCTTATTTATTCCTAATCATGTAGTTGGTGCCAAAGTAAGAGAAATAATCCCTGTGTCCATAATTTTGATTTCATTAATATTTTCAACAAGTTTGACGCATGAGGCGGTTGGCCAACCTTCATCGTCTCTATCACTCGGCTCTGGCAATTTAAATAATATTGTTTCGCTGAAAAGCATTAAAGTCCCCTCAAATAAGATCGTTGAAGCGACTGGACCGGATGGAGCGGCAGTTACTTATTCAGCGTCGGCCTCAGATACTAGTGGAAACAAGATTCCAGTAAATTGTAATCCGCCTTCTGGATCGATATTTTCAATTGGAAGTAATACTGTAACTTGTGGAATAGCTGGATCTTCTGAAACAAGATCATTTTTGGTTACCGTCAAAGATACTACTCCTCCGATTGTCTCTGTGCCTGCGGATATGACCTTTGAGGCTACCGGACCTGGTGGTAGAATTGTAAACTATAACGCCACTGCAAGTGATATTGTTGATGGAAATATAGTTCCATCGTGCAGCCCCGTCTCAGGCTTTGAATTCTCGCTTGGGCAAAGCAGGGTTAAGTGCACCGCTACAGACAAAGCAGGGAACATTGGGACGAACTCATTTATTATCTCAGTCAGGGATACTACTCCACCCGAGACTAGTCTAGAAAACGTGACTGTTGGCTGGTTGGGTTTAATTGCTTTTGGAAATTCAACGCCATCGAATGACATTAATTTTGAATTTTATGGGACTGATTTAGTCGGGATAAGAAATTACGAATGCAGAATCGATGGTGGATCTTGGCAATTAGGAAAGACTGTAATAGACATATCAAACAACAGGATCAATATTTGTACATACACCGACTTACTTAATCAAGGTGCCCATAATTTTCAAGTAAGAGCTGTTGATACATCGGGAAATAAGGATCCTAATCCGCCAAACTTCATGTGGGAGATAGAATCTCCACTCAACGGTGTTCAAGAACTTAAATTGCAAGTCGAAAATACCAACCCTCAAATCAATTTAGAATCTTCCCTCAATCAAATAATCAAAACATTGTCAGACAAGACAACGGCGAATGATGCTATGTCTTGTTACCTTCTGGGCTCATTTATGGATGAAATAAAACTCAAAAATCTACAGAGAATGCTAAGTTTTACCGACTTTGATAAAATGGCGAGAACTACTCTTGCTATTATGGATAACATTGGTTGCCCTCCACCGATTGCAAAAGCCGGCCCCCCACAGACTGTTGATGCTGGTACAAATGGCGTGATCTTGGATGGAGGGGGCTCCTTGTATGCTGATAATCAAGCAAAATTCAATTGGAAACAGATTGGTGAAGGCCCTACAATAAAGATAAAAAATGCGGACTTGGCAAAAGCATCATTTGACGCCCCTTCCGCATCTCAATTTAGTGACAATACTAACCTTATCTTGACCTTCCAGTTAGCAGTAACGAGTATTGGAGGATTGGAGTCAACTGATACCACAACNGTGCAAGTTAACCTACCAAATACCCCNCCTGTTGCCAATTCACAGAGCGTTACGACAACCAAAGATACATCTGCNTCCNTAACACTTGACGCCAGCGANAAGGATGGNGATACTNTGACCTACTCGATAAAGTCATTTCCTGCTCATGGATCACTGAGCTCATTTGATAAAGACACTGGAACCGTTATCTATAACCCAAATCGTGGATATACTGGATCAGATAGCTTCACATTTACTGCGAGTGACGGAACTTCAACAAGTAATACTGCCAAGGTCTCGATAACTGTCAATTCTGTGACGCCCATT